>Ga0209647_1001036_pt1 | contig 24604 bp, 23 predicted proteins | sample GraSoi_2013_60cm_FD_185827 | JGI IMG/M metagenome (GOLD analysis project Ga0209647, IMG submission 185827) | Grasslands soil microbial communities from the Angelo Coastal Reserve, California, USA - Sample 9_17_2013_60cm (SPAdes) (version 2) | ecosystem: Environmental > Terrestrial > Soil >... | reverse complement strand
TTTAAGCAGCGCGTTCTATATCTGGGGTTTTCGCACCGCTGACTACAAGTTTGCGTCCAAGAAACTCTTTGTCATGGAGTTCTTTAACTGCTCGCCTGGCTTCCTCGAGCGTTGTCATTTGGACGAACGCGAACCCTTTCGAGCGCTGGGTGTACTTGTGGCAAACCACCTCTGCATTGCGTACCTGGCCAACCCCATTGAAGAGATCGAACAAGTCGCTTTCGGTGGCATCGAACGAGAGGTTACCCACGTAGAGCTTTGGAGAGGTAACCTCGACCAGTTCAGGCTTACGACTGATTTTCTCTTTCGTAGCGCCATCCTGAACCGGTCTCTCGACGGGTTTTGGAGGGACCGCTACTTGAGGGCCCTTAAAGAAAGCGATCACTCGCTGCCAAAACGTGGGTTTTGGTTTCGTTGGTTGGGCTCCTCCTCCTCGAATAACAGAGCGTTTGCGGCGTCCCCTGCGAGAGCGTCGTCCTGAGTAATGCATTGATTGGGATTTCATTGGGTCACGAGTATGAAGTTCTTCGGTGAAGGACATGCACTACGCACACTGAGAAAGAACAGTTTGGGCCGAAATAACCCTCTAACCCAAGGCCTTCACCTCAACTGACGAGATCAGCCGTCGTAATTACAGTGTGAGCACCTAGCCGAGGCATCCCTCTTTAAAGGGGACCGCAATGCTAAGGAGAAGAATCCAAAAGCAATGCGACCATCGCCCACTAGATTCCGGACTCACAAGCCATCACCCCGGATCTCCCGTTGTTACTTGACATGTATAATTGAATCTCCGGGGTAGGGCAAACCCTTTATCGAGGTCTTAAACTTCGTCCTCGTCCTCGTGCTCGAAATCCAGCCATGTCGTTTAGTGTGACATGTCAGCAAATCTTTCAATGAGATCAGCCCAATCAATGCCTAACAGTAGGCGACGGACTCGCCTGAAGCTCGCCCGGAATAGCAAATAGCAAATAGCAAATAGCAAATAGCAAATAGCAGATAGCAAATGGCAAAATTACGGCAATATGCGCTTGGGCGAGAACGCGCTGAATCTGCTATTTGCGATTTTCTATTTGCTATTGCGGACGAGCCTTAGGCGAGTACGCCGCGCCTCTCGAGGACGAGGACGACGACGATTTATGCTTTCACGCCACCCGGCCGTGGCAATTCTTATATTTCTTACCGCTGCCGCAGGGACAAGGCTCGTTTCGGCCGACCGTTGTGACCGCTTTTTGGCGTTGCGGGATCACAAGCTCTACCTCGCCTTCACCGTCACCGTTACCGGCCGGCTGGACATTCATCCCCAAATTTTCTCGTCGAGGGATCGGTCCCGGCCCTGGGCGAGCTCCAGGCGGAGCTTGATCGGGAGCATTTAAGCCGAACGGAAGTGTGGCCAGGAATTGTTCGAACGCCATCAGATTGGTGGTGCTTCTGAACAGATTGGAAAGCACCTCGCTCTTTATGCTTCCCATCAGTTGGCTGAACATGTCGTAGGCTTCTGCTTTGTACTCGACGAGAGGATCCTTTTGCCCGTAACTGCGCAGGTAAATGCCCTCGCGCAGGCCGTCCATCGCATAGAGGTGCTCCTGCCACAGCCGATCAATCGCATTGAGAAGGATGTAGCGCTCAAGTCCGGCAACGGCCTCACTCTCTTCATGCTGAACCTTCTGCCCGTACGCAGTCTTAATCTTGTCGGTAATAAACTGCGAGTTCTCCTCTAAGGTCCGGGTATCCAGACTTGCGCTTGAGCGGCTAAGAGCCAGCGGAAACGTAGTATTGACCCATTGTAACAACCCGTCCGCATCCGGATCCGAGCCGTCGACTGGTTCCAGGTATTCGCGGACTTTCTCGGGTACAACTTCGTCGACGATTTCGAGAATCAGCTTTCGCGGCTCCGGAGTCTCAAGCGCCTCGTTCCGGAACGAGTAAATGACCTCGCGCTGCTTGTTCATCACGTCGTCGAAGTCGAGGGTCCGTTTCCGGATCTGATAATTCCTCTGCTCTACTCGCTTCTGGGCGGTTTCAACGCTCTTATTGAGCCACGCGTGCTCGAGTTCTTCGCCTTCCTTGAGACCGAACCGTTCCATCATCGCGGTCATCCGTTCGGAGGCGCCGAAATTACGCATCAAATCATCTTCAAAACTGACGTAGAATCGCGAAGAACCCGGGTCGCCTTGTCTAGCGCAACGGCCTCGCAGCTGGCGATCAACTCGGCGAGACTCGTGCCGCTCGGTACCAAGAACATGAAGACCTCCGAGATCCGGAACACTGTCCCCAAGTTTAATGTCGGTTCCGCGTCCCGCCATGTTGGTGGAGATGGTCACCGTACCCCGTTGCCCCGCGCGCGCTACGATTTCAGCCTCTTGCCGGTGGTATTTGGCATTGAGCACGTTGTGCGGAATTTTCTCGCGCTTCAACATTCGGGACACCAGTTCTGATGCTTCGACGGATGCGGTTCCGACCAAGACAGGTTGCCCTTGCGCGTAGCAGTTCTTGATCTCGTCGATCACCGCATTGTACTTCTCTCGCCGGGTCTTATAAATCCGGTCGTTATTATCCTTCCGGACGCAGGGGCGATTGGTCGGAATTACGACGACGTCCAACTTGTAGATGTCGTGAAACTCATTGGCTTCGGTCTCAGCCGTTCCCGTCATTCCCGCCAACTTGTAGTAGAGACGGAAATAGTTCTGAATCGTGATGGTGGCTAAAGTCTGAGTCTCCCGGTCAATTTGTACACCCTCTTTGGCCTCAACCGCTTGATGGAGACCGTCACTCCAACGGCGTCCTGGCATCTTACGACCGGTATGCTCATCGACGATAACGACTTTGTTTTCCTCGACGACGTACTCGACGTCCTTCTCGAAGAGGCAATAAGCTCTGAGCAATTGCGAGATGTTATGGATCCGCTCGGCCTGGCTATCGCAATACTGTTGCCTGGCCCGCTTCTTTTCGTCTTTTTGCTCGGTAGTCAGCTCCGGGTCGAGATCGACTTCGGTAAACTCGCTGATCAAGTCCGGCAGAACGAAAGCATCCGGGTCATCCGGGTTCAGATACGAACGGCCCATTTCCGAGAGATCGGCCTCTTGCTGGCGCTCGTTGATGGCGAAATAGAGCTCCTCTTTTAGAGCAACCAATTCGTCCTTCCGCGAATCTTGATAAAAGGAGAGCTCAGATTTATCGAGCGCTTTCCGGTTTTCCGGGTCTTCCATCATCCGGAGAAGCGCCTTATTTCTGGGCTGACCTAGTTTCACTTTAAACAGCAGCCGACCACCCTCTTCGGTATCACCTTTGTCCAACGCTTCTTTGGCTTCCGAAACCAGGCGGGTGCACAGCATCGTCTGCCTTTTTACCAGCTGTTCGACCAACGGTTTAAACTTGTCGTATTGATGGGAGGAAACCGTAGCCGGACCACTGATGATCAAGGGTGTTCTGGCCTCGTCGATCAAGATGGAGTCAACTTCGTCGACAATTGCGTAATAGTGCCCTCGCTGGACCTGTTGCTCCTTCGAGGTAGCCATCCCGTTGTCGCGGAGATAATCAAAACCGAACTCGCTATTGGTTCCGTAGGTGAGGTCGCAGTCGTACTGCGCCTTTCGCTCTTGTGGTGATTGGTCGTGTTGGATGCAACCGACGGTCAGTCCGAGGAACCGATAAATCTCTCCCATCCACTCAGCGTCTCGTCGAGCCAAGTAGTCGTTCACAGTCACCAGATGAACTCCGCGCCCAGTTAGAGCGTTTAAGTAGAGAGGACAAGTCGCTACCAGCGTCTTGCCTTCACCCGTTGCCATTTCGGCGATCTTTCCCTGGTGCAGCGCAATTCCGCCCATCAGCTGCACGTCGAAGTGGATCATGTTCCACGTCACTGGCTGATCGCAGACCAGCCAAGTCTTGTCCCAAAGCCGTCGGGCCGTATCTTTTACCAGAGCGAACGCCTCAGGAAGCAGCTCGTTAAGGCGACGCGCCAGCTCTTCAGGATCCTCGATAGTTGCCAATTCCGATTTCCAACCGAGGCTCTTGGCGCGGACTTCTTCGTCGCTTAACTTCTTATACTGTTCTTCCAGCTCGTTGATCCGGGCAGCCAATGGCTTTAGCCGGCGCACCTCGCGCTGGTTCTTTGACCCCAGGATTGCCTTTAATACCAAGTTAGCCATAACCGCATTCTGTCATTTACTGCCCGGCTTCACCGCCGGGATTGATACCAGGTCTGGCGGCAGCTGATCCGGGCTGAACGTTTCAACGTTTAGACGGACCAAACTTTCAAATCGACAGCCGAAATTTGGCCGGTGTTGGCCGCTCCGGTCCACTATTGATCCAACTGCCACTACAGACCCACCATGTTGTTTTACAATGTCGATCGTTTCTTGAACTTTTCCACCCCGGGTTACAACGTCTTCCGCCACCAGGAAGCGTTCCCCGGATTTGATTGTAAACCCCCGGCGAAGAACGAGTTTCCCATTTTCCTTCTCGGCGAAGATGTGCCGTTTCCCTAGGTGGCGCGCAACTTCTTGGCCCACGATAATTCCGCCCAGAGCAGGCGACATGACCGAATCACACTCGACATCCCGAAGCTTAGCGGCCAATTCGCCACAGATCTGCGCGGCTAGGTCCGAGTATTGCAAAACGAGGGCGCATTGAAAGTATTCACGGCTGTGCAGCCCGGAGCTAAGAATGAAGTGGCCCCGCAAGAGGGCGCCGGATCGTTCGAACAACTCTACAATCGGTTCAGGCACAAGTCTTAGGAGGGTTTTAATGCGATCGCTTCGATCTCGACTTTCGCGCCTTTCGGCAGGGCAGCCACTTGAATGGTCGACCGCGCCGGCGGCGCGTCCGGGAAGAATTCGCTGTAGACGCTGTTCATCGCGGCAAAATCGTTCAAGTCGGTGAGAAATACGGTGGTCTTCACCACCTGTGCATAGGAACTGCCTCCCGCCTTTAGCACCGCTCCCAAATTTTCGAGTACTTGCCGGGCTTGAGCGCTGGCATCCTGCGCAACCAAATCTCCAGTCTTCGGAACAACCGGAAGCTGTCCCGAGCAAAACAACAGCTGACCAGCCCCGATTGCCTGGGAGTAAGGCCCGATCGCAGCAGGAGCATCAGCCGAGGATACAACCGTCTTCATGGAGGCGTTCAAGGGTATTCAGAGACCGACGAGTGTCAATCTTTAGGAGCCGGGGCGGCGATTGGGCGATTGGGCGAGAGGGCGAAAGGGCGACACGGTTCGCACGACGCGCTGAAAAGATTCCGTAGCCCGGGCTAGGCTGAGAAACCGCGAAAAGGGAGTCGCCGTCTCGCCCACTCGCCGTCTCGCCCATTCGCTTAGCTCCCGAGCTTTTTTTCCATCTCAGCGATCTTCGCCTCCAGCTCCTTGACTCGCTGATTGAGCCGGGACAAGCGCTTGAAATTCATCTGTTGTTGTAAGTATTCCCGTACTGGCATCGCGGGGCTGCCGATAACGGTTTGCCGGGACTGCACGTCACCGCCTAAACCCGCCTGCGCCACAACTACGGCGTCATCACCGACCGACATGTGGTCCGGTAATCCCGCTTGCCCGCCCATCACCACACGTTCGCCCACCTTTGCGCTACCGCCCATACCGACCTGAGCGACAATCAGACAATTCTTACCAACCGTGACGTTGTGACCGATCTGCACCAGGTTATCGATCTTTGTGCCTTTGCCGATCTTGGTCTCGCCTAGCGTTCCCCGATCGATACAGGTTCCGGCCCCGATTTCGACGTCATCTTCAATCACCACATTCCCAATAGAATTGATCCGCACCCTCTCGCTGTTGGCAGTGGTACTCTCAACGATCTGTTTCTTTTGTCGGGCAGCCTCCACATTGCCTGGTTCCTCCGTCACGAAAGCGAATCCATCACCGCCAATACTCGCGTTGGGTTGGATAATTACCCGGTTTCCAATTTTGCACCGATCGCCAACATTGACCCCCGGGTGCATCAACACTTTGTCGCCGATTTCCACGTCGGCTCCGATGCTGACATTACAAATCAGCCGGCTTCCAGCCCCGATAACAGAATTAGGTCCGACCCAACAATGTGGGCCGATACTCACCTTTTCGCCGATCTTAGCGGTGGGATCGATCGCAGCGGTCGGATGAATTCCTTCTCCGGAATAGACCGGACGCTCGAACAGTTCCAACAGCCGGGCCAACGCCAGCCGGGGACGGGAAATCAAGATGTAGTTTGGTACATCAAGCGAGTCTAGCTCGGCCGGAGCGATCGCATTGGTGGCTTGGTTCCGTTTGAGCAGGTCCAAAACATTGGCTGATAGCACCAGAGCCAGATCACCCGGGCCCTGCACTAAAGCCGGGTGAACGATTCGGTTAATTACAACTGCAGGATCACCCTGCAGCTTTCCGTCTAGGTATTTGGCAATTTCACCGAGGGTCTTCATTGGGTTCGCGGTTCACAGTTCACGGTTCGCCGTTCACAGTTGGGCCATTCCATTGGTTGAGACTGCTTCTTACCTTTATAAGACGCATTTACCGCTCCGCGAACAGAGAACCGTGAACTGCGAACAGTGAACGGTGAACTCTTCAGCCCTTCCCCAACTCTTTCTGCAGATCGGCGACGGCCTTTTGCAGCTCTTTTAATTGGCGTTGCATGGCTGGGAGCCGTTTTAGCTGTACTTCTCGCTCCAGGAAATCCCGCATCGGCACAGCCGGGGTCGAGCCAACAGCTTGTTTGGCGGGCACATTCCCGACCACGCCGGCCTGGGCCCAGATCACCGCATCATCGCCAACCGCCATGTGGTCCGGCAACCCAGATTGGCCTCCCATCACGACGCGGTCGCCGAGCTTCGAGCTCCCCCCAAGGCCAGCTAATCCCGCGATTAAGCAATTTCGTCCGATCGTCGCGTTATGCCCAACTTGGATCAGGTTATCTAGTTTGCTACCTCTGCCGATGCGAGTCTCGCCCAAAGTGCCCCTATCGATGCAGGTACCGGCTCCAATCTCAACGTGATCTTCTATCACGACGTTGCCGATGGAATTGACTCGCACAATCTCGTGATTGAAGCTCGTGACCTCGGTTTTCTTTTTCGGTCTCACTGACTCGACACTGCCCGGTTCCGGCGTAACAAACGAAAATCCGTCGCCTCCGATGGTCGCGTTCGGCTGAATTATCACGTGCTTGCCGATCTCACAGCGATCGCCAATAAACACCCCGGCATGGATAAGGGATTGATCTCCGATTTTGACATCGGCACCCACGCTTACATTGCAGATCAACCTGCATCCGGCGCCGATCACTGAATTCGGCCCTATCCAGCAATGTGGGCCAATACTGGTATTGGCGCCGATCTCAGCCGTTGGATCGATAACGGCGCTGGGATGGATACCCTCAGTCGAGTAGGCGGGTCGTTCGAACAGCTCGAGAAGGCGGGCCAAAGCCAAGCGTGGCCTCGGCACCAACACGAAATTGGGTACGTCTACAGGCCCCAACTCGGCGGGGACTACAGCATTTGCCACCTGCTTCTGTTTTAAGAGATCTAAAACGTTGCCGGAAAGGACCAGAGCTAAATCTTCCGGTCCACGAACCAGAGCCGGGTGGACGACCCTGACAATCGCGACATCGGCGTCGCCGCGTAATTCGCCATCTAGGTACTTCGCGATTTGGCCTAAGGTTCTCATAGGGCCCTAACTAATTCGCTCAACCCTGCCACCGTCAAGCCCGCTCGTGAGAACACCTTCCTCGCGTGATCAAGGATTGTGAGCTTCATACGTCTGCTGCACCAGCATATCCCAAGAATCGGTTTTCCCAGCCGCTAATTTACGGGTAACCGCCTCGCTGGTGGCGGTGGCTGCTCGAAAAACGACCGGAGATCTGGAGTCCGGAGCAGCGGCGATTTGCAGGTGTAAGACAGATCCTGTTCTAGCATAGAACGTGATCGCGTAACGATCAGATCCAACTGGGAAATCGCCCAGTTGTGTCCCGTTCAATAGCAAGCGGACGGCTCCCGTGGCGTGCTGATCGTCGGGTTCGAACCAGAGCGTATAGGCTGCCACCCTCCCTTGATCGAGGTCGTCACTCATCTGTTTGACCAGCGGTCCGATCGCGAGTGTGACCGCTCCATGGGTAAGCGCGTTACGCACTTCGGTGAGAGTGTCCGCCGGCAATCTTTGTTGGGCTTCAGCCCATAAATAAAAAGCTAAGCGCTGATCGACCTGATTTTGATGAAGGAATGTCTTCCCCTGATTGGTTGTCTCAGGGTCGAGATCCTGATCGGTTAACTGAATGGTCTTGCTTTGCGGGTTAGGATCGTCGAATCCGCCATTCATCAAAAGCGTTACCACGACCCCAACCAACGCAATTACCCCCAGCCAGAGACTGGTTCGAATCGCTAATGGCAACCACCAGATGCCAGATCGCTGGGAATGATGCCGGCGTCTTCGTCTAGAAATATTCGCAGTCGAGCTTCGGGGATGGGCCGTTGAACGACGAGGCGAAACAGCGGACATAAAACTGCAGCCAATTTTGCCCCAAGTTGTCATCAAAGCCAAGCGATTAGCCCGATTTTTGCACTATGTGATGGCGAATCTGCAGGTTAAGGGGAGTTTTTGGGTGATCGGGACACGTGGGGGCGGAAAAATCGGGCTGTGATTAGTGAGAAGTGAGAGGTGATTGGTGGGGAAGTCACTGGGTAACTTGGTGGGGCGAGGCTCCCGAAGGACCCAGCGATTAAGCGAAGCCTCTGATGTTCACCCGCTATTTAGCATGGCTAGGTCGTTTAGCGTGCCGAGCCGTGGTCTATCGCATGGCCACGGCTCGGCGCGTTTTTTCGGCCTCGCTCACCATTAGTCCACGTGTCCATGGAGTTTCTTTGCTTTATTGCCGGGTCCTTCGGGAGCCTCGCCCCCCTATGGTTACCCAGTGACTTCCCACCGATGACCGATCACCGATCACTCTCCACTTCTCACGAATCACGCGCAGCTAGCCCCAGAACCCCGTCAAACTCCTGTTTCGTGAGAGACATTACCGAAAGCCGGGCTTGCCGTAACAATGGGATTTGGGCGAGTTTTGGATCAGCTTTGATATGTTCCAGTTTTACGGGCGGGTTGACTGGGCGGATCGGTTTGATCTCTACGGCCGTCCAATCTCCGCTGGTGGCGGTTGGGTCCGGAAAAGCCTCTCGACTCACTACCGCCACCCCGACCACGGCCTTGCCGTTCACACTGTGATAGTAAAGCACTTGGTCACCAGACTTCATTGCCCGAAGATTGTTCCGGGCCTGAAAATTCCGAACCCCGGTCCAATTCGTTTTGCCGTCAGCCACAAATTGATCCCAGGAATAAGCAGTGGGTTCTTGCTTAACCAGCCAGTATTGACTCATTTTTGCAAATATAGTGGCATTCCACAGATGTTCGAATTGGTTTGTCTTAGTTAACTCACATCAGCGCACTAATGCCGGGACTTTTTGTTAGTTTTGAAGGTGGAGAAGCCTGCGGTAAGTCGACTCAGGTCGCTCGTTTGGTTCAAAAGTTGGAGTCGATGGGGCGCCAGGTCATCGCTATCCGAGAGCCGGGGTCCACTCGCGCTGGAGAAGCTATTCGCAATCTCTTGCTTCATTCCGAGCAAGCCCTCAACCTGACGCCGGCCGCCGAGCTCCTCCTCTTTGGTGCAAGCCGAGCCCAGCTAATTGCAGAGATCATTCGTCCGGCTCTTAAAGAGGGCAAGATTATTGTGGCTGACCGTTTCACGGATTCGACGACGGTGTACCAGGGTATCGCTCGTGGGCTAGGACTAAAATTTATTCGCGAAATGGAAGACTTTGTCTGTGCGGGATTACGTCCAGCTGTGACCTTCTTATTGGACCTCGATCTTCAGACTATACGAAGCCGGCGGTTGCGCAGAGTTCGGCCGGTTGGTGGTCCTGATCGAATGGAAGAGCTTCCACCCGAATTTCATCAGAAAGTCAGAGAAGGTTATCTCCAATTGGCCCGAGAATTCCCGGAGCGCATTAAGGTGGTGGATGCTGCTCGGTCCGCGGACGAAGTCGAAGGCGCTATTTGGAAGGAGATCAATGCCATTCTTGGTTGACGAGGCCCTTCACTATCTAGTTCGAGCCAAGAACGATGGCCGCCTGCCTCACTCCTATCTAGTTACTGGTCCGGACGGCTCCGGTAAACGTGACTTAGCGCGGAGATTCTTTTCTGAGCTGAACCGAACTGCGGCGCCAGAAACCCATCCGGATTATCACGTGATGGAGCCGGAATCTAAGTCTCGCCGGATCTTGGTAGAACAGATTCGTGAGCTCGAAGCAGCCCTCCGGATGAAATCAAGCACTGGAGGATGGAAGTTTGGAGTCATCATTGATGCCGACCGGCTGATGCCACAGGCTAGCAATGCGTTTCTTAAAACGCTGGAAGAGCCGCCCCTCAATTCGATTCTTCTCCTGCTTACCGCTCTACCAGAAGCGCTATTGGAGACAATTCAGTCCCGTTGTATCCGAATCGCGCTGCGGTTGCCAGCCGGTCCGACCTTGGATCCGGCCGGCGATGCTTTGCTATCCACGGTCGCTCGCGTTTGCCGAGAAAAACCCAATACCGTTGCCGGGGCGCTGACTCTCGCTCGAAGCTTCCAAGATCAACTCCTGAACGTGCGAGCAACCATTGAATCGGAACATGACGAAAAACTGAGCCAAGAAACCGAGGCCTACCGGCAACGGACCGACGGCCGCTGGCTCGAACGCGAAGAAGAACGTTTGCTTGTGCTCACCGAAAGCCGCTATGTGAAAGCGCGCTCCACCTTAGTCGACCGGCTGATGGAATGGTTTGCCGAAGCTGTCCGTATAAAGAGCGGTGCCCAGAGCACGAGCCCGTATAGCGCCGACATCGAGCGGTTTGCCAAAAATTATTCAGACCCCGAGCTCCTCCGGCGTTACCGAGCATTGGTCAGCCTCCAAGAGAATCTTTTCCGAAATATTCAGGAAGCCCTGGCCATTGAGGTGGCATTTATTGAGGCATTCGGGCCGGTGGGCGAGAAGTGACCTACTAGGGGTGGCCCGAAAGTAATCAGTAATCAGTGTGTCAGTAATCAGTTTAAGACCGGCAAAACGCGGCACCGGAACCAGCAACACTGATTACTGACTTACTGATTACTGATTACTTTCGAGGCCACCTCGCCGACGGTTATCGCGACTCCGCCGCGTATTCCCGTTTGCTGATCACTGATTACTGCTTACTGGTTACTGACCCGCCGAACAAATGCTCACCCTTTATATCCTCCGTCATGCCGAAGCGGAACCCGAAGCCCGTACTGACGCCGAGCGGGCGCTGACCTCTAAGGGGCGCGATCAGGCAAAAGCAGTAGGGCGTTTCTGTTTTGAGCAGGGAATCCTTCCGGCTGTCATTTTAACCAGTCCATTGGTTCGCGCCCAACAGACCGCCAAACTGGTTTGGAAGGAGCTAGGAGAAAAGCCAAAGCTCGATACCGTAGAGTTTCTGTCTGCGGGTATGAAGCCGGAAACAGCCTCCACGAATTTAAGGAAATTCTCTGACCCTGGGACCTTGATGTTAGTCGGGCACGAGCCTGATCTAAGCGAATTTATTGCCGCTTCGATCGGTGGCAGCTCGGAAAGCATACGGCTTCGGAAAGCCGGCTTGGCTAAACTCACTTTACCGGAGGCGAAATCGGGTGTTGGCACGCTGGATTTCCTTTTGACCCCCAAACTCTTATGAAGCCAGAGATCGTCCGAACTCGTTCTTTTGTCGCCGAGGTTGCCCGCTTCATTAAGGATACTGCCTCTGAAGCGATCGACGCGCGCGGTTTCTTTCGTCTCGCCCTCAGTGGAGGGAACACTCCTCGCACCATCTATCAAGCGCTCGCACTCGAGGATTGTGATTGGAGAAAATGGATCGTCACTTTTGGAGATGAGCGCTGTGTCCCACCCGATGACAACCAAAGCAATTACCGGATGGCGTCCGAAACATTTTTGCTCGTCACGAGCCCCGGAGAAGTGCTGCGGATGAAAGGGGAGCTCGACCCTAACGAGGCGGCCGAGGAATATGATACTGCCATACAACATCTCGGTAAGCGCTTTGGCGAGTCCCGCTACCGGCATGACCTGATTTTGCTCGGCCTGGGAGAGGACGGTCACATCGCTTCCCTATTTCCGGATACGCCTGCTCTTGAAGAGACCCAAAAGAACGTCGTGCCCAATTTCGTCCCGAAGTTTAAGGCTAACCGGCTTACATTCACGTTCCCGCTAATTAATGCCGCCCGTTGCGTCGCCTTTGCCGTAAATGACAAGACAAAACAACCAATAATCGACCGTGTTCTCGCCGGAAATAGCGGCCTCCCATCCGAGCAAGTTAAGCCGGTCGACGGCGAGATCCTGTGGTTTATTGGACACGGTAAGTAGCACGTCCGGCGCAAGGGCGTAACGGCTATGGGGGTGTGACCGGGCGTGCCGCTCCGCGAACAGATTGGTCTCATGGGACCTATGGGCCAGTCACATAAGTCTCATGAGTCCCATAGGTCCCATCCGGTCGCAAAGCCCGGCGTATTCGCGTTAGGCTCAGATATCCACAGGCCCATACGCCCATACGCCGAACGCCGAACGCCGAACGCCGACACGCCGACACGCCGACACGCCGATACGCCGACACGCCGATACGCCGATACGCCGATACGCCCACACGCCCACACGCCCATACGCCCATACGCCGAACGCCGACACGCCGACACGCCGACACGCTCCTCCCAGATCGTGACTGTCGTTTGAAGTCGTGTTAGGCTCCAGCGCATGGGAAACACGTCAGAGGGATCCGGTTTTGAAGCGTTGCTCGAGATTGCGACTCGTTGCGGGTCGGGAACCGCTTTCAAAAAAGGAATCTTATGGAACGCTGACTCTGATCTGGAACAGAGCTGGTCGCGATGGACCCGTTCTTCCTTTCAACCGTTCATCCTCCCTCATTTGGTCCAAGTCCAAGCTCTCTCCTCCCGGCAATTTGTTCGCGAAATTCTGGGGCTCGATCGTGCTTTCTCGGGTCTGCTTTCAAAAGAAACGGAGGCGAAAAGCGTCGAAGCGGGCCGACATCTGCTTTCAGCGAAATCATTGAAAACCGATCGAACCCTGGAGCGAGTTCAACGCGCGGTCGCAGCCGGTAGTGCGCCCGGGCATTTTGCGACGTTATTTGCCGTCCGCGCCGCTGTCTTTTCAATTGCGCCGCGCACTGCTGTCCAAGCCTATCTGTTGCAGGAGCTAGTTTGCGAAATTGCAGATCCGGATCACCAAGCGGAACTGCTTGCGCTTGGCTTGTCTGAGGTCAACGATTTCTTTCGGCACTCCGTCGAGACGGAATCGGAGGCTATTCGATCGAATGCCTGAGACTGCTATCGATACAAAAACGGAGACGCAGTTAACGACTCCGTGGAACGTGGTGGTTCACAATGACCCTGTGAACTTGATGTCTTACGTCACGATGGTTTTCCAAAAAGTCTTTGGTTATTCGCGTGACCGCGCCACTAAACACATGCTTGAAGTGCATCATCTCGGTCGATCGATCGTTTGGAGCGGCGACCGAGAACAGGCCGAACTATATGTCCAGCAGCTGCATGGTTACCTCCTGCAAGCGACTCTGGAAAAATCTGAGGGATGTTGATTCGTAAGTGGAAAAAGAAGGCAATAGAGTTCTCCCGCATCGAACGCATCGAAGAAGAACTTCTAAGGCAGGTGCCGGCTTGTTGTGAGCTCGACGAGGGCAGCAACGCCGAATCTAGGATTTTCCCGGCTCCCGCGGATGCAAACGAGCAGGGTTTACTCCAAGATTGGAACGAATTTGTCCGCCCCGAGCTGCGGCACCTCTTTCGTTCAGCAAAAGAGACCGTGGAAGCCGATTTGGGCCTTTTGAAAATGAAAGTCGGTCATCTCGGCCGGTTCTTAGTGCCGCTCGAACATGCAGAACCTTGGCTGAATGCCCTGAATCAGGCGCGTTTGATTTTGGCGGCCAAATATGAGTTCTCTGAAGCGGAACTCTCGGCATTAGAAGCGCCTAAGACTTTTTCTCAACGCGAGCTCGTGCTGCATCAAATCAACTTTTACGCCGCCATACAGGAACGCATCATTGAGATCCTGACCATCGGGGAAGACCAGAAAGGTTCAGGAGAACCCGGCGACCGCTAGGGACGAGCCTCAAAGAATGCTTTCCAAACCAATTCTGGAAATCAGCAGCAGAAAAATCAGCCTTTATTTTTTACCAATCGGCTCGAGATCGCCTGGACCAATACGCCAATCTGGATTGCCTTGCCCGTCGGGCCAGCGGTCGGGATCTACAGCGTTGAAGTAGACCACGATGCGTAGGAGCGGGAACGCAGAGGACGCTGCGGCTACCTGCGTGAACCAGGTTCGGCGATAAGCTGCGTCGCCGGCGACGCCCAGTTCGGCAATCATCACCGGCTTCTTGTAACGGCTGGCAAGAGAATAGATCTCACTAAAGCGCTCGTTGAAATCGAGTGGCTTCCCGTAGTGGTCGATGTCCCATTGCTCCAGCCCATAGACCGACACGCCGACGTAATCGACATATTCGTCGCCAGGATAATAAGCAGACATACTCTGCCTTCCTTTTGGTGACCAAACGAAATAGAAACGCCCGTGCGACCAAAGCCGGCAGCGGTCGACGAAATAACGGTAGGCCTTAATGTAAGCCTCAGCATCGCGACTTGCCCACGGGTAACGCCCGGTCAGATCTTCCATTTCGTGGCCCCACCGAACAAAAACCGGGCGATTGAGTTCGCCCAGAGCGCTGCCGATGTTTGCCAGGTCAGAGTCGTAAATTCCGTCGGTGATATCGGTGAGCAAGGTTTCGCCGGGCCGGCTGTGCGCCGGCCATGGTTCAACCGTAACCATCAACCAACGATTCCTGCTCGTTGCGTAGTCGCTAGCACTGCGCAGGCGCCCGACGTCACTCAGCTCCCAATGGACAAAAATGTGCTCGACCCCAATTTGATCCGATTTGGCAAACCGCTCTTCCGGATCATAGATACCATATTGCAATGCTGGACGTTCCTCCGCGGAAGCGCCGGCGATCATGACTGCCGATCCAATGTAGAGAATGGCACCTCGACAAAAGTCGGCCGTGGTTCGGCCCGCGCGTCTTCTGCTACCGTTTGGCATTACCGTGGGCAACTGATCGTACTGAAGATGATACAGATATCAGCCTTCCCAAAGCAGTTAGAATTCGACGAGTGTACGTACGTCCCGCGACTGCGATTCGGTCTATAGGAGGTCGTTCAGCGCGATGAGGAAAATGGCGATACTGTGATCGGCGCTGCGGCAATCGGAGTGAGGCAGGACGAAATTGTTGATCGCGTACTTTTGGCGGATCGAGGTTTACCCGAGAAACCGCTGCCAACTCTTCTAAAGAAAAAAGCGGCAACGATCGATTGGGAGCCGTTAATCGCGTATTTCCGATAACATTCCCAGACAAACCGTCGACGCGAAAGCCAACGGTACGAACGATCTCGTGCTCCGCGAGGCTCGCATGGATAGGAGCGCTATTCCGTCCCAGTGCCCGGTCCGGATCCCAAATAGGGGATGCGTCTGGGGGCATACTAGGTGGCTGCGGCTTGACTTCGGCCAAGGCGCTTCGGGAAACATTATTTTCTGCGGCATCGAGCTTCGCATAATTGCCTGCCAAGCGCTTGTTGGAGCCACCTTCATTGTCGCTAAGGCCATTGCCGGTCTGAGCAGGCCTGTCCGTCCCGAACACCAGGAACTCAACCCCCTGGGCACCACGCTCCCAGACACCGCCTAGACTTAAGACCAGCACTGCTGCAGCTGGGATACCCCGGATCCATATCCCAAATTGCGGTGGCGCGAAAACGCGACGGGTCCGTGTTTCCCCGCCACCGGGTCTTCCTTCCAGCCAGTGCATCACCAAGATGATAGCGAGGACCAGTGCATAAAAGATGGCGTTAATCCCGGCGAAAACATAATAGCCGCGTACCACGTCCGAGTTTATCGAAAGCACGCACCACGAGGCGCCCACGGACAAAAGCAGATACGGGAGCACTACCTGAAAGGACAGCTTTGATCTCGCCCCGGATGCCTTCGGGGTAATGCGAAAATTGCCCTCTTTACCCGAGAGCACGTTGACCACGCCCGCTGTAACCCCGAGAAGTGACCACGGCCAACGTGCCATCAGGAAGATCGCACCTTCCCAGCTAAAGGCCTTAGCGTTTTTTGGCCGAGCCCAGCCGTTGCTGTGCCACCAAAACCCCATCGCCATCAATATGACGGTGACAAGCTGGAACCTCACAAAGAAATCCAGATAGGTCACATTGACCATGCTCCGGTTATTGACAATCGCGATCAGCGGCAATGCATAGGAAATCGCCATCGCGCTCGAGAACAGTGCATACCAGATTTGGCAGAACAGAAACTGCAGTTTCAGCCGCCAAGGCAACATTCCGAAATAACGAGGCGAATATCGCAGTAGGATGGTGGTTAGGCTGCGTGACCACTGAAATTCCTGGGTTACCAGGTCGGCGAACGTCTCAGGTCCATCGCCGTGCGCGATGGCATTGACTGCATGCACACCGCGCCAACCATGGGCATTCATTAGCAACGTTGTCGAGTGATCCTCGGCTAGCTCTGGGCCCAACCCACCGATCTCCTGCAGGGCTTTGGTGCGCACTGCGTAGTGTGAGCCGAAACAGAGCGGCGCTAGCCCGCCGTTATAGCCAACCTGTAGGCCGCCATGCAACATTCCCTCGGCGTACAACCGGCTCCGCGCCGACCAGCTCAAGGCTGCGTTCCGGTCGCATATGCTCGGCGCCGATACATACCCTACCGCGGGGTCGACAAACGGGCGAAGCATCTCCTCGAGGTACGTTGAATCCGGGACATGATCAGCATCGAGCTGAACAACGAAGTCATATAGCCGATATCCATAGTGGTCGTAGAAGTATGCGAGGTTTCCTTCCTTGCATCGCCTTCGGCGGGGCCATTCCTCTCGATGATACTCTGCGCAACCGCGCCGCGTTGAGATCGAGACACCATTGGCGACACACCACTCGAGAGTCTCAGGCGCCGGATCCTCATCGGCGAGCCACGTATCATGCGGGTAAGGTTGGCTGAGCATGGCTAGCAACGTCTCGCGCACCATCAGCCAAGGTTCGGACGGGACTTTGGTAACGACCATGGCCACGCGTTGCCCAGGCGCTAATGAGATCGCCGGGCTTGGTATCCGGCCCCGCCCGAGCACAAACAAAAGGTAGGCAGGCATCAAGGTCACCCAAGCAAGCACCCCGCTGTTTACGCTGAACCAGAAGCTGTCCAGCCTATGCTCTGGCCGCAACCACCACGACCACAAAATGACCAGTGCCACTGCCCAACCCCCAAGGGAAAGCCAGTGGATAACCCTTTGTTGGGATGTGAATGCTGGAATTAGCACGCTGGAGCGAGCCTTAAGGGTTACCGGGCTCCCGCCCAGCTCAGCTCCTTGCCTAGTTCCGAGATCTCGCTCGTCGAATGCGCTTCCTTGCATCTTTCACATCGACGCTGTTAGCCCAGTTTAAATTCGCGAAAACTGAGTTTGGCTTGTTTAAAGGCTTTCTCTTTCCACCCGTAAGTCCCTGACGTCAAGCGCCAAAGACATCAAGCCTCGAACACCTGAGAACCCTGCATTTGTCCGGGCATCCAGCAATCCTTTATTTCCTGTGATGGCGCGATTCAGCCAAATCCTTTGCTTCTACCCGTTGACGTGATCCGTTGACCACGAGTAATTTCGGTCATGAGCAAACCCGTCGTCGAAGTACAAGTCCGGGCAGTGGTCCCGACCACCGGCGGGTGTGCTGTCTTTGTCGGGAACGACGAAAAGATCTTTGTGATTTACGTTGATCAAACCGTGGGGCAAGCCATCACCATGTTCATGCGTGGCGCTCAGAAGGAACGCCCTTTGACCCATGATCTCATGGCCAACATCCTGATGGCTCTCGGGGCGCGGATCGACCGGATCGTGATCAATGACCTTAAACGCGGCACCTATTTTGCCCGCATGATTCTGAGCGCCGAAAACGAGCTCCACCAGCGGAAAGTGATGGAGATCGATGCTCGCCCCAGCGATTGCATCGCCATGGCGGCACAACAAAAGGCGGCGATTTACGTCAGTCGCGAAGTCTGGGAAGAGGTGGACGACATGGCGGATGTGCTGCGCAAAATGGAAGAAGAAGGATCCAGTCCGGGAGAATCCGAAGAAGAGTTCTAAAAGTTCCGCTTTTTTTCAGCTGCCGATTGCAATTGAAAGTGCACCACTTAGTTTGCGGAAATCATGTCTGACAGCTGGGACATTCCATCCGCGATTTCTCTTTATAACGTAGACCGTTGGGGATCGGGCTACTTCAGTATTAACCGATCGGGCAACGTCCAGGTGATGCCGACTCAACAAGAGAGTCTTAGCATCGACCTGATGGAGGTGGTGCAAGAGGCTCGAGATCGCGGCATGAGCTTCCCGTTAGTTGTCCGCTTTCAGGACCTTTTGCGGCATCGCGTTGAAACGGTTAACCGTGCTTTCCAATCCGCGATCGCCGAAGCGCGCTATCAGAACGTCTATAAAGGTGTTTTCCCAATCAAAGTTAACCAGCTGCGGGAAGTGGTAGAAGAGATCCAGGACGCGGGATCCCCTTACCATTTCGGCCTCGAGGCAGGGAGCAAACCGGAGTTGATCGCCGCCTTAGCCGTACATCGTGACCCGGAAAGCTTGATTATCTGCAACGGTTACAAGGACTTGACCTACATCAAGCTGGCTCTCCTCGGCCGGAAGCTAGGCAAGATGGTTATCATCGTCGTTGAGAAGCTCGAGGAAATCCGGCAGATTGTTCAGCTTTCTAAGGAGATGGGCGTTCAGCCTATCTTAGGTCTGCGTGTCCGATTACAGGTTAAGGGTCACGGACGTTGGGCTACTAGCGGTGGGGAGAACGCGAAGTTTGGCCTTTCGACTGCCGATCTCGTTGCGGCTAGTAACTATTTGAAAGAAGAGGGGATGGCCGATGCCCTCAGGTTGGTTCATTTCCATGTGGGCTCACAGGTAACCGATATCGGCGTAGTTAAGAGAGCGGTGCGCGAAGCAGCTCGCTTTTTTGCCAAGCTGTCGCGTATGGGTCACCCAATGGAGTTTATCGATGTCGGCGGCGGGCTAGGAGTCGATTACGATGGCTCCCGCACTGCCTTTGATAGCTCCATGAACTATACGTTGCAGGAGTACGCTCGCGACGTGGTCTACAACATCATGGACGTGGTCGACTCAGAGAAAGTTCCTCACCCGGCCATCGTGAGCGAAGGAGGACGAGCGATTGTTGCTCATCACTCCGTGCTGATTGTTGAAGCTTTCGGCTCTATCGAAAAAGGCACGGCCGATCTTTCGCTGCAAATCAAAGAGACCGATCCAAAACTGTTAGCCGATATAGTCGAAATCCAGCGGTCGCTTACCAAGCAGAACCGGATGGAAAACCTGCATGACGCGCAACAGGTTAAGGAACAGGCGCAATCGATGTTTGAGCTCGGCCTGCTCGATCTGGAGAGCAAGGCTAAGATCGAGACCATCTATTGGCAGATTGCCGAGTCGGTGGTGAATCTCTGTCGCGGTATGCGCTATGTTCCGGATGAGGTCAAAGAGTTAGAAATTTCTCTGGGCGATCAATACCTCTGTAACTTCTCTGTCTTCCAATCGTTACTGGATCATTGGGCTTTGGGACAACTCTTCCCGATCATGCCGATCCATAAATTGCAGTATCCCCCTGACCGCAACGGCACGTTAGTGGACATCACCTGTGACTCAGATGGTAAGGTCAGCAAGTTTATCGATCTGCAAGACGTCAAAGAGACTCTGCCGTTGCACCGCATAACCAATGGAGAGCCTTACTATCTCGGCTTCTTTTTGCTGGGCGCCTACCAGGATATCATGGGTGACCTGCACAATTTGTTCGGCCGAGTTAACGAGGTACACATCTTCCTCGACGAAGACGAAGACAGCGGTTGGTACATAGAAGAAACGATCCAGGGCAGCACGGTGATTAGCGTCCTCTCCATGACTCAGTGGGACCAGAACGAGCTGATCCGGTTGGTCAAAGCCCAAGTAGACGCGGCCATCAAGAGCGACCGGCTGAAGCCAAATGAGGCCATGCGCATCCTAGGCGATTACGAGCGCGGCCTCGGTGGCTACACCTACCTGAACTTCAACAAACCCTAACGGTAGAGATGAGCTTCCGCTCATCGCGGAGGCGCCACCCCTGATCGGTGGGGCGAAAAACTCGGAGCGCCCATCGTTCGGCTAACCGTCAAAACCGTCTCGCGCCGGTTTTGAGCCGCGCCGTGGACGAGGCAGCTCTATCAGGTGCGAATTTTCTATGCTGCCGACGATCCGCGTGTCGATATTGCCTCGGCTGGGGTGGCGAGCGCACGGAACGGTTCAAAGCCGGCGCGGCGCAATCTAAAGGAGCGATGCTGCCCTGGCGCGCCGAGTTTTTCGCCCCGACCGCACTCAGGACCATGCATGACCGATTGCTTATGTTGACGCGCATGGGCAGCTGTCGTCACGACTGCCGGACGCGCTTGCGCGCTACCCGCCAAACAAGTGCTTCAGCGAATCCAGGAATCGCTGCTTTAGATTCTTATTATGTGCTGGCTCGGCATTTGGATTTATCGGCTCGCCTCGATGCACTTGGCACGACTGTGAAGGGGACATCGACTGCGGCAGACTGATTTGATAAGCGGTTCCGGCGGAACGGCATTCGTCTGTTGCGATCCTGTTCGATACGGAGCAGAGCTCCACCTGGACGACAGGTTCAGGTGGAGGAAAATCGCCATCCGGGTATTTGGTTCTGGACGTCTTCTCCATTACCCGCACCCAGATTGGTAGAGCGAGCGCAGCACCATATCCGCGTTGCTCGATGGTCTGCGGCTGATCGAATCCCACCCAGACCCCGCAAGTCAACGAATTGGTGAACCCAACGAACCAAGCATCTTTGTATTCATCCGTAGTGCCGGTTTTGCCGGCGGCGGTTCGATCCAATCCTAGCGATTTAGCTGATGCCGCTGTGCCTCGCGATAGTACTCCTTGCAGAGTCTCCGCCACCATCCAGGAAATTGCCGGCTTCAAGATCTGTCGTTGCACTGGGCGCGCTTGGTACAGCACTTGGCCGTCCTTGTCGTCGATCCGCTCAATCAGATAAGGCTCGCGCCGTACGCCTCCGGCCGGAAAAGCGCTGTAGGCAGCGGTAATGTCCTTCAAGGTCGAGCCGAATGCTCCGAGATAGATGGAGGGTAGCTTGGGGATATTGCTTCCGAGTCCCGCCTCGACCATCAGCGACTGTATCTTGCTCAGACCGACACGTTCGCCCACTCGAATTGTCATCGTGTTCCGGGAGAAAATTAATCCTTCTCTCAATGGCAATACTCCTCGCGTCGAACCGTCCGAGTTTGCCGGGTTCCAATGAGGGGCTTCTGCTACCTCACCTGGCCGAATGGGGTCATCACTGATCTGCGAGCCGGGAAATAAACCGCTCTCGTAGCCCGCTGCATAGATAAACGGTTTAGCCGTGGAACCGACCGACCGTGTCGCCTGTAAGGCTCGGTTAAACTTACTATCTTTATAGTCACGTCCTCCAACGATGGCACGGATTCCACCGGTATGGTTATCAATCACTAAAGCCGCGCCCTGCAGATAGGGAGTGGCTTCCTCATTAGCACGGTCAGCGTCTGTGAAGGCGCTCTTGCGCGGATGTTTGTAGTCGGCCTTTTCCTCAACCTGCGTTAGAAAAGTATCGACCGCAGAATCAGCTGCCAACTGTAATGCCGGGTCCAGCGTCGTATAGATTTTGAGCCCGCCGCTATCGATCTCATCTTGGGAAACAATTCCTTGCAGCTCGCGATACAACGCATCCATCGCGTAGTTCTGTTGTGGAACCGAAGACTTCTTTCCACTCGTCTTTAACGGAGCAGCTTTTGCCGTTGTCGCGTCCGAGGTCGAGATGTAGCCAAGCTCTGCCATCCGGTCGAGCACCTCATTGCGCTGCGCAACTGCGCCGGTCGCATTGTTTATTGGTGAATAACGATTGGGACTTCGAATCAAACCGGCCAGCGTTGCCGCCTCCGGCAAATTCACTTGTGAAGCCGATTTCCCAAAATACGCTCTCGCCGCAGCCTCCAATCCATAATAACCCGACCCGAAATAGATCCGATTGATGTAATCGTCCAGGATCTGGTCTTTGGAGAACGCGAGCTCGATTCGACAGGCCATGAACGCTTCGAGAATCTTCCGGCTTAGATCGCGCTTTCCTAGGTCGAAGCTGTTTCGAGCTAATTGCTGCGTAATCGTGCTGCCGCCTTGCAGCAAAGTTAAATGACTTAGGTTGCTCGTGAACGCCCGGGATACGCCCACCACGTCAACCCCATGATGTTCGTAAAACCGGGAATCTTCCCGCGCCAACAACGCTTTTTTGAACAGGGGCGAAATCTGGTTCACGTTCACCAGAATCCGGTTTTCACCGTAAAGCCGGCTATACACGTTGCCGTCTACATCGTAGATCCAGCATCGCTCCGGAATATGGCCGACCTGGCGTAAGTCAAACGAGAACGACCAGCCCAGATAGACCGCGAACACTAACCCAATCGCAAGGACCCCTTCGATCATCAACGCGAACAAGAATCGGCCGATGAACTCAACCCTCAAGAGACTTGGACGCACATTCATGTTCGCGTCTGCTCTAACGCGGCTCTTCCCCACGTTTCCGGCCTTCTCGCTCGTTGTCGGCGCTCTCGGCGTTCCCGCTCGTTCTCAGCGTTTGTAAGTCGGGTCTTCGTTCGACCGTGCGTTTGAGCGCCTCCGTTTTTCGCCATGCTTCAATCGCGGCGTGATTTCCGGAAAGAAGTATCTCAGGCACTTTCCAGCCCCGGAATTCCGCGGGTCTGGTGTAATGGGGATATTCCAGCAGGCCGTGACTAAACGATTCATCTGTGGCCGAGTCTGCTTCGCCCAGTACACCCGGAATCAGGCGCGCGACCGCATCAACAACCACGGTCGCGGCAATTGCGCCGTTAGTCAGAATGTAGTCTCCGATAGATAATTCTTCATCGACCAGATGTTCCGCGACCCGATGATCGACGCCTTCATAGTGCCCGCAGATAAAGATCAAATGCGGCTTTTTAGCTAATTCATGAGCTTTTTGCTCAGTGAAACGCTGGCCGGCCGCCGACATTAGAATCACATGAGAGTCGGGCCGCCGGATCGACTCAACCGCGGTAAAGATTGGTTCCGCTTTCATTACCATTCCCGGGCCGCCACCGTAAGGCGGTTCGTCGGTTACGCGATGCTTTCCGGTTGCCCATTGCCTTACGTCGAGACGGCGCACCTGGATAAGCCGATTCTCTTGGGCCTTTCCTAATATGCTTTCCGAAAAAGCTCCTTCACAGAGTCCCGGGAAAAGCGTCAGGATATCGAACTCAATCATTAACCTGCCAAAAGATTCCCTCTTTTAAGCAAAGAAGTCTATAGGGGAAACGGTAGGGATGAGCTCCCGCTCACCCCCATTCGGCGGGAAAATTCCGGAGGGCGAGGCTCCCGAACAACCAAGACACCTTCCAACAACCCCTGAAGGATACAGCCTTGGGAGCGCATCGGAGGTAACGGACGCGCCGAGCCGTTGGCCAACGTGTGCCATGTTCACGCGCCCACGTTCCTAGTCGCGATGAACCATTCAGGCCCAAGAGCGTGCAGAGCGCTGGTCCCAACGGCTCGGCGGATCAGTCGGAGTTTTCGGATCCCACCGTCGCACAAATTGCTAATGCTGTTGATCGTTTCCCGGTAGTTCGGGAGCCTCGCCCTACCAACTATGCGCAGGCCGTTCATTTTTTGTTGGGGAGCTGCCAGTGACCTCGAAAAGGCGTGGCGTACCATGAAAACGTCGAAACCATTTGAGCCGATCCCGGTAGAATTTTAGGGACCCGTAGAATAACGATTGCCGGCTCTCGGCGCCTTTAGCTACATTCGCTTTCGGAGTAGGTGAGCATACTTCTCGACCAGCTCCTCCGCTTCGCGACGGGCATCAGCGCAGCTCTGGTGATGTGCCGGTGGTCGGATCTTTATCGGCTGATCGCGCTTGATGGCGCTTATCAGCGCTTGTTGCCGATGAAGCAACTTCTTGGGGGTACACATCTTGGCCGTAAGCTAGCATCTCTGCGCCAAAAGCCAAGAACACAGATGCGCCCGCTCTTCGGGGGTGGCTGGCTTCTCCGGACGAACGAGTAGCGCGGTGATGAAAAGTAATCAGTAATCCGTAGGTCAGTAATCAGTGCAGGAGCTAGGAGCTAGAATCTAGGAAGACTATGAGCGTGCCACCGTCTAGCTCATTATCCATACAGAGCGAAATCGCATTAGTCTCATTGGTCCCATGAGTCCCATCCGTCTTCGCACCCTTCGGCTATCTACCGACTCAGCGCGTTATCAGCCCATACCCCTCCTAGCTCCTAGTATTACTTTGTTAAGTAGAATCGTTAAACTTGGCTAGACAAAATGGGCAACAGCCGGTGAGTCTCAGCAAGGGTGGCTGAATCCAACGGAGCATCCGCTCCCACGTCGGAAAAGAAGTTTTTT
>Ga0209647_1001033_pt1 | contig 24638 bp, 22 predicted proteins | sample GraSoi_2013_60cm_FD_185827 | JGI IMG/M metagenome (GOLD analysis project Ga0209647, IMG submission 185827) | Grasslands soil microbial communities from the Angelo Coastal Reserve, California, USA - Sample 9_17_2013_60cm (SPAdes) (version 2) | ecosystem: Environmental > Terrestrial > Soil >... | reverse complement strand
GGCGATCATGTCTAAGCTGTGCGAGATGACGTGCTCGGTACCTGAAATGGGGGCAGACATGTTGACAATGGATTGGGCGATACCGGCCAGCAGCAGGGCACGCGCAACTACAGACTCTCCTTCATGAGTTCGCTGGCCGATGCCGGGGGCGTATGCCAGCAGGATGGCGTCCAGGTTGCTCAGCAGGGCGAGCGGGACTTCGCTGTAAAAATCAACCATGCCCAGGGCGCCACCAAGATACCAGTCGCCATAGGCGACAAAGCGGGCAGAGCAATCACCCAGGCCGGCCAGGGTCATGGCTTTGGGTGCGGAGGCGAGAATACGCAGGTCAGCAATGATGGCCGTGGGATAACGCGAGGAGATGGTGCGCTTGACGCCGTTTTTGAGCAAGACCGCCATATTGGCGGCGTAGGCCGTGACCGAGTTGGCAGTCTGGCAGCAGATATAGACCACGGGATCCTCACCAGGGTTTTCCTGGTGATAGAGATAGGCAGCGTGTTTGGCAATATCGGTCACAGTCCCCGATCCCAGCGTAACGAGTGCAGTGCCAGGTTCAATGCTCGCCTGCACAAAGTCGACCTGGTCAAAGTCAGCATGCACCAGGCCATATTGATCGCCTTTGAGCCACAGCGGTTCAACGTGATATCCCGCGTTGTCCATCAATGCCTGTACGAAAGGTTTGAGGTCTTCCCGCTCGCGGAGCATAGGAGTTTCGTCCATCACGAGTAATACCTGCGCGCCAGGTTGAGTGCCCGCGCGCTGCAAGACAGCTGGGAGTTCCAGCAAGACATCAGAGCCGATCAGGATTTCGTCGATATCAATGGAGCGCAGGGATGAGCCGGCGCTGACCTGGGCGGCTAACCAGTTCTTCAGTGCAAACATATCGGCAGGATCGATTGGAAAGGTAGGGGCGGCCGTCATCGTTTTGCTGCCTTTCTAAATGGCTCTTGCAGAGCGTCGTAAACTTCGCGGTAGAGAGCGTAGGCATCATCATAGGCCTGGCGGTGCGCGAGATTCGGTTCCACGTAAGTCGCGACAGCCACGGTGGTGGCAGCAGCCTCCTGTAAATTGGCAAACAGGCCACCTGCAACGCCCGCGAGCATGGCTGCGCCGAGGGCGGTTGTCTCCAACTCGCGTGGGACACTGACCGGCTTGCCTGTCACATCCGCCTTGATCTGGAGCCAGAGTCGCCCGCGCGCACCGCCTGCGACGGCGCGAATCTCCTGGGGATTAAGACCAATCTCCTGCATGCGATCCACGTTATCGCGCAAACCATACGCTGTGCCTTCCAGGATAGCACGAACCATGTGGCCACGTCCATGTGCCAGGCTGAGTCCGAAGAAGACGCCGCGCGCATCAGCATTCCAGGTAGGGGTCATGGCCCCGCTCAGACAAGGGAGAAAGATGAGGCCCTCGGCGGCGACCGGTGTCTGTCCGGCTTCGGCATTCAGCAGGTCATAGGGGCTAATGTCTCGCTGCATGGCCGCGGCGCGTTCATGCGGGGCAAGCGCATCGAGGAACCAGCGATAGCTGCCACCTGAGACAAAACCTGGATTCTCGATCAGCCAGGCCTCGGGATCGGCATGGCAATGGGTTTCCAAGAGGCCGCCTTCGTCAAACACGGGCAATTGAGCGACGGCACACACCGGCTCGGCAGTGCCGTTGATGTCGCAGACGATGCTGCTGTTAGTGACGCCGGCGCCAACGCAGGCAGCATGTTCATCACCACTGCCGACGGCTACCAGTGTTTTAGTGGTGAGTCCCAGGCGTTCAGCCGCTGTGTTCGTAAGGGGGCTGAGTTCACGTGTTGCTCCGCTAACGCGGCCCAGGCGTTGCTCGTCGAGCCCGGTCAGCTTGAGCATGTGTTGAGACCAGGCTTTTTGCTTGACATCGAGCAAGAGCGTTGAAGAGGCATTGGAATAATCCACGGCAACTTCTCCGGTGAGACGATAGGCCATGTAGCTGCCAGGCAATAGGAGGTAGCGCGAACGCTCAAAAATGGCAGGCTCGTGGTCACGCACCCAGAGCATTTTGGGAGCGACATGCGAGGAGTCGAGATTTGCGCCGGTGAGGTGAAAGAGTTCGGCAGCGCTGATATGTTGTTCAAGCGTGTCGCACTGCGCGGTGGCGCGGCGGTCAAGCCAGATGATAGCGGGACGCAATACTTCATCATGCTCGCCAACGCAGACCAGGCCATCGACCTGGCTCCCCAGGGCAAGCGCAACGACTTCAGCAGACTGCACACCGGTTTCCTGCATCACCTGCCGCACAGTGTTTGTGAGCGCATTTTCCCAGTCGGCAGGGTTCTCCTCGGCCCAGTTGGGCACGGGATAGTGCGGATCATATGCTGCATAAGCACTGGCAACGACGGTGCCGGAGGCGTCCAGCAGGACGGTCTTCATGCCCTGCGAACCGACATCCGCGCCAATGACGTAGCGATTGGCCGCTGGTTTCATGCTTGCTCCTTCAATTCTACCAGTGCATCGCGGGCGCTCCACTTTTCGCGAATGACGCGGCACAGTGCGCGCGTGATGGCGGTGGGATTCTTGTGTTGAAATATATTGCGGCCAACAGAGCAGCCGATGGCTCCTACCTCGACTGCCAACTGCATGCGCGTTAACAGCTCTTCGTCGCTCACAAGCGTGCCACCGGCAACTACGACGGGGACACTGGCTGCGCGGACGATTTTTTCAAAAGAGGCCTGGTCGCCGCTCCAGTTGACCTTGACGATATCGGCACCCAGTTCGGCACACAGGCGCGCGTTGCGCAACAGGTAGTCGGCTCCATAGCTGCCACTCGCTTCAGTAAGCGCCTGGTAGGCATTAGGAAACTCGGCCTCGGCAATGAAAGGCATGCCCCAGGCATCACAGGCTTCGCCGATTGAAGAGGCGTACTGGATCATCTCAGATTCGTTTTCACCCGCTAAAGCCACGTAGACGACGACCGCATCGGCTCCAAGGCGCAGGGCTTCGTCAACGGAGCCGACGGGGGTGACAACGGCTCCCTGGGGCCGCCCGGCAGCGGAAGCGGAGAGCATGAGGGCCAGCGAGGTTGCCGGGGTAAATGCTTCAATAACTTGCCGGGCCATGCCTCGTCCGAGCATAAAGACGTTAGCTCCGCCCGCGATGGCTTCACGAGTGCGTTCGCGCGTATCATAGAGTCCATCCAGGAAGGTTGGCGAGGTCATGCCGTGATCCAGTGCGCAAATGATGCAGGAACCGTACTGCGGCTCAATCAGTCGCTTCAAGCGAATTGTTTTCCCCAGGCTCATCGGTAAGAACTCCTTAGCAGTTAGTAGCAGACAGATTTCAAGAGGAGTATACAAGGCTAAATTGCGGGTCGTCAACATACGGATTACTGAGATCCCCTCATAAAATAGGGGTGCAGGGGACTTCGTCCCCTGCCGGGGTTTGGGGTGTCCCCAAGTTTTTTCTTTCTTCGGGGCGGGTGGGTCGGGACAAAGAGGAATTATGCGGGGATGTCAGATGGATTAAACAGGCGCAGGAAACACGAGGCATTGGTTTTGGCAGGATAAGCGGGAGCTATCTTAACCTTAATCACTTAGTCTTAACGAAACTGTAACCATTTTGACGCTTGCTTCCCAACATCCTTCAGGTACGATAATCGCAACTATTCACCTATGTATATACGCTCACAAGGAGCCGTGTTATGATTAATGAAACTGCCGCTCCTCCGGCGAGGGGATTAACAACCAGCTTGTATAGCTACGAAACAATAAAAACACTATCTGCCATCATATCAGTAATTGAACGGATTATCTCGACTGGGGTCGAACAGGTCGCCCTGGTAACAATCCGTTTGTTTTATGACAACGAGGAGCAAGCCAGTACGCATCAGTTGACGCGTGCGGATCAGAGCGCGAGATACTTACTCAACAACCTGCGCACACTCGTGCGCAAAACTGATAGTGTCTTGCTGCTGGATCACACTATGTACTTCCTGCTGCCCGGAGCTAACATGCAAGGCGGACAAATTGTGCAGAGTCGCTTGTGGGAAGCTTTGCTCGGGCGCATACACAATCTTAGCGAAAGCGACGTGTTGTGTCCACACGGTATGACTATAGGATACAGTGCATATCCAATGCATCATGCAACGATGCATGATTTCATAGAAGCAGCCACTCAGGCTAGTTTGCACTTCGATGCGCAGCCAGAGGACGATGTACACAAGGCTGAAGATGAAATGGAAGAGGAATTGCTGGTTCTGGCACGTAAACTGGGTATTCCATACCTTACTTTATTGCCAAAAAAATTGCCCCAGGGTGTGCAGCGCCTTGTCAATGCAAAGCTCGCGCAGGAGCTACACTGCTATCCCCTCGGGCGCGAACGCAATATGCTTACGGTGGCTATGGTGAATCCGCAGGACCGTTCCGCGCTGGATCGACTGCAAGAGGTGACGGGCTTACACATCTTCCCGGTTTTAACACACCCTCGCGCTTTACAGGTTGCCCTGGAACAATTGATTTGATTCGCTGAATATTGTTTGTATATAATAGCGAGGATAGAGAAAATTAATTGTGTGTCGCATTGCCGTCCCTGGCGAGGCCAGGGACGACAATGCGACACACAATGATATAAAAAGAAAGGCACTTATTTTTCATGAGGATATTGGTTACCGGTGGGGCTGGTTTTATTGGGTCGCACATTGTTGATCAATGCATTGCCGCAGGCCATGAAGTTACAGTTGTTGATAGTCTTTGGGAGGAAGGTGGTGGCAAAGCGCAAAACCTCAATGCCAAAGCACGTTTCTTCCACGCGGATATCACAGATGAAGCGGCGTTACAATCTCTATTTGACGAGGTACGTCCAGAAGTTGTTAGTCACCAGGCAGCGCAGCACAGCGTAGCCATCTCGGCGAAAAATCCACGACTCGATGCTCGTGTCAATGTGCTTGGCTTGCTGAACGTCTTAATCAATTGTAGCCGCGTTGGAACGCGTAAGATTGTCTTTGCTTCTTCTGGAGCCACCTACGGTACTCCAGCCCGACTGCCGATCGATGAAGAGGTGCCACAACGTCCCGAGTCACCATATGGTATCACCAAGATGGTGGCAGAATACTATTTACGTTACTGGCAAGAGGCGCATAATCTCACATATACGGCGCTGCGCTATGGAAATGTGTATGGTCCACGTCAGGATCCAAACGGGGAGGCAGGTGTGATAGCTATCTTCGCCAGGCATTTTCTTAATCATGACCCTGTACGCATCGACTGGGATGGCGAACAAAAGAAGGATTACGTCTACGTGGGAGATGTTGCCCGCGCTAATCTACTGGCAATTGAGCGTGGCGATAATGATATTTTCTGCATAGGTACAGGGAGAGCGGCTTCGGTCAATGAACTCTACCAGGAGCTGGTAAAGAACACCGGCTACCAGCCGGAGATAGTCCGAGCGCCCAAACGCCCCGGCGATATTTACCTGGCCTACTTCGATTGCAGAAAGGCCGAGCGTGTGCTGGGTTGGAAGCCCGAAGTGACCTTAGAAGAGGGCATTGAGAAGACGGTGGAGTTTTTCAGAGGATAAAGTATAGTTAACAGCCTGGGTATGATAGACGCGGCGTGGCTGAGCCAGCCACGCCGCGTCTATCATACCCAGGCTACAAGACCTCTTTGTCCCGCTGGAGGTCAGGTCACTGCTGAGCGGCCGGGCCTAAAGTAGCCGTTCCCGTCGTACCGTTGGCGACAACGGAGCCGCAACCGACGGTGAGCTGCTGCCCATCGGGTCCCGTTTGCTGGGGATCAGCGACGGTAAAGAACCAGTTGTTGGGCAAGGCCTGGTCCTGAACGTTATTGATCACCGTGTTAGTATTGTTAGCACTCTGACCATCAAGATTTTCGCTCTGAGTGGAGATAAGCGAACCGGTGCAACTGCCAGCCCGCACATTGACTTTGACCGCCTGGTTGGGATGATTCGGATAGGTGATGTTCAATGCCATATTGACATTCCCGGCATTAGGATCCAGGTTAAATGTCGCGGTTCCTTGTGCGGTGGAGGACGCCGCCGGAGTGGGGGTCTGACCATTGCCGCCGTTCCCGTTAACAGGAGTGGGGGTCTGGCCATTACCATTGTTCCCATTAGTGGGTGCCGGGGTCTGACCATTACCGTTGTTTGTATTAGCGGGAGTGGGGGTCTGGCCATTGCCGTTACCATTACCGTTGTTCGCATTAGCGGGTGCTGGCGTGGGGTTAATGGTAGCGGCGGTAGCCACACCATTGCCATCGGTGGTCAATGTGACAGGATTCTGCAAGTTCAGCAGACCTGTGCAGTTCAGACCATTGGGCCCGAAGGATGTTGAGAAACGCTGCGCCAGGAAGGTAAAGAGCGAATTGGCCGCAGCAGCATCGGGCGATGGCCTGTTTTGCGTAAACTGCATATCAAGCTGTAAACGCGCGGTTCCAACTTTGAGCAAGTTGGTGCAATATGTCGTCGTGCTGGCGTCATTGAGACTGGCTGCGGGCTGCTGGTCAACGCCACGGCGGTACGCATTGGTCTTATTGAGATCGGGCTGGGTGTTATTGAGTACCATTGGATCACCGGCGGGTACGAGTGCGATAGGTGCAGCCTGCTGCGCAGCAGCCTGCAGCTCATTAAGCGGCAGCGCTGGTACCATGTTGCCAGGATCTGCCAGGTTGGGAGCCATCCAGGGCTGACAACCCAGAGCGCCATCTACCCCAACGTCTAGTAGCCGGTTATCGCTGGCATTGGTAGCTGGCTGCGTGTTTTGCAGGGTGGCAGCGTTGGCTGCGGTCATCTGTGCCGTCTGACCATTGCCGGTTACCAGGTATATCGTCGTCACGTTATCACTCTGGTCCATATCGACCAGGCCGAAGTCGCGTACGCTCATGCAGGTTTGGCCGTCATTGGCCATGCCCAGGGCAGGAGGAGTCAGATTACCGGCTCTAATCGCTCTATTTGCGGCCCGGAAGAATGCGGGGGCGTTACAATAAGCGAACTGTCCAAAGATAGAGCCATTGACACCGTTGACGCAGTGACTACCGCCCATGGTGCCTTGTAGCGTCAGGTTATTGCCGTTGAAGCCAAACCAGAGCGCAACGACACTACCCTGCGCAAGTTGTGGCACAGTTGGTTTGATAGCCGGCTGTGTACCCTGGTCGACCACCAGAGGGTTGTAGACAGAAATTTTACCGGTGGGGTCTATGATGGCCCCCTGTACAAACGCCGCTTGCGCGGCATTCGCTTCATTGCAAGGACCCTGTGCTGGATTGGTGGCGACCAGTTGATAAGGGGTCGCCAGCCCCTGTGCGGTTAAGGGCATGGACGGTACAATCAGCGTACAATCGGCATTTACGGCTGCCGCATGCGAGCCTAAGCGCGGCAAAATAAATACTCCCCCGGCGATGAGCGCGAGCAAGATGGGTACACACAGGCCGACTAAGAGCAGTGGCGAGAAGCGACGATGCTTTCTGCGTGAGTACATAGAAGTTTCTAGCAGCTTGGAGGCACGTCGTGGTTTTGTGAGCATCTCTTTTCCTACTTTCCTTTCAATCGTTGCAGGCAGCTTCTGTATTCATCTACAATGCTGGCGTATAAGCACCTGCTCGTCTGCTTCATCTGACGATGTCACTACGAACTGGAAAAGCTTGACACCAGTGGATACACACCCGGTAACCATGCATCTATGTGATGTATGGTGATACATGGTGAAATGCTTTGAAAGTAAATAACCTAATGCAGATGCTACCATAGGTTCCCACGATCTCTTGCTGACATGTTTGTTTATTGATGATAAAGTACTAATTGCAGGGTTAAGAAATCTCAACCAGAGAATAGTTTTTATGATGAATAGTTCCTATGCCGGACAGTTCTTGTAAAAAACGGGGTGTCTATACGTAGGGCGGTGCAGGGCTTCTCAAACGTCTTTTTCCTCTTCCCCTCCCCGCCCCAAAAAAGTGGAAAGAGCGTGTTGCCAATCAGAGCGACGTTTGAGAAGCCCTGACGTAGGGCGGTATTTTGCGTCTTGACGTCTCCCCATCCTTCCAACTACACTCATTCGTGTAAGAGAGCCGGAACGGGATTCCTACAATCGAAGTTATGGCCTGAAAACTATATTATTTCTCCATTCCCCCACTCCCACTTTTGAGCCATCCCAGTTCTCCCGCTTTCTTTCCAACGCTTCACGATCCCAGTGTCCCAGTTTTGCTCCCGCCTCGTAGGTGGTCCAGTAGAAATCCAGCAGCATCTGTTCAGGAGCACCGGCAATATGGACGGTATCGTACAGTAAAAAGAACTCTCCCCTATCAGTGCTATAAAATGCTGAAGCGGGACGAATAGACGCTGCCTCAAGCCCAGGCAGCACGGGAGCGGTATAGGCGTAGAAAGCAGGTTGGGGAAAACTTGCATCACCAGGCCAAAAGCCAAAACTGATGACTTCATGCGAGTAGGCTTCCCTTGTTACCGGGTCCGCGCCCGGGCGTTCAGGTGCGCGGCGGCCTGAAAAAAAGGTCAGTGCCATGTCGAAGCTTCCCCAGAAGAAATGGATAGGGCTGCTCTTACCCAGAAAATGGGAACGATGTTGTTTCATGGCCTTGTCTGTCTGTATCAGAACACGCCAGAAGCAGTTGACAGAGACGGGGTCATACGAGGCGTGGACAGTGTCTTCCTCAAACCGGACGGGGTTCTGGACTTCAACAGGCCGCGTGTTGATCTCTACCTCGATCCCCAGAGCCTTCAATGATGCCATCAATTCTCGGTAAAACTCAGCTACAGAGCGTGAGATGAGCGGGATGGCTCTTGTGGTGCCGTCGCTGGTCAGAATAAAGAGATTGTGATCGATGAAGTCGAAATTGACCTCAAAGATACCTGCTTTGTAGGGGATAGGTGAGGTCGTCAAGCCACGCGCTGTCACATAGAGCGGGACCTGCCACCAGTGGTTCACGTAAGGGCTCAGTGCCAGCCTCACCTTGCCGGCGACCTGGGTCCACATATGTAGCGTCTCAACCGTCTCTTTCCATGCTTCAAATGGCAGTGCAGGCCACTTTTCGACCGCTTCTCCACGGATTATAACGTTCTTCGGGTTCATAACACTCTTTTCTCCTGCTGTGCTGACTACTTGCGACATCCGTTCGCCAAATAGGGCCTTTAAGAATGTCTTGAGGGCATTTCCTCACGCAAAGGTCCAGCCGACAGGATGCCGGGCCACGACCCAGCTGAGACACCTCGCCCTCTCTTGTCCGAGTATAAGTAGGAAGTGTCATGAAAGCGTCATGAGCCTCGTCATGGATAGTGGCCCCAACACCCCCTTTTTATCCTTGACAATGTCTGCCAGAACACGTTATAGTCTTCAGTAGAACATACGCATCCGTATGCTCTGGAGGAGAGAGGAACCTTGCAACTGACAAAAGAAGATTGGATACATGCGGGGCTACGACTTTTGGCCGCCTCTGGCATTGATAGTGTCAAAGTCGAGACGCTCACAAAAGAGCTTCATATTAGCAAAGGGAGCTTTTATCACTACTGGCATACGCGCAGCGAATTCCTGGGGGCATTGCTTGCTCGTTGGGAAGAGCGAGGCACACGCAGGGTGATCGATGAGTTGGAGAAGATCCCGGCCCCACAAGCACGTTTCCAACGCTTATTTGAAACCAGCTTCTCGGCTGACAAAAAGCTGGAAGCGGCCATCCATCATTGGGCGAATGTGGATGCCAACGTTGCCCGGCGCGTAGCCGCGACTGAGGAGGTGCGTGTCGCTTATATTACCAAACTGCTGTGCGATATGGGGAAACCATTCACTCAGGCGAGCGCCATCGCACGTCTGTGTTACTTTGTCTACCTGGGCTGGATCGATTGGATCCAGCGCAATGATCCTGTAGCAGGGAAGTTACCCGAAATCCAGCAGACCTTGTGGACACTCGCCTTTGCCTGACGCTTCATCTGGTCAGGATGCCTGTATGCCTGGTTTCAAGGTCATCGTGCTGTTCTCAGTAAGACGCTCAGAGGCAAGACCCACTGCCACTGGCTCTGTTTGCCGACAAAACATACCCATTCGTATGTTTTAGCTAACTATGGAGGAATTTCTATGTCAACCGAAGACAACAAGGCCCTCGTCCGTCGTCTCATTGAGGAAGGCTGGAATCAGGGAAATGTCGCTGTTTTTGATGAGCTATTCGCCCCCAACTTCATCTTCCATGAACCTGCCTTTCCCCAGGTTCGCACCCGCGAAGACGGCAAACGATGGCTCATCAAGAGCCGCAGTGCCTTCCCTGACCTTCATCTCATGGTTGATGACATGATCGCGGAAGGAGACCAGGTGGCAGGACGCGTGACCCTTCGTGGCACACCCACTACTGATCTTGTGACGGTGATGCATATCACCGCGACTGGCAAGCAGGTCACCACGACGGGCATCGTCATCGCCCGCATAGCCAACGACAAGTTCGTGGAAATCTGGCACCAGCTGGATTGGCTCGGCTGGCGACAACAACTTGGCCTGATTCCTGCACCAGGGCAAACCAGCTAGTGATCTGTGTCAACTACTCACAGAGGAGGCGAGGAACTCCGTGCCGGCGGCCCATTAGGCGCGCGCGTAGCGCATGAGCACCACGCCTGATGGCAGTGGCCTGGCGGAGATCAGGCGCAGATTCACGTGCAGCCCCTCAGGAAAAAGCTTCTTGCCACTGCCGAGCACAACCGGGTAAACATACAGGCTATATTCGTCAATCAGATCGTGCTCGGCCAGGGTATGAACCAGCACGCTGCTGCCATCGATGACGATGTTCTTGCCGGGCTGTGCTTTCAAGGTGCGTACTTCCTCGACCACATTGCTGCTAATCAAGGTGGAGTTGCGCCAGGCTGAGGCCGTTGTCAGTGTTGTGGAAACAACGTACTTCGGCATGGTGTTCATGACATCGCCAAAGGGGTCACCGGCTGGCATGGGTTCAAATGCCCCGCCGTGGATCTGCCATGTTTTGCGCCCCAGCAGCAGCGCGTCACTTTGGCTCATTTCCTCAAAGAAGTGCGCGCCAATGTCATCGTGCCAGAACGGCCCTGTCCACCCGCCGTGGGTGAAGCCGCCCTCGGTATCTTCTTCTGCGCCACCAGGCGCTTGCATGACAGTGTCCAACGACACAAACTCTGAGACAACGATCTTTCGCATGATTCCCTCCGTATCGAGCAACAACTCCAGGCTTTTCAACCGTATCACTCACCTGACGTACCAAGCGGGAAGGTTTGGAGGGCTTCGTCTGTGACTCGGCGTCATCCGGCGAGGGGTCATGCACTGGGCTTCTCTTCTTTCACCCAGAATCTATCATGGGGATGGACTTGTGAAAAGAGCCATTTTCCGCTCTACTTAAAAGGCCATTAATAGCCAGCATTATTGATAACAACATCGAGCCTGCCGAAGTGGTCGGCAGCTCTCTTCACCGTCTTGAAGGCTGAGTTCCGGTCGGTGACATCGAGTTGGAGCGGCAAGACGGCGTCGCCGTACCTCTCGACGAGTGTGTCCAGAGTTTCCAGGTTGCGAGCCGTTGCAGCAACCATGTCTCCCCGTTCCAGGGCTGCTTCCGCCCACTCGCGTCCAAAGCCCTTTGATGCACCGGTGATGAACCAGATTTTAGCCATCGTGTTTCCTTCCTAAATAATAGGCGTGTTCTTTCGACGGAGCTACCTGTTCACGTTCAAGCGACGATACTGAGCGATTGTTGCATCGATGAGAATCACGGTTCGCTGCATTGCTTGCAGTTCCAGAGAGACGTTGTGCCGATGAGCTTCGAGGAGTTCGCGTCGCTCTTTCACCATCGATGCTCCTTGCTGTGTGATCTCTGCAAAATGAAAAGGTTCTCTGAGCGAATACCGCAGCGTATTCTGAGAAACGGCAATACAACGATGAAGGCTGCTAGAGAGCTCACCACGGGACGTTTCCATTTTCATCCTGGAAAGATCCTGTTGGGCCATCTTCGCCCAGAGTCGCGAGATGCACGATGACAGTAGCTGCCTGCTCGACGGTTCGATAGCCTCTATGGTTATTGAAATCCGTGTCCGTAAAGCCAGGATCGGCAGCATTTACCTTGATAGTCGTCTCTGCCAATTCTTTTGCAAATGCAACGGTAATAGCGTTCACTGCCGCTTTAGAGGATTGGTAAGGCAAATTATTTACCTGAAAGAACTCATAGTTCCTATCGCTGGCCTGCGTAATCGAACCCAGCCCGGTTGAAACATTCACAATTCTACCGGCCTGGGACTTGCGCAGTAAGGGCAGCATTGCTTTGGTGACCGCCACCACGCCAAACACATTGGTGTTATAGACTGTTCTCATTACCGCTAACGCAGTGTCACTTGGTATGTTCGCATTGCCCCCTGATATGCCTGCGTTATTAATAAGGATATCGAGTCTCCCAAACGTATCTGCAATATATTGAGCCGCCCGCGCAATGCTCTCCTCGTCAGTGACATCGAGCCCCACAAATGTGGCCTGAACATCCAGCGCGGCCAGTTTTTGTACCGCCTCTTCACCTCTTGCTTTATCGCGGGCCCCAATGATAATGTGGATACCCTGCTGTCCCAGCTGCCTGGCAGTCTCAAATCCAATCCCCTTATTCGCACCGGTAATCAGGGCAAGAGTATTCTTGGATATATGAAATCTCCTTTGTCTATTCCTTCTGACGTTGCCGTCTGTAGGCATAATCTTCCGCTAAAACCGCTCTGACTTTCTCAAGAGCCAGTGTGAGGTCGGTAAGTTCCTCTACGCTAAGGGTTCGCGTGATGTATTCTTTCGTTAAAAATACACCGAAGGGCCATCTGGACGCTATTTTTTCTTACTGAATATGAAGAGTCCGATACCTATCAAGCAAGTTATAGCTTCTGTAATGGTCATCGACCACACAATGCCCGTTAATCCCAAAAGTGCCTGAGCAATAAGAATGACTGGAATAAAGAGGCTCCCCTGCGCAAAGGACATGATCGTTGTCTGGAGAGGCTTATTGGTCGTCTGGAAATAGGCGATAATCAGCCCCGTAAAGCCATTAAAAAGCGTCGCAATAAGCATGGCAGTAAGTATATAGCTCCCAAATGATACAACATCATGGCTTGAGCTAAACAAGCTGAATACTTCACTGCGGAACAGGTAGACGATCGTCGAAAAAATGGCTAGTATTCCAGCAATTGCAAGTGAAGATTGCTGGAGGGCTGCTTTTAAGCGCGCGGAGTTTTTGGAACCATAGGAATAGCCCAACAGCGGCATGACGCCCACGAATACTCCCATGCATATAAATTCTGGCAACTGCACAATTCTCAACGACACACCAAACGCCGCAATGACATAGTCACCATACTGAACAGCAAGGTTATTCACCAGCAAGGTGGTAACAATAAGAAATGAAGACAGAATTAATTCTGAGAGACCAATGCCGAATACCTCTTTGAGTAGCTCTTTCGTCACCAGAAAGTACTTCACTGCCAGCTTTACGGGGCCATCACGCATTTGCAAGAAAAGAATGTAATACACCAGTGACGCCATATTTGATAATGCGATCGACAGAGCAGCACCAGTAACATTGAGGTGTAAAAGCAAGATAAACAGGACATCGAAAAGAAGGTTTGTTCCAATACTGAGTATCATCCCATTCATCGCCTGCCGCGCGGCGCCGATTGCTCGCACAATTTGTGAGACAGCGAAATTCGCAATCAACACTGGCAAAAAGAGCAAGAGGACCGACACATAGTCTTGCGTTGGCAGAAATGATTGCTGGTCGGTACCCAAGACACGAACCAGCGGATTCAGAAAAATGAAACAGATGACGGTCAGTATTACGCCGAGGAGGAGGCTTCCGTAGAGGACAAAGGCGGAAACATGCTTGATCCTCCCCGTGTCTTTTTCACCCAGTAAGCGTGAGATGTAGGCGCCACCTCCAACACCGAATACCCCCCCGATTGCCATAGCCAGACTCAGTACCGGCAAGCCGAGTGCGATTGCCGACAACATCGCGGTGTCGTGAAGCGTCCCAATAAAGTAAGCATTGATGATGCCATAGATGACATTTGCCGACAGAGCGAGCATCATAGGCACACAGAGATGAACCAGCGCGCGCCAAACTGGCGCCCTTTCCAGATAATATTGGTCTTTTTCACCAGCCCCATCCTTTGTTGACATGGTTTCCAGATCGGTATTGGGAGCAGAGTCAGAGGGAACTATCAGGTCAACCCTGCTTTGAGGCACGTCGGGTTGGGAGCTTTCGATGCGGTTGTTCGAGGGTCCTGCAACAGCGTCCCAAGTTGTCTTTTCTTCCATGATTTCAGTCCTCCCTTATTTTAAGATATATCGTGTTCTTATCCAGCACTTGCTCGTAGATCGCACCTTCGGTTCTTGAAAAAGGACAAGAAATGCTACGAGCGGCTAGAGAACACCACCATCAACAAAGATATTTTGACCGCTGATAAAACTAGCGAGATCACTGCTTAAAAAAAGGACAACAGTGGCAACATCATCTGGTTGTCCAATGCGACGTAAGGCCGTCCGCGCGACTATTTGCTGTTTGAAAGCTTCGGACCCCGGTCCCCCAAATCCAGTATCAATACTCCCTGGAGAAACGATATTGGCCCGGATACCTCGTGGGCCAAGTTCCTGTGCGAGTACCTGGGTGAAATAGGCACTTCCAGCCTTTCCCGCACCATAGGCGGCCATGTTTGGGAGAGGATGAGCGGTGACACTACTTCCAATCGTAATGATGGAGCTACCAGAGGGGATAACAGGTAAGAGTGCCTGAGTAAGGTGAAAGACGGCGGTGAAATTACTCTCAAGACCCTGTTGCCATTGACTAAGAGTGATGTTTTCGATAGAACCGCGTATGCCAATACCAGCATTGTGAATCAGAATATCGAGATGATCCGGAAAGTCCGAGCGTACTTGTTGAGCAAGCGTCGTAATGGAGGAAGCATCTCCTAGATCAGCTTGATAATTGCGATGGGTTCCCGTACCAAAAGTTTGACGTTCTTGCAGTGAAGCAAAAGCTGCATCCTCATTAGAGTGATACACGGCTGCCGTATTGGCTCCTGCTTGTGCAAATCGGCGAGAGATAGCGGCCCCAATGCCTCGAGTTCCTCCAGTAACCAATACGTTTTTGCTGCTTAAATCAAGATGAATCACTAAAAACCTCCATCAGCTTTAAGATCTACGGTAGTAAGCTGCCGATTGAGCATCACTCCTTTCCCATAGAGCATGAGAAGCAATTGATGCTTGCATCTTTTTTTACCAGATAGGGGTCCCAACATTTCGTTATCCGAAGATAACCTCAGCCAGCCTCATGGTTCTCACGCGACTCACGAGGCCGCCGGGCCCGGCGGCCGATTACCGGCGTACAGCCGACGACACCTGCCCCAGAGCGTTAGTGAGTGCCTGGACGGGATTCGCCGGCCAGTCGATGGAGCGCCAGGCGAGGAGTACCCATGTCCGCTGGAACAGATCGAGCGTGGACCGTTCCTTAAGTATAGCCAGCAGACGGGTGGAGGCACATCCTCCGGCCGGGTGGTTGAGTGGGTGGTTTTTGGATGGAAGAGGAGCGATCAGGAGAGGTGTAAGCGGCGGGCCACTTCGCTGGCCTCCATGCGACTGTTCACCTGGAGCTTGTGATAGAGATGCTTGACATGATCTTTTACCGTGTTCACCGAAATCACCAGCTCGCGCGCGATCTCCGGGTTGGTGCGTCCGGCTGCCAACAAGCGGAGCACTCGGCGCTCCTGCGCTGAAAGCGGCTCCATTGGCAGGCTATCAGGCATGTGCAGAGAGCGCTGGCCCGTGTCCACACGTTTCGGCATTTCTGTGGAAAGAGCAGGAGCGCTTGTGATGGTTGTATCCTGCTCAACCAGAAAAATGTGCAGGAGGTGCTGTGTATAACGAGAGAGTCCTTTTTCCTGTACAGTAGGCAGGAAAGAACGCAGCACTGCGGCCAGAGACTCTCCCTCATCGAGAAAGAGACGGATAAACCCTTCGCTCTGTGCCTGTGAAAGTGCCTGCAGGAGCGTCTTGTGTGCCTGTGGCTCTTGCTTGTTGGCCGCATAGGCCAGTGTCATCAGTATCAGAATCTCCAGCACATTGCGCATCTGCTTTTTGGCAGATGCCAGACTGAGGAGCTGTTCGAGGAGTGGGAGCGCGACCTGCGTTTCCCCCCGCGCGAGCAGGAGGCGAATCTGGAGTAGCTCTGGCTTGAACATGAGGGCAGAGGAAGCCTGCCCAGCGTATCGTGCAAACATCTCCAGATGGCGCTGTGCGGCGGAGAGATCGCCAAGGGGGAGTTGCAGACGGATCAGCCAGTTCAGCACCTCGAACGTCAGTTCCAGTGGAGCAGATGGGATGCCTTGCAAACGAGCCAGCAGGGTGTTCAGTTGCTCTTGGGCTGCTCTGGTTTCGCCACGTCTCTGCTGTATAAGCACGAGACGCAGGAAAGCGAGTTCGCGCATTGCCGCTTCGATGCCCTGTGTGTCTCTCTCATAGGCCTCATTTACTAACTGCTCTACCATTTCCAGGTCATTCCATTCATAGTAGATGCCTGAGAGGCGAAAAAGCGACGAGGTCACATCCCCCCAATCGTTGACTTCTCTGGCCTCAGAGAGGACCTGACGAAGAACCTCAGCTGGCTGATGGAGTTCTCCTCGCGCCAGGTCAATGGAGGCAAGCATCATCATCGTCGCGCGTGTGAAGCCCCGATGTTGCGCGCTGGCACAGTTCTCATAGGCCTGCTGGAGGAACTGCCGGGCCTCGTCCAGCCCCCTTTCTCCGGCGGCTTCCATACCCAGCACCGCCAGGCAGAAGCTCCGCCACTTCGTGTCCTGCGGGTGCGTGCGCTCCTGTGTCGTGGATAACAACTCCAGAGCCTTGCGAGCATACTCAGCTGCGTTCCTAAGCTCCTCCAGTTGCCAGGTGACCAGCGCACGAAAGGCGAAAAGCTCTCCGAGCCTGGACACATTCCCGCGCTCACGCCAGCCTCTTTCCGCCATCTGGAGCATCTCCTCTATCCGTTCCGTCATCTTTTCTGCTTTGAGCGGACTGAATGGAGTGTTCGCCCGCGTGTAAAGCAATGCCCGCGCATAGGAGAAGCAGAGCGTGGGATGCAAGGGAAATACCGTTTCTGGTATCTGCTTCATCCAGTGCAGCAGGGTATGCAGTTCGTAGAAGTGCTCTTGCTCGCAGATCGTCTCAATGAGGGCCACTGCTCGCTCGACTTCCTGGGCACGTAGCATCGCCTCTATCGCCTCCATCGGCATGCCATGTTGCTGATACCACTGGCCCGCCAGCCGTGACAACTCCCGTAAGCGTGCATCTCCCAAACGGCTCCGCGCCTCGCTTCTCATTGCCTCTGCGAAGAGCGCATGATAGCGATACCACAGCTCGGACTGCCCCGGTCCATCCAGCGATTCCAGAAAAAGCCCGGCTCGCTCTACCGCTGCCAGCAGCGTCGCGCTATTCTCCCTGCCGGTCACGCTGTCACACAGTGAGCCAGTCAGGCGACCGAGCACGCTGGTCTGGAGCAGGAAGCGTTGGAGAGGCTTCGACTGGGCACTGAGAACCTCGCTGATAAAATACTCCACAATGGCTCGCTGAGGAGAAGCAAGAGGGTTGCTGGAAGGAATGCGTTCGCTGGCCAGCTGAGCCAGATGCTGCTCAACCCCGTGCAGACCTTTGTGCCCTTGCAGGGTTAACAGCAGCAAACGCAGTCCGGCAGCCCATCCTTCCAGGCGTTCGGTCAGTTGTTGGAGCGTTTCCTTTGAGAGTGACAGTGCAGGCATCGACGAAGCGTCCCTCATCTGATGCAGGAACGCGGTTGTTTCCTCCAGTGAGAAGCGCAGATCGGCGGTCCGAATGTCCTGAACCTCTCCTCGTGCTCGCCAGCGGAGCAGGGGCAGGGGCGGCTCGCTGCGTGTCAGGAGGATGACGTGCAGCGAGGCGGGCAGATGATCGATAAAAAAGGTCAACATGTCGTGGATACGCGGCTCTGTGATGACGTGATAGTCGTCGAGAATGAGCAATCCGCTGCTGATATGGTGCGCGATGTCATTGAGCAGAAACGTCAGCATCATTTCCTGCGAAGGCAACTCAAAGAGTGGCTGAAGCGAGGAGAAGAGCAGAGCAAGGGCACTGCGTCCGAGATCGGCGTGAAAGCTCTGACAGGCCGCGATGATATAGCGCCAGAAACGCGCAGGATCGTTATCTCCTTCGTCCAGTGCCACCCAGGCCGTGTGCTGGTAGAAACCAGTGGTTGGGTGGGAAGGAGCTTCAGCAGGCATCTGCGACCCGGTCGAGACATGGTGTGTATTGCGCTCGGCCAACCACTGGTTGACCGCTGTCGTTTTGCCAAAGCCTGCGGGCGCCCAGAGCAGGGTGAGTTTGTACGCCATCCCTGCATCGAGCCGGGCTACGACGTCTGGACGTGCAACCAGTGCCGATGGAAGATGGGGCGGATGCAGCTTTGATATCAAGAGCGGCATCATCTGCATCATGAGTGGCTCAGTTGTGTTGTCTTTTTCCCATGACGAGAGCGTCGGAGTGTGTCTGACCTCCAGCTCCTTGATCTCTGCCGTGCTGTTCCTCATCTGCGCATGAAGCGCTTGCGCTGAAGACGAGGGCAGATTTTCGCTCGTCACATGAATTGCCACCTCTTCCAGGCGGGCGATAGAGAGAACGGTGGTCTTACCAATATAGCGCTTGATGGTCTTGCCCAGATGCGAGCGGTAGCCGTACCAGTACGCCCCGCCCCGTTGCAGCTTCTCTTTCCGTGCCGTGTAGTGTGTTCCTGAGCGGCAGACGAACGCGAACGAACTGATACCACTCAGCCAGGCCAACCATTCAGGGCTTGTCGGCTGCGGAATCGCGGCATCGGGCAGACCACCCATCATCTCATAGCTCTGCTGCTCCTCCGACCATCTCAATAGATACGTTGTGCGCTTGGGCATGTGCCTCATCACCCTGAGAAATACCTTTGTATTACCTAACATCTCTACATGGTGTAGTATAGCACATGCATGTTTGTTAGGTAATATAAACATGCTTTTGATATCCCGGGGATAATTCGTGCGCCCAAAGATGGGATTGATAGGAGGAATACCTATGCCAGGGTCAAACCTTTTCCGCCAACTGGCAAGACGTCGATCTTTTCGGGGGAGCCAGCTAAAAGCGGAAGGACTTGCTTGATCGACTCTTGAGCATCAGGGGTGGTCAGTGATGCATCGTGCTCTTGCTGACTCCTCCACACCTCCGTCACCCAGACACTCTCCGGTTCGGTTGGTGAGGTGTTAATGAGATATAACTGGCATCCTGCCACCGAACTGACTCCAACTGCTGCACGTAAAAGGTGTTCGACAAGGGCATCACGCTGCCCAGGCCGCACAGTAAATTTGACATAGCATCCATAGGCACTCATAGGCTGCTCCCTTGTGTATCTAGCCGTGCTGTTGCATGCGCTAGATGCCGGTTCGGAAGGCTCTGCGAACATTGCCATCTACCAGCAGGTAGATCACAATGATGATGGAAATGATCCCTCCGCTAATAATAGCGAATAGTGAATGGGTCTGGTTGTACCCAAGGAAGTGAAGCACAATATTGACGATCTCTAGTATCAAGGTGGCCCAGTACGCCCACGGCCTGAGCGTCCACAGTCCCTGGGCCAGAATGAATAAGAGAATGCCTATGGCAAGAGGAAGCCATCCAACTAAAAGCCCGGCTAAGGGATTCCTTATGATGTTGGCGAAAAAGGCAAAGATGCCGACGACAATCTCAAAGATGGCCTGAATGAACAGTAGGATAGCGATGATGGTGATACCGAGGGGACGCCTTGGGGTGCTTACGTTTTGCATGATATCCTCCATTCGTGAATGTGTATGAGCGACGGTTAACGTTAAGCAGACAATGGTTGCCACAATTCCGTGTTAGGTGTTCCCCAAGTCCACAAACTAGCGGTAATTTTTCCCCGCGAGCGCCAGTTCCTGCGCATATGATTGTACCACGGCACGCATGTGGCGTGTAATGACGTGAGCCAGGATCATATGGGCGTCTTCTTCCTGTTCGATATTCTGGCCTGGAGCGAGTATGTAGGCGTCAACGATATTCTTGATCAGGCCACCTTTGGCACCGAGCAGGCCAATGGTGGCGGCGCGCGTCTGTTTTGCCAGGCGCATGGCATTGATGACGTTGGGCGAGTTCCCGCTCGTGCTGATGCCGATCACCACGTCTCCGGGCTCGATCATGTTTGTCAGTTGCTCTTCAAAGATGTGTTCGTAGGCGGTATCATTGCTCCAGGCAGTGATTAATGGGACGTGGTCGGTCAGAGAAATGGCCTTCAGACGGGGCGCACCGGGCGTGATGGTGTTCTTCGCAAGGTCGAGTGCGAAATGCGAGGCGGTGGCAGCACTTCCGCCGTTGCCGATAATGAAGATGCGATGGCCGTTGTAATAGGCGTCTTCCAGGAGCGACAAAACCTGCTGTAGATGCGCCTGCGAGATGGTTTGCAGCATGTGTGCCAGTTCAGAGAAGTAGGTGTTGATTGATTCTATGGATTCTTTGGATTCCAATGCACGCTTCCTTCTTCCTAAAATTTTGAGTATCGTATCTATTCGGATATCCGATTCATGCCGCCCGCGGCGAAAGAGGAAAGGCTGGGGACACCCCAGACCCCGGCGGAGGGACTAGCGTCCCCCTGCACCCCCTGCTTTACTCTTGCAGAGCTTGCAACTGTGGCTCGCGTGCTTGAGGCTCCGGATCTGCATAGGGGGCTACCCAGTGCGGGTTAAAGCTTGCGACGTTGAGCACTACTGTTGCGCCTTGCTGATCGAAACGGAAGTTCATGCGCTTTAAACCACGATCCTCCAGGGCCCTGGTCACTGCATCTTGCGCCTGCTCGCGACAATAGAGCATGAGGAAACCACCACCGCCCGCGCCTGTAATCTTGCCCGCCGATGCCCCGTGCTGCAGCGCCAGGCTGTAGCACTCATCTATGAAACCTGTCGAGAGACCTGGAGCAAGCCGGCGTTTCTCCTGCCAGGAATAATCGAGTAGGTGCGCAAATTCATCCAGGTCCCCACCCTCCAGGCACGCCTGTATATCGCTTGCTACCTGTTTGATATTATGCAAGGCTTGCAAGACAGAACTGTCCCGGTCTTCGGTTGACTTACGCTGGTGTTTGAGAATAGAGGTCGATTCGCGCGAACTGCCTGTGAAGAAGAGCATCAAACGGTGTTCAAGCGTCTGACGTACTTCGGGAGCGATTGTCAACGGCTCTACTGCGACGCCTTCGCTGGTGAATGCGATTTTGTTCAAGCCGCCAAAGGCCGAAGCGTATTGATCTTGTTTGCCAATAGGCATGCCCATTTTGGTAATTTCGATAGAGGAGGCGAGTTCCGCCACCTGCTGCTTGGTCATTGGTTGCTCAACCAGTGTTGAGAGCGCGCGTACCATGGTGACGGCAGCAGCACTTGATGAGCCAAGACCGGTGCCGGGAGGAACTTCGCTTGCCACGAAGAGATTTATGCCGCGGCGAATGCCGAAATGATGTAGAATCGCCTTGGGAAGGGCCAGGTCCCCATCCCAGAAGAGGTCATTATAGGGTGAGTGACGAAACAGCGAACGATAATCAGCGGAGATGACTTGCAGGTCGTCAGATTCATCGGTCGTAATTATGGCATAAAAGTATTTGTTAATAGCTGTGCTGATAACCAAGCCGCCATATTTGGCATAGTATGCTTCAAGGTCGGTGCCACCTCCACCAAAACTGATGCGCATTGGGGCTCTAGCAATTAACATTTCCTTTTCTTCCTTACGTCAAACCTGCATCTCTTTATATCACGCAGCAGGTTGGCGCATCGCTTCAATCAGAACTTTTGCGACTTCTGGGCGGGAGAATTCGCGCGGCGGGATTTCGCCAGCCTGCAGCATCTGACGCACCTTTGTACCGCTGAGTGTTACATGTTGATCACTGCCATGCGGGCAGGTCTTCGACGAGGCCATCGCATCACAGGCACGGCAGAAGAAGGTGTGATCAAAGAACATGGGTGTAATACCGAGTTTCGCAGGGTCGAACTCGGCAAAGATGTAGTGAGCGTCATAGGTGCCATAATAGTTGCCGACGCCAGCATGGTCGCGCCCTACGATAAAGTACGAACACCCATAGTTCTTGCGCATCAAGGCGTGGAAGATGGCTTCACGCGGCCCTGCATAGCGCATGGCGGTAGGCAGTACACCGAGAATCACGCGGTCAGCAGGATAATAGTTCTCCAACAAGACTTCGTAACACTGCATGCGCACATGGGCCGGAATGTCATCGCCCTTGGTGTCGCCAACCAGGGGATGGAGATAAAGGCCATCGACCGTCTCCAGCGCGCATTTCTGGATATATTCATGCGCGCGATGCACGGGGTTGCGTGTCTGGAAGCCAACTACGCGCTTCCACCCGCGCTCTGCGAACACCTGGCGTGACTGGGTGGGCGAAAAGCGATATTTTGCGAAGGCCTGGTGCTGCAAAGCAACGACTCGGACAGGGCCGCCAAGTAGTATGTCGCCCTGCCGGTAGAGGACCGCCACGCCTGGATGTGCCTCTTCAGTTGTGCGATAGACCTTGCTGGCCTCGAGCTGTTTATCGTAAGCGAATTTCTCTTCGATGGTCATGACAGCCTGGAGAGTTCCATGGGGGTTGACAAGGGCCACCTGCAAGCCTTCTTTCAAGGTTGCTGCTTGCTCTGAAGTTACGGAGAGCGTGATGGGTACCGACCAGGGTAAGCCATTACTCAGGTGCATATCCTTGACGCTGCCAAGGTAATCGGCCCTGTTCATGAAGCCGACCAGAGGGCTATAGGCGCCAATAGCTAACATTTCGAGGTCGGCCAGTTGGCGAGAGCCTATTTCTAGCTGCGGCAGGCTGCCGGCACGTTGCTGCAATTCTGCTCGTTCCTCTTTGCCTGCCATGTTTATTACGAGTTCTCCTCCGTGAGGAGCGATTAAGCCGTTGTTCATGGTGTATTTTTAATCCCTGACCTTTAGTTTGTTCTGCGATTTACTAATCAAAAACCCCGCCCCACCCCAGCCACCCCAGGACGGGGGCAAGCCCCGTCCCTACTATACACGGCCCCTGCGAGCCAAGCGGGAGTATAGTAGGGGCGATCCCTTGCGGTCGCCCTGGGGGGGCTTGCGGTCGCCCTGGGGAGGCTCGGTGACGACCCTGGCGTCATCTTCGTGCATTTCCTGGGCCTCGGGTTCGAGGTAGCCCAGCTCTTCAAGTTTGGCAAAAATGCGCCTGACGCTCTCTTCGACGCTCTCTTGATCGGTTTCGACGACAAGCTCAGGATGCTCTGGCTCCTCGTAAGGATCGTCTACGCCGGTGAAGCCTTTGAGCTTGCCCTCGTCAACCAGCTTATAGAGACCCTTGACGTCGCGCTGGCGACAAACTTCGATGGAGCATTTGACATAGACCTCGACAAAATTGCCGATTTGCTCGCGTGCCCATTGACGTGCTTCGCGATACGGTGAGATGGCAGCGGAGATGCAGATCACATCGTTGCGCGTGAGCAGGCTACAGACAAAGGCGATACGCTTAATGTTGGTATCGCGGTCCTCGCGGCTAAAGCCGAGACCTTTACTCAGGTGTGTGCGCACGATGTCGCCATCCAGTACCTCCACTTTGCGCCCACGTTCTTTGAGATGCTGCTCTATGACTTCAGAAAGGGTGCTTTTACCGGCACCCGAGAGGCCGGTAAACCAGATTGTAAAGCCTTTATGCGCCATGTAGGTAAATCTTCCTTTATGTTTACTCAGTCCATTTTGACAAGCTTATTCTCGCATATTGTAACAGCTGTTGCAAATTTTTGCGAGGGACACAGCAAAATGGGCTATTTCTATTTTGTTTATGCAACCATAGTCACAAAGAGGACTAACTATAAGGCAAGGAGCAGTACTAATTTTATGGCGTTTGGTCGTTAAAATAGCAAGTCCATCACTTGTTCGTTAAAATAGTAAGCCCATCTAAGGAGTCTACCTGTTAGATTGGTCACAGGGATTAAGTAAGAAAGGTGATAGCAATCAGGCGAAAAGGGCGGTATAGTTAGGTATAGCGTAAGCAATCAATGTTTTGGGTTAGGTACACCAGTACCTGATTTCAGGAAAGGAACAGATCATCTCGTATGACAAGTACAAGTAAGAAGAAAGTGCGTGTTGCAGTTGTAGGCGTTGGCAATTGTGCCAGTTCGCTGGTGCAGGGTGTGCATTACTATCGTGAAGCGAAGCCGGACGATTTCGTCCCAGGTTTGATGCATGTGAACCTGGGGGGATATCATATTAGCGATATCGAGTTCTGCGCGGCCTTTGATATCGACCAGAATAAGGTGGGTAAAGATCTCAGTGAAGCGATCTATACGGCTCCAAATAATACCTATCGCTTTGCCGATGTGCCAAAACTGGGAGCAAAGGTCTACCGGGGTATGACCCATGATGGGCTAGGCAAATACCTCTCGCGAGTGATCACGAAATCACAATCAAAGACTGACGATATTGTAAAAATTCTCAAAGATACCGGCACCGATGTAGTGATAAACTACCTGCCAGTTGGCTCTGAGACTGCCACCAAGTGGTATGTTGAGCAGATTATCCAGGCGGGGGTGGGTTTCGTCAACTGCATTCCCGTGTTTATT
>Ga0209647_1001032_pt1 | contig 24667 bp, 27 predicted proteins | sample GraSoi_2013_60cm_FD_185827 | JGI IMG/M metagenome (GOLD analysis project Ga0209647, IMG submission 185827) | Grasslands soil microbial communities from the Angelo Coastal Reserve, California, USA - Sample 9_17_2013_60cm (SPAdes) (version 2) | ecosystem: Environmental > Terrestrial > Soil >... | reverse complement strand
ACCGCTGGCGGACACGATCTCTCCACCGAAACACTAACCTCCACCGTCTGGGTCAAACAAGACGGCAAATGGCTGGCTCAACTGCATACGTCAGTCAAGGTGGCTCAAGGCTAAATCGATCGATCCCGAGCAGATCAGCTTCGCTGCCCGCCGCGGCCGGTTGGCTGTTTTTCCACGTTGCTCGGAAAGGTTACAACCTCCATCGGTGACTTACCGGCAATTCGAGAGATGTCGCTATCTCCGGCCTCACCGTAACGGACTCGGGCTACGGGTGCGCCCCGGGGAACGCTCGTGCGCGGTCGTGATTGTAAACCGCCGATAAATCTCTTACCAATTTGATGGATTGGAATAATCGACGCACGCTATTCTAGAATGAGCGCGGGTACATGTTCCTCAACATCCGCAAAATTTGGGTAAATAGGACCTCTGCTCAGTAGTCTTGGTGCGTTGGCGTTTCCAGAACGGTCGAAGTGGATCGCCCAATTCTGTCTATGAAAAGCGTGCCGCCACTCTCCCGAACCGCCTCAACTAGCCGCTTGAGGCCGGCTGGTACGGCTCCGTGAAATCGAAATCGTCGCGGTCGTACCTGTCATGGTGCCGTACCCAGTCGCCCAGGTTGAAACCGGGACCGGTCTCGTTGCGACCCTTGGGCGTCAGATCCAGGCACACGTACGCGCTGACCAGTTCTTCTGAGTTCATTTCGCGCGTGAGTTGTCTGATCTGGAATTCAATGATACGACGAACGGCGGGCGACGTTCAGGACAAACTCCTAATAGGCCAAAATCTGCGCCGCGAACGCCTTTAGCGCCTCAACGTCCAGTCCGTTAATTCCATTCATGCGCACTCCTCCTACTGGTTGTGACCACTCATGACGCCGCCATCCACGTCCCATACTGCTCCTGTGACCCAGCTTGCCGCATCACTCAGAAGGAACTCAATTACGGCCCCGACATCCGCAGGGCTGCCCACCCGGCCGAGGGGATGAAAGGCATTGAATCCCGCGAGAGCCTCGTGAATTTCCTCGGGTTTGATGAACGCTCCGTAGATGGGTGTTTCGACGACGGCCGGAGAAACGGCATTCACACGAATGCCATGCTCGGCCAACTCCATAGCAAGGTGCTGCGTCAGGGAGTGGAGGCCGGCTTTCGCCATAGAGTAAGCGGATGAAGGGGTCGCTTTGATCGCCTGCTTTGCCCACATCGAGCCGATGTTCACAATGCTGCCGCTCACCTGTTGAGCGACCATCTTCTCGGCCACAGCCTGCGTAATGAAAAAGATCGCCTCATTGATATCAATGGTATTGATGGTAGTTTTCCCGAGTGTGCTTAAGAAACGGTGTCGGGCAAAAGTAGCCGGCCGAGTTGACCAGGTACTCGAATGGCACGCCTAAGGAGATCTCTCTCACAAACGCATCGACTTGCGTGCGATTGTAAAGGTCCACGGCCTTGATGATGACTTGGGGCGAGCCGGCGAGCTTGAGTTCGCTGCCTGCCTGCCCGAGTTTCGTGTTATCCCGTCCCACGACAGTGACCGCGATCTCACGAGCGGCGAGACGCTTCGCAACATCAAGTCCGATTCCAGAGGAGCCACCGACGATTAGTGCATTTTTTATTGAATGACGATTCATATTTGTTCCTCGTTCCGGATCCAGAGTTTCTTCGACTCGGCGCCGGGAATGTCCGACAGGAAGGGAGCCTTATATTTCTTGTACACCTCCGCAGCGGTTGACCGATTCTTGGGAGTGAGTTCAGGGTGATTTGTAAATAAGTCATACGTGTCTTTCTTTTGATGATTGTTTGTGGGTGCCGTAGCGCCTGAACGCACGGTAACGGGTCGGCTGGGTTATTTAGAAATTGTCTTTTCAAATTGTATTCATTCATGAAAGCTATCAATCAGCCATGAATCTCAGCCAGCTTCGTTTTGTCACTGCACTCGCCTCGAAGCGTTCTTTCACTGCCGCCGCTTCAGAGTGCTCTGTGACGCAGCCAACCCTGTCCAACGGGCTCGCACAGCTTGAGAATGAATTGGGCGCGCCGCTCTTCGTCCGCACCACTCGCGAGGTGGATCTCACTCCATTCGGCGAGAATTTGCTGCCCTATATTGCAGAAGTGTTGAAAGCGCAGAGCGTTCTCGTCGGTCAAGCCAAGGCCCTGCTCCACCCGGCGAGACAAATCATCCGAATCGGAACGTCTCCGGTTCTGAATTCGTCACTGCTTGGCCCAATGTTGGAGCCCTTCAAGCGGACGAATTCAGATATCGATGTCGTGCTTCGGGAAATGAATATGGCCGACCTCTACCGGATGCTGGATGAAGGGCTCCTCGACTTCGTTTTCGGAGTGGCAGACGTTCACAAAAAGCGGTGGGAAAAGACATACTTGTACGATGAACCGCTGCTTTTTATCCCGTCCGGGGCGACTAAAGTGCCGGGGGCGAGGTCCGGTATGGTGAGTCTCAACGACATAGGTGACGAAATCTTCGTGATGGTCCCTGACGCCTGCGGTCTGGCCCGATCCACGCGAGCCCTCTTCCAAAGCCGAAGGCACAAACTGAAAGAGTATTCTGGTGAAGCCTTGAGCTACCAAGTACTCGAGGATTGGGCTGCACTCGGCGTCGGTGCTGCCATCTTGCCTGAATCCAAAGTATCCAGGGCTGATCGACCCGCCTACACTATAAGGCACAAAAACGGGAAGGAAGCGCGAATCACGTTCGAGGCGATTTGGCGACCTGATAAGTCCCGGCGGCCACATCTGGTCGCTTTCGACAAGCACCTTCGGCAGGTGGTCCCAAGCGTTATCAAAGGAATGGGTCCTCAGCCGTCAAAGAAAGCCTGAGGATCACGCCAGGAGAAGGCTGACAAAACGCGGGTGCGCAAGGAATACAGTATTTATTGGCCCGTTCAAAGGATCGACGGCAAACTGTACAAAACTAAATGCGAATTCAACGATATGCTCAACGCTTTCTTTGTTTGTAAACTAACTGACCAAATCTATGCAAACAGCCCCGGAAGAATATGATGTCGTCGTGCTAGGTAGCGGCGAAGCAGGCAAGTACATCGCCTGGACTCAAGCGAAGAAGGGAATGCGAGCGATCGTTGTTGAGCGAAAATATATTGGAGGTTCCTGTCCCAACATCGCCTGTCTCCCGAGTAAAAATATCATCCATAGCGCGAAGGTAGCCTCCTACTTTTGGAGAAGTGAAGAATTCGGCATCACCAAGGACAATACCCAGATTCACTTAGGGTTTGTGCGTGATCGCAAGCGGAAGATGGTTGATGGGCTGGTCCAAATGCATCTCGATAATTTCAAGGCGAGCGGGGCAGAGCTGCTCCTGGGGTCTGGACGCTTCATCGGACCAAAAACGATTGAGGTAAAACTTGCTGATGGCGGCGCACGCGTCCTTCGCGGAGAAAACGTTGTTATCAGCACGGGTTCTCGCGCGGCGATTGAACCCATTCTTGGGCTTACCGAAGCAAGTCCCCTCACGCATATTGAAGCTCTTGACCTGGGTCAAATTCCCGGTCACCTCTTGATTATAGGAGGAGGTTATGTTGGCCTTGAATTAGCCCAAGCCATGCGCCGGTTTGGCAGCCACGTAACTATCATTGAGCGGAACGAGCGTCTGGCCCACCGGGAAGATCAAGACGTTACGGACATGCTCCACGAAGTGTTTAGCGAGGAAGGGATTGAAATCGTCACGAGCGCGCACATTGCGAGAGTCGAAGGAAAATCGGGTGAGTGGGTGAAACTCTATGCGGCCCGGGACGGGGCGGAGATCATCCTGGAAGGCACGCATCTTCTGATCGCCAGCGGCCGCGCCCCCAACACTCAGGGTATTGGTTTGGAGTTGGCCGGAGTTGAAACAACCGACCGTGGTTACGTGAAGGTGAATGAGCGCCTTGAAACAACGGCCCCGGGCGTCTGGGCAGTGGGAGATTGCGCGGGCAGCCCACACTTCACTCACATTGCCTTCGATGACCACCGCATTGTGCGGGACAATCTGGCCGGCGGTCACCGCGTTACAACCGGACGCCAAGTGCCTTTCTGCATGTTTACCGATCCCGAGTTTGCCCGAATCGGTCTTAGTGAAACGGAAGCCAAGGAGCGCGGTATCGCCTATCGGTTGGCAAAAATTCCCATGCTCGCGGTTTTACGTACCCGCACGTTGTCCGAGACTCGAGGCTTTCTGAAGGCCCTCATCGCTACCGAGAGTGATCACGTTCTTGGCTTCAGCGCTCTCGGAGTGGAGGCAGGGGAAATCATCGCAACCGTCCAAGTCGCGATGCTCGCAGGACTGCCGTATACCATATTGCGTGATGCCATCTTCACCCACCCCACCATGCTGGAGGGACTCATCCCGCTGTTCTCGGCCGTACCCCCTAGAAAGTAATGGGTTTTGGGATGTTTCTAGATCGTGAATCTTTAGACGCGACCTCTTAAACAGGTCTCCGGGAAGCCCTATGTGGGCTGTTTGCAGGCCAAGGATGCGACAACGAGTTTTCTGATATTCTCGCCAAACCCGCTCTGTCGATAGAGCAAACCCACGTCCTGAAAGTGTACCCCGGAAACAAACGGCACGAAACGAACACGATCTCCCGCGACCGCGGTTATAAACTCGCCGACGACCGCCACGCCACGTCCGCTTTCAACAGTCGCGACGACGCTCAATGCGTCAGCGCATTCCTGGATGATCATTAGCCGGCCCTTGCTGACTCTAAGGATTTTTGACACCCACTGATGATACTCTGGGAACTCTCTGGCTCGATAGACTACCAACTCACTCATTGCGACCACCGACGGACGCACCGCAGGTTGCTGGCCCAGCGGACTTGAATTGGAACAGATGATTCCCACCGGATGACGACGGATGGTTTCAAACTTCAGCCCTCGCATCTCCCCGGCAGCTGGCCGAATCGTCAGTGCGGCATGTAGCTTACCCGCCTTCAATCCCGACAGCATTTCGGTATGGGTAAGATCGTGGAGGGTAAGGCGTGCGCCCGGGGACAGCTCATGATATCGGCAGAGCACTCCGGATATGATTACAGCTGTCGGCGACGGAGCGTAACCAATCCGAAGCTCCTCCTGACTCTCCTTTTCAATCATCTGCGCCTCCACCCGCAGCGATTCGGCATCGCGGACCAGTTTTCGTGAGCGAGCCAGCACCGCATGTCCGACCCGAGTGAGTCGCACTCCCTGAGTATTTCGATCAAGCAACTTGACCTTTAGCTCCGCTTCAAGGCTTCGAATCTGTCGGCTGAGCGGGGGTTGCGATACGCGCAGCCGCTCGGCGGCGCGTGAGAAATTTAACTCCTCGGCAACAGCAATGAAGTAACGCAAATGACGTAATTCCATCTCTTCAATTCCTAATACCTTTTCGGCATCAAGCCAGGTCCAAAATGGTAATTCCACGATTTGGATTAGTGGGACAATTTTCGCGAATCATTATGCAACCGAAATCAATCTTCCGCATACCGCCGCAACGGAACCCGAACTTCCGAATGCTCGGCGTTCGGAACCTGCTGGGGCTGGCTTTATGCCTGGCCGTCGCGGACCGGGCCACGGGCAGTCCGCAAGACCCTTCGAAACCAATCTCCTCTGAAACGAAACCAACGGAAAGTATCAATCAAGAAATCACGAACCTCCTCAAGGCCTACGAGAACGCGCTCAATTCGCACGATCCAAAGGCTGTCATGGCGCTGTATGGAAGCGATCCAATCTTCATTCCCCAAAATGCGGAAGCCTTCATTGGCCGCGAAGCGGTGCAAGCGAGGTACCAACATGGTTCCCAGACCATCAAAGTGAACGTCGTTTTCACGATCCACGAAATCGTGGAGATGGGCGACTTGGCTTACGGGCGTACCACTTCGGTCGGACAACAGGAAGTCCTCGCAACTCATAAGATATCGCGGGAGGCAAACAACGAGTTGTTCATCTTCCGCCGGGAACAGGGTCAATGGAAAATTCACCGCTACATGTTTGCCGCCTCCAACCCGCCCGCGGCGAACTGATGTCGGCACTGATTTTCAAAGGCTTCAAATAGACCGGTAGATCTCGTTGAGGGATGAGTCCTGGAAAACCGGAAGAATCTGATCGAAGGCGCGGTTGAAAATCACGGCTACGAGCATCCCCAAGTTATAATAGCGCTCTTCCTGAGCCGTGTTAGCGTTCCGGCATTAAGCACGCGACTCAAAGATGACGTTTGACTACAGTTCTGAAACCCCTCCGCGCGAGTTGGTCCCCTTTCCTTCCTGGTTGAGCTGTGTCCGGCTCCGCAGCGGTCAGGTGAAACTCTTCAATCTGCGGGTGAGACTTAATCTGTGGGAAAACGCGTATTCGATCCCGCAGCATCGTCCAAAGCAGCATGTCGTTTGCCTCCATCATTTCGACCGACCGATGAAATTCGATCGAAATTTGGACGGGCGCACCAGACGGGAGACCACGGCAAAAGGCGACATTGCTTTCATGCCCGCTGATGCGCCGATGATGCTTCGCCCCACGACCGATGACTCGCAACGGATCTTGTCGTTCAGTTACCTCGTTTTCGAGCCCAGCTATTTGGCAGAGCTCGCATTATCGAATGGGATCGGTCGTCCGCTCGACTTCATACCAACATTTTCGACGCCAGACCCTTTCCTGCACGAAATCACCGCTACTCTTGCATCTACGCCGCGAATCGAGGACCCGGCAGCGAATCTCTTTACAGAGGCCTTGCTCAACGCGGCGTGTGCGCGAATTCTCCGCAACTACGCGGAAGTCAGACACCCGCTTTGCGGTCCACCACGACTCACCGACGATCAACTGCGTGCGGCGATCGATTACATCCATGACCATATCGGAGAATCTCTCGAGCTGCGTTCGATTTCTCGAGCTGCAGGCTTAAGTGAATTTCACTTCGCCCGCTTATTCAAAGCGGCCACCGGAGACAGCCCTTTCCAGTTCGTGACTCGTACGCGGATGGAACGGGCAAAGCAACTTCTCCGCAAAACCCGACTTCCGATCTTCGAGATAGCCGAGCGCGTCGGTTACCAGAAGCCGAGCCACTTCAGTGCCCGATTTCGCGCCGTTTCTGGATGTGGTCCGGAAGCTTACCGCAAGTCCGCTGGACGTTGATCGATAGTCGTGATGCATCTTCGGTGACATTCCAAATTCCGCGTGTCGGCCTCCTGAAGCAGCCGAGCCTGCATTACCCGGAATAGATCTGTCCGCCTGGATCGCTGCTAAGACGACTATTGCCGCAAGAATCAGAAACTATTCAGCAAGACCTCGGCGCAGACAGTCGACCAGGAGCGTGGAGGTTTTGCGACACTGAAAGAAACATGACATGAAAAAGGTATCGCCTGTCCTGGTTGATGACAGTGGGAACACCGCCACTCAAGGTGCTGAAACTTGGCTGCGCGCCACGCAGTATATGATTCCAAAGCAGAAGTATGTGGATGGACATCTTACGCTGGTCCCGCCAGTCAAAGTCGAAGTGAGTCAGTTGATGGATCCCGCGGCTCCGCAGTCACCCCTTGCGGCTCCGTGGTCCCTCACGCCTCACCCAACGCTGTTCTTCGGTCCGAATGGGGTGACACCCGATTCTAGTCAGGCAATCTTCGGACATGCCGCGAATGGAGAAGACGTCCGCGGAGACCTCCATCAAGGCACCCATATGGATGCGCTTGGGCATTTTGGGTTTATCAGCCGCTCAGGAGATGCGCCCACATACTTCGGTGGTCTTACGCAGAGTGAGGTTGTGGGTCCAACCGGCCTCAATCGTCTCGGTATCGACAAAGCGGAACCGATCATTACCTCAGTCGTGATGTTGGATGCCGCCACGTATTTAAACAACGGGAACGCGCTCGCGCCGGGCTATGCCATCACGCCAGGGAACATCGAGATGATCCTCTCGGCGCAGGAACTCGCCGATCGCGGCATCAAAAAAGGTGACGTGGTGTTCATTCACACCGGGTACGGTGCGGCATGGGCCCACAGTTCGTCGACCTATTACACGCAGGGACCAGGCCTCTCTCATGAGGCTGCGGTCTTCCTCGCTGCGAAAAAGATCGTGCTCGTCGGTTTAGACAACCCGTTCACCGACGCCGCTGTGAACGAACCTGGCGTAGGGCCATTCCCTCCCAGGCCGTCTTGGGAGAATGGCAACGATAATCCATGGCTGCCGTTCGGAATACACCACCACAATCTCACGCAAGCAGGTGTGCACCAGATCCAAAATCTGAATCTGACTGATATGGCGCAGAAGAAGATGTACCTCGCTGCAGTTTTCATTCTTCCCGTGCGATTGAAAGGTGGATCAGGAAGCCCTGTCCGTCCGGTCGTGATCGGTCACCCGAACGACTAAAGAGGCTATCTGGGTCACTCAATTTAGCGCTGTTTCTAGGAGGTTCTCTCGGAGGCGAGGCTGACCTCGCTGCCCAAAGAAACACCGTAGAATCTTTGAGTGCTGCATTTTGAACCTAACAGTTCACAACGCATGAATACCATCCAAGTTGATAAGATTGATAAAGCGACATCAAGAGCGCTTCTACTCTTAAGCTTGGCCTACTTCATACAGGGCACCACCTATCTATCGATTATTGGAGCATTTGAGTTCGTCTCGGCGGAGTGGCAGCTATCGCCTGCACAAACCGCGACGCTCGTTTCGACCTTCGGAGCGACTTTTGCCATTGCCGCCCCGGTCCTGCAGGTGTTAGTCGGTCATTTGCCACGCCGCACTCAGATCCTGGTGGGACTTTCAGTCATGGCTTTTGGCACAATTAGTTTTGTTGTCGCTCCGAACTACCCTTCCCTGTTTGCAACTCGCATCGTCGCTGGACTTGGAGCGGCCCTCATCAGTCCCGTGCTTTCCGCGCTCGGTTCAACTCTGGTGCCTCCATCGCAGCAGGGCCGCGCCCTAGCGATTGTGGTCATGGGGGTAAGCATTGCGACCGTGGTCGGTGTGCCCGCCTCGGCTTGGATAGCAGGATATATAGGTCCCCGCTGGCTCTTTGTACTGATCGCGAGCCTGACGATCGTGACCGCAGGCTTGATCGCGTGCCTCATTCGGGATCGTTCAAGCGGAGGGCGCGTGAGCCCACGGCAATTCATAAAGCTCATCCAGCAGTCGTCCACCCTTAGCGGTCTTTCTGTTAGTCTTTTTACCGTCGCAGGCATCTTCGCGACCTACACGATGATCGCGCCCATTATGCACGATTGCTATGGCGCGAGCCCCGGCATGGTTTCCGCCGGCCTCCTCATTTACGGGGTGGCGGGATTTGTCGGTAATCTTTTTGTGCGTCGGGCTTCAGCAGTATGGCCGGCCTACGCCCTAATCGCTGTCTCGGTCCTGGTTTTGATTGCTATCTTCGCTGCTCTCCTCCTTTTGCCGAGATCGCTCGGAATATTGTTAGCCGCCCTGATCCTTTGGCCCTTCGTCTGTGACATTGTCTGGCCGTCCCAGCAGCGCCGGATGGTGGAACTGGAGCCTGCCTTTAGGGGCATCGTTCTGGCGTTTAATGCGTCTTTCATGTTCACCGGGGTCGCCCTGGGCTCGTTTTTGGGTGGAATCTCCTATCCGATCTTCGGTTTCTCATCGGTTCTGGCTCTCTCAATTCTTCTACTCTCGCTGGCTTTCGGCGCTCTCAAGTATTCGGAACGATCCCGATTGATACAACTCAGCGTCACTTCCTCAGCGCTTTGAGAGCTGAGACACTTGATGAACTGCTCAATGATATAGGTTCGGCGGAGCATGTTGCCAGCCCGCGCCGAGGCGACCCTGAGCACGACCAAATTCGAAGCCGCTTGCGCGGGATGGACTACTGAAAGTCATCGTGCACCGGAATGACAAACGGAGCAGGCTGGTCAAGCTGACTGCACGTGGTGAACAAAAGCTTGGTGAGTCGATGGGCCTTTGGGAGAAAGCTCAGCATCGCTTCGAAACTGCATTCGGCTCCGAGCAGGCGAGGGCATTTGCGCGCTTCACTCGCGCTGATCTCATCCGCCGAATTCGCGTAGGTTTTTCAGGAAGCTATATACCCAACAAGAATCGTCCATTTAAGTACAGTGCGACAGCTCATTGCGGCGCAGGGAGCTGTATTCGAATTGAAATACCGATCTCTTTCAAGAATGCTTCATCGTGGCTTGCGACAAGCCGTGATCTCGAACTCAGGAAGTGTGCTCAACGCCGGAATGTGGGCATCGCGCCCCCAGCCGTAGCGCACATTTGCTCCAATGATGCCAACACGGATTTTTTCTGTCGCCATGATGTTTTTTCACTCCTTCGCCTTATTAAACAAGCCGTCGCCGCCTGTCTTCTCAACGAGCCTGACCGACTCCGCTCCCTCAGCCTCACGGCGTCCGGCAACGACAACGTTCGCCCTTGTTCGGCAAAAGCGACTGCCGTTGCGCGCCCGATTCCAGAGGTCCCGCCAGTGATCAATGCAACTTTTCCGCAAACGATGATCTCATAGTAAAGTATTCTGCCGACGCTTAGACTTCAATTGTGGAGAAATTGAAGGATTGACTTGTTAAATGTTGTGGGGTCCTGCCAAGGAGCAAAGTGGCTCACGTTGGGAAGGATGATTAGCTTTGCGTCAGGAATGGTGGCTGCAAGATAGTCTGTGTGAGCGCGGATAATGAATTCCTCATGATCGCCCTCGGCGATGGCGATCTTAGACACTTTGATAGCAGCAAGTTCTTTCGTTGTGTAGTTAGGCTCTTTCTTCTGCATCGCTTCGAGTGCTTGGTGAAGAGTGTTGAACCCGTCGGGGGTGGGCGAGATGCGAGCATAATCTTTCGCCAACCTTGCTGCCGCTTCAGAAAGGATGGGCGAAGTGAAAGTGCCTGGCACGATCGCATCAGTATTCATGTTTGCGCCAAAAGCGTACACGCTGTTGACTCGTTAAGGATTCTTCATTGCCATGATGAGGCTGATGTTTGCTCCGTCACTCCAGCCAACGAAGGACGCTTTCCTAAGATGTAGCGTATCCATTACAGCCACGACGTCGCTCTGCATTCTCTCAAAGGAAAGTGGATAGGGTCCTAGCGTACTCCGCCCGTGTCCACGACTATCGATCAAGATGACCTCATGGTGGGTTTTGATCAAAGCTGGAACCTGATTCCCCCAACTCAGGCTGCTCTCCATCCCTCCATGTAATAGGATAATTGGCTCGCCCTTACCGGCCGTTCCGTGCCAGATCCGCGCTCCCTCGTGGTCAACGTAACCCTCCTTTGCCAGTGGCGGAAGTGGTTGCTCCATTGGCAGAGTTTCCCAGGTTGGAGTCGAAGAAACATTGCTCATTGTAGGCTGCAGGATAAGTGCGACGGCGAGCGTGGCCGAAGTGACAAACAGCATGCTATCTTATGCGTGGTTCCTGGTGGGCATCACTCCGCCGAACTGGTTCGGCGCAATGTGCAGCAGCCCCGCCATCGCCGGTGCGACCACGCCGATGACCAGAAGCTCGAATCCGTCGAGCAACACGAAGGCGCCTGCTGCCGCTAATCCCTTTGCTATGCCTGCGCCTATACCCTTTGAAGCTCCCGTTACCAGTGCAACCCTACTGTCTAAAATGCCCATTCTCATTCCTCAAGTTTTCTGCGTGTCATGCGCTGACTCACTTCATAACAGTATCGAAAGAATACCTAGTGTCAATTATGCACCTGTGCTACACTGAGTGGAATCAAGGTAACTAGTCATGGCTAAAGCAATTGAGATGAGTGTTCGGTTGGACCGCGTGCTTCTGGACCAGATCGCTGGGCGGTGGCATCTTCTGATTCTCGGCGCACTTTGCGATCACGGGCACAAGGCGCGATTCAATGCTCTGAAGCGGGCCGTCCCCGGCATTTCTCAGAAAACGCTTACACAGTGTCTGCGCCAGCTTGAGCGCAGTGGTCTTGTCGCACGACGGGTCCTTGCCGATTCGCCTCTCGGCGTCGAATATTCCTTTACGCCGCTCGGGGATACGCTCGAAGCTCCAGTTCGGGCCTTATACAATTGGACACGTCAGTACTCTGCGGCTGTACGGACCGCACAAGGGACCTATGACGCTGATCGAAGCCGCAAAGATGGCAGATCGGCTAACAGAACCCTCACCGAAAAGACCAACGATACGATCTCCAAGAAACCTTCCCAGAAACCATCGCCACGGAGTACCCATCGACGCCGATGATTTGGCCGTCGAACTGAAGATCCATAATTTCTTCAGTGAGTGCAGTATTTAGAGGAGTAGTTTCATTCTGACACATGAGTCTGTTCAGACCATTGGCACAATACGTGCCAGAGACTCACGGGTGCGCCTCCTTCTAGGCGTCTCAGGACAAACCGTGCTCACGAGAGGTTTTGGGAAAAATTCTGTGCCAGACTGACAAGATAGGGTCTCAATATGAGAAAATCCAGGGCCTGAAAAATCCCTCGGCACTGCGCGCCACGAGGATCAATCCAATCGTAGCGCTCAGAGAATAGTTTTTAAGTTCACTTGACCCCCAGAACGGATGCACGGTTTCGCTGGTTGAAGTTCGAGAACTTCTGTGCGGACATGAGCGAATGGCCATCAGGAAAGTCAATCGACCGAATCGACAACGGCTCGGAGTTTGTGTACTAAGTGGACAACAATTGGCGAGTCTGCCGTAGGTTCGGCCGGGTTACATTCCCTATGGACAACAAAATTCCGATTTACCCATTAACAACCCGTGTGCTTGGCCATCTTTACCAACGCGGATTTACCCCTGAGCGAAAGGCAATCGTGCTTAAGGTTTTCGGCCAGGTAATCTCTCACGAAGCCAGCGTCGATCCTGGCAAACTGCTAGCTCGGGCAGAGTGGTTTGGTCTGGAAGAATCGATCGAGCAACTCGTCGACGCGGTGCGCCTACAGGAACACTCGAACCGGCGGGCGTCAGGCGACCTGAAATAGAGCGACACCAGCTCCTTACCGAATAAAGAGCTGCGCCCTCGCGAAAAAGACAGGGTCTCTGCACCATCGCCGATTAGACCCTAAAACCAATCCTTCGCCTCCCCAACTTTGGTAATCCTGATTCAGGATGCGCTCGTTCGAGCAGTTTTGGAAGATCTGACAATCCCCAATGCCCCTGAGGCCGATACAGAAGAACTGTGTGTTTCTTCTTGCGTCCGCCAAGCAATCTGGAAGAGATCCGCAGCTCCTTACTTACGAACCGTCGTCACGTCTCGGATTCAGGCTCCCGGCTTTGCCGAACGCCGGAACAAGAGCAGAAGGGCTAAGGTCCTTATGTCGGGGTTCGGTCATTGTGGGTCGTGTCTAAAGAATCAAGAAACATGGTTTTAGGATGTTTCTAGATCTCGAGTCTTTTAGACGCGACCCCATTGACAACACCTCAAAGTCGGTTCCCGAGATAGAATGAACACCGGCCTGCTAGACGATCGGAACTCTCTACTCAGTCGGCGGGCAAATGCATTCAGCGATTTGCCCCGTTCTGCCTTTCCGGTTGCGGTTGCCGTTAGGGCTAAAACATCCTCGTGCATTTCGGAACCGCCTTCGATTGCTCCAAGGTGCAGTTCTCAGCGAGAGGTGATCATGAAGTCTTCCAAACCTGGATCGAACGCGGGTCGATGTTTAAGCGACAAGGTCCGTATATCGGGTCGGCACTCCGGTCCGTCAGAACAGACAACGAGGTGTTGCCGAGGCGAACGGAGAGCTGGAGCACGCCACCGAAGGAGGCGATGTCCTCAACCATGGCCTCATAGCGGCCATTGTCGCTAAGACGTATGTGCTCTGGTCGAACACTCCAGCCAACCCGCTCGCCTTCCGGGATTGGCGGGCCGGCGACGACAAGTCTTACGCCGTTCCCGATCTCAATCTGGTCGTCATCGACTGCGATTCCAAAGGCCAGGTTCTCAGCACCGAGTACACGCGCCACGGTTTCGCTCGCGGGTCGCAAGAATACCGCCTCGGTTTTGTCCGTCTGAAGAACGCGGCCTTTATCGAGTATAAGGATCTCATCAGCGAGCAGTGCTGCTTCGTCCGGATCGTGCGTGACGATCACCATCGTCGCCGCAATTTCGCGTTGCAGCTCGCGCAATTCTCCGCGAAGCCGCCGCCGCAGTGGGGCGTCTAGTGCTGAGAAAGGTTCGTCGAGCAACACAAGGCGCGCCGGCCGGACGAGGGCTCTCGCCAACGCCACGCGTTGCTGCTGCCCAAGAGACAGCGCGGCCGGTGGTCTCTCCTCAAGACCGGAGAGGCCAAGCCGGTCGAGCCAGTGGCGAGCAGCTGAGACTTCTGCGCCAGCAGGAAAGAGCAGTTGGCGAGCAACGGTCATATGTGGAAACAGGGCGTAATTTTGTGGTACGTACGCGACGCCGCGAGCTTCCGGCGGTAGGCCCGACAGGTCGTGTTCGCCGAGGCGAAGCTCGCAAGTGTCAGCCCTGTCAAGGCCGGCCAGCAGACGTAGCGTTAGCGTCTTGCCCGATCCTGAAGGGCCAAGGATGGCGAGACGCCGAGCGCGGGTCGTCCAAGCTACGTCAAGCTCGAAGGAACCGAGACGCCGTAGAAACTGGAAGGTCAGGCCGCTGTCCGAAACCGGCTTGGAGCTTGGTCCAGCGGCGCGCTTCGATCCGCTGGCCTTAGGCATCGTAGCAGACGATGGGCCAATGGCGATCCGGGCACGCCGCAGTGCCGGCCCGACGCTAATGTTGCTGAAGGCAAAGACCGCGACCGCCGCCGCCAACGTCGGAAGCAGTATAGGCATCATCGCTGGCAACCCCTGGCTCCCGAACGCGACGTACATGTAGACGGGCAGTGAGTAGGGATGATAGGCAACCATGACTGTCGCTCCAAACTCGCCAAAGGCGCGTAACCAAGCGAGGAGCAAGCCAGCACGAATGGCAGGCCAGGCGAGGGGCAGACTCACTCTCGTGAATGTCGCCAACCGTCCCCGCCCCAGCGTTGCTGCTACGTCTTCGAGCACAGGATCAACCGAGGCAAAGGCAGAGCGCGCAGCGATGATCAGAAAAGGGGCGGCCACGAAAGTCTCGGCCAGCACGATGCCGGCAAACGAGTCTGTGAGTGCACCGTGGCCGAGCAGACCGAGCGGCGCATATGGTCCAACCAGGAAGAGCAGAAGTATGCCGCTTGCCAGCGGCGGCATGGCCAGAGGCAGCTGAACAATGAAACCAAGCACCGCCATTTTGCGCCCCGGCACGCGCGCAAGACAGTAGCCAAGCGGGACACCGCCTATGAGGATTAACGCGACGGACAACGTAGCACTGCTCACTGACACAGCGAGCGCGCGCCAAAGCGCTGTCGCGTTTACTGAATGCCAATCTGCAAGCCCCGCCTGCTGAATCGCGGCAACAAAAGGAGCACACAGATAGATGGCTAACAATGCCCCAAGCCAGGGCAGCGGCGCAGGAATACGCCGTGTCACTGGGCAGCGTCGACGAGCGATTTAACCGCAGGTGGCACTGCGTTCGCGTCGCCGCTCAAATCCGGTTTCAGTAGCTCAAGACCGTGCTGCTTGAACAGATCGCGGCCCTGGGAACTCAGAAGAAAGCTGACAAATCTCTCGGCACCAGCTGGGTTCGGTGCATCTCGTAAGATGGTAACGGTGTAGTGAGCCTTCGGAGCGATTTCGTCAGGAAGTCTGATAGTCGAGATATGGGCGTCTGAAGCCTCGGTCGAGTAGAAGAAGCCGACATCAAGTTGTCCCGACTGCAGACGCCCGACAAGCGTCTCCTCCGGAAGGACCTGGGCCGGGTTATCGGGCGCACCGATGATTTGCTGGGAAAGGTCGGGCTTGCCGTAGAACTTCTCTGCGCGCTTCAGGAGGTCGACCGTGAACGCGCCCTTGGGGTCGAGCTTGGGATCGGTTCGCCCGAGCTTCAGCCCAGGCTCAACAAGCACCTCATACCACGGCTTGCTCTTCAGGTCGTTCACGAACTGGCTGGCCGGGTTGTAACCGATGACGACCGGCGACTCGGCGAAGGCGATGTACCACTGTACCCAGTTGCCGTTAGCTTGTCCCATCAGTTGGTCATCGACCTTTGGATTGGCGCTGATAAATATGTCGCCGCGCCGCAGCTTACCTTTGATCTCGTTCGCTATTTTGTTAGAACCGCCGGCGTAGCCCTGAAATCGGTCGCCGCTCTTCTGCTCGAATGCCGGGCCTGCGCTCCGCTCCATTAGATTCACCAGCGAGCCGGCATAAAGCACATTAACGGCGCTATCGCCAGCCGACGCCGAAACCGTCGCCGCGATCATGAAAATAGTAGCCAGTTTCGCGGGGCTAACCTTGATTGACCATGTCATCGGTGTCTCTCTGAATGCGAGAGGATAAAGCGCGGCGCATGGAAGTCGAGCGACGAAGTAGAAGAAAACAAGCGCGAGAGATCAATGTTTCGTACGATCCTCGAAGGTTGTGGTTGTTTATCTCTAACGGAGCTGACGGCACGCAACAGATGTTCGGCGCCGAGAGCGCGTCGCGTGAGCTGATGATCATCGAACCCAGTCCAGCCGAATCTTTCGAGGTGGTCGGCGTCGAATCCACGCTTGTCGCTCGCCCCATTCCGTTGTGTGAGCGAACTTGACGCCGAATCGATAGAGGCGTTCCTTTGTGGGTCGCTCAGAGGCCTTGACTAAGGCATTCCTTCTGACCCTCGCGACACGGACGTTTCCTGGAGCCTGAGAAATCCCGAAGCCGGTCGTTGGCCGACGATCAATCTAAAACTCGAGAGGAATTAATGAAAATCCGCTTACGTGTCCTGGTAGGATTGGCAATCGGCTTGGCTTTGCCGGCAATCGCTTTAGAGGGCAACCTCGCTGGGGATGTCAAGGCGCTCGAGGAATTCGGCGCGTTCGGTACAAAATATGATGAGGCTTACAACCAAAGTGACGCCGCCGCTCTCGCAGCGCTTTTCACCGAGGACGCAGTTCTAGTGACGCCGGAAGGGCTGTTTTCCGGTCGGCAAGCCATTGAGAAATGGTACACAAATGAGTTCCAGCGATGGCATCCCACGAACAAAATCGGCCAGGCCGATCATCTGAATGCTATCGATAAGGGGGCTTGGGCCGTCGGCAAATGGTGGTGTACTTTACAAAGCCAGAACGGTCCCGTGTTTGCCAGGGGCTACTGGTCAACGATTTATGTCCGTGATGGCGATACTTGGAAGATCCGCATGTCGACTTTCAACCAGGCACCACCACCTGTCGTGCCTACTGAGACGAAGTAGATTTGCAACAAGCGACGACCAAGGTTTGAACGTCCAATCTATCAGCTAACACATTTCGAGCGCTCCTGGTCAATCTGGGAGCGCTCTTTTTGTAGTTCCCGGCAATTCCTCACGCATACTTGGGTGTGCCGATTCGACTGTTAATCGATCATCTGATACCAATCGCGTTGGTCCTGTATAACCTGCTCAATGGAACGGACGTGATTTTCTGTTTTCGCCGCTGGGGTCTGGAAATTCACAGCTTTCCGAACCGGTCGACGCATGACTTGTGTCTGATGCGCCTTTGATTTAGCTGGTGTGTTAGCCAATCCTACCGTTGGGCTCAGTACGAATGCTAGTGAAGCAGCCGCGATTACCACGGTCATTGTATTTGTTTTCATGGCTTAACCATGACACAGCCCGAGGAGAACATATCAGTGTGTTTCATGATAAGGCATCAGAGCCACTGATACTATTCGATTCGTTGGGAACCAGATGTATCCGGCAAAAAATCACAGCCGGACGGAAAAAACAATAACCCCTCCGGCGGCAGACGGAGGATGGTAAAAAGAACGATACGTGGGGCCCGGCGTCAAAGGGATGGCCGTATACGATGGCAGCGGTCATATATCTATCCAGATCATCGCCACCGCCTGCAACGTTAAAACATTAGGGTTTCAGATATCAGCATTCTTTGTCCCGGTTGCCGTAATCGTTGTCTCAACTGCCAGGTCAGGAGCAGAACGCACCTTTTCGCGACGCGCGCCAAGCGCCAAAAGCTGCAAAGGAAAGATGCCAACTTCAGCGGTTTCTTCGGGAGTCGCTAACCACTTGTTATTTTTCTCTTCGCATGTGAGCCAAACTGAATGTGAGAATAAGCGCCATGGAAAGACCTCCACTACCAATTACGGCCATCTGTAAACCGTCATGAAAATGGAGGACGGTTGGTCTTAATGCCGTCAACTGAGGCGTGCGCCTTCTCCCCCGACGACCGCAGCGCCAATGCCGCGACAGTCCCCTGTCACCAAAGCTGCTTTGCCAGATAGATCGATCGACATGCGCATAAGATCCTCTTTCTATTATAGATAGAACAATCCACAATCGACGGGGGGCTCGCTTATTGTCAAGACCATAGAAATCTATTTTAAGCTGCGAATGGCCATCGAAGCGATGTTGCGCAAGGTCTGCGGCGAAGCGCCCCCGCGAGCCGCAAGCTTGATGGCCGAAAAGGTGGCCCTCAGAAATTCCGCCGCCGCTTGCGTGTCCACGTCAGCGCTTATCTCTCCTCTCGACTTTCCGTCGTCGATCCGATATTGGAGAGCGGACAGCAGGGTTCTTTCCGCTGTATCAATCAGACTGGCGATTTCGTGATCGGATCGACCGAATTCGCTGATCGCGCCTAACCCCATGCAGCCTGAGCTTGCTTCCTGGGATCCAGTAATAGCCGCCGCATTCAAGGCCGCTTCCAATCCTTTCAGAGCCGAAGCCCCGGCGCTTAGAATCCGGATCTGATTAGCGACGCGTTCAGTAATATAGTGGCGCAAAGCCTCGAGATAGAGAGCCCGCTTATCGCCAAACGTGTCGTACATGCTCTGGCGGCTAATACCCATCCCTCGAAGCAACTCTTCGGTCGAGGTGCCTTCGAAACCGCCGTCGCAGAAAACCTGTACGGCCCCTTTCAGGGCGATCTCTCGATCAAATTCTTTGGGCCTTGGCATGGAACCAAGCTACCTATAGCGGACCCATCTGTCCAGTACACACCGCGATTACGGCAACTGGGACAAAAAACAGCCGGTCTCTTAAATGCCGCTGTCTATTGGACGAGACCTTTTCGTGCATTAGTCAGATCAAAAACCGACTGTCCATTTTCGACGGTGTGCATATGACATTTAGGTTTTCATCTACCTTAGCGGGATTACTTGCCATCCTTATGATCGCACAACAAACTCTCCCGCTTTCAGCTCAGACTGAAGATAGCATCCACCAAGAAGACCGAGCGGCACGCAAAGCAGAATTTACTGCCGCGGAATTACAGGGGCTCGTCCCCACTCCAAAACCAGAAAATGCAGGTTCGCCGAAAGCTCTCGTGTTGGCTCTTCATGCTTCTATTTCTGGACCCATGGGCCCGTTCGACTGGAATCGTTTTCGCTCTCTTTTTCTTCCCACGGCTTGCATTGGAGAAGCTGGCAAGAAACCGGGTGGCAAGCAACACATAACGTTCCAATCAGTTAATGACTGGATTCTATCCGTGCAGGACTTGCGGCCAAGAGTGTCAGTGCACGAAACCGTTTACAAACTGCGTATCGAACAGTTTGGGAGCATAGCGAGTGCATTCTACAGTGGCCACTCAGAAACTACTGAAGACGGAGGAACTGACATTCGTGGCGTTAACAGCTGCCAACTGTTGGCACTCGGATCCCAAAAACGGGAGCAAAATCCCTAGGAACGCACGATATTTCATCCCGACGAGGCTTTGAGAAAGCTTTTCGAAGACCTTATATTTTTAATTACTAGTTGAGAGTAAATTTTGTGATTTATTGGGGTTAGTTGCCTCCATTCGAACGCACCTAGCGTACGATTTCGAAATGAATCACCGCTTCGTCAAATCGAACGGGATCAGCATGCACCTCGCCGAGGATGGCAAAGGGCCGCTAGTTGTCCTTTGCCACGGCTATCCGGAGTTCTGTTACTCTTGGCGGCATCAATTGAAGGCCTTGGCAGAGGCAGGATACCACGTCGTCGCGCCGGACCAGCGCGGCTACGGCCAGACAGATCGGCCAGAGGCCGTGGAGGACTACAACATTCTTCAGTTGAGCGGAGATATTATTGGCCTCGTCGATGCTCTCGGCGAGACGGGGGCAGTCATCGTAGGACACGATTGGGGGGCGGCGGTCGCCTGGCATTGTGCACTGCTGCGGCCGGACATTTTCCGCGCCGTTGTTCTCCTGAGCGTGCCTTATCGTCGCCGATCGTGGGCGGACATTCGCCCGACTGAAGCGATGAAACAAATGGCAGGCGAGAGGCAGTTTTACCAGCTCTATTTTCAAGAACCAGGCAAGGCTGAGCCTGAACTCGAAGCCGACGTCCGCAAGACGATGCTCATGTCGCTGTACACGGGGTCGGGCGATGCACCGCCGGACAAGCGGTGGCGCTTTCTGTTCGACAAGTCGGAGACGCTTCTTGACACCGGCACAGTGCCGGAAACGCTCCCTGCGTGGTTGACTGAAGCAGATCTGGACTTCTACACTGAGGAGTTCAAGCGAACCGGCTTCCGAGGCGGACTCAACTGGTATAGGAACATCGACACGAATTGGAAACTGGTGACGCAAATTCTCAGCGGAGCCAAGATCCGCCAGCCCTCGCTGTTCGTAGCAGGCGAGTTCGACGCGGTAATCATGATGTATAGGCAAGCTTTCGACAGCTTGGAGGAAAATATGCCGGGCTTGAGAAAGAAGGTTCTGGTGCCGGGCGCCGGACATTGGATCCAGCAGGAGCGCCCAATTGAGGTGAACAACCTGCTCATCGAGTTCTTAGCAAGTCTGTAGAGACTAACCCGAGCCTGATAGTGTCGAGATCTAGCGCGACGGCCGACGGGCGGTGTCGGGCTCGTTTGGACGGATGTTTCAGATTTCGAAGGCAAAAAGCAGTTAACTTACTCAGGCCTAGCGTGGAGCCCGCACCTGCAGCGGCACGGAATGGCGTTGAGGGTACCTAATCCGAGGGAAGCAACAGATCCCATGGCCAGTAGAGGTTGTTAGAAGAAAACGATGAAAGCAGCAAGCCGTGGTTTTAGCGTCACCTCAGGTTCAGCTCAAAGCGCTACTCAATTCTTTGCGTTTGATCCGGGGCCTAATCTTTTGGGCGCTTATGCTCTCGGTACCTTTACTGCCACCAACACAACACAGTCATTCTCCGTCGGCATAGGCTATACCACTTCTCAATTCATTCCTGTCAACGCCGTTAAGTCGAAACCGCAGATCCAAGCAGAACCCACAGTTTCTCCTACGGCTCCGGCCGATAACGCGCAGGTGCAGCTGGTCTGGGTTCGACAAAAAACGACCAGCTGCACCAGCATCGGTTTGACCGTATCCGTTTATTTAACCCCGTCTTGCCCAGGGTGAGCACCGGAGGCCAAGCTGGGTGGCCATGGCAGCGAGATTGCGACCATACTCACCCATTCGGTTCTCAACCTGAGAGTCACGTAGGAAGAAACGCGTCTTAACATTGGACCTTGAGGTGTCGCACCCGCGGGCCGCTCTGGCCCTCGTTGGTTTCAAAGCTCAAGGGCAGCTGGCCGTAGGCCGCAGCCACTTGCAGCTGCTGCGGCGAGTCCGAGCAGGGTCGGCCTCGCGCGCCGTTCAAGACCACATCGGCCAACCAATCCAGCGCTGCGGAAATTGGTACGAGTGAACCGTAACCGTTTAAGCGCACGAAAATGGCATCTGATTTATCTTGACCAGGAACCTTGGCGAGTTCGTCCGCGACTGGCGACACGTACTGAGTTATCACTCCAACGCTCGGGTCATTTATTTGATACGGACGGTAAAGAAAAGGATGCGCAGGATCAGAGAGAATGTTCGCTCTCACACTGTCCTTCATTGGTCTATCGCCGGGACCCTGAGGCAGAAGCAAGAAACTGGCAGCGAATTGCGTTCTCGCGGGGCCCCACTCAAAGAGGTCGTTCAGGATCTTTGCTATGTCTTGGGTAGTAAGAATCTTAGACGAAAGTGGAGCAAGAACATAGTTGGGAGTTCTGGAACCGCCGGAGAGCTCAGCGCGAATGGTAAAGAATTTCCACGGTGTTTGAGGTCAGCTCGCGCGCACTGCCATGTCATGCCCGATCTGCACTTTGACGGTAAGCGTTCGATTAACCGCATCTTGAAATATAGGAGGCGGAAGCTGGAAGCTGAGCGCAATGGAGAGCGGGTCCGGCGCAGCCGGGCGAAAATAGGAGAAATAGTCCCGATTTGCCGCTTTAGCGGTCAAAGGCAAGCGGAGTTCTGTCAGCAGCGAGGCTTCGAGCTGAGCACCCCGGAAAATTACCTGCAGCGGGAGCGAATTAACAAAAGCACCAACGAACTTGATGGTTCAGATCGGTTTGGACTTGAGGCCGAGGGCCTTGATTCGCGATGCCAAGGTTGTCGGTTTCATACCAAGCAATTCTGCTGCACCTCGAGGTCCGGAAATCTTGCCGTTTGTCTGGGCCAAAGCAGAAAGGATACTATCACGCTCACGCCGCTTTAGTTCAGAATCGGTCAAGATAGTCGGAGCAGGCCTTAGGGTGGGAGCAACAAGGTCGGCGGAACCGCGCGATGTCGACCGTCGGAGGCGTACGAAGTCGAAGCTTAATGCGCCTGTCTGGGCGAAAATGACGGCGCGTTCAACGACATTCTGCAGCTCACGTACGTTGCCTGGCCAATCGTAGGCCTGTAACCGTTCGATGTTGCCCTTCGTGAGTTGCGGTGCCTGGGTGTTCATCTTCTGTGCCGAAGTCTTGACGAAGTGTGCAGCCAGCAGAGAAACATCTTCACGGCGTTCCCGCAGTGGTGGAACTTCGATGGGGAAAACGCTGAGCCGGTAAAACAAGTCATCCCGGAAACGCCCAGCTTCGACCTCTTCCTGTAAATCGCGGTTGGTTGCGGCAACGATGCGAACGTCTACTTTTCGCGTGCGGTTTTCCCCCACTCGTTCAAACTGCTGTTCCTGCAGCACTTGGAGAAGTTTGGCTTGAAGACCGGTAGGTATTTCGCCGATTTCGTCCAGAAAAAGTGTGCCGCCGTCTGCGACCTGAACACGTCCGACACGATCCTTGTCAGCCCCGGTGAAAGCCCCTTTGACATGGCCGAAGAATTCGCTTTCGAACAACTTATCTGGAATCGCGGCACAGTTTACCTTGATGAAAGGCCGCTGCTTTCGGGGACTGCGCTCATGGACTGCTCGGGCGATCAGCTCCTTGCCGGTACCGGATTCGCCAAGGATAAGAACAGTCGCGTCAGTACCGGCAACGAGCTGGATTTGCTGCAGCACCTTTTTCAGCGCCGGGGACCGGCCGACGATGTTTCCGAAATCGAAGATTTCTTTGATTTCGGTCTGGAGATACTCATTTTCTAATTCGAGCTTGGCACGTAACTGATCTATCTCTTGGAACCTTCTTGCATTAGTAATGGCAATGGCTGCTGAGTCGGCGAACATTCGCAGCCAGGTGAAATCCTTTTCAGTAAGTTGCGTTCGACTGAACACTCCAAGTACCCCGAGAATTTCCTTTCGAAACTTCAAAGGGTGACCGGCGAAGCTCCGAATCGCCTGCTCCTTTACCCATTGAGGCCGCACCACCCACCTTTGGTCAACGCGAAGATCGGGAATCAGAATCGATTCACCCGATTGGCCAATGAGCCCGATTTTGCCGACCCCGAGCGAAAATCGCCCAAAGGCGCCATCGAGCCGGGACCAATCTTCCTGTTGGTTCAACGGGTGCCCAGCACTCGCGACCAAATGCAAGCAACGGGCTTCCTTTCGATCCTCCGCAGGTAGATGGCGTTCCGTGGACTTTTCGTCCAATTCAAGGAACCACAGACGAACCAAGGCGACGTCGCGTTCCTCATTAATTCCTTCAACGATCATTTTCATGACCGTCTTAAGGCGCTGCTCTTGAGCAACCGCCAGAGCAACGTCTTTAAGGAAGTCGACATTCATAAAAATCTGTCACCTAAGTTTCGTTATTTTATACGAGTTCTCGTCAATTCACATGAAGATTTGTAATTAGGTCCACTGTTAGTTTCTTCCGTAACCCATTACTCCTCAACGGGTTATAACTACTCTCGCAATCTGGCATGGCTTCTGCCTGTTTCAGAAATTTATGAGCCAGTTACCTTCTACAAAGGACCTGTCTACAGGAAATCGTGATCTCAAATCCGAGCGAAGCGTTGGAGCACCAGAGGGACGTTCGCTAGCCCTTTTGTGCTTCACCACGCTTTTCGGGCTGCTCTCAATTGTCGCTGCGATCTTCACCACCATGCTACCCTTATCAGCTGGTTGGCGGTACTTTTGGCTGATTATCTGTCTTTTCGCTTTCGCGCTCTCACTGATCTGCATCGTTCTGTTTGAACAGAGTTACAAGGCAAAGTAGGCAGGCGATGCATTAAGCAGCATATGGCAGCCATCCGGATGTTCTTTTCCTGGCTTACTGGAAAGGAGGTTCTAGAGATGAACTCCGCCCGCGAGGCTGAAAACCCCTTGCTTTTCACGTAAGGAAGGCAAAACGCCGGGGTTTCGCCCGGAACGAAGTCCGGACCCTATTCGAGGTACGCCAGGAAGGATGACGCGGAGTCCTCCTATCAGGTAATTATTAATCGCTCGTTTGATCGTAGGAAGGGACGCGTCTTAACATTGGATTCTGCTGAAAAACCAAGATTTTGAAAAGTTATGATCGTCGGATCCCGGCAAGGTTTGGTAAGCTCGCAAGTCAAGGATGAGTTTACCGCAATTCGATGTGCAAGGATCGTTGTTCGAAAGCCTG
>Ga0209647_1001031_pt1 | contig 24670 bp, 20 predicted proteins | sample GraSoi_2013_60cm_FD_185827 | JGI IMG/M metagenome (GOLD analysis project Ga0209647, IMG submission 185827) | Grasslands soil microbial communities from the Angelo Coastal Reserve, California, USA - Sample 9_17_2013_60cm (SPAdes) (version 2) | ecosystem: Environmental > Terrestrial > Soil >... | reverse complement strand
TCATTTTGAGGCAGAGCGTAAGCGGCAAGAAGACATCAACGCCGGGCTGATGAAAGCCGATGGCACGGAAAATCCGTTCCTGATCTGGCGCGAACTGGGTGCGCTCATGACAGAGAACTGCACCGTCATCCGCTACAACAAAAAGATTCAAGCCGCTGATGGCAAGCTGGTCGACATGCTGCATCGCTTCCAGAAGATCAACCTGAGCGACCGCTCGCAGTGGGCAAACACGACCATTGCCTTCGCCCGGCAGCTATACAATATGCTGCAGCTAGCGCGAGTCATCGCGCAGGGAGCGGCTATGCGCGACGAGTCGCGCGGCTCGCACTACAAGCCGGATTTCCCCGATCGCGACGATAAGAACTGGATGAAGACAACGAAGGCAACATTCGCGCCCGATCTGGACGAGCCGAAGTTCGAGTTCGAGCCGGTGGATGCGAGTCTGATTCCGCCGCGTCCGAGGAAATACTGAAGTGGCATGCCCAAGTAGTGGCGGACGCAATCCTTCTCCCAGCGGAGCGAGGCTCCGCGACGTTCGGATCATGGGTGAAACTGGCGAGCTGCGCTCGCCTCGCCCGGACGAATGCGTCCGGGCCTACGCGTGCTAGGGAGCTGCAGGTAAAAGTTCAATGGTTAATACAAAAACCGTCCTCATAAAAATCAAACGGCAACTCACCCCCAACGCAAAGCCGTTGTGGGAAGAGTTCGAGATTGCTTACAAGCCGAACATGAACGTCACTTCGGCGCTAATGGAGATCGCGGCCAACCCCGTCACCCGCGGTGGCAAGCAGACGACGCCCATTACTTACGACTCGAATTGTCTCGAAGAAATCTGCGGCTCTTGCGCCATGCTGATCAACGGACGCGCCCGCATGGCTTGCTCCGCGCTGCTCGACCAACTCGACAAACCGATCAAACTCGAGCCGTTTTCGAAGTTTCCCGTGGTGCGCGATCTCGCGGTCGATCGCAGCGTGCTCTTTGAAAACCTCAAGAAGGTCAAAGCCTGGGTGCCGGTCGATGGCAGCTACGACCTCGGCCCGGGGCCGCGCGTCACCATGGAAGCGCAGGAACAATCTTATCCACTATCGAGTTGCATCTCGTGCTGCTGCTGCATGGAAGCCTGTCCGCAGTTCAATGAGGACACCGGATTCGTCGGTGCCGCGGCCATCTCGCAGGTGCGCCTGTTCAACACACATCCCACCGGCCAGGCCCTGAAGCGCGAGCGGTTGACGGCACTTATGGGCGACGGCGGCATTCAGGAATGTGGCTACGCTCAGAACTGTGTTGAGATTTGTCCGAAGGATATTCCGCTGACCACGTCGATCTCCGAAGTCGGCGGCCAAGTGATGAAGCAGGCGATTGGCGACCTGTTGCGGAAGTGACGGTGCTTAGCGGGACGGTCGATTTCTTCTGTAGAGACGGGGCTTGCCCCGTTTCCGCTCGCACCATCTTCGGACACGCCACCAGTAAGACGCGGCAAGACGCGTCTCCGCGGGAAGGCGGAGCCCTCAGAGGCTCGGGATCGCCATAATTTGGCAGTTCCAGGAATTCGCTTTTTCCACGCTGGCCCTCGAAATCAATAGATTACGATCGGGTAACCACCCCTAACTCCCTTAAGTAAGCGGGCTTAACCGGAATTCCTTCACAGAGTTGTTCATCACTGGTTTACAATTCAGCAACTCTTGGGGAATTGGCACTTTCCACGGACCCGGAGTTTTCAGACGTAATCGCGATGACACGAAGATTCACGATGCAAAGTTTAACAACGCGAAGATTGAAAAGCTCCAAACCGCCGCGCGCCCTGGTGGCTGCGCTGATCATGCTTGCAACCTTCGTTGCGATCGCGGCGCCCGGAACCGCCTTCGGGCTACGCCGGGTCGACCGTCGCCACCGGATCCTGCGTCACCTCCGCGGCATCCTCTGGAATCCGATGTTCCGTCCGTCGCGCGATTCCCTGATCCGGCAAAACGCAGAAATCGACCGCAGCGATCTGCCCCGCATTCAGGACGACGCCGAACTCGAAGCGCTCAAGGCCTCTGGTGCACTGGTACCCATTGAGGAGAGCGAGTCGCTGAAGATTGAACGCGGCCTTGATCCTTCTCGTCGCTATTGCCGTCCCTGGACGCGCGATTTTCTCGAGGACCTTTCCGAAGCCTACTACCGCCAGTTCCACGCCCAGATCCAGGTCAATTCGGCCGTCCGGACCGTCAAGGGACAGAAGAGATTGCGACGTCACAACCGCAATGCCGCTCCAGCAGAAGGCGACACCGCATCTTCTCATCTTGCCGGCCTCACTGTCGATCTCCAGCGCCGAGGCCTGACGAAAGAAGAGATTCGTTTTGTCGAACGCTACTTGTTCTATTTGAACGCGCTCGGTCTGGTCGAGCCCGAAGAAGAGCGCCGCCACTGGTGTTTTCACGTGATGGTCTCCGACCGCTACCATGACTGGCGCCAGACGCAGACGATTTTCCCGCGTCCGCCGGCAGAAGAACCTGTCACCGCGCCCGCCGTTGCCACTGCTGCTGCGATGGCCGCCGCCAACTGAGCCTCCATCTACACTCTGCCTCCGCTACACTTTCCAGAGAATGATCATCCTGATGGCGGGCTTTCCCGGAACCGGTAAAACATCGCTCGCTCGCGAACTGGTCCGCCGCACCGAAGGTGCGCTCCTCAGCAAAGACGAGATCCGGGCCGCCCTGTTCTTGCCGGAAGATATCGAATATTCCGTCAAGCAAGACGACTTCGTGATGGATGTGATGCTCCAAGCAGCCGGCTTCCTGCTGCAAACTGACCCCACGCGCAAAATCTTTCTCGACGGCCGCACCTTCTCCCGCCGCTACCAGATCGACCGCGTTCTCAAATTCGCCGGTGAACTGGCACAGCCCTGGACGATCATCGAGTGCACCTGTTCCGAGGAATCCGCCCGCCGGCGTCTCGAGCTCGAACCCGATCCCTCGCATCCCGCACACAACCGCACGTTCGCACTTTACCTCGAAGTGAAAGCCCGCTTCGAATCGATCACTTATCCCAAAACCACAGTCTCCACGGAACAATCGCTGGAGCGGTGCATCGAGCAAGCGCTCGCCGCCGTGCATCCAACATGATTCGGTGGAGCGACGGGTGCCCTCGCCCTCGCGCCTGCAACACCATCGCCGCCGGACGGGGACGCCCGGCTCTCCACTGGCAAGCACATCGTATAGAATTCTTGCTCGTCATGAATAAGCGAATCCTTGCCGTCGCACTCTCAATCGCATTTACCCTTCCCGTCCACGCGCAGAACACCGTCAGCGAGAAGGCCCGCGAGATCCACAATTCCGCCATCGTCGTTGACACGCACGCCGATACCCCGCAGCGCTTCCTCGACGAAAACTTCGACATCGGATCGACCGATCCCAAAGATCAGGGCCACATCAGCCTCGACAAAGCCAGGGCCGGAAACCTCGGGGCGGAGTTCTTTTCCATCTGGGTCGAGCCGGAAACCAATCAGGGCCACTTCGCCCGCCATACACTCGATCTCATCGATTCGGTCTATGAGCAGGCTGCCCGCCATCCCGACCGCATGATGATGGCCTTCAGTGTTGACGACATCGAGCGCGCTCACCGCGACCACAAACTCGCCGCGCTTCTCGGGATTGAAGGTGGACACTCCATCGAAAACGACGTCCGCCTGCTGCGGGATTTCTACCGCCTCGGCGTCCGCTACATGACCCTGAGCTGGTCGAACACCAATGAGTGGGCCGACTCTTCCGGCGACATCAGCAATCCCAAAATCGAGCGCCACAACGGCCTCACCGACGGGGGCAAGCAGATCGTGCTTGAGATGAACCGGCTCGGCATGCTGGTCGATATCTCTCACGTCGCTGACAAGACGTTCTATGACACGATCGCCGTCACTAAAGCGCCGGTCATCGCCTCGCACTCTTCCGCGCGCGCGCTCACGAATCATCCCCGCAACATGACCGATGACATGCTGCGCGCCGTCGCCAAAAACGGCGGCGTCGTCCAGGTAAATTTCTACAATGCTTTTATTGATGAGAATTATCGCAAGGCCGCAGAAGCACAAGTCAAAGACCGCGATGCCGCCGTCAAGGCTTATACCGACAAACTCAAAGCGGAGGGAAAGTCCGTCACCTATCTTGACGCGGATCGGATCGAACGCGAGTGGGCCGCCAAAATCCCGCGCCCTCCGTTGAGCTCACTCATCGATCACATCGACCATATCGCGAAAGTCGCAGGCATCGACCACGTCGGCCTGGGCTCGGATTTTGACGGCGTAAGCGGCGCGACCCCCCAAGGCATTGACTCCGCCGCCGACCTGCCAAAGATCACACAAGCCCTGCTCGATCGCGGCTACAGCGCCAACGATATTCGGAAGATTCTGGGCGGCAACCTGCTCCGCGTCTTCCGCGAGGCCGAGCGAGTGAGCCGCGAAATGCGGGCCATGAAATAGAAATGACAATGGAGTTACGGGCGCCTCGCCCGTCCACGTAGTGCGCCTGTTAACAGCATCGCGGTCGGGCGGGGACGCCCGGCTCTCCACCAGCAACCCTGGATCGACTGTCGTACAATTAAAACTTGCGAAAACACCTACAGGAGCATCCATGCGCACTCTACTGCATACGCTCGTCCTGATAATCTCCACTTCCCTGCTCGGCGCCGCACAGGCAGCCTCAACCACACCGCCAGTGGCAATGCCAAAGCCGCCCGTTCGCAAGCCCGCCAGTTCCTCTCCCGCTGCCGCCGCGGAGCCCACCGCCATCATCCACACCACAGCTGGCGACCTCCATTGTGCGCTGTTTCCGAAGGTCGCCCCGATTGGAGTCGATAATTTCATCGGCCTGGCCGCTGGCACCAAGGACTGGACCAGCCCCGTCTCTCACGCCAAGAAGCACGGCGTTCCGCTTTACGATGGCACCATCTTCCACCGCGTGATCCCCAGTTTCATGATTCAGGGTGGAGATCCCGCCGGTACCGGTGCGGGCGATCCTGGCTACAGATTCAAGAATGAGACTTCGCCGACCCTGACTTTCGATCGTCCCGGGCGTCTCGCCTATGCCAATGCCGGACCCAACACCAACGGCTCGCAGTTTTTCGTCACCGAAGTTGCCTACCCCAGCCTGAACGGCGGTTACACCATTTTCGGCCAGTGTGATGACGCCGCCGTAGAACTGGTAAAGAAAATCGCGCGCATGGCTACGGACGGAGAGCGTCCGCTCCGTCCCATCAAGATCACGCATGTAGAGATCCATCGCAGTGGAGCGTCCGCCACCAGGCCAGCGGTCCCTAAACCATCACCGGCCGTGAAGAAACCGATGTAGTACGAAATATTGATAGAGACGCGGCTTGACGCGACTGAAACGAGGCAAGCCTCGTCTCTACGGCAAGAGAAGAAAGATCAATTTAGAAGTTCGAGGAGACTATGACCCGCACACCCGGAACCTATGCCGTGCTTGAAACCAGCGAAGGCAACATCGTTTGCCGTCTGTTTGAAAAGGATGCTCCCAAGACCGTTGCGAATTTTGTCGACCTTGCCGAGGGCAAGCGCGAATGGAAGCACCCCTCCACCGGCAAGAAATCGAACGATCCTCTTTATCACGGAACGATTTTTCATCGCGTGATTCCCGACTTCATGATTCAGGGCGGAGACCCGCAAGGCACCGGCATGGGCGGCCCCGGCTACCAGTTTGAAGACGAGACCAAGGGTTCTCCGCATAAGTTCGATAAGTCCGGAAAGCTGGCCATGGCCAACTCCGGCCCCAATACTAACGGATCGCAGTTCTTCATTACTGTCGGCAACACCGACTGGCTCACCGGCAAGCACACAATTTTCGGCGAAGTGGTCGAGGGGTACGAAGTAGTGGAGAAAATCTCGAAAGCGGCGCGCAATCGTCAAGATCGTCCGAACAAAGACGTCATAGTGAAGTCAGTAAAGATCGAGCGCTAGTGCGCCTCAGCGGAGCGACGCGTGTCCTCGCTCGTCCCAGGCGCAGTCGCAGGACTGGGTGGCTCGCTCATTGTGCATTTTGCGATGTGTGGGACACCACAATGCTGAAACGAGAAACCACCGTTATGCCGACAACAAAAGCGGCTTCCCCGAAACGACGCCCGTCCGCAAAAAGCGACGACGGCTCAAAAGACGTCGACAAATATCTGGCAGCCGTCTCCGAACCCGCCCGCAGCACCTTGAACACAATTCGCGCCACCATTCGCTCCGCCGTACCAGCGGAGGCCACGGAGGGCATCAGCTACGGGATTCCCGTGTTTAAGTACAAAGGAGCGCTGGTGTGGTTCGCCGCGTTTTCAAAGCACTGCAGTTTCTTCCCCGGAAGTCTCGCCGTGATCGCAGCGTTTAAAAACGAACTCAAGGACTACCAAACATCCAAAGGCACCATCCGCTTCCCCGTGGACAAACCTTTGTCGGCCACGCTTGTGAGAAAACTGGTGAAGGCGCGGATCGCAGAGAACGAACGCAGGAAAAGGCGATGATCGGGTAGCGCTCACGAACAATGCAACTCGAAGGCGGAGCTTCCCTTTCCGATCCCTCAATATTCTTTATAATGAAAAGTTCCTTCCCAGCTTCCGGAGGCAAGTGTAATGGCGTCGTTCAACGGAGTTCCCGTCCCATCGAACGGGCAGAAGATCGAATACAGCAACGGCAAGTACCGCGTTCCCGATCATCCGATCATCCCCTTCATTGAAGGAGACGGAACCGGCCGCGATATCTGGAAAGCTTCCGTCCGCGTCTTCGACGCCGCCGTCGAAAAGGCCTACCAGGGTAAACGCTCGGTCGTGTGGTACGAGGTCTTCGCCGGCGAGAAAGCAAAGGCTCGCTTTCAGAACTGGCTCCCCGACGACACCATCAGTGCCATCCGCGAATTTCGCGTGGCCATCAAAGGTCCGTTGACCACGCCCGTCGGAGGCGGCATCCGCTCGCTCAACGTCGCGCTGCGCCAGATCCTCGACCTCTACTCCTGCGTGCGCCCGGTGAAGTACTACGCCGGAGTGCCGTCACCCGTGAAGCATCCCGAGCGTATGAACATTGTCATCTTCCGCGAAAACACCGAAGACGTTTATATCGGAATCGAATGGGAAGAAGGCACGGCGGACGCGAAGCGCCTGATTGAATTCCTCAACAAGGACATGTTGAAGGGCGGCAAGAAACAAATCCGCCTCGATTCCGGCGTCGGCATCAAGCCCATGTCCGTGACCGGTACTAAACGTCTCGTACGCATGGCCATCCAGCATGCGATCGACAACAAGCGCAAGACGGTGACACTCGTTCACAAAGGCAATATCCAGAAGTTCACAGAAGGCGCATTCCGCAAGTGGGGATACGAACTTGCCACCGCAGAATTCCGCGACCAGGTCGTCACTGAGCGCGAGAGCTGGATCATTGACAACAAGGACAAGAATCTCAATCTCACCGCCGAGCAGAACGCGAACCTTATCGAGCCCGGCCTCGAGTTCGCCACCGACGATTTCCGCCGCGACCTCTACAAAGAAGTAAAGGATTGCCTCGATTCCATCTACGCCACGCACGGCAAAGGGGCATGGAAGAAAAAGCTGATGATCAACGACCGCATCGCCGACTCTATTTTCCAGCAGGTGGTGACGCGCGCCGATGAGTACAGTGTTCTGGCCACACCCAACCTGAACGGCGACTACATTTCGGATGCCTGCGCAGCGCAAGTAGGAGGCCTGGGCATCGCTCCCGGAGCGAACATCGGCGACGGCTACGCCATCTTCGAAGCCACCCACGGCACCGCTCCCAAGTATGCCGACAAAGACGTCATCAATCCCGGCTCCGTTATTCTCTCTGGCGTCATGATGTTCCGCCATCTTGGATGGACCGAGGCCGCCGATCTGATCGAGCAGAGCCTGGAGCGCACCATCGAGCAGAAAAAAGTAACCTACGATTTCGAGCGCCTGATGGAAGGCGCCACCAAAGTCAAAACCAGCGAGTTCGCCACGTGCATGATAGACAATATGAGCGTCGCGGTGGCCGCGGACTGAGTGTGTGGAGCGACGGGCGTCCTCGCCTGTCCTGAGGCGCGCTGTGGACGGGCGAGGCCGCCCGTCGCTCCATTAACAATGTGAGATTAGTTGCATCGAGAAAGGAAATTCATGCGTCATAAAGTAACGATCGTCGGCTCTGGAAACGTAGGCGCCACCGCCGCTCACTGGATCGCCTCCAAAGAACTCGCCGACGTCGTCCTCATCGACATCGTGGAAGGCGTCCCGCAGGGAAAGGGTCTCGACCTGCTCGAAGCCATGCCGATCGAGAAGCGCGATTCCAACATCATCGGCACGAACGACTACGCCGACACCGCCAACTCCGACATCGTCGTCATCACCGCTGGAATTCCGCGCAAGCCCGGCATGAGCCGCGACGATCTTCTGAATACTAACCACAAAATCATGAACGACGTAGTCGGCAAGATCGTGCACCACTCGCCGAACTGCATCCTCATCATCGTCTCCAATCCGCTCGACGCCATGGCACAGGCCGCCTACAAGATGAGCGGCTTCCCGCGCGAGCGCGTCATCGGGATGGCCGGCGTACTGGACTCCGCCCGCTTCCGCACTTTTATCGCCCAGGAACTCAAAGTCAGTGTCGAGAACGTTAACGCCTTCGTTCTCGGCGGACACGGCGACACCATGGTCCCGCTTCCCCGCTATTCCACCGTAGCCGGTATTCCCATCACCGAACTCATGGACAAAGCCACGCTCGATCGCATAGTCCAGCGCACCCGCGACGGCGGCGCCGAGATCGTCAAACATCTCAAGACCGGCTCGGCGTATTATGCCCCGTCGGCCGCTGCCACGGAGATGGTCGAGGCCATCCTCAAAGACAAGAAAAAAATTCTCCCGTGCGCCGCTTATCTCAACGGAGAGTACGGCATCCATGGGCTATTCGTCGGCGTGCCGGTAAAGCTCGGAGCTAAGGGGATCGAGCAGATCATCGAGATCAAACTCACCGCGGAAGAAAAAGCGGCCCTCGACAAGAGCGTAGCAGCCGTGAAGGAACTCATAGCGGTGATCAACGTCTAGGCGCCTTAGATGGTCTTGGCGGGGCAAAGCCCCGTCACCACACCACCTTTGTCTGATTTCCCTTTCGTCGTTGCCCCAGGCTCGCTATAGTGTCTGAGGCCAGCACACGATGGACTTCGATCAGCTTGAAATTTTCCTGGAAGTGGCGCGCCTCTCCAGCTTCTCCCGCGCAGCGGAGAAGCGTTTCCGCACCCAGCCCGCCATTTCATCCCAGATTCGGGCGCTCGAAGAAGAAGTAGGCGCTCGTCTGCTCGACCGCTCCGGAGGTCGCGTCTCGCTAACTGCCTCCGGCAAATTGTTTTTTAAATACGCCGAGGAGACGCTGGAGCGCCGCAAGACCATCCTCACCGAGATTGCCGAGACCGAGCGCGTGCCTCGCGGCGAAATTGTTGTTGGCGCCAATGAAGGCACCTGCCTGCACATCCTTCCCGAGGTATTCGCGCAGTTCAAGCGCGACTATCCGAAGGTTGCCGTGAGCATCAAGCGCTCTGACTACGCCACGATTCTCGAGTCGGTCATCGAGAACATAGTGGACTTCGGGGTGGTCTCTCTGCCCGTGACCGACAACCGGCTCGAGGCGCAGATGATTCATCGCGATGAACTCGTCGTGATCACCGCCCCACAGCACCCGCTCGCGGCGAAGAAGAGCGTCACCGTGGCTGAGGTGTCGATTTATCCGCTGGTCGTGCCTAAACTTGGCCATACTCGCGACGCTCTCGATGCGCTGTTCTATGATCATCACTTGAAGCCGAACCTGGCGATGGAACTCGATTCGAGCGAACTGCTGAAGCGCTTTGTGGCAGCCGATGTCGGCGTTGGATTTATTGCCCGCTCCAATATCGAGGAAGACATCCTCGCCAAGGCGCTGGTCGCAATCAAATTCTCCGACGCGCAGATCCGCCGCGATCTCGCCATCGTATTCCGCAAAGACAAATCGCTCAGCCGCGCCGCCAAAGCGTTCATGGATATCGCGGTCAAGCAAAAGAATTTTTCCATAACCGAGGCGGGGAAGCGAGCCAAATGATCAGGGTTGCGGGTTTCTTCCTCTTCCTGCTGCTCTCAGCCGCCGCTGCCCAGAAGCCACCAAGCCGCGGCAAGGTTTTTGCAGTCGATGCCAACAAGCTCATCGCGCTGAAAGTCACGGGCACGGCCCGTTATACCGACAAAGAAATTCTTGCCGCGAGCGGTCTGCGGATCGGCCAGAGCGCCGCCGACGGCGATTTCAAGGAAGCGGCCCAACGCCTGGGCGATTCCGGTTTGTTCAGTGATGTGTCGTATTCGTATTCATCCTCCGGCGGCGGGACGAGGCTGGAATTGCAACTCTCAGACGTCGAGAAGCGCAAGCTGGTTCCGGCAAATTTCGAAAATTTTGCCTGGTTTACGGACGCGGAACTCTTCGCGGAATTACAGCGTCGAGTTCCTCTTTTCAAGCGAGAAGTGCCCCTTGCCGGAACGCTCCCAGATGAACTACAGCAGGCGCTCCAGGCGATCCTTGACCAGAAGCAGATTCCCGCGCGTGTGGACTATCTTCGGGAAAGCCCCGAGGAGGGAGGGAAGCTGATTGGCGTCTCCTACTCGGTCGAATCCCTGGAGATTCGGATCCGCAACGTCGAATTTCCCGGCGCTCCGCCGGACTTGCTGCCGGGGCTGCGCGCCGCATCTCGCAGACTCACTGGAGCACCATACGTCCGAACAAGTCTGGCCAAAGTCGCAGAGGTTGATTTTCTCCCGGTCTGCCTCAAGGGCGGGTATCTCAAGGCGTCTTTTGCCATGGCAGAGGCGCGCGTTGCGTCGCAAGCGAACGGCGAAGTCGATGTGGACGCTATCGTTCCGGTAACACCGGGCAAAGTGTATTCGACCTCGGGTGTTGACTGGAAAGGTAATTCGGCAATCACCCTGGCCGAGCTCGCGCCTCTCCTCCATCTGCCAACCGGACAGCCCGCCGATGCCGTGCGCCTTCTCCGCGACGTCGAGAACGTTGGCAAACTTTACCGCAGCCACGGTTACATGACAGTTCAGATCAAGCCAGACGCTCACCTTGACGACGAAAAGAGCACCGTACACTACGATCTGAACATTGTCGAAGGCGACCTCTACAAGATGGGCGAGTTGGAGGTCCTGGGACTCGACACGCAGGCCACAGCTCGTATGCAGGCAGCTTGGACTCTCCGCGAAGGTCAGCCCTACAATGCGGACTACCCCAACAAGTTTGTCGACGATACCGGGCAACTCCTTCCCCGCGGCGTGCGCTGGGCCGTCAGTATCCATGAAACACCGGAGGCGAAGGACAAGACCGTGGCCGTGGAGATCCGTTTCAAGCAGCAGTAGGCCTGACAACAGCGGGTGTAAAAAAACAAACTATTTTTGTAACCCGAACGGTACATGGGAATCTCTATACATCATGATGGTGACATCATGGAGTGCGCACTTTTTGCAATATCAATCCGTTTCACCAGGAGATGAAAGCAGAATGAGAGTGAATGGAAAGGTTCAAGGAAGCGTCAATCGAATTGCGACTGCGGTTCTCGGGCTGCAAATGTTGATCGGCTTGATATCGGTTCCAGCGCTGGCAGCCGGTAAGAGCGAGACCCTTACCGGCGAAGTGAGCGACGCCATGTGCGGGGCAAAACACGAAATGCAGGGCAAGGCCGCGGATTGCACACGCGCCTGCATGAAACATGGATCGAAGTACGCCCTCGTGGTCGGGGACAAAGTCTACACGCTGGAAACCTCGGATAAGGCGGCGCTTGATAAGCTGAACGATCTAGCAGGAGCAAAGGCAAAAGTAACAGGAGAAGTGGACGGCACCACGATCGCCGTGAAGTCGGTGGCTGCAGGATCGTAAAGCCAGTAGTGGAGTGACGGGCGCCTCGCCGTCCGGCACAATAGTGGCCGGGCGAGTACGCCCGGTTCTCCATCGCATTACAAGTCAAATAAAAAACCAGCGGTCTGTCCGCCGGTTTTTCCTGTCCGCGAATCGCCGGAGCTAATTCTGGTCGGGCTTATCCTCGCGACGCTTCAGCGTCGGGCGATCATCGTCGCTCTTATCCGAGCCACTGGATGTCTTATCGCCGCTGGAAGTCCGGCGCAGGCTGGGACGGCTCCCATCCTTCTCCTCGATAACCTTGTGCCGGTTCTCGATGGTCGCAAGCCGCGATTTCACGTCGTCAAACTCCGAGGTTGAAACGACGTACTGGGCGCGCGCCGGGAGAATGGTTGCGATCTCCTGTTGCGACTTCTCAATGCGGTCGGGCGTCTGCGGATGCGAAGCGAAGGCCTTGGCAAGTGTGCCCGGCTTCTTCTTCTCTTTCGCCTGAATCTTTTCAAAGAAGCTGATGAACGCCTGAGGATCGTATCCCGTCTTATACATGTATTGCAGGCCGAGATAGTCTGCTTCCGCTTCGAAACTGCGCTGGAACTTCATGAACGTGAGCGGCAAGCCCAGGCCGGCTGCTTCGTAGATTCCGTAGCCAATGCCGCCTCCAACGAAGATCAGCGGAATCGTGCCGATGTTCGCCCACTGCGCGCGCGTCATCTGACGAGTCATGTGGCGGGCGGCAACGTGCGCAATCTCATGCGCCATCACGCCGGCCATCTCGGCCTCTTCGTCCGCCGCCAGAATCAGACCGGAATTCACGTAGAAAAATCCGCCCGGAAGCGCGAACGCATTCACTTCGTCCGAGTCGATGACTTTGATAGTAAACGGGACCTGCGCGTCGGAATTGCGCACCAGATTCTGCCCGATGCGGTTGACGTACTCGTTAACCACCGGGTCCTGTACCAACTTCACGCCTTGCTCGACCTGCATCGCGTATTGCTTGCCCATCCTGATTTCGCTTTCGAGCGAGTACCAGTTGCCCATACCGCGCCCGCCAACCTTGCGGTTGCCAATTGCGTCCACATCGGCCTTACTGCCGTCGTGCTTAACCCGGCTGTCGTCAGGTTCCTGGATGGGAGGCCGCCCACTAGGCGCCGATTCGGTGCCGCTCGAAGTGGAATCTGGCGTCGGCGCGGGATCCTGTGGCGGAGTCGGCGTTGAGCCAGTCGCCGGCGCTGTCTGATCTTTGGTCTGATCTTTGGATGGCACTTGAGATGGCGCCTGCGGCTGGGTCACTTGCGGCTGTGCGTTTGGAGTCTGGGAAGTTTGATCCTGCGCCAGCGCCGGCAGTGCCGCCAGCGCCAGTAAACTCAAGGAAATCAGCGATTTACGGAACGGCATGTGAATACCCCGTGGAAACCCGGTCGGCTGAGAAGATTATACCCCGATAGCAAGTCGGAATCGACGGAGTCTTCCATGTAGTTTGACGCAAGCTCGAGCCGTAAAGTTATCCATTATTTTCACCGATACGCCGCCAGACGCTCTTTTCACACACCTCTGCAAGCTTGCTTTCCGTTTCCCCGCGCGCCGGTGTACCATGGCGCGATTTTAGAAAGCGCTCTTGGAGAAGTTAGTTAGAAAGGAAGCCGTGCATGTTGAACCGTCGTAGTTTTCTATCCTCATCTTTCGCTTCGTCTTTAGCCGTAGGCGCTGGCTTGGCCTGGCGCGGAAATCTATGGGCACAGCTCGAGTCGCTCCCGTCGAAACTACCCGAGCGCTCCCTCTTCGACCAGAACGAAGACGCCTACTGGCATGAACTGCGCAAACAGTTCCTGATTCCTCCGGACGAGATCTACCTGAATAACGGAACGGTAGGATCGAGTCCCGCGCCCGTGCTCCGCGCCGTGTTCGAAGGCTATGAGGCATCCGAGAAGCTCAACGAAGAGGATCCCGAAGACTATCCCATCTGGGGATACGCCGCATGGAACCAGTTTCGCGATCCCCTGGCTGCGTTTGTAGGCTGTAACCGCGACGAGATTGCCCTTCTCAGAAATGCGACCGAGGCCAACAGTTACATTGCGAACGGCATCGACCTGAAGCCCGGCGACGAGGTGCTCATGACCGACCAGGAGCATCCCGGAGGCGAGAATCCCTGGCAACTCAAGGCGAAGCGCTACGGCATCGTCGTAAAGAGGATCACGCTGCCGAGGCCGATCATAAATCCTACGCAGGTGTTGAATCTCCTCAACTCCTACATGACCTCCCGCACCAAGGTTTTATTCTTCAGCCACATCACCACATTTTCCGGCGTGGTGCTGCCGGCGAAAGAGCTTTGCAAGCTCGCCCGAGACAAGGGAATTATTTCCGCAGTCGACGGCGCGCACGTCCCGGGAATGATGCGCCTGAACCTGCACGACCTGGGCTGCGACATGTATTCCTCAAGCCCGCACAAGTGGCTGCAGGCGCCCAAAGGCTCGGGATTTCTTTACGTCCGCGACGAAATGATCGACCGTATGTGGAACACGATCGCAACCGAAGGCTGGGACGACGTAAAAATCCGCGCCGAACGCTTCCAGCGCATAGGCAGTTCCAACGTCCCCGCCCTGTGGGGACTGCGCGCCTCGATCCAACTGGCCAACGATATAGGAATGGACCGGATCGAACGCCGCCACCGCCAGCTCTGCGACTACATCCTGAACGCCATGGTTCAACGCGGAGCAACATCGTGGACGTCCCCCGACCCCTCGATGCGCTGCGCCATTGCCACGGTGAATGTGCCACCGATCGCCCGCATGGATCTGGAACACTGGATGTGGAAAGAAAAGAAAATTCGCATCCGCGGAGCCGACCCCCACAAGCTGCGCCTGTCCACGCCCTACTACATGACGAAGCAGGACATCGACCGTTTCCTGGATGCATTCGACGAGTACAAAAAGTCGAAGTCGTAACCACCCGTGTGGGGACAGGCTCTGTGGTGACGGGCATCTCGCCGTCCGGGCCGAGCGCACCCGGCCTGGCACACAGCCTGCAAACAAGCCGTGGAAGAGTGCTCCTTCAGGGCCGCGTAAGCCGTGGAGGGTGACAACTTTGAAGAGGGTTCGCTGAGGGCTGATGGCTGACGGCTGAAAGCTGCCCTACGTCCACCGAAACCACCGCAGCGCCAGGATGAACGAAACTCCTCCCCAAACTGCAAGCACCAACAGTCGCCCCGACTGCGAGCCGAGCGACGCGCCTTCGATGATCGTGGCCCGCAACGCGTCGTTGAGCGCGGTTAGCGGAAGCGCTTTGATGAAGGGGTGAGCCACGGCCGGAAATTTCTGGTAGGAAAAGAAGACGCCAGAGAAGATCCACATCGGCATCATTACCAGATTGATAAGGCCGGATACGCTTTCGATTTTCTGCGCGCGGCAAGCGGTTAGCAGACCAACACCCCCAAAGGTTACCGCTCCAACCGATGCCAGCAGGAGGACCGATAGGATCGACCTCCATCCTTGCACTCGCATGTGAAAGACCAGCACGCCGAAGCCTAACAGCAGTCCCACTTCTATCACCATTAGCACCAGGCGGCTGCTGGTCAACGCAAGAAGGAAATCGCTGCGGCGCATGGGCGTCGCCACAAAACGCTTCAGCAATTTGCGCTGGCGCATTTCTACCAGCGCGAAGCCCACGCCCCACATGCCGGAGTTCATCAGGTTCATCCCCAACAGTCCCGGAATAAGGAAGTCGATGTAGCGGGATCCCGGTTCGCTGGAGGATCTGGAAGAAGTGGTGACCGCGTCTTTGCGTCCGGCGGCGGATTGGAGCGCGGCGTCAACTTCAGCTCGAGAGAGCACGCTCTCCGGACGAGCGGGATCGTAATAGTAAGTGTAGCTGCCGTCGGGATTAGCCTCGACCGCGAGATCGTACTTGCCGACGTGGAACGCATTGAGCGCGGCGTCGCGACCAAGGATGGTCGCTCGGATGGCGGAATTTTTATCGGACGAGTTTCTATCGGGCGAGCTCTGGAGCATCGCCAGCGTCTTTTGCGCGCTGGCGGCTTCGATCACGACCACCGACGTGACGTCCGCAGCCTTGTTGCGAAAGGCAATGCCCAAGCCCCCTGCCAGCAGCAGCGGAAAAATAAAGACCCAAAATACGACTTCAGGCTCGCGTTTAAGTTCGATGATGCGCGCCCAGAGCAGAAGGCGGTATCCGGACCAGCGGCCGTTGCGATGTGCGGGGTGGGTGGACTGGTCAAGTTTCGGAGTCTTCGAAGTCATCTTTGGAGTTCGGGGCGTGGGAGTTTCCGTTGCCATTCAGTTTTCTCGCAGATGGCGTCCGGTCAAGTTTACGAAAACGTCTTCGAGACTAGCCTGGCGCGTGCTGAGGTGTTCAAGTTGGTTCCCGTTGCTCGTCACCGCTCCCAAAAGAGCGGGGATGGTGAGGTGCGGCTCGCGGACACTCAGGCAGACCGTCGAATCCTCGCGACGGACCGACTCTACGCTCGGCAGCGACTGCCAGCGGTCAAGGTCGTCGTCATTGCCATCAGCGTTCTTACTCACCTGGAACTCGACAACGTGATGGCCGCCAAGGCGGTCGATGAGCTCGGAGGGAGTGCCCTCGGCGATGATCTGGCCATGATCGACAATGGCGAGGCGGTCGCACAGGCGTTCCGCTTCGTCCATGTAGTGCGTGGTGAGCAGGACGGTGCCCCCTTTTTGCTGGAATGCGCGAATGATGTCCCAGAGCTGGCGGCGGCTTTGGGGATCAAGTCCCGTTGTCGGCTCGTCGAGAAAGAGGATGCGCGGGTTGCCGACCAGAGCGGTGGCAACCGCCAGGCGTTGCTTCTGGCCGCCGGAAAGCTTGCCGACCCAAGAGTCGGCTTTTTCGGTGAGTTCCAGATCTTCGAGAACTTCGGCGGCGGCCCGCGGCTCGCTGTAGAAGCTGGCAAAGAGTTCGACAGTCTCGCGGACGTTTAGCTTTTCCGACAGCCGCGTTTCCTGGAGCGAGATACCGATCCACTCGCGCAACTGGCGCGGGTTGTCATTCCAGGTATGGCCGAAGATGCGGACTTCTCCGGAAGTAGGCGCGAGCAGCCCTTCCAGGATTTCGATGGTGGTGGTCTTCCCTGCCCCATTGGGACCGAGGAGTCCGAAGCACTGGCCCGCTTCGATGCGCAGGCTGACCCCGCGGACGGCTTCGACTTTTCCGTCGTAGGTCTTGTGCAGGTTGGTGCACTCGATCGTTGTTTCTGTTGGCGACCCCACCAGGGCATTCTAAATCAGCTCTACGGCTCGGAATGTAAATGGCTTGTAACCGGCAACGGCGCGTCGCCCTTGGCGTTCCGCCACAGAATTGCATTCAGCTTCTCCGCATTGGCCGCGTCGGGCCGAGAGAAATTCATCTGCGAGGATTCTTTAGCGCCCGCCGCTTTCTTCTCGTTCATCAGATAGATGAGCCCACTGCGCAAATTCCGGTCGTCGGCCTGGAAGGCAGGTTGCGTTCCCGGTCCGGAGAACAGTGGCGCCATGAGTGGCGCGTGCGCATCGAACAGATTCATCGGTGGAAGGCCGAGCAGCCCTTCTATGGTGTGGATCATGCTAACCGTCGTGTAGAAGTGATGATCGACAAAGGCCTGCGCCGCACGCGGAGCATACTTGCTGATGACCAGCGCGGTAGATCGATGAGCGTCGACGTGATCGGCGCCATCCTGCGCGTCGTCTTCGACCACAAAGATGGCGGTGTCATTCCAGTAGGGGCTGTGGGAAACGGCATCGACGACGCGGCCGAGCGCGAGATCGTTATCCGCGACCGAGGCCTGAGGAGTTGGCTTGCCGGGGCGCGTGCCTCCGGTGTGGTCGTCAGGCAGGTAGAGCAGCGTGAACTGTGGAAGTTCTTTGGCGCTTCCCTTCGCTTTCACAAACTCATCGAATTCGCGCAGGAATTCGTCAGCGCGAAGTTGGTCGGGGTAGTCGGTTTCAAAATCTGGAAAGAGCGGATCGTAGTGGTCGCGTAGCGCGGCTTTCGTGGGACGCATACGTTTGAATTGCGGAATCGCCCACGGCCATGGACTGGGCGCACCTGGCGGGTTGCCGACGTTGGCGGGGAGAGGTTCTCCTTTCTTGATTTCGCTCATGGGGCAGGTGGCCGAGGCTGACGAAGGCGTTCCCTCCTTGGGAGAACTTAGCTTTTCGTTCTTACACCAAACCGCGTGGATAAATTCTCCGTAGATGCGATACGTCAGGTTATGTTTCGCGAGATTGTCCCAGAGGAATCCAGTAGCGGGATCATCGATATCGGGGATTCCCTGTTCAAGCGGCAATTCGTCGGCGACGGTGCCGTCAGCGTCGTAGGTGCGCTCTTTGCTGCGATAGCCGATGGGCCAAGTCTTCTCGTTGTAGTCGGAGGTGGTGGAAGCGGTCGACCAGAGGTGTCCGTCGCCGGAAACTTCTCCGCTGTCGTAGAAGTTGTCGAGTACACCGAATTGCAGGGCAAGCTTGTGCTGGTTCGGAGTGATGTCGGCTCCGTACATGGTGAGCGAGGCGTCGCCGTCGCCGACCGGCAGATCGCCGAGGATCTGATCGTAGGTACGATTTTCTTTCAGCACGTAGATCACATGGCGGATGGGATTCGTTCCGCCGGCGAATTCGAACTTTCCGCCGTCCGAGCGCATGAGATTGTCGTCTTCGACTTGGCGAGTGTAGGCAGCGAGGTTTTTGTCGATGTCGGCGAGGCTGAGGCGGGAAATGGAGCCACCAATCAGGGTCGCAATGTAGGGATGTTCTTTTCTCTTGCGCTCGCCTTTCAGCGTGCCCTGCATATTGTTGGGGCCGCTGCCTTCGCCCTTGGCGATGGCGAGCGCGCTGGGGTACCACTCGGTGGGAATAAAGCCACGGGGAAGGATAGGACCAGGCCGACCGCCGATGTCGCTGTTTCGGGTAGGTTCTTGCAAATCTATGACCTCGAAAACGGCGATCGCGTCGAACCCTCCCGCTGCTGCGAAGAGATACTTTCCGTCGGGCGAGAGGACGATGGCTTGAAGAACGGACCCGTAGCCCCTTTGTAGGAGCGACCCGAAGTCCTTGTCGTTGGTGTGATAGGGAATAAAAACGGTCCCGGATTTCACATGCACTGCGGCCACGGCATCGGCGTTTGCGAAAGTGACGTAGAGCGTCTCTTCGTTCGGGCTTAACGCCATTGCAGTTGGGTGCCAACTAGGCGCGACGGGGTCGGCAGATTTTATTACATCAATCCAGCGCGACACCTCGCCGGATTCAAGATTCAATTCTGCGACCGACGAAGTATTCCACAAGCTCACCCATGCCTTCGTGCCGGCTTTGTTGGCGATGAGGGTGTATGGATACGCACTGGGGATATACCGGCTTCGGCTTAGATCAAATGACTTTTCAATCTTCCCGGAGTTGATGTCCAGTAGTACTACATTGTCCGAAAGATTATTAGCGATGAGCAGGCGGTCGCCTTTGGGGCCTGGAAGAACAGCGAGTCCCGCGGGATAGGGCAGCGCGGTTCCAGCGGGAGTCTTGCGCAATCCGAACGCGACCTCCTTCCCTTCAGCGATCCGCTGAGGCGCAAGCTTGATAAATCGTTCAGGCGTAACTTGTCCGTCCGCGAATTTGTAAACTGCGATGCCATTGCCCGTGCTCGTCGGCTTCTCGCCGGTAGGGTCGGTGATCGATCCCATCGAGGCATAAAGATGCTTGCCGTCGCTCGAAAACGCGAGGCCGATGAAATAGCTTTGACGCGTGGAATAGTCGTCACTCAACCGGTCGTCGGGAAAGTCGCGCAACTGATTATTGTTGAGATCGAGAATGGCGATCGACTGGCGCGCACCCGTCTCCTGAGTGCCGTATCCCTGATTGAGCAACGCTGCGTAACGACCGTCAGGGCTAAGCGCAATGGTCGCTGGAAAACTGTTGGTGTGGGCGAGGTAGCCGGGGACAGGAAGCGTCAGAGCCTTGCTGGTCGGAAGATTGATCCGGCGCGAGCGATCGGCGGCGCGAGCGATGACGAACACGACCAGGAACGCGGAGAGAGCGGAGAGGGACACAGCGGCGATCTTTTTCACGTGCAGAGGCCTCGGAGGGTTTTTACCATCCGGGCGTAAAGGGAAGCAAATGGAGTGGAGAATATCCGCAGCGCCGCGGTGCAATGATCGTCCCAGTAAATGATCGTCGCAGTTATGGATTTCAAACTTTCACAGTTCTTTAACACTGGACTGCCTGTGATCCACAACCTCCTTACGAGAAGCTACGTCTAAGCAGGCACCGAAACGTGCCGCGGTCGGGTTGGCCGCTTTCCTATCAGTCGAAGTTTTCGCATAAGCTCGTTCGAGCCTGGACTCATCGAGCATGGATTGGAGATTCCTGATGGCAATCAATCGAAGAGATTTCTTGTCCGGCGTGGCCGGAGCATGCGGTGCATCCGCATTAGGATCGTTCGGCGGCATGAATGCCAAAACACTATTCGCCAACGAGACATCCAGTACGAACCCGCTCCCGCCACCGGACCAGTCCGGCATCAATCACATCGTAGTAGTAACCATGGAGAATCGCAGCTTCGATCACTTCCTGGGATGGCTCCCCGGCGCCAATGGTAAGCAGGCCGGTTTGTCTTACCTTGACCCGAACGGGGTCTCGCATTCCACTTACCCGCTGGCGCCGGACTACACAGGCTGTCCGCATCCCGACCCCGACCACTCTTACTCCGGAGGCCGCATTGACTACGACGGTGGGAAGATGGACGGTTTCCTCAAGAATCCATCTAACGATATTTTCGCCATCGGCTATTACACCAGGAAGGATATTCCCTTCTATGCGGCGCTGGCGCTTCACTACACGACGCTGAGCAACTATTTTTGCTCGATCCTCGGGCCGACCTTTCCCAATCGAATTTTCCAGTTCGCGGCGCAAACCGATCGTTTGGACAATTCGCCCACCCAGTGCACCTTACCCACCATTTTCGACACGCTGAACAACGCCGGAATCAGCGCGCGTTACTACTTCAACAATCTGCCTTTTCTAGGACTGTGGGGCTCGAAATACTTGTTAAACACCTTTCCATATAGCGATTTTCTCCTGGACGCGGCGAGCGGAAATCTGCCGGCGGTCTCCTATGTCGATCCGATCTACACGCTCCTCGATGACGGGACAGGAAACGACGATCATCCCCATGCCGACATACGCTCCGGCGAAGCCTTCCTGGCGAGGACGTTCCACGCAGTGGCGAGCGGCCCGTCGTGGAAGAACACCGTGTTCATCGTGAACTTCGATGAGAATGGCGGATTCTTCGAACACGTCCCGCCGCCGCGGGCCGCCGCGCCCAACAATGTGGATCCCGACATTGTGAATGGAAAGACGCTGCTCGGCCCAAGAGTACCGACGGTGATTGCGTCGCCGTTCACGCGCGGGTACGCGGCGAGCCCGCGGGTCGTCCACACAGTTTTCGATCACACCTCAGCCCTGAAGCTAATCGAGTGGAGATGGGGCTTGGCACCGCTGACGGCGCGCGATGCATCGAGCGATGTCGGCAACCTCGTGACCGCCCTCAACCTGACTAATCCGAAAGTCACCATTCCACCGTTGCCCAGCCCTGTGGCGCCTCCACCGAAGCCGTGCCTGCCGCTTGCCGGCAGCGTGACAGAGTTTGGCCGACTCGCCCAATCGGAGGTAATGAACGGTTGGAAGGTTCGCTAAAAATTCCGTTCAAGAAGCGGCGCGGGGAGGCTTCGGGGGCGAAAACTCACAGCGGCAAGGCGCTAGGGAACCGGACTTGGAAGTCGAGGAGACCGACCCATTCCGGCGTAATCGTGATTCGCACCATCTCCTGAATCATGTTGCCCATCTGCGCGACCCAGGCCTTTCCTTGCTCGCCTCCGAAATAGCGATCGGCAGCAAGGGCATATTCGGGAACAACACCTTTCAGGGTTTCGAGCCGCGCTGTACCGCGCACCAGCAGTACTTTATGGGGAAAAATGTTGTCGTCAATCGTAAGCGCCACCTTCGGATTCTTCACCAGCGCCTTCAGCTTAGGAGCCTTCGGTGGAGTCGCCAGCACAAACTCGCGTTCATTCCAATGGAACCAGATGGGTATAACCCGCGGAGTGCCGTCGGTCCAGACATAGGCCATGCGCGCAGGAATCTTTGACTGCAATAGTTCCTTAGAGGCGGGGTGCTGCAATAGTTGGAGATCACCTTGCTTCACAGGCATGATTCACGCTCCCGAGGAGTTCGTGTCGTGACGGGGCTTCTCCCCGTCTTAGCGGGACAAAGCCCCGCTACCACACAGGCGGTTCACTTTAGCGCAGGTTCTTCCCTACCCAATCTTCAATTCGACCAAGGGCTTTATTCAGGTTCTCCAGCGAATTCGCCACGCTGAAGCGAAGATACCCTTCTCCATATTCCCCAAACGCAGTACCGGAGAGGCACGCAACGCCGGCCTGTTCGAGCAGCGCGTCGGCCAGCTTTCTTGAACTCCAGCCGGTCTTCGCAATGTTGGGGAAGGCATAGAACGCGCCTTTCGGCATGCGGCAGGAGAAGCCCTTGATCTTGTTCAGCCCGGCGACGAAAGCATCCCGCCGGCGCTTGAACTCCGCACTCATTTTGTCGACGGACGACTGGTCTCCGCGCAACGCCTCAATCCCCGCAATCTGCGTGAAGCTGGCAGTGCAGGAGTTCGAGTTGACCACGAGCCGCGAGACGTGAGCCGCCAGATCAGGCCGCATAACGCCGTAGCCCAGCCGCCATCCGGTCATTGCGTAGGTTTTGGAGAAGCCGTCGAGCAGAATGGTGCGCTCTTTGAACCCGGGCACGCTCATGATGGAGAAATGCTCGCCCTCATAAATAAGGCGGCTGTAGATTTCGTCCGACAAAATAAGAATGTTGCGGTCGCCAATGGCCTCCGCCATTTCGAAAATATCTTTGCGGGTGAGGACGCCGCCGGTCGGATTGTGCGGCGAATTCAGAACGATGAGCTTGGTCCGGTCGGTAATCAGCGAGCCCAGTTCTTTGACATCAACGGAAAAGTCGCGCTCTTCGCGCAAAGGAATCGGGATCGCCTTGCCCAGCGAATACCTGATCATCGACTCGTAGATGGGGAAGCCGGGATTGGGGTAGATAACTTCATCTCCCGCATCAATCAATGCCAGGATCGTAAAGAAAATAATCGGCTTGCCGCCTGGAACTACCACAACTTCATCGCTCGATACCGGTACCCCGCGGGTGCGGCTGACGTAGTCAGCAATGGTCTGGCGCAGGTCAGGCAGACCCGCAGGCGGGCCATAGTGCGTCCATCCCTTGTGGAGAGCCTCTACACCGGCCTCGACGACATTGGCGGGCGTATCGAAGTCGGGTTCGCCAATTTCGAGGTGGATGATCTCTTTACCCTGCTTTTCAAGCTGGCGGGCGCGGTTCAGGACTTCAAAGGCAGTTTCTGTGCCCAGCCGCGACATCCGGCTGGCAAGACGTAATTCAAGTTGAGTTGTGGCTGGCATAGCGGATGAAATTATAACGCTTTGATAAGGTCAGAGGTCAGAGGTTAGATTGCAGAGGTAAGAATCAAAATCTACCACAGACAGTCGTCAGAAGATGTTTCACCTCTGCAATCACTCCGAGATCGTGCTCTCTTCGCTCTGCGCCCGCAGGATGCGATCGACAGAATACGGGGCACGCTGCACAGGCTCGTGATAATGGCGCACCTGCATTTCTCCAAGCAGGCCGACCGCAAGCATATTCAATCCCGCCAGCAGAAGGACAGCCGAGAACATCATCAGCGGGCCGTGCTGGTACATGACATCGGCTTTGTGCAGGAGCTTCTGCAGAATCAGCCAGCCGGAGATTCCGCAGCCTGCCATGATGCTGAACATCCCCACCGTGCCGAAGAAGTGCAAGGGGCGGGAAAGATATTTGAGCAGGAAGCGGATGGTGATGAGATCAAAGAAGACGCGGAAGGTCCGCGAGATTCCGTAGTGCGAAGCGCCGCGCTCCCGGTTCACATTCTTGATAGGGACTTCGACGATCGACGCGCCGTGCCACGAAGCCAGTGCGGGGATGAAGCGGTGGAGCTCTCCGTAGAGCGGAACCTGTCCCAGAATTTCGCGGCGGTAAGCTTTAAACGTGGTGCCGAAGTCGTGGATGTCAACGCCGCTCAACTTCGCCATCAGCCAGTTGGCGCAGCGTGAGGGAAAGCGGCGCAGCCAGAAATTATCGACCCGATTCTTGCGCCATCCGCTGACAATGTCGTAGCCCTCGGCAATTTTCTCCAGGAACAATGGGATGTCGGCGGGATCGTGCTGCAAGTCGCCATCCATGGCGATGATGTATTCCCCGCGGGCATGGTCGAAGCCAGCCGCGAGGCCAGCAGTCTGTCCGAAATTACGGCGCAGCTTGACGATGGTCACGCGGCTGTCTACGGCGGCAATCTCGCGGAGCAACGGAAACGTGCCGTCGATCGATCCATCATCGACCAGCACCATCTCGAAGGCCTCGCCGCTCGCCTCCATCACCGACTTAAGCCGCGCGTACAAGTCGGTGACGTTCTCCTGCTCGTTATGGAGCGGGACTACGATTGAATATTTGAGCACTGTGTTTTTTATTATACGGGAACGCGGCGTAGCGCCGAAGTGACTTCCGTGAGGCGGAAGCACATTCTCAGGCGTCCTCCGTTTCGGGCAATGCCGCGGGCAATGCTGCGATTTCTGCTGCTGAACCTCTGCTGCGATCTTTGCTGCGACCTGCGGACTGCCCGGCGCTCCATTCTTGCGCGTTTTTTTTTGCAGCAGTGGGATTCCACGAACTGCGGATTCCG
>Ga0209647_1001030_pt1 | contig 24706 bp, 22 predicted proteins | sample GraSoi_2013_60cm_FD_185827 | JGI IMG/M metagenome (GOLD analysis project Ga0209647, IMG submission 185827) | Grasslands soil microbial communities from the Angelo Coastal Reserve, California, USA - Sample 9_17_2013_60cm (SPAdes) (version 2) | ecosystem: Environmental > Terrestrial > Soil >... | reverse complement strand
AAAGCCAAATAACGTATTGAAGGTATTCGATGTGACCCTGATGCCTCCGGCGTCTGCCCATGCGCGTCAACGTAGGGTTTAGGAGTATGCGCTGAAGACTCGTCCCCGAGGGACTTAGTGAAAGTAGCCCAGTACGGAGAGCTGGGAAATGATGCAAAAAGAGATGTCCGTCCCGCCAGGGACGACCGAAACATTCGGCTCCTGGGTGCAACTGCTCAAGCGGCATCTGCCCTATCACGAAAGTGATCATGTGTTGAACCTGGCCTACAATGCGCTCTTGGATGGCCAGCGGCTAGAAGATATCGAGTTGCGGCGTAACGACGAAGCTTTCTTGGAGGGTCTGGGCGCACAACGTATCCCTGATCCGACTACCAGCGGGGATTTCACCGCCGGCAATTTGGCAAAGTGCTAACACCGTTGAAAGTGCATTCGGCCGGGTTGCCGCCGGCATTCGGTCTGTTCTATTCGAAGGTCAACCAGCTGGATAAAAAACTGCTGTTGCCGCCGGAGACAATCCTTCTTATCCGCGAACAGGTAGCGCACATTAATGTCTGCCTTTTCTGCATGGATATTGCCCGATCGTTCACGATCAAAGCATCAATGAATGCAGCCAAATTCGACGCGCTGGACCAATACCGTACGAGTCCTCTTTTCAGCGATGCAGAACGCGCAGCACTGGACTATGTGACGGAGTTGACAAAAGATAAAAAGGTTAACCCGGACACTTTTGATCGCATGTCGCGCTATTATTCCGAACGCGAGATCTGCGAAATCGTCTGGCTGGTTGCCACCGAACATCTTTACAATATGACCAATATCGGTCTGAACATCCACTCCGATATGCTCTGCGACATCAGCAAGAAGAAGTAGTCGAGTTGCTCACTGCGAAATCGGGCTTGGGTATAAACGCCCAATTGACACGCAGAAAAACTTGCACCAGATAAACCATCCGGTGGGAGGATCTCGTCCGAATCGTTCTCGTCGGTGTCAACGAGATGATTCCGGATGCGCTTTCAGGAAGCGGGCCAGGGCCTCGTCCAGTGACGCCCAACCGATCCTCTGCGCGACGATACTGTAGATGGCATGTAGAAACATGTTGCGGTGGCGGCAATAATTATTGAGCGGAACGAGCCTATGTCCGGTCTCAATTTTTGCCTCATAAGACGATCGACCGCTCAATATGGCAGAAAAACCGCGCGATAAAGCTAGATCGACCACGGCTTCCCATAAGCGGAAAAAAAGCAGCCATTCCTTGGGGCGGCGGTAATCGATGCCGATGAACATATTTATCAGTCTCTCGCCCATATCCAAGCAGAGCATGAATGCGACTATTTCGCCGGTGATCTTTTCCCGGAGGATGATAAAAAGCGTGGCCTGCTTTTCAGCAATGATTTCAAAAAACCTTCGATTGAGCCTCTCAAATTTCGACACCGACTTTTCATAGGTCTGCCAGAACAAGCCAAAGATATCGTCAAGCATCTTTGCGTCTGGACGCTGGACGATTTCCACACCGAGCTCAACCTGCTCTCTACTCCGTCTCAGCTTCGCTTTTAACTTACGCCGCCACGATCCCTTCATGGCAGCGAAATAGTCCTCTTTGCGGTTTGACGAGAATTCGACGAGCGTGTTTGGGAAACTGACAACGCGAAAGAGCCTCCGCTGACGCGAGAGCCAGTTAAAATCGGCGGTCGAGCTCTCCGGAAAGTCTTTCCAAACAATCATAGGAGCACGAAGCTCATCGGCCTTCTTTTCCAGCGCAACTTGCAGAGCAAGAAGTGCGGCGCGGCGATTAACATTGGAAATAAGGCCGACTCTGCTTTCATCGAAGACCGGAGAGCCGACAAATAGGGTACGCTGGCTCAAAACCGAAGGTATGATCTTTCCAACGAGCCGAAATAGCCGCAAAAACTCCTGCGGCGCAACTTGTTCGACGGGCACGTCCATAACGAAAACCGGCGCTATTCCAACCGGACAACCGAGATCTTTTATCAAAGCATAAAAAAAGGTGAATTGGTCTTCGATTTCGGATTGATCGAGGGTTTCGTACCACCAGCGGCCTGCGGCCGGGGGCTGAAAGCAGGCGTCCCATAGGCCATTTGGAATCTGCGAGGCTGTCTCAAAAAACTCAACCTGATAGGTGTGCAGGTTCATGTACGCGCTACGACAAGGCCAACGCCAATAAAAATCAAGCAGACTCCAACCCAGCGCACTCTCGTCACGTTTTCGCCAAGGAGACATCGCGACATGAGCGTAGTCGAAATCAGGTTGAGGCTGCTGATCGCATACGCGGCGCCGACATCAAGAAACAGCAAGGCTTTAGTGTAGATTGCTGCTTGGAGCACCATAATCACACTGCCGAATGAGAGCCAAAGATACCAATGGACAACCCCAAGAACAGATTTCTTCAAAAATACCTGCCCGACGCCTTCAAGCAGCGTGCAGATGACGACGAGGAGCACACCGATGGCGGTTTGGCCCATCAAGCCTCACGTTCCTGGGATTGTGTGACATGGTCCGTCTGACTGATAAACCAAACACCGGCAACCACGAAGATGATACCCGTTATCTGAATCGGATCGGCCGCTTCCTTCAAATACAGAACGGATAAGAAAAAAACTGAGACATAGCTCAACGACGTGACGGGTTGAGCGTAACTCAAATCTGCGTCGCCGAGGACCATCAACCAATTAAAAAATTGCCATGCCATCAAAAATATAACGAATATGAAAAGAGGATTATGCAAAATAGCCTGCACATTTAGCCAAGGTGATCCATCGTTAGGTAGAGATAGCACCGCGGTTTTCCACACAAGTTGCAAAGCTGTATCGATGACGATCGCTAGGAGCAATCCCGCCGCCAGCCTTATGGGAAATTTCTTCCTTACACTCATGCAATTATTTCTAATCACTATCTCGGTCTTGAACAACACCGCAGGCGACATTTTAACCTGGTGATTTCTTGATGCCACTATACATATTTGGGGCTCCAATTAAAGTTGTCGGCGCCTTCCGATTCGGTAGGGCGGTCCGTTCCGACCGCCGGAACCTGCGCTGTTAGAGGCGAAGACTAAGCGGTGCGGCAGACTGTACGGCTCAACGGCCTTCCAGTTGGGCAACACAGCAGCGGTCAAATCCGCGTTTTGGTGTGATTGGCCAGGCGCTAGGATTCTCAGTTACCGTCTTTCCCTCTGGGACCCTCAACAAAACTGAAAAGCTCCGAGCTGCCGACGCCGCGACGAGCTGGATCAGGGCCTCCCACCAGATCGGGAGGTGAAGCGCACCGCGAACGCGACCGGTCCTCGCTGATTGTCGGCACCGTGCCTTCGCTTTTAACTTTTTGATCGCACACCCGGTTCTGGCTGTCTGGCACCAGATGTTTCCGTAGACGAGGTGACCGGGGTTGCAGGTTCCTTCCGCTTGCTCCACGGAAGATTCGGGTCGAGAAATCCTAATGCGTGTGGCGGGGTTATTACTCGAACGCCCTCCCGCCGTTGCGCCTCGGCAATTTCCTCTTGCAACTGTTTCATCCTGGTCCAATGCAACTTCGGCCGAAAATGGTGTTCGGCGTGGTAACCATTGTTAAAAAAAAGCCAGTTGTACAATTTATGGTAGGAGCTTACGCCCCACGCGATCGGCTTGTCGGGATTGCCCCCGTAATGGAGGAAATAACCGTTCAGGTACGTGCAACAATGCCCCAAATAATAGAACGGCAAAAAGAAGATCCAAAATTTCCAGTCTAAAAGAAAGCCGATGGCGATAGTCGCTCCGAGAATCGCGATTTCGGCAATTCCCCACCGTGCATCGACCCGGTTTTTCCTCTTGATTTCCGCATAAATCGCTTTCGGATCTTCTCGGAGATAACTGAGGAAGATGTAGCTCCAGGGGTTCTCTGCCTCGCCGTCGTGTCCGTGTCGATAGATAGAAATCCAGTCGTGGCATTGGCCGTTCTCGTCCGGTCTGTCGCTGTTCCCCATGTGGTGACGATGATGCACGTGTTTGTAAAACGTTTGCGAAATCCCGAGAGTCACCGACTCCATGATGCTAAACAACCGGTTCACAATTCTGGAAGCAAAGTACGGATTATGAATGTGGTTGTGTGAAATCCCATTGATGTTCCAGGAAACGCTCATCGAGTAGATGAGCCCCATACAAATCAACAGCCACAAGGGCGCATGCGGAAACACCAAGAAAAACAAGACGACGTATGCGCAGTGAAGCACTCCACACACGACAGCGATTACATCCCATTTTGAATACATTAAAACCTTCATCAAACACTCCTTTCGTCCGAGAGACTGCTAAAGCTGGCGAACGTCGCATCCACTTTATCATCAGTGCTTTGGTCGTTCAATGATCAATCAGCCGATCGCCGTCGCGCACAGCGCGAAAAGCGTTTGTTTCATTGCGGTCCTCGTCGAAAGTTTGCAAGTGATAACAACTCCCGCGCCATCGATAACCTTTTCTGCCGACCAGCCTCTTTCCTCGATATGAAACAAGTCGTCATCACCGGTGTTTCTACCGGGATCGGATATGCCTGTGTCAAAGAGCTGCTCAGCCGCGACTTTCGCGTGTATGGCAGCGTGCGGAATCAAACGGATGCAGAACGTTTGCAGCGAGACTTTGGCGAAAGATTTTTTCCACTGCTTCTTGACGTAACGGACGAAAAGACGGTGCAAGCCGGGGCAGCCAAGGTTGGCGAGCGTTTAGGGACGAGCACGCTGGACGGGTTAGTGAACAATGCCGGGATCGAGGTTGCTGGTCCCCTGGCCCATCTTCCGACCGACCAGTTTCGGCGCCAACTCGAGGTAAACCTCCTCGGTCCTTTTATTGTGACGAAGGCGTTTCTGCCACTGCTCGGCGCGGATCCGGCAAGGAAAGGGAGTCCCGGAAAGATTCTGAACATCTCCTCGGCCGGTGGCAAGATTGCCGGACCGTTCACCGGCGCCTATTCAGCATCGAAGTTTGGACTGGAAGGATTCTCCGAGAGTCTGCGGCGCGAACTGATTCTATTTGGGATCGATGTAATTATCATCGGCCCCGGCGCGGTAGTGACGCCGATCTGGCAAAAGTCCGATACCGGGTTGGCGGAACGATTCCGCGAAACGCCGTTCGTGCCGGCGTTGACGAAGTTTGAACTATTCGCCGCCAAGGAGGGCGCGAGCGGCTATCCCGCAGACGTGATCGCGAGGGCGGTCTGGCATGCTCTGACGACTGCGAAACCGAAGGTACGCTACGCTATCGTTCCGAATCGTCTGACCAATTGGATCATTCCGCAACTGATCCCGAAGAGAATACTCGACAGGCTGGTGGCCCGTTTTATGGGAATACGGCGGAGAAAGTAGTGGCGCAGCGTGCTAGTCTGCAGGCCGCCGAACTTTTTAGTCGCGAAATGGGCGACTTCTCTACAAAATGATTACTTCTCGAAAAGACGATCCTCGGCAACGGTGGCATCAGGATGCGCTTTCAGGAAGCGGGCCAGCGCTTCGTCCATTGAGGCCCAATGGATCGTCTGCGCGAAGATACGGTAGAGGTTATGTAAAATAATGTTGTGGTGCCGGCAATAATTATTGAGCGGAACGAGCTTATGTCCCATTTCAATTTTTGCCGCATAAGACGATCGACCGCTCACAATGGCGGTAAAACCGCGCGATAAAGCCAGATCGACCGCGGCTTCCCACAAACGGAAATAAAGCATCCATTCCTTCGGGCGGCTGTAATCCATGCCGGTGAAAGCATTTATCATCCGCTCGCCCATATCGAAGTACAGCATGAATGCGACCATTTCGCCGGTGACCTTTTCCCGGAGAATAATAAAATGCGCGGCCTGCTTTTCAGCAATCACATCAAAAAACTTACGATTGAGCCTCACAAATTTCGTCTCAGACTTTTCATGGGTCTGCCAGAACAATCCAAAGATATCGTCAAGCGTCTTTGCGTCCGGACGTTGGACAATTTCCACGCCGAGCGCAACCTGCTCTCTACTGCGTCTCAGCTTCTTTTTCAGGTTATACCGCCTCGATCCCTTCATGGCCGCGAAATAGTCCTCTTTTCGGTGTGACGGGAATTCGGCCACCGTGGTCGGGAAACTGATAACGCGAAAGAGCCTGCGCTGACGCGAGAGCCAGTTCAAATCGGCCGACGAGCTCTCAGGAAAGTCTTTCCAAACAAGCACCGGGGCCCGAAGCTCATCGGCCTTCTTTTCCAGCGCAACTTGGAGAGAAAGAAGTGCAGCACGCCGATCAACATCGGAAGTAAGGCCGACGCTGCTTTCTTCGACGACTGGAGAGCCGACAAATAAGGTCCGCTGCCATAACACAGACGGCACGATCTTTCCAACGAGCCGCAATAGCCGCAAAAACTCCTGCGGCGCAAACTCCTCGAGAGGCAGGTCCATTGCGAAAACCGGCGCTATTCCAACCGGACGATCGAGATGTTTTATCAAGCCATAAAGAATGGTAAACTGGTCGTCGATGCCGGATTGATCGAGGGTTTCGTACCACCAGCGGCCCTCGGCTGGGGGCTGAAAGCAGGCGTCCCATAAGTCATTTGGAATCTGCGAGGCCTTCTTAAGAAACTCAACCTCATAAGATTGCAGGTTCATGTGCGCGCTATGACGAGCATACGCGACCGGTAGCCTGCTTCCGGTCGAACCTGGCCGCCGGATTGGCCGCGCTTGAAGAAATTCCCGCCGGTCGAATTGTCATCGAAAAGCCTCAGGGCGTGATAATGAAACTGGCGTATTACTTTACACTCGGTAATTTTGCAAAGTGCTAACACCGCTGAAAGTGCATTCGGCGCGGTTGCCGGCATTCGATCTGTTCTATACGAAGCGTTCACGATCAAAGCGTGAAGAACAGCCAACTGACCTGCGGCGACGTCATCATTATAGGTGAGACGGTACACTAGTGCTGGCAGTGCACTATCACCTCACCGGTAATCATTTCCACTCGGCGCACGAGGGTCATCATTTCGCTGTGCTGGACGAATTCTGCTGCCAGGCGGTTGGATTCTTCCGTTTGGGGGTCGGTGTCAAATATGCTCACCGTTGCCCAGGTCCCGTTGCCTGCCGCAATACAATAATAGCTCAAAAAACCAGGCATTCGCTCGATCATCGGCACAAAATCCTCGTTCACCATGCGAGCCACCTCCTCAACGGAGTCCGCCTTATAGATTCGGATGCTTGCGTACATAGGTTTGTTTTCTCTCCCCTTAATCCTCCGCACCGCGCAACAAATAAGCTGCTCCCACGCACGTGACAACAGCCCCGATCGCCAGAGCCAGGAGGTCACCGGCAATGAAGTCCCAGTGAGCCCGGTATAAAGTGACGCTGCGGAAAGCGCGGCAAAAATGGGTTAGCGGAAAGAGTTCAGAAAAGATTCGCACGCTAAAGGGCAGCTGGCGAAGAGCCGCGAATGCTCCCGACAACAGCATTATCGGAAGCAGAAGAAAAACTGAGAACTGAATCGCCTGGGTTTGAGTCCTCGACACTGCTGAGATTAGGAGTCCCAAACCCAGCGAACAAAGCAAGAACAAAAAGCAGCTGACCGACAGCTTCAGCGGCTCATGAATTATTATACCAAAATGAAAGTGCCCGATAGCGATGGTACTGGCGATGATGAAAAGTGAGACGAAGAGATAAGGCAATACTTTTCCGATCACAATCTCTGACTGTTGCAACGGGGTTACCAACAATTGAGACAACGTGCCAGCTTCGCGCTCGCGAGTGATCGTGCTCGCGATCAAGGTAACGGTGACCAATTGGAGGATCAGACCGACCACCCCGGGTACAACATAGTTTACAAACTGCAGACTCGGATTGTAAAGGATCCGGGCGGTGACTTCCCAAGGAGCGAGTGCAGAGTTGAATGCGTCCTGGGTTTCCGGAGAAAGCTGTTCACCCAGATTAATGACCTCGGTCGGTAGATTCTTGATGAGCTCAAATCTTTCATTCGCCTGAAATGCACCCAAAGCCTGTTGCAATACCCCCTGTACTGCCGGAGCGGTATCGGTGTCGGATCCGTCCAGGAAAGCTCGGATAGGGATCGGTTTACCGTCACGAATTGCCTGGCTCCATCCCGGCGGTATCTCAATAGCCGCTTCGCAACCGGCTTTTACCAGATCACTTGGTCCGGCCGAGTCTCCGACCCATGGCTTCCAGATGAAAGTGTCCTTGAGACTCTGCCGCAGATCGCCCAAATCCTTCTGCGTTTTGCCGGGATCGTCGCTACCTTCGATCAGAGCAGTGAAAAAATCCTGCCCGTGAAGCAGATTGGTGAATCTCTCGCTTTCGCTACCACCATCCGCGTTGAGAAACATGGTAGGGACACCGCGGATACCCGACCCCCCAAAAGCATACCCAAATACCACGGTAAAAAAGGGTGGTAGGACCAGGATCAAAAGCAGAACCCGGCGATCTCTCCGGACATGGACGAACTCCTTGTAGGCGATGGTGAGAATCGCATTCCAGGAGTCGACCAAATTCATTTTGGCTTTGCTGCTTCTGGTCCCCACGATGTCGGACCTCGGGGCAGAGGTTGGTGTATCCCGATCGGCCTTATTGGCCGAGACCGGGGCAATGTACCGATCCTTTGGATAGTGACCTTGAGTGAATGCGTTAAACACGTCTTCCATGTCCGGCTCCGCCCACGAGTAACCGAGCCACTTCAGGTCCGGGAATGGCCAATGCTGGTGCCAACGCTTCAGCAAACCCTGTGGATCCTGGGACTGCACTCGCAAGCGACCACTCCGCAGGTCAACACCATCTACCCCGGGGTACTTCTGTAATTCCAACACGGCTGACATCGCCGGCTCAACGTGAACCTCGAGAAGATTCCCGCCCAAATGCTTTTTTAGATTGCCCGGCGATCCTTTAGCGACCAGATGGCCTTGCTGGATAAATCCCACTTCTGAACAGCGTTCCACTTCATCCATGTAATGGGTGGTCACGAAGACGGTCGTTCCTAATTGAGTCACCTTGTATAAAAGACCCCAGATTCTTTGGCGATTGGCAGGATCCAGACCAGCGGTCGGTTCATCCAAAAACAAAAGCTCTGGTTCATGGATCAGAGCGCACGCCATCGATAAAAGCTGCTTGTAACCTCCAGACAGTTTACCCGCCTTCGCCTGGGTATAGCCTTCCAGATCCATGTCGATCAGCATTTGGGAAACCCGCTCCTCGAATCGGTCCTGGGGGACGCGATAGGCCCCGGCAAAAAAGCGAAGATTTTCACAGACCGTCAAATCGGGATAAAGGCTGAATCGCTGGGACACGTACCCAAATTTTGACCGAATACGAAATCGATCTCGCCAAACATCCAGGCCGTCGATCAACGCGTTTCCGCTGGTCGGTCTGGTCAGACCACATAGCATCCGGATGGTCGTGGTTTTACCTGCTCCGTTGGCGCCGAGGAAACCGAAGATTTCGCCAGTGCCGATCGACATCGAGATCTTGTCGACGGCAGTCGTATGGCCAAACTTCTTCTCCAGATCTTTAAGGACAATTAAGGGCGTACCCATGAATTGGTTGAGCGGACGCGCGTCCTCGCGCGTCGCAGATTACGAGGAGGCAATCCCTCCACGCTCTATCAAAATGTGGCCGAAAGCCCAACCCGGACGTACGGCGCCCAGTCCGAGGAAATGACTTTGAAGTTCGCTCGATAGAAATTGAACTGCCTATACGGTACGACACCTCCCTCAATGTCAAGCTTGACTCCGTTCCAGATCTCCCAGGTCAATCCCCCACCCCCACGGACTTCCCAATAATCCAAGATGGCGTTGTTGAGCTTCTCCAGACGAACGGAATGGCCAAATTCATTGTCCATGCGAAACGTTCCGGTCCGCAGATCAGCTCCCGCGAATAAGGTAATTTTGTCGGAAAGACTAAACTGCAGCTGGGGCCGCGGCGCAACCCCTTCTATCAGCCAACGATCAGAAACCTTCCAGTGAACCCCGACGGCGGGAATCACCGGCCAATCCGAGTTAGGATCGACACTGAGGCCGGCAATGAAGATCAAGTCAGGACTCTGAAAATAGGATGCGCCGATGGTAATCGGAACGTTGAAAAGGCGAGGATTAGCGTGCTTAAAACTACCATAGACACCCGGATGCGCTTCGATTCTAACCAGAAGAGCCGAAGTGAACTGGATATCCGCTCCGATCACACCATTCAATGCCTCCATTGCATCCGGTATCGGGGTCACCGGACTACTAGTATCGAATGCGTAGCGCTCCCACTGCGCACCCAACCGCAGTATAAAATTATTCCGGATCTGATCCGATACGATAATGCTCGCGGAACTGTTGATTTCGGAAAAGTTTCCATAGTTGGCCGGGCCATGAGTGGCCTTGCCATCGCCGATATATGAGCTTTCGGCCTCGAACTCATAAGAGAATGGTGAGACCGTCGCACCACGCGCCGATTCAATTGGCCGGGGAGCGACCGAAAGAGTCTGACCAAGGACGCTTGACAACGGCAGACCAACCGCGGCTAGGAACAGGACATGCGCAGAAAACCTGAGCGAAGAGTGGACATTCATGTGGTAGGGCCTCCATTGCCCGCGATCAGACTTATTTACCACGAGGGGCGTCCTTAAGGAAAGCTCTTACGTTCGTTTGTATTTCCCGCATCATTGCTGCGCCCGAGCCAAGTCGCTCCGCACCGCGCAGTTCTGCCAGGCCAGCCGAAGATACCAGGTCGACCCGCCAAATCAAAGTTGCCTCACCGCCGTCTACTTGCACCGGCCAGAGCTGATGTAAGGTCACCGTCGCATAGTAAGCACCGCTGGAATAAAATCCCAGATCAGCTATTTGCCAGCCGTCCGCTGCGGGTCTTGTGTAAGAAGCAGCCAGACTTACGGAGGCTAGACTCACGCCACCTCGCCCACCACCGTAAAAGAGTTGCCAGTTGAGCGATGGCGTCAGCGAACCGCGCCCTCCCCCAATGGCCGTAGACGAAATCAGCGACGAGAAGTGTGATCGAACGTCGCCTCTTTCTTCAAGCAACCGCGCAACTTCGTCCGCCGCGCTAATGTTGGAACCAGATGTCTGATAGGGCGGCTGTGCAGCAAGACCACCTGAAACAAAGCTTCTGGTGCGTTGCGCCAACACTTGGCTCCAAAATGCGACCACCGGCGGAGGGATCGTTCCGCCGCCGGGTGAACCTCCGCCTGTATATTGCTTCACCTCAGCGCTGCTAAGTTGCAACTTCGAGGCATCTCCAGGAAGCTTCTCAGTTGCGTCGACCAATGCTTTGACCGAAGAATTGGAGGGGGCGGACGCGAGGTTTTGAAAATCGTTGGGACTCACCCTCGCAGAGACATCCTCCTGGAGGTAGACTCTCAATTCCGGGTGCTGGGTTGGACGCCATTGCTGAAAAAGTCCAACGGTCGTTTTAAGCGGCGCTCGCACGACGTAGGCGCTTTCTGTTGATCCGCCGCGCGAAAACCGCATGGCTGGTCCTTGAGAAGCCAAAACATCGCCGGCTGCCAGTTTAGCCATGTCGGCATTTTTGAACACCGACAATGAACGTAGTTCGGTGATCGGGTCCGCATTAGTGGTCAAAGTGGGCGCCATCGCTCCGGCCAGGGCCAGGAGAACGCTGCCAAGAAATCGTCGGTTGGCGTTTATAAGTTTGTTGTTCATTACTGCACTATTCGGTTCTAGCAAATCCTCATGCTACCTTAGCCGCGAGAACTCTACGCCGCTATCACCAGTCTGCCTAGTTGCTTCCGCAGGCGGAGGATTAGGGTTTGCGTCGCCCATTGGACAGAGGTCGCGCCTGAAGATTCATGTAGTCGCACCCTTGCATCGACCCATCCCCGCTGCTTGTAGAAAACCCGCCGCCGCGGAAAAATCGAAGTCTATCGCGGAAAACTGGAAATCAAAATCACGTCTCGCGATCAGGTAAGCATTGTTCGATAACTATATTCAGTAGCGGTCCGGCAGCCGCCCATCTGCGTCGACTTAAAGGACGCGGGGCGAAAGATGAGGGACGAGGAGATCTGTCGGCGTGATCTACCCATTACGGTAGGGCGAAAACCTCGGCGCTTTTGGTCGATCCGCCCTTGGGTTACGCTTCCCCATGCGCCGGGTTTGAGCCATTCGTTACCCGCTGTCGCAGTTGGGCGGGCGCCGGACCGTTACCGAAGACAATTGCCACCCGCGCAGGAACGTTTGGAGATCCGTAAAAACCGACCCGGCATCACGCCGATTTGCCACTCAGGCCAGACGTTTACGGCTGGTAACGCGCATCGCAGGCTGAGAGGTCCAACCCGGCAGCCACGGCTCAGGGGCCTAATCCATCGAAATTCTCTGGCTCCGGCGATACGATTCCCGCCGCCATCAGCTCGTTCTCACCGCTCGCGAGATCTTCAGCGCACTCTTCGCAAACGGCGCATTCGAGAACCAAGTCGTAGTAGCTAAGCACGTGAACACGGCCGCAAAACTCACAGATTCCATGATAAGGGTGCGCCTTTTTTATTGTTGTTCGCGAAAGGTCCATCTGGGTTATCAAAAAAGAGTTGGAGAGAGAAAATGCGAGATTTCATCTTTCTACACCCACCAAGATAAGGTTGCTTGCTGGCTGGACCCTTGCGCCAACCTTACAAATACGTAACGAACGTCAACGAACGTCAGCGAACGTCAGCGAACGTCAGCGAACGTCAACGACGCTGTTCACGGTCGCTCGCTGGTGTTCATTGTCGTTCGTTGGTGTTCATTGTCGTTCGTTGGTGTTCATTGTCGTTCGTCGGTGTTCACTGGCGTTCGTCGGTGTTCACTGGCGTTCGTCGGTGTTCACTGGCGTTCGTTGATGTTCATTGTCGCTCGGCGTTGTCGGCGTTATTCCCAACGTGTATCTTCGATTCTCGTGGCGTCAGACGACATTTACGTCCAGGTCACTGCGACACCGGATGCCTCCCGGCGTCCCAAATCAGTCGTTGTTTTGGTACCTCGGAAGAGCATTGAGGAGTACAAGTCGACGAAGGCCACGAAGAAGTTCGACGACCATTCAATTGCCCGACACCTGGCCAATCCTTTGGTTATGTACCTGTTCACTCACCGAGCGAGCTTCGGTAATTTCAAAGTGGCTCATTTGTTCTCCTTGACTCCTCCGCCTGAAATCGAAGGCGAATCGCCAGAATTCACGCGGGGAGACCTTAAGGCCTGGGTTCTGTGACTGCTCTCTACTTTGCCCAGGATACCGCAAGCCTGCCACCTGGTTTCGATTCGATGTGTACGCCAAACGCGTGGCTTTCTCGGTCGAGCGTCTGCTGCAACCACGAAGTGTCCGCGCTGGATGCTCGGTTCAGCTGGAAACGCCGTATTTGGAAAGGAATGATTTCAAGATCTATCAGATCTGCGCTGGTAGGATCGAAGCTGGCCGCGTACAGCAGTGCGAGATCATCACGGTATTGCGCATAACTCGTGATACCTTCATAATCGTTTAGAAAGTCACCGCATCCGCACAGAATCAACCTTTGTCGATATACCTCTATCGCCTTGGCATGGTGCGAAGAATGACCGTATACCGCCGACACGCCTGCTTCATCGATTAACCTGTGGGCAAAACGCCTCTGTTCTTCGGGAACGTAGTAACCCCAGTTCGGTCCCCAGTGGAGTGAGACGATAACGATATCACCTGATCGTCTGTTCTGTGCCAGCGGACGGGCGAGCTGCGTAGCGCATTTATCGGAAAGGTCTGCCAGAAGATTTACGCCGGCACCACTCGGCGTCGCCGCCCAATCTCGAGGCGTGCCACTCGACACTGATGCAAAAGCAAACACGATCACTCTTTGATTGTCGGCAACATCTAGCACCGCGGGTCTGCGCGCGTGAGCGAGGTCTTGACCGGCTCCAGAGGTTTTGATGCCCCGATAGTCCAGGGTGGCCAACGTTTGCAACAACCCAGCATTCCCCCAATCGAGAATATGGTTATTGGCCAGGACGCAACAATCGACGCCGGCTGCCGGCAAGCAGCCCGCATTTTCGGGACTCATTCGGTAGTTGATTCCCTTGGCGAGATAAGTGTCGCTGCAGGTAATGCTAACCTCCAGATTGATGATGTACGCGTCCGGACGCGTCCGTTTCAGCTCCTCTAATGCCGCGCCCCATATGTATTCGAGGTTCACGGGTCTCGCGATCGGACCATTTGCTTGCTCTGCCAGATGGAGGTAGTCAATAGCCGAACTCATAAACGGCTCGTGAATACGCGGATCGCACGGATGAGGCAGTATTTGGTCAATGCCACGACCGATCATCACATCCCCGGACAGGCACACCTTCACAGGTGTTTTTAGCGAAGACTCGCCGATACTCAACTCAGCGTTCGCGCTGACCATTGCGTAATCTTGCGCCGGTTTCGCTATTCTGCACCGCTGAATAGAGTCACTCGCCTCGCTCTCTCAGGAGTCGAGTGTACTTCTCGAAGATCTCTTCTGCAGCATCGCGGGCTTTTGCGTCGTTAGCATGGTGGGTTGGTGGCCGGATCTTGATCGGCCGGTCACTCCTCAACGCGGCTAGGAATGCCCGCTGTCGGTGGAGCAGCTTCTTGGGGGTACACATCGTATTGGGATAGCTTAGCACGGTACTGCCTGAACCCCCAAGGCTTTCGGATACAACATTGGAAAGATAAGAAGCCTTACGAAGGAGGAGTACAGCGCGGCAAGCCGCAAACAAAGTGATTGGTAAGAAGTGAGAAGTGACTGAAGACTCACAGACGCCGACTTGTCCGACAGAGGGAGAATCCTCGCAAAAAAAACAAAAACCGGACCCAGTTTAGTACAAAGCCCGCAACGCGCGTATCATCTTCGGAATGACACGTGAGTCTGCAGGTTAGTAAAACGCGCGAATTAGGCTTGTCCCAATTCCGATAGCGTTTTACGTAACTCTGGTTGGAGGACCTTTGACTGGTTGCTCGCCGTAGCGGTGGTACAAAGGTCGATGGAGCTACCAATGAGGAAGCACGTTGACACAGCGGGGGACTCGGCGATCAAGGCGCTGACCGTCTTGCAATTGTTGCTACGGGATTATCATCCCCGTAATTTCGCTATCCGCTTTGGGGATGGCACTCAGTGGCCGGCCGAGACCGATTCGCCTAGTTTTACTCTGATCCTCAGTCATCCTCATGCCTTGCGATGTCTGCTGAAAAACAGTGATCTCGCCATCAGTGAGTCTTATATCCGCGGTGATCTTGATCTCGAGGGAGATCTGGAGGCGGCAATGCCGCTGGCCAATTATTTGATGGGTCGCCACTGGCCGATTTCGACCGCGTTGCGGATTGGTTGGAACGTATTCCGCATGTCAGCTAACGGTCGATTCGCACGAAATGGACAAAGACCTGCCACGCTGTCCGGTGAGCTTCATTCGGTCGAGCGAGACCGGCAGGCGGTAACCTATCATTACAATGTGTCCAATGATTTCTACGCGCTGTGGCTCGACCAGCGCATGGTCTATTCCTGCGCCTATTTTGAAACTACCGATGAAGACCTGGACACGGCTCAGGTGCGCAAACTCGACTACTTGTGTCGGAAGCTACGATTGCGTCCCGGTGAGCGCCTACTTGACATCGGTTGCGGCTGGGGCGGTCTGGTCATCCACGCAGCCCAGCACTACGGTGTGGATGTTCTGGGCATCACGCTCAGCCAAAACCAGGCCGATCTAGCCAATCAACGGATTGCGCAGACCGGCTTGCAAAACCGCTGCCGGGTGGAACTGCGCGACTACCGCGATCTGAACGAAATCGGCGGTTTCGATAAGTTGGTGAGCGTAGGCATGTGCGAGCACGTAGGCGAAATCCGGCTCCCACTTTACTTTCAACACGCCTGGCAACTGCTCCGCCCTGGCGGAGTCTTCCTCAACCACGGAATCGCGTTGCGTGCGAACGAGCTGTGGCCCAAGGGCCCGACTTTTCTTAGTCGCTACGTCTTTCCGGATGGCCATCTGATACCGATAAACGCGACCTTACGTTACGCTGAGCAGGCCGGCTTCGAAGTTCGGGACGTGGAAAGTCTACGCGAACATTACGCTCTGACTTTACGCCACTGGGCGCGCCGTCTGGAGTTTCATCGCGATCAAGCACTACAAGTAGTAGACGAATCGACCTATCGAGTATGGCGACTGTTTCTGTCCGGATCAGCCTATGGATTTGCGACGGGACCGCTGAACGTTTATCAAGCTTTGCTCCTCAAGCCGGACGAAGGCCAGAGCGGTCTACCGCTGACGCGAGGCGATTGGTACGGCGCTGCGCGAATAGCCAACGCTGCGCGAATAGCCGATAGCCGATAAGCCGGAGTTTTGAGCCTCCGGTCTTCGGACCGAACTCGCTATCAAACTGGCGACCCAGGTTGAAGCCCCGCCGATGTCCCGAAGCCGTTCGAGCCATCTCGGCTATTGGCTATTGGCTATTCGCGTAGCGTCGGCTATTCGCGTAGCGTTGGCTATTCGCGCAGCGTTGGGCGGGCGCGTTGCAGCAGCAATGCAACGCCATCGGCCGATCGCAACGTTCCAAAAGCCAGGCCAAGATTTTCGGTTAGGCGAGCCCTGCAAAAGAGGTCGGCTATTCCTTGATTTCCGCTGCGAATTAATGAAGCAGCTTGCAAAGCGAGCGCTATTTTCTCCACGAACCAACGAGCGCCAAATTCCGCGTTAATTTCCATCTGCTTTGCTGAGATGAGAGATCCGACAAAGCGATCGAAAATCGAGTTAACTCCGGTCGCTGCGGTGATCTCCTGGTGAAGAGCTTCGACTGTGCTTGGATCCTTTTGCATCGCCCGCAAAACGTCCAGACATTGGACATTGCCGGCACCCTCCCAGAGTGAATTCAGGGGAGCATCCCGATACAGTCGAGGAAGCGGGGATTCTTCGACATAGCCGTTTCCACCCAAGCACTCCAAAGCCTCGGCGACGACTGCCGGAGTCCGCTTCGTGATCCAATACTTGGCGATTGCGGTGGCTATGCGTGCGAACTTTTGCTCACGCGCATCTTCTCTTGATCGATCAAAGGCATGGGCGAGACGAATCGCCAGTGTGGTCGCTGCTTCCGATTCCAGGCACAGATCAGCCAGAACATTTCGCATCAACGGCTGGTCAATCAAGAGGCGACCGAAGGCCGATCGATGCGCTGCATGATGGGTTGCTTCGGCTACCGCCTTTCGCATGGATGCGGCCGATCCGACGGCACAATCAAGTCGCGTATGGCGCACCATTTCCATGATCGTCGCGATCCCGCGCCCCTCTTCGCCGATCAACCGAGCCCACGCTCGCCGGAATTCCACTTCGCTGGACGCATTGGAGCGGTTGCCAAGCTTGTCCTTTAAACGGAGAAGATGAAACCCGTTTCTGGTTCCGTCCGGCCGCCAACGAGGCAGTAAAAAGCAGGAGAGTCCCGTGGGCGCTTGAGCTAGAATCAAAAAGGCATCACACATCGGCGCCGAGCAGAACCATTTGTGGCCCGTGATGACATATTCCTTGCCCGGGCCGCCACCATTGACCGGTTCGGCCAAAGTTGTGTTCGCTCGTACATCGCTGCCTCCCTGGCGTTCGGTCATGCCCATCCCAAAAAGCGCGCCGTGCTTTTGGGAAACCGGGATAGACCGGGGATCGTAGACGGAAGAGAGAGCTTGAGGTTCCCATTGGGTGGCCAGTTCCGGCTGTAACCGGAGCGACGGAATCGCCGCAAACGTCATGGTTAACGGACAACTCGTGCCTTCTTCGATCTGGTGCCGAAGAAAGGCCAAGGCAGCTCGGGCAACATGCGCTCCTGACCTCTGCTCTAGCCAAGGCAAGGAATGGGTTCGCGCCTCGATCCCGATGCGCATCAGTTCATGATAAGCCGGGTGGTATGCTACTTCGTCAATGCGATAACCGAACCGATCGTGGGTTTGCAGCTCGGGCGCAAACCGATTGGCCAATACGCCGAGCTTGATAATTTCCGGTTTGCCCAGTAGTTCTCCTAGCCGGCGCGCTTCCGAATCAATCCAACCGCCGCCCTCCCGGTGAACGGCTTCCCTCAGCGCGCAATCGCTGTCGAAAAGATCGTAATTTTCCAACGGCGGCGGCTGATTGAATACGGCCTCCGGAGAATAAGTGGCGCCCATGGGATTGGAGGAACAAAAGACCATCGCGCGGTCGTAACTTTGTTGCAAGACGGCCGTTTCGCTGCCCGTTGAAATACTCTTGCGAGATACCGCCGCAGTTTGACGAGATATCTGCTGTCCGTAGGTTAATGCCCGATGATCAAACGATCCCTGCTCCCCGACGCTGTCGAACGCTATGTGGCACAGATTGCAACCAAGGAAGCTGACGTCCAGCAACGTCTCCGAAGAGAAACCGAAAAGCTGCCCGACGCCATGATGCAACTCGGTCCGGATCAAGGAGCTTTTCTCGCCTGGCTGGCGCAACTCATCCGAGCCCGCTACGCATTGGAAATCGGCACTTTCACCGGGTTCAGCGCTCTCACCGTCGCAATGGCGCTTCCCGCCGAAGGAAGACTCGTAGCATGTGATATCAGCGAAGAGTGGACTTCAATTGGCAAGCCCTACTGGAGAGAGGCCGGTGTGGCCGAGAAGATCGATCTCCGCATCGGACCGGCCGCAGCAACTCTGAAACAATTGAAGCGTGAGTTCGGCCAGAACTCGTTCGATTTCGCCTTCATTGATGCGGATAAACCGGCCTATGATCTTTATTATGAAGCCTGCCTCGAGTTAGTCCGTTCCGACGGTGTCATTGTGCTCGATAACGTTCTCCGCGGAGGGAACGTCGCCAATCAACAAGCAAATGACGATGCGACCCAATTGATGCGCAAGCTCAACCTCAAAATCCGCGATGACCGGCGCGTATCTTCCGTCATGCTGACCTTGGGCGACGGCTTGACCATAGTACGAAAGCTCTGATTCGGGCGGGCGCGGGTTCGCTCCGAAATAGAGTAGTTCGCTCCACTTTTCATGAAGACAATCCGTTTTTCGGAAGTCGTGAACTCGAGCGGGAAGCCCGACACCCATCTACTGCTCACTGCTCCGGCCAAGGACCAGAAGTTACAGACGGCGATAAAATCGAATCGCGTGATGACTGTATACCAAGGCTCCGGAAGCACGAAGGCTGACTACGGAATAGTCGGATTTGCCGAGGGATCATCTCGTCAGTTTCTCCTATTTCCAAAAGCGCTGAAGTCATTCGAAGGCAAGCGAGTCGTAGGCATCAAGTATGATTTGCTTGAATCAATGGCTGTTTCGAAAGAGGAGACGACATCCAAACCGAAAAGTGGCAAAGCATCCAGGCCGACCGGCGACCAAGGGCCCACGGAAGTAGACCTCCGACCGACTATCCCCAAGGGCAACAGAGCCGATAAACCGGCCGCCGAACAAACAAACAGCGAGGCGAAATCCTTGACCGAGGTCTTGGCGAGGTCTGCAGGCACGACTACCTCGAAGAAGAAGCCATCGGCACGAGTACAGCCGCAGGACAAGAAATCGTTGGAAGCTCCTCCCGAGAAGGTTGTTGAATTTCCGAAACCGGAGTCGAACGAGCAACGTTCTGGTCGTAATGACGAGTTAGAAGAACTTAAGCGCCGAGTTCGCGCGGCAATCGATGTTTTGGAGCAGGGAAAGCAAGTCGCTGCCTATAATCTACTGAAAAGGATCGTTGAGGATTAAAGCGATTTGGCACAAAAGGACGTGTGCGGATGTGGCGGACCTTGGAAAAAGGATGAAGGATAGCGAAAATTTGCTATCTGCTATAGGTCATTTGTAATCACCGCGAAGCGGTGCAGCCATGTCCCTCAAGGAATATGCCAGAAAGCGGGACTTCGAAAAAACCGCTGAGCCCGAAGCCGAGCTCTCCCGGGGCGGCGCGGGCCGCCGCTTTGTAATCCAGAAACACGCTGCCTCGCGACTTCACTACGATTTTCGACTGGAGCTTGGCCGAACGCTCAAATCGTGGGCGGTTCCGAAAGGCATCCCGTTTGCCAAAGGCGAAAAGCATCTAGCGGTCGAAGTGGAGGATCATCCGGTTTCTTACATCGATTTCGAAGGAACAATTCCCGAAGGTCAGTATGGCGGAGGCACCGTCATGGTGTGGGATCGCGGCACTTTCGAGCCGCTGAGCAAGGCGCCGACTAAAGAGCTACAAAACGGAAAACTTCATTTCGTACTGAATGGCTCCAAACTTAAAGGCGAATGGTATTTGGTTCGGCTCCGAGACCCAAAGCAGTGGCTCTTAATCAAGGCCGGAGAGGATATGAAGCCGGTTTCCAAAAGGCTGGATGATACCTCTGCGCTTTCTGATAAAAGCATGAAGGAGTTATCCAAAGGGGACAGGGTTTGGCAATCCAAGCCGAGCGGCAAGTCAAATCGGCTAACAAAAAAGAAAGCGTCGAGAAAACCATCGACGGCACCCCTCCCCGCTTTCGTCGAGCCGATGAAGGCGAAGCTGGTTGACTCTATGCCGGCTGGCAACTGGATCTACGAAATCAAATTCGACGGCTTCCGGGCCTTGGCACTGCGCGGAGGCAGTGAAGCGCGACTCTTATCCCGGAACGAAAAGGATTTAGGAGGGAAATTCACCGAAGTGATGGATTCAATCTCGGCACTGGCTGTGCGGGATGCAATTATCGATGGAGAGATCGTCGCCTTGGACGATCGCGGGCATTCATCCTTCCAATTGCTGCAAGCGTTCGAAATGGGTGAGCACCGTCCGCCGATATTTTACTATGCGTTTGATCTGTTGCGATTGAATGGGAAAGACCTTACAAATCTTCCGGTCGAAGAGCGAAAAGCAAAGCTGGAGAAACTTTTACAGGAGCCGCCCGGCGTGATTCGGTATTCTGCCTCCATCGAAAATGCCGGCGAGGATCTCCTGGAACACGCTCGAGAGCTCGGGGTTGAGGGTTTGATTGGAAAGCGGGTTGGCTCCCGATATGAACCAGGAAAACGGAGCGGCGCCTGGATTAAGCTTAAGCTGCAACAAGAACAGGAGTTCGTGATCGGTGGGTACACCGATCCGGAAGGTACCCGCAAGTATTTTGGCGCGCTCCTGGTTGGCGTTTACGAAGGCGAAGAACTCAAATTTGCAGGTAAAGTCGGCACCGGCTTCAATGAAAATCTGCTCCGGACGCTTTTTTTCCAATTCAAAAAAATCTCGAGCGACCGATGTCCTTTTGCTGATCTTCCGGAAAAGCGGAGCGGGCCGTACGGCAAACCAATGACCGCATCTGAGATGAAGCGCTGCCATTGGCTAGAGCCGATTCTCGTTTGCCAACTCAAATTCGCAGAATGGACGCGAGACAATCGTCTCCGCCAGCCAGTCTTCCTCGGGCTGAGAGAAGACAAAGATGCGAAGGAAGTCGTTCGCGAGAAACCGACCTAGCCGCCTGCAAAATTTACGCTCTGTGGCAATCGACGCCCGAATCGCCTAAATAGCTGTTGATTTGTCTGTCAATCTGCCTCGCAGCGTTAAAATAAAAGCGTTGCACAACCCAATCGGTCCAGGCTACCCCAACCCGGTAGGGCGAAAACCTCGGCGCTTCGGCTAGCTGGGCCCTTTCGTGCCGCATCCCCACGCGCCGGGTTTGAGCCACGGGATCGCAAATAGGCCGGCTTTAAACCTTCATCCCAACTCTAATACCCTTTCCTCATTTTCGGCCTGCAGCCACGAATTCCATTGTATCCGTCCGCTCTCGAGATCGAAAGGCGAACAGAGCGCTGAAAATACCGTCAACAAGATTGAACAGCTAGCTAAGCAATTGATTCAATGATCGCGTGTACCCGACTTTCTAGATAATTGTAATGGGAGCCGCGCCAGTAAATCTGCCCACATTTTGTGCAGCGGCGGAAATCGTGATAGTAAAGCCGAGTTAGCGGCTCTAACCTTTCCAGCACGGCCTCCTTTGGGACCGGAAGCAGCCATTCATTGCAGTGAAGGCATCGCCGAAAAGGTGCGAGTTTTTCGGCCAAATTGAATCGTTTAATTACTTCCACCGTTTGTTCAATCGGATGTTGCGACCGCGGATAATACCCTGTTTGTACGACTCGATGCATCAATAGCCGGCGATCACGCGTCAATAGGGCTCGGCGTTCTCGGATCATAGTAATCAGCAACTCACTATCTAGTGCCTGGGGCCGGTAACTCACATCGATCCCAAGCAAACGGAGGTCTCGGGTAAGCTTGCCTAAGTGCCCATCGGCGACAAAGGCGAGCTCATTGCGGGCTTGCAGACGATAATCCGGAAATAGCTCGCTCGCAGCCGAGACCGGGTAAATCTCGAGTGCAGCATCTGCGTTCAACTGAAAGGAAAAATCGACCGGCTTTCCATTTACAATGATGAGATCCACCTCCGGATGAGGTACGCCACACGATTCGATCATGTCTTTAACCGATGCTTTGTGGCTCAATACCCGTCTGATCAGGTGGCCTTGTTCCTCTCGCTTGAGAAACAAGACGAGATCACTGTGAAAAATCAGAGCGATGGTGAACGTTCGTTCCCCGCCGGTTTGCCGATCAGGTGAGGGGACCATAGCGAGCCCGCAAATATGACACACAACGATTCGACGTGACCATTCCAATCAGCGGCGCTAGATTTCCGCAAGCTGTGAAAGAACTATCCCCCGTTGGTCCGGATGATCCTGCTCTCAGGCAGGATCTTTTCGCGTTTCTGCTCGAGAATTCTACCGATCAAATTTATTTCAAAGATATCGAGGGCCGTTTCCTTTGCGCCAGCCGAGCGGTGGCGGACTTTATGGGAGTACAAAAGCCTGCCGATCTCATCGGCAAGACTGACTTTGACTTCTGGTCGGAGCAAACCGCGCGCGAAGCGGCGGCAGACGAGAAACGGATCATCGAAACCGGCATACCGATGGTCGGTAAGATCGAGAAACTCATTTATCCGAGTCGCCGGATCACCTGGGATTACACCAGTAAATTACCACTGAGGAATTCGCGGGGTGAGATCATCGGCATCTGTGGCATCAACAAGGATTTTACGGCGGTCAAGCGCATGGAAGATGCCTTGGAGGAAGAGAGAAACCGGCTCCGGACCACCACCGCCGAACTTGCGGCCAAGAACGCTCAGCTCGAGGCCGATCTCCACATGGCACGGGAATTCCAGCTCGCTCTGTTACCGCGGAAGAACCCCACCCTCACCGGGTACAACGTTTCCGGGCGTTCTCCTTTCACTTTCGCTCATTATTATCGGCCCGCGGCAGCTATCGGCGGCGATTTTTTTGATTTTTTCCAGCTTTCGGAGAACCGGCTCGGCGTCTTCATCTGTGACGTGATGGGACATGGATTGCGAGCAGCGTTAGTTACCGCTATCATTCGGGCTTTATTGGAGGAGCTTCGGCCCGCCATGTCCAACGCCGGCGATTTTCTTACCACGCTGAATCTGCGCCTCCGAACGATTCTGGAGCGGGTGGATGAACCGTTCGTCTCGACGGCTTTCTATTTGATCGTCGATGCGACTAGCAAAGACGTAGAGTTTGCTAACGCCGCCCATCCGGTTCCGGTGCGGCTCCGGCGCCGGGAAAATGCCGCTGAACTGATCACCAATAATAAGGCGCAATCCGGTCCGGCCTTGGGCCTTTTTGATGATATCGTTTACGCAACATTCAGCTGTCCCTTAGAGCCTAATGACTGCCTGATACTCTTCACCGACGGGCTTTACGAAGTTGATTCGCCCGAAGGAAAAGAATTTGGACGGAACGCGTTAATTTCCAGCCTCCATCGTCTATCCGCCCTTCCGGTCGAACAACTTTTTCCGGCGGTTGTAGATGAGGTCTGCCGTTTTACTGCGCGACAAAATTTTGATGACGACATTTGCATGGTCGCCGTCGAACGGGCAGGCGAACCCAGGGTTCCGTAGCCTCCACCCTGGGCTAAGTTCTCGGTCGATAATGAGCTAGGACAAACGTTTCGCGCGGAGCGTTGAGCGATTTGGCGTTCGGCGATTTCAGCGGCGACTCGGCCAGCGATAGTTCGAATATCATTTCAGGCTTCACCGGACGTGTCGGGCCGTGATCGCGAATCGCTCGTTCCTATCAACGAGCCAGTTGCCGGGCCAGCCGGAACGCTCGTGGTGTTAATCCAGTCCGAGCGCGAAACACTCGATAAAAATGGTTCAAGCAGGCGAACCCAGACTGGATCGCGATATCAGTGACCGAATGCGGGGTCGTCTCCAGGAGTTTTTGCGCGTGATTGACTCGTACCCGAAGAATCTCATTAAGTATCGTTCGCTGAAGCTCATCACGAAAAGCACGTTCCAGCGATCGGCGCGGAACCCGGCCGTGGGCAACGACATCGTCCACCGACAAATTGCCTCGGGGAAAGTTCTCTTGAATGTAGCCGAGCGCGCTGGCGACGTCAGGGTTATCGACGGCGAGAACCTCGGTGCTTTTTCGTGTGACCACTCCCTTTGGTGCGATTCGCTTAGGTATTTCTGGCGGTGAACCGCCATTCATCAGGCGGTCGAGCAGGGCAGCCGCTTCATATGCCATTCCTTCCAAGTCGTGCCGGACACTCGACAGGGGTACTTGTACGCAATCGCAAATTACCGGGTCATTGTCGACGCCCAGAACCGCCACTTCGTCTGGAATTCGAATTCCGCTTTCGATACAGGCATCCACGATGTCTGCCGCAACGCAATCGTTATAGCAAAAAATACCTAGCGGATAGCGCAGCGACCGGATCGTGTGGATAACCCATCTGCGACGTAGTGTCCGGTC
>Ga0209647_1001029_pt1 | contig 24731 bp, 28 predicted proteins | sample GraSoi_2013_60cm_FD_185827 | JGI IMG/M metagenome (GOLD analysis project Ga0209647, IMG submission 185827) | Grasslands soil microbial communities from the Angelo Coastal Reserve, California, USA - Sample 9_17_2013_60cm (SPAdes) (version 2) | ecosystem: Environmental > Terrestrial > Soil >... | reverse complement strand
CGGCCGGGGTCGCCACCGGGCGTATCAAGTACAGGCGCCAAAGCATCCAGTTTTGCAGGACAACCGGCGACCACCTTGGACGGATTACTCAAGGATCTTTCAAGCTCAAGCCCGACGACAGCTGCCGACAACACACAGCCCCAGCCCCAGGTCGACCGTCGCGTCTAGTGCCGTAGCCGGTGTGGGCCACGCATGCTAAACGCAAGCGCGATGACGAGTGCTGAAGATCTCAAGCAACTTGCTCCCACCGGGACATTGCGCGGCGGCGTCGTAGCAGCCCCGGCAGCCTCTGCATTTTTCGCAATTCGGGACAGTGGCGAAGTGAAGGGCGTCACCGTCGATTTGATCCGCAGCTTCTCCGCTGCACTAAAGCTGCCTTTGTCTCTGCAAGTGTACGATAATTCGGGACAGGTGACCGATGCAGTCGCCAAGGGCGATTGCGACCTTGCCTTCATGCCGCAGGATGCCGAACGCGCAAAGCGCGTCGATTTCGGTCCCGCCTATTATTTCATTGAGAGCACGTACCTCGTGCCTGCGGGCTCCACCATCAAGACGATCGACGAAGTCAATCGGCCTGGCCGCCGGATTATCGCTATATCGAACACGACGACTGCGCGAAGCGCGCGCCGAACCGCTCCCAATGCGAGTGTAGAAGAAGTCCCAAGCGTCGACCAGATGACGGAAATGGCGCGGCTGGGGCAGGGCGATGCGTTTGCTCTGTCGCACGACTCGTTTGCAGGACTGTTGCCGAAGCTGCCGGGCGCACGCGTCCTGGCTGGCAATTTCCAGCAAACCGGCATCGCAGTCGCCGTACCCAAAGGGCGAGTTGTCGCACTTAAGATTGCGAGCGAGCTGCTCGAAGTTGCAAAGTTGTCGGGTCTTGTGCGACGAGCACTCGATGCTTCGGGCTTTCCCAATGCCCCGGTAGCACCACCCTCAGGCCGCTCTTAAATCGTTATAATGGCATTGCCTAGCGTGCCTTGCTCCACCGCTTCGTGGGCTGAAGCCGCATCGGCGAGGGGGAATATCGGTTGTGCCACGCGGTTGAGCAGTTTTTCTTCCTTAAGCGCGCTACTGATGCCCGCAATCGCCTGCTCACGCTCAGCGGTGTCGAGTTCGTAGACCAGGAAGAATTGCAGGCGGACCGAATTGACGAGACAGAAGGCGGCCGGCAGCGCCGCTTCCGGTCCTGTCCCGTAGACAATGACAGTCCCCTTTGGCCGCAGGACATTGGGAATGAGTTTGGCGTTGGCGGTGAGGTCCATTTCAATTACTGCGTCGACACCGCATTTGCTGGTAATTTCCATCACCCGCTCGCCGACGTTTTCGCGTTTGTAGTCGATCGTATGATCAGCCCCCGCCTCCTGTGCGGCCTTGGCTTTCTGCGGTGAGGAAATCGTGGTGATCACACTCGCGCCTTTAGCCTTTGCGAACTGGATGAGGTATTGGCTGACCGCGCCGGCGCCCCCCGATACCAATAGGCACATACCTCTTTGTGCGCGTGCCAATGCGACCGCGTGAACGGCGGTCATCGCAGGAATCCCCAGGCAAGCGCCGGCTTCAAAGCTCACATTTTCCGGCAATGGCACTGCTTGGGCAGCCGGCAGCACGATGGACTCAGCCGCGGTCCCGAACGGTCGTTTCCACTGACCGTTCCACACCCAGACCCGCTGGCCGATGCGCGATGTCGGCACGCCGTCTCCGACCTCGTCGATCACACCAGCGCCGTCGCTGTGTGGGATGACCCGCGGGAAGGCGATCTTGCGGGTGGAACCCAGGCGCGACTTGACGTCCGAAGGGTTTACGCCGGAGGCCGCGAGCTTGACGCGCACTTCGCCAGGTCCGGCACGAGGCGTTTCGAGGTCGCCGACCCGGAGGACGTCGCGCGCAGTGCCATTTCGTTCGTAGTAAGCCGCCCGCATGGGATCCCCTCTATTGAACGCCCCGACGATAGCACGCCACCTCGGGTCAAAGACGAGGCGGGAGAACCCATGCCTCGATCAGGCGTTATCCCGATCATCCGATTTGAGAGGGAGGTAGGGGGCTCAATCCACGAGGTTCGAAATGGCCTATCGTGTCTATAGCGGTCCAAAAGGATCGGCCGATATTTCACCGCTCGAAAAATCACAGATGCTCTTCAAGGAACTTCCGGTGCTCGATGACGCTTTATCTTGGGCGCGTCATCTGGACCAGACTGGTCGAGCACCGCTGCTGATCGAAGGCGATGATGGCGTACGGATGAACCGCCGCGCGATCATCGACGCGCTGCGGGTCGGGATGCGCGAGGAGGTCGGCGCGGAACCGGGCGAGATGACGAAAGTTAGCCCGCGAGACGGGTCCACTCAGCACGGGCGCGGTCGGTGAGGTGGTTCCATTTCGTGCTGACGACGTCCCAATTCACCATTGGTCTCTGCACGCTCGCAGATGTGCCCGTGGTGGAAAGAGCAATGTGTGAGTCGTACAGGTAGGCGCCGCCGATCGTCAAAAGGGCGCCAAGAATAATCCCAATGAGGACGCGCATGTCGAAACCTCCTCGTTCCCCAACGTCAGAACGCAGCCGCAAAGATGGAGTTCCCGCGGGCGATTGTGTTGCTCCGGCGGGCCCATTATGACGTCAAACCGGACGATTTTGGGTCGTAGTATGTTAACCTTGCATACTCACCAGCCGTATTCTAACATATTGAAAAGACTAACGTTCTGCCCTAAAAAAGTTTGCCCGCAAACAAAATTTGCTGCTATATTGATCTTATGAGCAGAAATTCAACAAAAGCCGCCGGGCGGTCCAACAAGACTGGCCGGACGGCAAAAAAAGGCGCGAAAACGGTGCGCGCGACGGCGAAAAAAGCGTCGAAATCGGCGCGGCTTCCCGTTGGGAAGGGTACCCGCGCCGCGCGGGCAGGCGTCGTCATGGTCACAGCAGCCAAGTCGACGAAGATGCTGCGGACGTCCAGTCCGCCGATGCAGCCGATCGTGGCCCCTGAAGTCCCAATGCATTTGCACAAGTATCAGGTCGGTGAAACTGTCTATTACACCTCGCCGACTTTTGGTCGTGCCGCCGCGTCGGGCAGCTACACTGTGGTCAAGCTGCTGCCCTCGGAAGGTGACGACTATCAATACCGGATCAAGAGTTCCGGTGAAGCGTTCGAACGCGTCGCCAAGGAAAGCCAGCTCGACCGCGCTTGAGCTGTCGCGATTTCGCCTCGGCTGCGACTTATGGTGCTCCGGACCGGCGCCTATCGCGCAGCAGGAGCTCCAGCGATGCCGATCTATATTACGCAGGGACGTTATACCCGCGAGGCAATCAAGGGCATGATTGTCAAACCGGAGGACCGCTCCGACGCTGTCGCGCGGCTGCTGTCGAAAATAGGAGGCCGGCTATTGGGCTACTATTTCACCTTCGGTGAGTATGATTTTTTGACGATTGCTGAAGCCCCGAACGGCGTTCAGATGGCCGCCGTTCTGCTAGCCGCGGGCAGTGGCGGCGGTGTCACCGATTTGCGCACCACCGTTGCGCTGACTTCCGTGGAAGCCAAAGGGGCATTTGCTGCAGCCAGCGATCTTGCGCCTGGCTTTAAATCGGCGGGCGGGACCTAGAGGTTGCGGGAATAAACAAAAGAACTATGACCTTTATAACCAAGTTGAACAGAAACCTTCCGGGGGAGAGAATTGATGCGCGCGTTTATGCGTCTGGCCGCTCTGATGTTGCCCATTTTTCTTGTATGGCCAGCTGCCTCAGAGACCTATCCAAGCCGAACCGTAAGATTGATCGTTCCGTTTGGAGCAGGAGGGCCTGCCGACGTTTATGCCCGGGTGCTCGCTCAACATCTTTCTGAAGAAACCAAGCAATCGTTCATCGTTGAGGATCGTCCCGGCGCCGGATCCGTTATCGGTACCGATACGGTCGCCAAGGCCGCACCCGACGGTTACACACTGCTCGTGATGTCGAATACACATACGACCAACGAGTCGCTGCTTCCCAACAAGCCGTATCAATTGATGCGCGATTTCGTTCCGGTCGCGACCATAAATTATTCCGATCTCCTCATGGTGGTTCACCCATCGGTGCCGGCCAAGACGGTGAAGGAATTCATCGAGTTGGCCAAAAAAGACCCAGGCAAACTCAATTACGCATCGTCCGGCCCGGGCACGCCCTACCACATGGCCGGCGAGCTGTTTAAGGCCATGACACAGACCGACATCGTGCATGTCCCGCACAAAGCTTCAGGCGATGCGCGCAACAGCGTGATTTCCGGCACGGTGCAAATGATGTTCGATGCCGTGACCACCATGTCGGCGTTGGCAAAAGGCGGGCAGGTGCGTGCGCTCGGCACGACCGGTTTGACACGCTCGGAACTTACGCCCGACCTGCCGACGATCGCTGAAACGGTACCCGGCTACGAGGCGACGATCTGGCTTGGCGTTATGGCCCCGAAGGGCACGCCGAAGGACGTGATCGCCTTCCTCAATTCAAGCATCAACAAAGTGCTCACCAATCCGGAAGTCAAAGCCACCTGGCTCAAACAGGGTGCTATTCCGCTCGTAAAGACTCCGGAAGAATTCGATGCGTATTTGCGCAAGGACATCGAAAAATGGGCCAATGTGGTAAAAGTTTCGGGAGTTACGATCCAATAGCTGGAAACCGATGCCGATTACCGACAGCGCATCCATAAACGGGCTGCTTTCAACGCCACTGGTGCTTCCGGCCCCCTTGGCCGGCGCGCTAGCGGCGCTGTTTTTCGTGATTGTGGTCATCGCGGTGCGACGCATGTCCCGAGGGACGGGGCCACGTTTGCTGTTTCCGCTTTGCGCGGCGGTACTCGGGGGGCTTGCGGTTATTGGGATCCTGGATCGCTTGGCGATGAATGAACGAGCCGCCGAACAGCGCGCGCTTCTTCAGCGCAACACGCAATTGAGCTTAAGCGCGGTCGCGCCCGGCTCGCCGCTCGCCTGTCTCGACGGCGCTGCTGGCGAGCAGGTCGAGAACGCTTGCGAGAAATCCGTGTTTGCGGATGCGCAAAGTGCGGCGAGTGCAGTGGCGTATATCAGTGCGCGTCTGTCTCTTCTTTCTGATGCTTTTGCTGTTGCCCAACACAGTGGTTCCGATCTAATGGCCGCGTTTGCCACGACGCGGCGCGCTCTCGAGCTCGATCGCTACGGTATCGCAGCCCATGTGCTGGCCGTGCGTGACGGCTGTGTCGCCGAACGTTGCGCTGCTTTGGCCATGTTCAAGGATACGGAGGCACTCAAGGCCAATTTGAAGGTTCATGCCTTCGACACATACGTGGCCCGCTATGCCTCTGCGTGGGGCAAGAACGAACCTGTGACCGATAAGCAGCCCCAGGCAGCAGCCCCAACGGGGGCGCCGGTCGTTGGCGCTGTCGAACCCCTTTCAGTCGATCATCCCCTGGACAGCCGCTACGACTTCCCCTCGGCCGCCTCGATTCCCCCCGTCAGTATTATGAATTCGGAGCCGCCGCCGCCAAAAGAGCAGCCGAGCGCCACCAATGCCCATGTGGGCTCCGACAAGACGGGCAGCAATCCACCGGTGCCCCCGAAACGTCCACAGGCTCAAGCGGCAACCCCGCCAGCACGCTAGTATCGGGTCCTCGAATCCGGGCCCCATGTTCAAATCCGTCCTCATCGCCAATCGCGGCGAGATCGCCTGCCGCATTGCTCGCACCGCAAAGCGGATGGGCCTGCGCACCGTCGCGGTCTATTCGGAAGCTGACGCAGATGCCCTGCATGTTCGGCTCTGCGATGAGGGGCACGCAATCGGCCCGGCGCCGGCGTCGCAAAGTTATCTCTCGATCGAAAAGTTAATCGCAGTGGCCAAAGCGGCACGCGCGGAGTGCCTTCATCCGGGATATGGCTTCCTTTCGGAAAATGCCGATTTTGCGCAAGCCTGCCTCGATGCAGGTGTGGTTTTTGTCGGCCCGCCCGCGCAGGCCATCCGCGCCATGGGTCTCAAAGATCGGGCAAAGGCCCTCATGGAGAAGGCCGGTGTACCGGTCGTGCCCGGCTATCACGGCGAGTTGCAAGAGCCGAAGTTCCTCAAGCAAAAAGCCTATGAGATCGGCTACCCGGTGCTGATCAAGGCGGTGGCTGGGGGCGGCGGTAAAGGCATGCGTCGCGTCGAGCGTCACGCAGAGTTTGATTCAGCGCTGGAGGGGGCTCAGCGCGAAGCCAAGGCGTCGTTCGGCGACACTCGTGTATTGATCGAAAAATATGTAACGACTCCGCGCCATATCGAAGTCCAGATCTTTGCAGACCGGCACGGTAACGCCATCCATCTCAATGAGCGCGACTGTTCGCTGCAGCGCCGCCACCAGAAGGTCATTGAAGAAGCGCCCGCACCCGGAATGACCGCAGAACTGCGCGCGGTTATGGGAGCCGCGGCCGTGGAAGCCGCGAAGGCCGCCGGCTACGTGGGCGCGGGGACGGTCGAGTTCATTGCCGATGGAGCGCATGGACTCAAAGCAAACGGTTTCTGGTTCATGGAGATGAACACGCGGCTCCAGGTCGAGCATCCGGTAACCGAAGCGATCACAGGGCTCGATTTGGTGGAGTGGCAGTTCCGGGTGGCCGCCGGCGAAAAATTACCGTTGGCGCAACATCAGGTGAAGCTCGTCGGCCATGCGGTGGAGGCGCGACTCTACGCCGAGGATCCCGAGCACGGCTTTTTGCCCTCAACCGGCCGCCTCGTTTCGCTTCAATTTCCGGCCATCGCCGGCCTTCGCATCGACAGCGGTGTTGAAACAGGCAGCGAAGTAACGCCATTTTACGACCCATTGATCGCCAAGCTGATCGTCCACGCCGAGACACGCGGAGGGGCCCTTGAACGCCTGGCCGACGCACTTGACCAGACCATCGCTATGGGCCCGCGTACGAATGCCGGATTTCTTGCAGCGCTTTGTCGCGCGCCGGCCTTTCGCAAGGGCGATTTCGATACCAGCTTCATCGACCGCAATCTTGTGAACCTTGGTGCCGAACCACGAGGGGTCGACCGCGCGGCGGCGGCGTTGGGAGCGCAAGAATTATTGGCTCACGAGCAAGCGCGCGTCCTGCAACGATTTGATCCGGACGAAGCTGCTTCACCGTGGGATGCGGCCGACGCGTTCCAATTGTCGGGCGCGCGGCGGCTGTCGTTGCCAATCTTCGCTGAAGGCGAGCCCGTGCTGGCCGATGTGAACTATGGACCGCAAGGCTACACCGTGTCGGTCGAGGGCAGCTTACCAGCAAACGACGCAGTGGCGATCGCAGATCACGGCACGGTCTACGTATTGCGCCACGGGCGCCAGACCAAAGTGATGTTGCGCGACCTTTCTCTCGACGAGGCTGGGGATCACGACAAAAGCGGGGTTGTGCGCGCGCCTATGCATGGCAAGGTGCTCGGAATTCTCGTCGAGCAGGGCGCAACTGTTGCTCGTGGGCAACGCGTCGCCATAATTGAGGCGATGAAGATGGAGCACACACTCGCCGCTCCAATCGATGGCACCGTCGCCGAGATTGCGGTCGCGCAGGACGCACAGGTAGCGGAAGGCGCCAAAATTATGCGAATTGTGGCAGTAGAAAAAGACTAGAGTTGGAATTCTTCAATGCCCCTTCATCTCATTAAATTGTGCGTGGGTTGCGATTCCGTCGCGGACCTCGAAGATTGGATCAAGCAAAAATTGAAAGAAAAGAGACGGCGTGGCCAAAAACCCGAGCACATCCACACGACGCGAATGGTCCCCAAGCGCGCCGACGAACTCACAAGCGGCGGTTCGCTCTATTGGGTAATCCGCGGACAGATTACCTGCCGCGAACGCATCCTTGATGTCCGCGCTTTTACCGACAAGGATGGCGTCGGCCGATGTCGCCTTGTCCTTGACGGCAAAGTCGTTCTCGTGGAGCCTCGGCCGCGCGCAGCATTCCAGGGCTGGCGTTATTTTGAGCCAAAAGAGGCGCCGCGCGATCTCTCTCTCGCCGCGCCCGGCGCCGCCAAGATGCCGGAAGCCATGCGACGCGAGTTGCGCGAACTGGGATTGCTCTAAACCGCGATGTTATCGATGAGGCGCGTTTTGCCGAGCCTGGCCGCGACGAGTAAGCGAACCGGGCCGTCCTTGGGCGTGGCGATCGGGGCGAGGGTAAGCGCGTGGCGCGCTTCCAGATAGTCCAACGCAAATCCAGCAACATCGATCTCGATGCGTCCGACATTGATGACGTGCTGGATCTTTTCACCGTTTTTGATCCGTGAAGCGCAGCCCTTGAGGACGCGGTAAAGCATCGGTGCCACGGTGCGCTCGGCCGTCGATAGGTACACATTGCGCGAAGACAGCGCCAAACCATCTGGCTCCCGTACGGTAGGGACGCCGACGACTTTCAATGGCAAATCGAAATCCTTCGCCATCTGCGTCACAACGCGCAGCTGCTGATAGTCCTTTTGGCCAAAAAGCGCGAAATCGGGCGAGACTTGCGTAAATAGTTTGGCCACGACGGTAGCGACGCCGCCGAAGAAATGTGGCCGATATTCATCTTCGAGGCCCGCTTTGGCTGCACCTTCCGGCGCGACGCGAGTCGCAAAGCCATCCGGATACATGGCTTCAACCGAGGGCGCCCATACGAGATCAACTTTGGCTTCGCGCAAAACCTTGATGTCGGTCGCGAAGTTGCGCGGGTATGTGGTGAAATCTTCATGCGGTGCAAATTGGGTCGGATTGACAAATATCGACACAATGACGCGTCTTGCCCTTCGCCCGGCGTCGCGAACGAGAGCCATGTGGCCACGATGCAACGCGCCCATCGTCGGTACGAGGGCAATGCGCTCACCAGCTTTCCGGTAAAGTTCCAAGGTCCGACGAAGGGACGAGACCGTCCGCACAACTTTCGGGTGGTTTGCCATAATTTGCGGCCTCGTCGGCGAATTGTCGCAAAAATCCGACTACGACCTAGCAAGGCTCCATGTGGCCACGCAAATTTATCAACAACACGGGTTTAACTTGACTAGGCTACGCTAATATTTTGAGAATCGGGAGCCTGAGGGGACGGCATGTTGATCCAACCGATCCAAGAAACAGCTCAGTCGGCGCACGTCGTCGTCCTTGGCAACGAGAAAGGCGGCTCGGGCAAATCCACGACGGCGCTGCACATTGCTGTCGCCCTCCTTAAGGCGGGTCAGCGCGTAGCCACAATCGACCTCGACTCGCGTCAGCAGAGTTTCACGCACTATATCGATAATCGTCGCGCTTGGTCCGAACGCGCGCGTATCAAGCTTGAGCTCCCCACGCATTATTGTGTCGCTCGCGCCGAAGGAAATTCGCTGGAGGCGAATGAAGCGCAGGAGTTTTCAAACTTCTCAGCGGCGATCAGTGCGATCGAACATAGCCACCACGTGGTGGTCATCGATACTCCGGGCGCCGACACGTACCTTATGAGATTGGCTCACTCGATGGCAGATACGCTCGTGACGCCGCTCAACGACAGTTTTCTAGATTTCGACGTTCTGGCTACGCTGGATCCGACAAATTTCAGCGTTACAGGCGAGAGCCATTATGCCGAAATGGTGCGCGAGGCGCGCCGACAGCGGCGGCTTGTTGACGGTCAGCTGACCGATTGGATCGTGGTTCGCAACCGCCTCTCAACATTGGCATCACGCAACAAGCGATTGGTGGGCGATGGCATCAACGAATTGTCCAAACGCATGGGCTTCCGCTGCATTGAAGGCTTCGCGGAGCGCGTCGTTTATCGTGAGTTTTTCCCGCGTGGGCTTACCGCACTCGATGTCCTCGATGAAGACACACTCGGTACGCGTCCGAACTTGTCGCATGTAACAGCGCGAGAGGAAGTCATTTCGCTGCTGAATGCACTGCACTTGCCGTTGTCCGAAAACGGCAAACGGCGCGCCGCTGCCCGAGCCGAGTGGTACTCGGTCATGGACCAACCGCTGCAGGTCCACGACATTATCACTTAGATTTCAGTTAAACTTGCATCCCGTGGCTAATGTCGCCATCTGACGATGTGGGGCAGGACGCTGCGCAGGCAATGTCTTTCAGTGTAGAATTTTGCAATGAACAAGGATTCCCCAAAAACGCCAGCGCCGGTCTCGTCCAAACCGGAAATAGAGAATTTTATCGAGCAGGTTCGAGCGCTTGGACCGTCGAGCGCGCGAGGCAGTCGCGGACGGCTCATTTTTGCGCTCGATGCCACGATGAGCCGCCAGCCGACTTGGGATACAGCCTGCGCACTTCAAGCGGACATGTTTCGCGAGGCGGCAAGTATTGGTGGGCTCGACATCCAGTTGGTTTATTTCCGAGGATTGACCGAATGCCGCGCGTCCGGTTGGGTCGCGGCGAGTGACCACCTCGCGGAGCTTATGTCGCGCATTGATTGTCGCGGCGGCCAGACTCAAATCGGAAAAGTGTTGGGTCATGCACGTCAGGAATATGCTCGCAAAAAGGTACAGGCCCTGGTGTTTGTCGGCGACGCTATGGAAGAGGCAATCGATAGTTTGTGTCAGGCGGCCGGCGAGCTTGGGCTGCTTGGCGTGCCCGTTTTCATGTTTCAGGAAGGTGACGACCCGGTAGCAGAGAACGCTTATCGCGAGATCGCGCGGCTATCGCGCGGCGCCTATTGTCGTTTCGATATCGGCTCTGCCCATCAGCTTGGCGAGCTATTGCGCGCGGTTGCTGCCTATGCCGCCGGCGGCATCAAGGCGCTTACGCTCCTGTCGGAGAAACGATCGTCCGGCGCCAAAAAACTATTGTCGCAGTTGAAGTAGCCATGCCAGCGCTCATTTTCGGAGTGCTTATTCTCGTGCTCGCTTTGTGGGCGCTGAGCGTTATATCCAAAGTCGATCCGAAGGTCGCTGCCCGCGTCACGAAGGTTGGCGGTGGTCTGCTCGCGCTTGGATTTGCCGTCTTTCTCGGTTTGCGTGGAGAAATTGGTATTGCCATTCCACTTGGTGCGGCAGGGCTCGGCCTGCTGGGGTGGGTGCCATTCGGGTCCACCGGTTTCTCCGCGCGCACCCAAAAGAGCGGAGGGCAGACCTCGCGTGTGCGATCAGCCTATTTCGATTTGGAACTCGATCACGACAGCGGTGCGATGCGGGGACGCATTCTTGCAGGCCGACATCAGGGCGCCGAGCTTGAACGACTCGACATCGAAACGCTCACAGCGATGCTGGGAGAAATCGACGAGGAAAGCCGCGCTTTACTTGTGGCGTATCTTGACCGCCGGGATCCCACTTGGAGTGAGCACGCGCAAGCGGACGCGACAGCGGGGCGGCGTGGGTCGAGCAGCGGAAAAATGTCGGAACAGGAGGCCTATCAGATCCTTGGCCTGGAGGCTGGCGCGAACGCCGATGACATCAGCCGCGCGCATCGCACGCTGATGAAGAAACTGCATCCCGACCAAGGGGGCTCGACGTATCTCGCCGCCCGCATCAATGAAGCTAAGGAAATTCTTCTTCGCCGCCATCGCTGAGGTACTCCACTAACTCGACCATCAGCGGCTCCTGCGTATTGGCGCATCCCTGTTATTTTTTTGCTTCTCAATTCTTCATCAGCATGCACGGAATTTCGCTGCGCTTAAGATGTTTGCAGGCGGCCTCCGCCTGGTCTTTCTCTAGCCCCGCGAAGCGGGCGCGGAACATCGTTTTGTCGCCCTTTGCGATCCGCTCGGTGAAAGGATCAGCGCGCCCAAGAAGGTCTTTGGCTTTGCTTTGCGCCGCTTCAAGTCGTTGTTTGGCGTCTTTCTCGTCGTCGAAAGCACCCACCTGAATGAGCCAGCCACCACGCGCTTTGATTGCGGCGTCTGCGTTGGCAACTGGCGCTGGGACCGGCATCGCGTTTCCAGCAGATGCGATTTTTGCAGGCAGTGTGCCGAGCACGCCGGGTTTTGCACCGGGCGGCGAAGCGGGTGGAGGTGAAGCAGGTGGTGGTGAAACTGGCGGGGCCGCAGCGACCACGGCTGTAGCGACCACAGGTGGAGCCGGCGGAGGTGCTGCAGTCGTCGTCGGCTCGCTGCGGACTGTCGTAATCGTTGTGATGTTTGCCGGGTTAGAGACGGCGGGCGCCGGCGTGAGTTGACGGTTATCCGACGGCAACGGCGACAGCGAAGCCACGTGCATGGTGGCGGGATGCACGGTGACGGTCTTCACCGTATTTGGCTTGATCGGATCAGTCGAACCGGGAGCTGGTGCATCCGATGCCGGCGACGCTACTGATTCAACCGACGCAACGCGCACGACAGGTGCGGAACCAGTACGATCATCGTCCTTGCCATCTTTGGTGTCCTTACGCGCTTGTGCTGTTTCCCGACCTTCGATCACAGACGGAGCCGTTCGTTTGACCGCGGCGATGTTGATATTGTTGTCAATCAGGCTGCGCACGCGCGCGTCTCGCGCCTCGGCGGTACGGCCGCCGAACACCACCGCCAGAATATGACGATTGGCGCGGCGAACTGATGTGACGATGTTGAATCCGGACTCGTGAATGTACCCGGTCTTGATGCCATCGACGCCCTCGATGGCGCCAAGCAGGTGATTGTGATTTCGGATCGAGGCGCCGCGGTACTCGAAAGTGCGAGTCGAAAAATAGGTGTAGTACGTCGGAAAACGATCCTGAATGGCGCGCCCGAGAACGGCTTGATCGCGTGCCGTTGTAATCTGCTGATCCTCGGGCAAGCCCGACGCGTTGCGATAGACCGTCTGCGTCATACCGAGCGCCTGCGCCTTTGCTGTCATCATTTTGGCGAAGCTTGCCTCATCGCCGCCGAGGGCCTCCGCCACGATGACGGCGACGTCGTTGGCCGACTTTGTAACGATGGCGCGGATGGCGGTTTCGACGCGGATTGATTCACCGGGCTTGAGCCCGAGCTTGGACGGAGCCTGCATGGCGGCATGCGCCGACACTGGCAAATCAGTGGTGAGCTTGATCTTGCCTTGCTCCAGCCGCTCGAACAGCAGGTAGAGCGTCATAATCTTGGTCAGCGATGCTGGATGGCGGGGGCTGTCGGCATTCGTCGCCTGCATCACCGCGCCAGAATTGGCGTCCACGACGATTGAGGCATAGGAGGGTTGGTAGCTTTCGCCCGCTTCGGACCGGGCGCGATGTCCCCGGCGTGCGTCCGCGTTGTCGGTTAGGGCGGCGATAGCAATAAAAGCAGTCAGGCCCAAGGTGCCCCAGCGCACAGCGCGATGCCCAAAAGCTCCCCCACGCAACATGCGCTCTCCCCAAACCCCATTTTCTGGTGGCGATCCCCTAGGGCGCCATCGTGGCCGTTTTGTAGCGCGCCGGCAGCGCGGCAATTTACGACCGTAGGAGAACGCGGTTTACAAATAATGAAGGCAATCCCCCGGATTCTATAGGTATTATCGCACTGCAATATTTCCGCTTGACTTTATTGTGCAGTGCAGTATAAACCAGCCTTAATCCCGGGCGAGGCCGGGTAGAAATCAGCACATTGGCGCCGCATTGCGGGCCGGAAAAGGGATGTCATGGTCAAGAATCTCGAGGATTTCCAGCAAGTCAGTAAAGACAACGTCGACGTCACACTGAAAGCCATTGGCGCGCTCTCTAAAGGCACCCAGGCGATCGCGGTCGAGGTTGCGGACTATTCGAAGAAGGCATTTGAGGACGGCACTGCCGCGCTCGAAAAGCTGTTCGGCGTGAAGTCGCTCGACAAGGCGATTGAAGTGCAGACTGAATATGCCAAGACCGCCTACGAAGGTTTCGTGGCGAAGGCCTCCAAGATCGGCGAGCTCTATGCCGATCTGGCAAAGGAGACCTACAAGCCGTTCGAAACCATGATGGTGAAAGCGAAGTAAGTCGCGTCGCTAGCGTTTGTTGCGTTTCGTTGCGTAGCGTTCTGAAATGCAAAGCCCGGCTCAATTGGCCGGGCTTTTTGTTTGTCCGTTGTTCGTCGGCATGCGCAATTTTGCCGGTGCAGTGCCAATCTTTCCGAAAGTTGTGATGAGAAGCCAACGTGACGTGCAGATGATTATCCGCTCGTCACGGTGAGGGCGGAGTTCGATTCCACCGCCGCATCGTTCGAAAGCATCAGCGCGGTCGCGTCGAGCGAGACCTGAAACGCCGTGCGGCCTGCGTTCGCTTGCGTGTAATCGACGGCCATGCCGACGGCGGCCATGACAGGGATGGCAGCGACCGCCATGAGTGGGGCCGATGCCGCCCCGGGCACAAACCGGGCTAGCATGCGGCCTTACCGATTGTTGTGGAAATGACCTACCAGCAAGAGTTCCGCCATATGGGGTACCCGAAAAAGCGAGGTACTCCGCGAATTTGGGGGAAACTCGCTTCAATTTGCCTGCAAACGGGTTGCGATCGTTTAAGCAATAGCTATCTGGATTAGTGCGGAGAAAACCTCAGAAAATCGGTCATTTGTACCGGAACGGGGCAGCCTTAGGCGAATTGGCGACTTGGAATACCTGTGCCCGGGTCTTTATGATGGCGTTCGGCTACGCGCCGGCGCGGGCTTGGTACAATATCCAGGAATGCTAATTGCTTGGCCTTACGATGACGCCCCCAGTCAGAAAGAGTCGCGAAGTTCACGTGGGCTTGCCCTCCGGCGACGCACCGCGGATGGCCGACGATGATCGGAAGCGCCGGAACGAGCAGGGCGGCCCCAGCACTGCGGTTATTACCAAGACCAAACCGCAGACCAAGCGACCGAACATGTATCGCGTGCTCATCCTCAACGATGACTACACGCCAATGGAATTCGTCGTGCACGTGCTGGAGCGTTTCTTCGGCAGGGACCACGAAGCCGCCACAAGAATTATGTTGCATGTGCACCACCACGGGATCGGTGAATGCGGTGTCTATACGTATGAAGTCGCAGAAACCAAGGTCACACAGGTGATGGACTTTGCGCGCAAACATCAGCATCCTTTGCAATGCGTGATGGAAAAAAAGTGAGTCTCCGGGAGGGACGTTCAATACAAATGGGACTGGATCTGTAAATGCCGACATTCTCCCGCAGCCTCGAACAATCGTTGCACCGCGCGCTCGCGCTCGCAAACGAGCGCCACCACGAATACGCGACGCTTGAGCACCTGTTGCTGGCGCTGATCGACGACCAGGATGCTTCCGCGGTGATGCGCGCGTGCAATGTCGACCTCGACAAGCTACGGCGCAGTCTGACCGCGTATCTTGAGTCAGAGCTCGAAAATCTGATTACCGATGGCGCCGAGGATTCCAAGCCGACGGCCGGCTTCCAGCGCGTGATCCAACGCGCAGTCATTCATGTGCAATCCTCGGGACGTGAGGAGGTCACCGGCGCCAATGTGCTGGTGGCGATCTTCGCTGAGCGCGAAAGCCATGCCGCCTATTTCCTGCAAGAGCAGGACATGACGCGCTACGACGCGGTCAATTATATCAGCCATGGCATTGCCAAACGGCCTGGCCTTTCTGAGTCACGCCCGGTCCGCGGCGTCGAGGAAGAAGCCGATACCAAAGGCGGAGACGAGCCGAAGAAAAAAGGTGACGCGCTCGAAGCCTATTGCGTCAATCTCAACAAGAAGGCCAAGGACGGAAAGATCGATCCGTTGATCGGCCGCGATTCCGAGATCAACCGCACGATCCAGGTTCTTTGCAGGCGCCAGAAGAACAATCCGCTCTTCGTGGGCGAGGCCGGCGTCGGCAAGACCGCCATCGCCGAAGGGCTGGCGCGGCGAATTGTGCATGGCGAAGTGCCGGACGTGCTCAAGGGTGCGACGGTGTTTGCGCTCGATATGGGCACGCTGCTCGCCGGCACACGCTATCGCGGCGATTTCGAAGAGCGTCTCAAGCAAGTCATCAAGGAGATCGAAGCCTATCCCGGCGCGATCATGTTCATCGATGAAATCCACACGGTCATCGGCGCCGGCGCCACCTCCGGCGGCGCAATGGACGCGTCCAACTTGCTCAAGCCGGCGCTTGCGTCCGGCACGATCCGCTGCATCGGCTCGACGACCTACAAGGAATACCGTCAGTATTTCGAGAAGGATCGCGCCCTGGTGCGGCGATTCCAAAAAATCGACGTCAACGAGCCGACGGTGGCCGATGCGATCGAAATCCTGAAGGGGCTAAAGCCCTATTTCGAGGAATATCACAAGCTCAAATACACAAGCGAGGCCATCAAGGCCGCGGTGGAATTATCGTCGCGCTACATCCACGATCGCAAACTGCCCGACAAGGCGATTGACGTGATCGATGAATCCGGAGCGGCGCAGATGTTGTTGCCGGAAAACCGGCGCAAGAAGACCATCGGGATCAAGGAGATCGAAACGACGATCTCGACCATGGCGCGCATTCCGCCGAAGACCGTGTCCAAGGATGATGCCGCAGTGCTGCAGCATCTCGAGAACACACTGAAGACGGTCGTTTATGGCCAGGACAAGGCGATCGAGTCTCTCTCGGCTTCGATTAAACTCGCGCGCGCAGGATTGCGGGAGCCCGAAAAGCCGATCGGCTGCTATCTGTTCTCTGGTCCGACCGGTGTCGGCAAGACCGAAGTCGCAAAGCAGCTTGCCGTCTCTCTCGGCGTCGAGCTGATCCGCTTCGATATGTCGGAATACATGGAGCGGCACACCGTTTCACGGTTGATCGGCGCCCCTCCGGGCTATGTCGGTTTCGACCAAGGCGGCCTGCTCACGGATGGTGTCGATCAGCATCCGCATTGCGTGCTGTTACTCGACGAGATTGAGAAAGCGCATCCCGATCTGTTCAACGTTCTGTTGCAGGTCATGGATCACGGCAAGCTGACCGACCACAACGGCAAGCAGGTCGACTTCCGCAATGTCATCCTGATTATGACGACCAATGCGGGCGCTTCCGACCTTGCCAAGGAGGCGTACGGCTTTACTCGCACCAAGCGGGAAGGCGACGACCAGGAAGCGATCAGCAAGATGTTCGCGCCTGAATTCCGTAATCGGCTCGATGCGACCATCACCTTTGCGCATCTTTCGCAGGAGGTTATCGCCAAGGTGGTCGAAAAGTTCGTGCTGCAGCTTGAGGCTCAGCTCGGCGACCGCAACGTCACAATCGAGCTTTCGGACGAGGCGAGCCGCTGGCTGATCGCCAACGGTTACGATGAGCTGATGGGTGCGCGGCCGATGGCGCGCGTGATCCAGGAGCACATCAAGAAGCCGCTTGCAGACGAGGTGCTGTTCGGCCATCTGAAGGCCGGTGGGCACGTGCGTGTGGTCGTCGACAAGGACGAACAGGGCCGAGACAAGCTCGGATTCCAGTTCCTTGACGGTCCGGTCACGCCCAAGCCGGAGAAATTGCCGGTGGCGCGGCCAAAGGCTAAGCGGCGTGCTTCGCCGCGTCCAAAACCGAAGCGAGGCTCGGTGCCGAAGGTGCCGCTGGCCAAAGTCTAAGCCACTCGCGACAAACATCTGCAAGGCCGGGCTTTATGCCCGGCCTTCGTATTTCGCAGGTGCCGCATGCCATGCGAGATAGTTGCGGGCGCCTCTGCGCTATGAGACAGGTGTGAGGCGTCCATGCCAGCACCTATGTCATTTTCATCCTCGAGGAACGCTTTTTTCGGCGGCGTGAAATCCGCACTGACGTCAGTGTTCTTCCTGGTGCTCGCAGGCACCTATGTGGGCATGGGTGCACTTGCACACGACTTTGGCTTTTCGTCTTGGTGGTTGGTATTATCGACCATATTGGTTTGGGCTGCACCGGCGCAGGTGATTCTGCTTTCGGCGCTGGGCGCGGGATCGGCGCTCATCGAAGCCGCGGTTGCGGTCACCTTAAGTGCGATCCGATTGTTTCCGATGGTTGTTGCATTGCTTCCCCTGCTGCGCGGGCCGAACACGCGTTTGCGCGATCTGCTCCTGCCGACGCACTTCACAGCGGTGAGCATGTGGGTTGAATCCTTGCGGCTGCTGCCGACGGTGCCGTATGAGTATCGCATCGCTTTCTGCAACGGCTTGTCAGTTGGCTATAACGTTACGGCGGCTGCGTTCGGGTTCGTCGGCTATTACCTCGCCGCTGGATTGCCGCCGCTGTATGCGGGCACGCTCCTGTTTCTCACCCCGCTGTCGTTCCTGATTTCGACCGCGCGCAACGCCCAGATGTTGGTCGACCGGCTGGCGCTCGTGTTCGGACTCTTGCTCGGGCCGGCGCTGGCGTTCTTTCACGTCGGTCTCGACCTGATGTGGACCGGTGTGGTCGGCGGCTCTCTTGCTTATGCCGCACATCGTCTGCGCGAGGCAGCCGTTTGAGCGCCATGGCAGAATTGTCGCCATATCTGGTGCTGATATTGGTCGGCTTTTTGCCGAACGAAATCTGGCGCGTATTGGGGCTGGCGCTGGCTCGCGGGCTTAACGAAGATTCCGAAGTCGTGGTGTGGTCGCGGGCCGTGGCGACCGCAATCCTTGCCGGCGTGATTGCCAAACTGATTCTCTTTTCAACTGGAGCGCTTGCTACCATTCCGCTCGGTGTACGCGTGACCGCGGCGGTGTGCGGCTTCCTCGCGTTTGTCGGCATTCAGCGATCGGTTTTTGCCGGCGTTCTGGTCGGGGAGGCAGTGCTACTGCTAGGCGGTTTTTTGTTCTCTGCCTGATTCAACCCGCAGCCATGGCCGCGGCAAGCTTCTTGGCGTTTTCGGCCAGGACATCGGGCTTTTCTTTCTCGCTTGCCGGCGGCTTCATGGTGACGCCGGCTTTGCGTGGAATAACGTGCAGGTGCAAGTGGAATACGACTTGTCCTCCGGCCCCCTCGTTGAATTGCTGGATGGTAATGCCATCTGCCGAAAACGCCTTGATGGCCGCCTTGGCGACTTTTTGCGCGACCATTGCAACATGCGCGAGGTCGTCTGCGCCGACGTCGAGGATGTTGCGGGCAGGCGCTTTCGGGAGAACCAGCGTATGGCCTGGCGAGCGCGGCATGATGTCGAGGAACGCGAGCGTTTTGTCGTCTTCATAGACCTTGTAGCAGGGCAGCTCGCCACGCAGAATTTTGGCGAAGATATTGTTTGGGTCGTAATTCGGCATCGGCTCCCCCAAATCATTTCAGCGGCACACAACGCTGGCCAAAAACCGGTTTCCGGTTTTCGAGATTGTGCTTATTCCTGTTCGACCAAATCCTTGCGGAATGGCGCGGCCGCCGCAAGCTCTTCCGCTGTGGCCTGTACATAAAGGCGCTCGCGCGAAAGATAGTCTGCAACGGCGCGGCGCAACGCCGGATTTGCGATGAAATGGGCGGAATAGGTGGTGCGGGGCGTGTAGCCGCGCGAGAGCTTATGCTCGCCTTGCGCGCCAGCTTCGACCCGCTTCAGCCCATGTGCGATCGCGTAGTCGATGGCCTGATAATAGCAGACCTCGAAATGCAGAAAGGGGTGGTGCTCGATTGAACCCCAGTTGCGGCCGTAGAGCGTATCCGAGCCGATGAAATTGATAGCCCCCGCAATCCAGCGGCCGGCGCGGCGTGCCATGACGAGCAGGATACGGTCGCGCATTTTCGTCGCGACGACGGAAAAAAATTCACGGGTCAGATAGGGACGGCCCCATTTGCGTGAGCCGGTTTCCATATAAAAAGCGAAGAAAGCGTCCCAGACAGATTCCGTCAGATCCTGACCGGTGAGCCAGAGCACCTCGACGCCGGCGGCGCTGAGCGCCTCCTTTCGTTCGCGGCGGATTGTTTTGCGCTTGCGGGAGGCGAGCGCCGCCAAGAAATCCTCGAACGAGGCATAGCCGTCATTTTCCCAATGGAACTGCTGGTCTGTGCGCTGCAGGAAGCCCCGCTTGCCCAGTTCGCGCCATTCCGGCTCGGTGAGGAAAGTCACGTGTGCGGAGGACAGTTCACTCTTAGTCGTGATTTCAATGAGGGCGTCGGCCAAGCCGCCGCGGACTGTCGGCGCCAGCCGGCCGGGCGCTGCAAGGAGCCGAGGCCCGGTCACCGGTGTGAATGGCACCGCGACCTGGAGCTTTGGATAATAGTCACCGCCAGCCCGCTCGAAGGCTTCGGCCCAGCCATGGTCAAAGACATATTCGCCGCGCGAATGGGCTTTCACATAGCAGGGCGCGGCCCCTAGAAGGTTGCCTTCGCGGTCTTGCGCCAGCAGGTGCCGAGGCTGCCAGCCTGTGCGGCCGCCAACCGAGGCCGTCTCCTCAAGTGACGACAAAAATTCGTGTGAAATAAAAGGGTTACTGCATTGTCCTTGTGTCGATAACTTTGGGGACGAATTATCCTCATGTGTTAGTTTAATTTCGTCCCCTAATTGAGCTGCGTCGGCGACCGAACCGGCCGCGCAAAGGTTCCACGCCGCAGGCGGGATCCCGGCGAGCGATTGCGCAATGCGAATTTGAATTTCGGTGTCGCTCATTGGGGGCAACGCTATCCTACCCCAACTTTAAGCCCGATTTCGTCCGAATTTCAGCCGAGCTTAGCTGCGCCGGACGCATGCCGCACAGCGGCCTGTGATTGGGTTCTTTCCCTCCCCACACGCGACCTTACGGCCTCCAGCCCTCGAATATGATCTGGTCCGCCCAGCGCGTAGCGAGCTTCCGGTCACCTTCGGTGCGCACCGTCCAGGTCAGCAACGGCAAGCCGAAAAATGTGCGTGCCAGGAGCAGGGGGGCAGCCGGCAAATCTTTGACCGAATAAGCGAGAAATTGCGGACGGCTCTTCGGTGCATGCAGCAGCCAGGTCAGGCTTCGTCTTTGCGCGTTCGATAGACTGTCCCATTCAGAATCAGAATAGCGCCATTCGGCGACGATACCGCGCGTTACAACCGGCGCAGCAAGTCGCACGGCCTCGATTAAATCCGGGTCGAACGACATCACCGCGGCCGGGCCCGAATAACCCGAGAGCACCTCCACGGTACGTTTCGCTACCCGCAGATCGCCATCGAAACGGCTCTTGAGTTCAAGGAGAAGCGGCGCCTGGCCGGCAACGAGGTCGCATAGTTCGCCGAGCGTGAGGATGCGCGCTGTGCTTGCTTTGAAACGCACCGCCTTGATGTCCGCCGCGGTCATCTCTGCGAGACGGCCGCTGCCTTCCGTCAGTCGTCCGAGCGCATCGTCGTGATGCACCATGGCTTCACCGTCGGCACTGATTTGCAGATCGGTTTCCATGCCGTAACCGCCAGCAATTGCGGCAGAAAAGGCCGCGGCCGTGTTCTCGATGGCGCCGCTCGGCGCGTCATGGAGGCCGCGATGGGCAATCGGACGCGCGGTGAGCCATTCGAGCGCAGGCATTTGGGCTTATGTCGGTTTGAGCATGCTTTTTGAAAATCAGTGCCGCTTTTCGGGATCACGTGTTGGAAATCTCGAAGAGACCCTCGACTTCAACGGCGGCATCCGCCGGCAGTGCGGCGACGCCCACAGTACTGCGCGCATGACGGCCCTTTTCACCGAATACCTCCACCATCAGGTCGGATGCGCCGTTCATAACCTTTGGGCCATCAGTAAATCCGGGCGCCGAATTGATGAAACCGCCCAGCCGCACCACACGCGTCACCTTGTCGAGATCGCCAAGCGCGGCCTTGAGCTGCGCCAGCAAGTTCACGGCGCAGGCGCGCGCCGCTTTCTGCCCGTCCTCGAGCGACACGCCGCCGCCGAGCTGACCTTTTGCGGTCAACTTGCCGTCGCTGCCAAAGCAAAGCTGGCCGGAGACGACGAGCGTGTTGCCGCTGCGCACGAACGGCACGTAATTGGCAATCGGGCTTGCCGGGGTCGGCAGGGCGATATCCAGGCTTGCGAGCTTCTTTTCGACGAATCCTGCCATGGTGTCCTCCCCGGGGCGGTGATTTGTCGCGATCCTTGGCCGATTGCGCGCTACCGTGCAAGGCGCCGATCGGCGCGGTTGCTGGAATCTGTAACGGCCTCTATCTTGCCCAGATCTTGCATCTTTCTGCTCTTGCGCGTGGCGCCCACGCTGCGGCGGAAAGGCCCAAATCGATGAACATCAATATTAGCGCCAGCCGATGGACTGCTTCGATCCTGGCGTTTGGCGTTGCGGGGATGGTGCTCCACCGACCTGCAGCGGCGGCCCCTCCAGCGGACCACGTTTTATTGGCGCCGCATCGGGCGATCTATGACCTCAAGCTCTCCAAATCGCACGGTAGCCGTGGCATCGAGGCGGTCCGAGGCCGCATTCTCTACGACTTTTCCGGCAGTGCCTGCGAAGGCTATCAGCTGCAATTCCGTCAGGTGTCCGAGCTAGACTCCGGTGAAGGCCAGGCCGCGCTCAGCGATTTGCGCTCGACCACTTGGGAAGACGGCGAGGCCAAGAAATTCCGCTTCAATTCGGAAAATCTTTTTAACGAACAACGCACGGACATCGTTGACGGCCAGGCCGAGCGAAACGCCAAAACGGTGGCGATAAGTCTCAGCAAGCCGAAGGAAAAGAATTTGACCGTGCCGGCCGGTGCGGTATTTCCGACCGAACACATGCGGCGAATTATTGCCGCCGCGCGCGAGGGCAAGTCCGTTCTGGAATTTCCAGTCTATGACGGATCGGAAACCGGCGAGAAACTCTATAATACCCTCACAGTTATTGGCCGCCCGATAACACCCGGCGAAAAGCCGGCCGAGGATGCGGGAGGGAAGATGCCGGAACAGGCAAAGCTCACCCGCTGGCCAGTAACGATCAGCTATTTTGAGAAAAAGGACGAAAAGGACGAAAAGGGCGGTGAGCAAACGCCGGTCTACTCGATCGGCTTTGAACTTTATGAGAACGGCATCTCGCGCGCGCTCGTCCTCGATTACAGCGATTTTACGATTACCGGCGAGATGACTTCGCTGGAGTTGAAGACGCCGAAGCCGTGCCCTTAGGCGCGGGTTGATCGTCATCGAACGCCAGGCCTTTCACGACGGCGTCGCGGCCGAACTTTGAACGCAGTCTGTCGATTGCGTGTTCGGCCTCAGCGGCGCGGCGGTCGATGAGATCCGCCAGGTCATCGCCAGTGGCATCCTCCAGATGGCTGACGCCGATTCCGATAAGGCGGAAGCGGGTGGTGCCTATCTCGTGCGCGAGCAGATCGCGGCCGGCTGCGAAAATGCGTGCCGCGAGTTGCGTAGGTGCAGCAAGCGCGCGTGCGCGCGTGCGGATTTTGAAATCCGCGCTCTTGAGTTTGAGCGTCACGGTCGAGCCTGCAAGCGCGTTGGCCTTGAGGCGCGCCGATACGCGTTCGGTTAAATCCCACAAATGCTGTTCGAGGGGGCGGAAGTCTCCGATATCCCGTTCGAAAGTGGTTTCTGCCGACACGCTTTTGGTGTCGCGCCCGGGGTCGACCGCGCGTGTGTCCCTTCCGCGCGCGAGGCGCCATAGGCGCGCCCCCTCTTCGCCATAACGGCGCATCAAATCGCGCTCATCGGCGCGTTGCAGATCGGCGATCGTGCGAAAGCCGTCGCTCGCAAGCCTGGCTGCACTCACCGTGCCGACGCCGAAGATGAAACCGAGCGGTTTCGGCGCAAGAAATGCGACAGCTTCGCTTTGTCCGAGGGCGGCAAAGCCGCGCGGCTTGTCCATGTCTGAGGCGATTTTGGCAAGAAATTTGTTGGCCGAGAGTCCAATCGAAATGGTGATGCCAAGGTCGCGCTCAATGTTGGCGGCGAATCGTGCGAGTGCTTTTGCGGCGCTCATGCCGTGCAGCCGTTCGGTGCCGGTGAGATCGAGAAATGCCTCATCAATCGACAGAGGCTCAACCAACGGTGTGAGCGCAAACATCGCACTGCGCACGTCGCGCCCGACCTGTACATATTTTGCCATGTTCGGTTTTACCACGACAGCGTCCGGGCAACGCTGCTTGGCCTCGAACATCGGCATTGCTGAGCGAATTCCGTAAGTGCGCGCGACATAACATGCAGCCGCTACGACGCCGCGCTTGCCGCCGCCAATAATCACCGGTTTGTCGGCCAGCGAAGGATCGTCACGCTTTTCGATGGTTGCGTAAAAAGCGTCGCAATCGACATGGGCGATGGTGAGCGTATCGATGTCGGGGTGGCGCACCAATCGCGGCGAACCACAAAGCGGGCAACGCACCGGCTGAGCGGGCGTGTCGGCAAGGCAGTCGCGACAAAAATTCATGGCATCTCGCGTTCCCAGGGACGGCCGGCAAGCGCTGTCCGCCCCCGGTCGACATCGGCGGGGTCGAGACCGACCTCGCTTGCAAAGGCTGTGATCAGTCTGTCGTCGGACGCTAAATAGTCGAGTACGCCGGCCAGAAACCCTAGCTCACGCGCAGCGGAGCGAATCTCAGCTGGACCAATGCCGGTTACGGCGAGAAAGCGCCCGAGGCGTTCACCATCCCCAGCAATGAACGTAAGGGCCTGAATCGCAAGCCCTTCTGCCTGTTCCCGTGTGAACGGATGGCTTTGCTTCATCAAGTAAATTTGCCTTTCCGTAACAAATCGGCACTACCGTGCCGATCATGCCCGAGCGAGGGCGTGGTGGCGACTGCGCCTGCGCGACTTCACGCGCATTGGGGACAAAAAGGGCGGGAAAGGGGTAATGCCAAAGACCGTCCTGATCGTGGAAGACAACGAGCTCAATATGAAGCTCTTCCACGACCTTCTTGAAGCCCATGGTTACCAAACTATCGGCACCCGCAACGGCATTGAAGCGCTCGATCTCGCCCGCAAGCACCGGCCGGATTTGATTTTGATGGACATCCAGTTGCCCGAAGTTTCGGGTCTCGAAGTGACCAAATGGCTCAAAGATGATCCAGAGCTCAAAGCCATCCCGGTCGTGGCGGTCACGGCGTTTGCCATGAAGGGCGATGAGGAGCGTATCCGCGAGGGG
>Ga0209647_1001026_pt1 | contig 24769 bp, 23 predicted proteins | sample GraSoi_2013_60cm_FD_185827 | JGI IMG/M metagenome (GOLD analysis project Ga0209647, IMG submission 185827) | Grasslands soil microbial communities from the Angelo Coastal Reserve, California, USA - Sample 9_17_2013_60cm (SPAdes) (version 2) | ecosystem: Environmental > Terrestrial > Soil >... | reverse complement strand
CGCTTTGCCTGCTCGCTGCTAGGCCGGTAGAGGTCAGGTGGCGCGCTGTATGCTTGCCTGAAGAGTTCTTGGCCCACACAGGCTGAATTTTCCTGGTCTCGATCCCAAGATGACAGAAAAGGGATGATATCAACTTCGCCTCGGCGATTGTAATCAGCGCGGCCTAAACGCTGAATTCAAGGGCGTGGGCCGCATGGCAAACTACAACCACCGACGCGGAATCCGTATGACATGCTGCGCTACATGTGGGACGACACGACAGGGCATCCACAACGGATGCCCTGGGAGGTCGCTGGATGCCGTATGACGGCTCTGCGTGAGCGGGCGGTGCTAAGCCTCGGTCGGCTCGGCGGCCGGCTCGGAGGGAGATACCTCTCCCGCGCCTTCACCCTCGGACTGCTCGAGGGCGTCCGCGGAGACGACCTTCACCTTGATCTTGGGCTCCACCCCTTGTGCGACACGGATCGGCACTTCGAAGTCGCCCAGCTGGCGAATAGGATCGGGCAGCTGAATCACACGGCGATCGATGCTCAGATTTTCCTGCTCGCGCAGGGCGTCCGCGATGTTCTGGCTGGTGACCGAGCCGTAGAGACGCTCTCCTTGACCCACACGTACCGCAAAGGTCAACGAGACGGCCACCAGGCGATCCGCCAGCGCCTGATGTCCCTGGCGCTCCTTCTCCACTTTACGCTGCGCGGCGGCGACGCGTTGCTGGAGGTTGGCGAGCTCCGTCCCCGTCGCCGCAGTGACGAGCTGGCGCGGCAGCAGGTAATTGCGCGCATAGCCGTCGGCCACGGTCTTGATATCGCCGGGTTGGCCCAGGCCGGGCACCGCGTGTAGCAGAATAACCTTCATCGTGCGAATTGCTCCTCTTCCGCCCGGCCCGCGCACGCCGCATCAGCCGGCTTGGGAGAGCGCGTGAGCCACAGGGCACACTCCACGAGAGTATACACTCCGCACGCCGCCCCGGCAAGCATCGCCTTAGCGTACGCGCTCCTGCATGCGCCGCACGATGCCGGTCAGCGTCTTGCGCGGCGTGAAACGACCCGCTTGGACCAGCAGCCGATTGCGCAGGCCAGGGATTTCGAGGGTCTTGCCCGCCTGCAGCGCGCGATAGCCGGCGCGCGCGACGGGCGCCGCCGCCATGATGTTGCCCTGCACCAGCTTCGAATCCTCCATCTTCGCCCGGCTCTGGAAGCCCGAGCGCGTCGGCCCCGGGCAGAGCGCCGTCACCGTCACACCCGTGCCGCGCAGCTCGTTTGCCAGCGCCTCGGAGAGCGAGAGCACGTAGGCTTTGGAGGCATAGTACGCCGCCATCAATGGGCCGGGTTGAAACGCCGCGGTTGAGGCAACGTTGAGGACGCGGCCCGACCCCCGCCGCACCATCGGCGGCAAAAACAGCTTGCAGAGGTGCGTCAGCGCCGCCATGTTGACCTGTAGCATGGTGAGCTCCGTCTCGGCCGGGATCTCGGTGAAGCTCCCGTAGGTGGCGTAGCCGGCATTGTTGACCAGCACATCGACCGTCGTGCCCGCGCGTGTCAGCTCGTCGTAGATCGCTTGCGCCGCCTCCGGCTGGGCCAGGTCCTTTGCCAGCACGGTGACGCTCACGCCGTGCCGCTGCCGGAGCTCTGCGGCCAGCGCTTCGAGCTGGCTTTTGCCGCGTGCCACGAGCACGAGATCATATCCGTCGCGGGCGAAGAGCCGCGTAAGCTCCTCGCCAATCCCGCTCGATGCGCCAGTGATCAGCGCCGTCTCCCCGTTATGCGTCGCCATGTCGCTCGCTCTCCTTCTGCTGGCCGCCCCGCGGGCGCGGCCTATCTTGCGCACGTGCTACGATGATCATTCGCCAGGTACCTGTCTGGCGCGCTCGCACTCCATCCCCAACAGAAGCGCGCGCAAGGTCGCATTGAGCTCGCGTTTGAGCTCGATGTCGAAGAGCGCCATGCCCGGCTCGGCGAGCACCTGGCGCATGACCGGGGCGGGATCGGCGAGATGTTGCAGGCCGACCACCAACGCCTGGCAGCGCAACAGCAGCCGCGCGCCCTCGCCCGCCGCGAGGAATGGCAGGCGCCGCTCGAGCAGTGCGCCCGTGCAGGCGAGACGCTCGGCCAGCCGCCGCTTGAAGCGCAACGCCTCGGCGAAAGGGATGTTCTGCTCGAGTGTGGGCGACAGGATCGCTAGCAGCCGCGCCACGCCAGGCCGGCGCTCGAGCGTCCCGCACAACAGCGAGACCACGTCGCCGCTGGTCCAGTCCGCGCGATCCGCGGCCAGCGCGCGGTCCACCTCGTCGAACCAGTCCGCCAGCTGCTGCTCTTGTAATGCCAGGAACAGCTCTTCCTTCGTCTTGAAGTACAGGTACAGCGTGCCCTTCGCCAGGCCGGCCCGCTCGGCGACCTCCGCCATAGCGATGGCGGAGTAGGGCATCCCCTGGAACAGCTGCCAGGCGGTAGCGAGAATGGCGCTGCGCCGCGATTGCTTCGCTTCGTCATTACGGGCGCGCCGCCGTGTCTGCATACTCGTCCCCCCAGATTCCCAGGTCGCGCGAACTGACCACCGGTCAGATAATAAATGACCACGAGTCATTTGTCAAGAGGAACAAATCGGCGCGGTTTTTCGTCATCGCAAGTGTGAAATGGGCCACACTGCCGCGCGTGCGCGTTACTTTCGCTCTCGTCGTGCGGTGTCATCTATAGCGTCGCCTCACGCGCGGCGCCGGGTTTGCAACACGACTGGGGGAACTTTTCATGGCAATGGCACAGCCGTCGCCGGCTGGCGCGCGCACGGGCTGGGTCCAGCATCTCACGCGATGGACGCGCCAGGCCGCGCTGTCGCACGAGCAGCAACCGGTGGCAGAGCCGTTGCCGCCCACGGCGCGCGCGTATCCAGCCTCCGCGCGTCCGGACGACTTCGAGGCCTTCTTTCTACAGTACGAGCACGCCATCTTTGGCTACCTGATGCGGCTGACCGGTGACGAGCAATCGGCGCACGATCTTAGCCAGGAAGCGTTCCTGCGCGCCTGGCAGCACTACGAGAAGATCCGCGGCTACGAACACCCGGCGGCGTGGCTGTTCCGTGTGGCCTCGAATCTGGCGATAAGCCATCTGCGCCGTCGCGCCTCGCCGGTGGGGTCCGCCAAGCTGTTGGGCGACGACGACAGCCCGGCACGCAGCGATCCCGCCATGCGCTTCATCGAGTTTGACCTGGTGGAACAGACCTTGTTGGAGTTGCCGCCCAAGCAGCGCGCCGCGCTGGTGCTGCGCGAAGTCTACGGGTTCAGCTGTGAGGAGATTGGCTCGACACTCGGGATGTCGCGCGACGCCGTAAAGATGTCGCTCTGGCGTGCGCGCGAGCGGTTTCGCGTGCGCTACGCACGGGGGAACGCCCCATGAGCCGGGCAAATGTGCACGCGACATGCGCGCTTGGGCTGGACGCGCACATGATCTCCGCGTGGCGCGACGGCGCGATCACGCCGGCCATGGCGCAGCGTATCGCCGCACACTTCGACGGCTGCCGTGCCTGCCAGGCGCATATGGCGGCCTTTGAGAGCGTCGCCGAGGCGCTCCGCCGCCAGCGCTTGCCCGGCCGCCCGCGCCAGATGCTGTGGCGGGAGATCCAGGCGCGCCGGGCGGATACGACGCCGGTATGGCGGCGTCCGTTGCGCTTTCTGCATACCCCACTGTGGGCCGGCGCTGGCGCGCTGGCCGCGGCGCTCCTCGTGGCGCTGCTGTTCGTCCACCGTGGCATACCGTGCCGGCTAACGGGTACACTCACCGCATGAGTGATGACTTCGAAGCGCTAACGCTACCTGCGGCAGACGTGCGTCGTATCGCCTACGGCGCCGATCGTTGGCAGTTCGGCGACCTGCGCCTGCCCGCGGGTCCGGGTCCGCATCCCGTCGTCATCACGATTCACGGCGGGTTCTGGCGCGCTCGCTACGGTCTCGACTACCTCAGATATGTGGCCGCCGCCCTCTCGGCGGCCGGCCTGGCGACCTGGAACATCGAGTATCGACGCATCGGCAACACTGGCGGGGGCTGGCCGGGCACATTTCTGGATGTCGCGGCGGCCGCGGACCACGTGCGTGCGCTCGCGACGACCTATCCACTGGAGCTTGGCCGCGTCGTGGCGCTCGGCCACTCGGCCGGCGGGCATCTGGCGTACTGGCTGGCGGGCCGGCATCGTATCGCTCCTGGCAGTCCGCTGCACGCGCACGAGCCGCTTCCTCTCGCTGGTGCGGTGGCACTGGCGGGCGTGCTCGATCTACGCCGCGCCTGGGAGCTGCGCCTGAGCGACAACGCCACTGCGGCGCTAATGGGCGGCGCCCCGGACGACCTCGCCGACCGCTACGCCGCCGGCTCTCCGCGCGCGCTGCTCCCGCTGGGCGTTCGCCAGGTACTCGTCCATGGCACCGCGGACGACAGCGTCCCCTATGAGATCAGCGCGGACTATGCGGCGGCCGCCCGCGCGGCCGGCGACCCCGTCGAGCTGCTGACGTTTCCCGACGGCGGCCATTTCGAGTGCGTGGACACACGCACACCCGAGTGGCAGGCCATACTGGCTGGCGTGCAACGTCTCGCGAGGTGACGCCGCCTCGGCTCGCAGCGGCGGCTGGCCTACTCAGGTCCCTTCTGCGCCGGCGTGCCATGGAAACCACCGTGCCGGATTCGGCTGCAACCCGTGCGCCTGTTCGTGTCACAGCGGGCGATGCGCCCACCCCACTGGCGCCCCGCCCGCGATGGTCCCAGTCGAGCACCAGGCTTCGCGCCGCACTGATATACTGGCGCCAACGAGCACCGCGGCGGGGCGGCTCAGGTGAAGGGGACGTGACGATGGCGGTACTGCGCGAGCTGGCTGGCCCGCCACTGCCCGTGCTGGCGCGGGGAGGCGCCACGGCGCGCATCCGGCAGCTGGCACTGGGCGGCGTCGGGCTGGCCATTCTCGCGCTCGCGCTCTATTTCCACAGCTATCGACTCGGAGCGACGCCCGGTTGGGACCCGCAGGAAGGCTACAACCTCGATCTCGCGTGGAATCTGGCCCACGGCCGGCTGCGCCTCTTTGCGCTGACCAGCGCCTTCGCGCAACACCCGCCACTGTTCTACCTCCAGCTCGTGCTCGCCATTCGCGTGTTTGGCTACGGCATCGTCGCCGTGCGCGCGCTGGCCGCCATTTACGCCGTCCTCACCTGCGCCGCGCTCCTGGCAGTGGGGCGGCGGCTGCTCGGCGCGGGTCCTGCGCTGTGGGCGGCGCTAGCGTTCACCGTCGCGCCCATCATGCTCGCCAACACGCGTTGGGGCTACACCTACGCGCAGCTGGCCTTCGTCGGCGTGCTGTGCCTGTGGGCCACCTGGCGCTACTCCTGCGCTCCGCGGGACTTTTCGGGCTGGGAGAGCCGGCGCTGGCTCTTCGCGGCCACCGCCCTCGCCGGTCTCGCCGCGTTCAGTGATTATGAAGGAATCGCCTGGGTGCTGGTCGTTGCGCTCGTCGCGCTGCGCCGCAATTGGCGAGATGCCGCGCTCGCCGCGAGTATTGGGCTTGCTCTCCCCGTCGCGGGGCTGCTTGCGTGCCTGGCCGCTGCCCCTGCCGTCTTCCTGGCGGACTTCTCAACCACACTGGGCCGCGCCGGCGGCGGCAATCCCGTGCTGCAAGGCGTCATGCTGCTGGTGAACTACTATCGTCTGGCGACGGTGGACGTCTGGCTGACACTCGGCATGGTTGGGCTGTTTCTGGTGCCGGCACGCGTGCGCAGCTTCGTATTCGGTGTGGTGGCGGTGCTGGCGCTGGTCGTGCTGAAGGCGCGCGACATCGGCCTCAGCATCCACACCGCCGTGCCGCTGTTACCGCTTTTGGCGCTGGGCGTGGGCATGGCGCTGCACACGGCGCTGCGCCGGCTCTACGTCTGGAGCATCAGCTGGCTGGCGCCGTTCTGGCTCGCGGCGCAGCTACGCCTGCGCGCCCTGCCGATGCGATCTGTCCAGCACGCTGGCGGGGCGCCACCCTCACCAGCCGAGCCGCTCAACGAGCACACCGCACCACGAGCGGTCCGGCTCGCCGCCGCCACCATCGTGTTCCTCGTGGTCGTCTCCCCAGTTGGGTTGTCGCTTGCCAGCGACGCCGCTGGCCTCGCCTCGACGCTCCCCACGCGCCAGGACGAGCTGCTGGCGACGCCGAATGACGCAGAGGCCACCGCGCGGTATGTCTTCACGCACGCTCGCGCCGGCGACCTGGTGCTGGCCTCGCCCGAGATCGCCTGGATGTTCGATCAGCCGGAGGCGCCCGCCCCCGCGACCCTCGGCGCCGACCTGCTGCAGACGCTGGCGGAGCGCGGCGAGGCCGCCTCATTCTACCCGGCTGGCCTTCCCGCCTCCCGCTGGGCCTACGACACCTCACTTGCGCGTGCCCGCTATGTCGTGGTGGACAACCTCATCCGCCGGCTGGCGCGGCCCGATCAGGTCGCCGCGCTCGCGCCCGTGCTGGCGGAGGCGCAGCGCTGGCCCGCCGTCTACACCTCCGGACAATACACGGTATACGAGCGTCCGGCGTGAGGTCTGTGTAGCGCTTTCGCCAGCTCGTGTCGGCGGCTGGCCGGATGTGCCTGCACGTAAGGGGGCAATCGCCCGGCAAAGGGGGCGTGGGCCGTGATACGCTTGCGGTGCGCGCTGCTCAGCGCGCCAGAAGCGCTCCGCCGGGCGCAGGGAAGAGGCAGCTGGGTCATGCCGAGTGGCCAGAAACGAACGGGAGCAGTGGCGGATAGGTGGAGCTGACCATGCGGGCGCCACGCTCTCAGCGTCCTCCTCGGATGCCGCATCCTCCACGGTGAAGATCGCGCAAGACCTTTGTCCTCAAACCCTGTCTTCGTGCGCCGGCAGCGCGATCTTCCGCTCATGCGTCGTTTGGAGTGCGTCTCTCACAAGTCTAGGCTAGGAGGCAAGCCATTGGCGGAATCCATCCTGCCCGGCGCGATTCACCGGGAAACCGAGTTCGTCCGCGGGCTGACCGGCGCCTGCGGGCCCAACGCGCTTGCGATGGGGTCGTGCTGGTCGCGGCAGGGCGGCGCGCCGGATACGGCCGGCGTGTACTCCTTCATGCGCGCGAAGAGTCTCTGCGAGGTTTCGGGAGCGTGTACGATCGAACAGCTGCACCAGGCGGCACAGCTCCTCGGCTTCACGCTGCCAGAGGTGCGCACGTATGGTGAGCCCTGGGCGGACTGGCGGAGCTTCTTCCTGCGCCATGCCGGCCAGCACTACATCCTCATGGAGACCGCCGATGGGCAGGCATTGCGCGACGCGATCTCGGGCCAGGGCGAAAATGCCACAAACCTGCACTATCACTTCATCGGCGTCGTCGGGCACCACGAGGGCGGCTTCTCGCCGCGCGCGGGCCGTGTGTTGCCGCCTGGCTGGTGGTGTTGCGACGGCGACAATTTCGTACCGGGCGACGTACTGCAGTTTTACCCGGATGACGTGATGACCGCTGCGCACCCCTGCGCGGCGCTGGCGCTCGCTGGAAAGGTACAGGCACCCCACATGCCATGGACACGCAACTCGGACGGTACGGCGCACGACGACCACGGCCACAAGGTTGGGCAGGGCCTCGCCAGCCTGGTACTGGCGAAATACGCGCAGACGGCGGGCCGCACCGGCGAAGTGTACTACGACCAGGGCAAGAGCTTTTGCCTGCTGGACAACGGCGCCGTGCTCAACTGGAATCAGCAGACCGGCGTGCATGACGACCACGCCGCCGATGTGGTCGGTGAGCTGTGGGACAAGGTTCAGTCGGTGCAGCAAGCGCTGGCGCAATGCCAGAGCCAGCCGCATGGCAATCCGGCGGCCGATCAGGCGCTGGCGCTAGCGCAGAGCCTGAAGGATTTGCTCGGCAAAGTATAGCTGGTTTGCTGCGCCGACCAGCATGGGAATCGAAAGTTGAAGGAGCGACAGCATGGGCGTCTTTGCCAAAGCTCGCGCGCACGACAGCCTTACCCCCGCACAGCGTGCCTTTCTCAAGCTCGTGGAAGGCTTCATCATCCCCGGTGTCGTCGCCGCGCTGCCCGTGCTCTCACTGGCGCTGGGGCAGGCCGACCTCAACTAGGCCGTTGTCGGCCGCGTCGCGCTAGGCACGTTCGCTACCGCCGCGCTGATGGCCGCCGTCAAGTACCTCAAGGCGCAGGGCGACCCGCCGCTCGCCGACGCGCTGACGACAGTGGCCGGGGACGTGGGACGATGGAGCGGCGTAAATGATGTCGGCAACAAGCCCGCTCCTGCGCTGCTTGCGCAGCCCGCGGTGCTGGCAGCCGGCAACCTGAGTGCGGCGGGCGTGGGCGCAGACAACGGCGCGTCATCCTGACCAATCGGGACCAGAGCGCGGCTGGCCGCGTGATACACTACCGGCATGAGTACCGACACGCGGCCAGCCGACGCCGCCCGAGCGCCTGAGGATGTGCGCTACGACACCGGCGATACCATCGCCGCCATCGCGACCCCACCCGGCCCCGGCGCCATCGGCATCGTGCGGATCAGCGGGCAAGACGCCTTCGCCGCTGGCATGGCAATCTTTCGCGCTGCCGGCCCGCCCGCCAATGAGCCGCCGCCCAGCCATCTCCTCACCTATGGACACATCGTTGACCCCGCGAGCGACGAGCCGATAGATGAGGTGCTGGTAGCGTTTATGCGCGCGCCGCGCACCTACACCTGCGAGGATGTCGTCGAGATCAATGCGCATGGCGGCCCGCTCGTGCTGCGGCGCATTCTCGCGCTGGCGCTCTCTCACGGCTGCCGCGCGGCGCGCCCTGGTGAGATGACGCTGCGCGCGTTTCTCAACGGGCGGCTCGATCTTGCCCAGGCTGAAGCGGTCATGGCGCTCATCGCGGCAGAGTCTGAAGCCGGCCGCCGCCTGGCGCTGCGGCAGCTGCACGGTGACCTCTCCGCGCGTGTGGGGCGGGCACGCCAGGCGGCGCTGGATGCGCGCGTGCGCATCGAGGCCAGCCTAGACTTCCCAGAGGAGGAACTGCCCGCACCCGAGCCAGCCGAGTTGCGCGCACTCATCCGCACAGCGCGCACCGAAGTGGACGGGTTGCTGGCCGGAGCCGACCGCGGCCGACTGCTGCGCGAGGGGCTGCGTGTCGCGCTCGTGGGGCGGCCCAACGTCGGCAAGTCCAGCCTCTTGAACGCGCTGCTGCGCACCGAGCGCGCCATCGTGACGCCAGTGGCGGGGACCACGCGCGACACCGTCGAAGAGTGGGCGAGCGTCGGCGGCGTGCCGCTCCACCTGATCGACACCGCCGGCCTCAGCCCAAGCGACGATCCCATCGAGCGCCTGGGAGTGGAGCGCTCGCGCGCCGCTGCCCAGTCCGCCGATCTGCTGCTCTTCGTGGTGGACGCGTCCTGCCCGCTGACGCCGCTCGATTTTCAGGCCGCCGCGCAGCTGCGCGCCATGCGTGCGGAGGCTGACTCACCGGCGGCTGGTGGTGCGCACGAGCTCGTGCTCGTGCTCAACAAGGCGGACTTGCCGCAGATCGTGGACGAGGCGCAGGTGAGGGAGCTCTGGCGCGGCGCCGCGCTGGCGCACACCTGCTCGCTGTCGAGCGAGGGCATCGCCGCGCTGGAAGACGCCATCACACGCAAAGCGCTGGGGGGAGAGACGCAGGCCGGCGAGGTGCTGGTCTCGTCCGCGCGCCACCAGGATGCGCTGCGCCGGGCTGGCGCGCAGCTCGCCGCCGCTGAAGCGACACTCGACGGCGGCCTCGCGCTCGATTTCGTCTCGATCGACCTGCGCACGGCGCTGGAGACCCTTGGCGAGGTGACCGGGGAAACCGCCGACACCGACCTGCTCGACCGCATCTTCAGCGAGTTCTGCATTGGCAAATAGCGCCACCGCGGGTATTCCCGATGCCATCAACGTATCAAGAACTGGGGGGCCGGTAATTATGGCATCTGGTCCCCGGTGAGGAAGGCCAGCAGCTCAGCGTTGACCCGTTCCGGCTCCTGCTGATTTAGCCAGTGGCCCGCCGCGGCAAAGCGCCGCACGTACAGGTCGCGCACCCAGTCGTCGAGGCCGTCGAGCAGCTGTGGTCCGAGATAGGGGTCCTGCTCTCCCCACAGCACCAGCGTCGGCGCTGTAATGACGCGCAGCGGGCTGATGGCGCGAAAGCTGCTCGGGTGCGGTAGCTGCCGGTAATAGGCCAGCGCCGCGCTGAGCGCGCCCGGTCGCGCGACGGCCGCGACGTAGCGCTGGATGTCGCCTTCCGCGAGGAACGCACGCGCGCGATCGGCGCCGCGCAGCGTGCGCCGAACCACGGCATAGTCGTCGCGCTCGATGGCACGCTCGGCCGTGCCGCGCAGCTGAAAAAGGCCGATGTACAGGCTGCGGCGCAGCTGACGTGGCCGGCGCAGCTCACGGAGCATCAGCGCCGGGTGGGGCGCGTTGAGGATCGCCAACCGCTCCACGCGGTCGGGATTCCGAATCGCGAGCGCCCAGGCTAATGCGCCTCCCCAGTCGTGCCCGACCACGTGCGCGCGCCGCTCGCCAAGTGCCGTGACCAGCCCGCTGATGTCGTCGGTCAGCGTCGTCACGTCGTAGCCAGACCGCGGCTTGTCCGAGAGGTTGTAGCCGCGCAGATCGGGCGCGACGACGCGGAATCGTGTCGCGAGGGCAGGCAGCTGGTAGCGCCACGAATACCAGAACTCTGGGAAGCCGTGGAGCAGCAGCACGAGCGGGCCGCTGCCGGCCGCGACATAGTGCAGCTGGACCCCATTCGTCTCCACGAAGCCTTCTGCACAGCCGGGCGGCAAGGCGAATGCCTCGCTCCTACCGGCCGGCGGTCCCAGCGTGTCGATCTCACTCATGCTCGCTCATGGCTCCCTTGCCCGCGCCGGGGGCTAGTCGCGCACGTCGTCGTAGAGCGCGGTGCTGAGATAGCGCTCACCGGCGGAGGGGAAGATCGTGACGATCAGCTTGCCGGCAAATTCCGGCAGGCCCGCAAGCTGCGCCGAGGCCCAGGCCGCGGCGCCGCTGCTGATGCCCGTCAGCAAGCCTTCCTCGCGCGCCAGCCGGCGCGCCATCGCGATCGCGTCATCGTCGGTGACCGTTACCACCTGGTCTATCAGGTCGGTGCGCAGCACGTCTGGGATGAAGCCCGCGCCGATGCCCTGGATCTTGGTAGGGCCGGGCTGGCCGCCGGAGAGCACGGCGGACGAGGCTGGCTCGACGGCTACGGCCAGGAAGCTGGGCCGGCGCGGCTTGATCACCTCCGCGACGCCCGTCAGCGTGCCGCCGGTGCCCACGCCGGAGACGAGCACGTCCACTTGGCCATCGGTGTCGGCCCAGATCTCTTCGGCGGTTGTGGCGCGGTGGATCGCCGGGTTCGCCGGATTCTCGAATTGCTGTGGCATCCAGGCGCCGGGCGTCTCGGCGACGATTTGGCGCGCGCGGGCGATGGCGCCGTTCATGCGCTCGGCGGCCGGCGTCAGCACGACCTGCGCGCCCAGGCGCCGCAGCACCATGCGCCGCTCGACGCTGACCGATTCGGGCATCACCAGGATGCAGCGATAGTTGCGCGCCGCTGCCACCCACGCCAGGCCGATGCCGGTATTGCCGCTGGTCGGCTCGACAATCGTCGCACCCGGCTGCAACGTGCCGTCGGCCTCCGCCGTGTTGATCATGCTGGCGGCGATGCGGTCTTTCACGCTAAATCCCGGCTGGAAGGCCTCCAGCTTGGCCAGCACGGTGGCCCCGGACGGCACCACGCGATTCAGCCGCACCAGCGGCGTATTGCCGATCAGCTCTGTGGCATCCTGCGCCCACCGTGGCATGCTCCACCTCTTTCGAACGCGCCGATGGCCCTGTCCAACGCTACACAAAATATAGTAAGGCGGCGCTGGGGCGAGCGTCAAATGTAGTACATCGCGCCGGTCTCCTGGGAGGGCACGCGGTGACGCGCGGCAAGCTGGTCCAGGGTGGTGGCGCTGAGGACTTGCTGGGCCTGGCTTTCGAGCTGCACCCAGATATCACGCATGCCGCAACCGGGCGCAAGCTGGCACGACGCCGGATTGGGCACACACTCGAGTGACGCCGTGTTGCCTTCCAGCGCCAGGATCACCTCGTTCATTGAGATCTGGGAGGGTGGGCGCGCGAGCATGTGGCCGCCCTGCGGCCCGCGCTGGCTCTTGAGGAGGCCGGCGCGGCGCAGCGAGATCAAGAGCTGATCTAGGAAGTGCTCGGGCACGAGCTGGCGCGCGGCAATGGCGCTACTTGGCACGGGGCCACGGCCATAGTGCGCCGCCAGATCGATCATCGCGCGCAGACCATAGTCGCCCTTCATCGTGAGTCTCATACGCCGACACCTTCTAGCTTCGCGTGCATGGCGCTGCCGCCAATGCGCTTACGAGTCGCCGCGCACGCGCACGGCTGCGCAATGTCAACTAACTCTATTGAGTATGTCCCCTTTTGGCAGGTATGGCAATGCCGGGCACATTTCTCATGCCGAGGAGGAGGGAATGAGGCGTGAGGGGGCAATTGGGGGGAAATGAGGTCTAGAGGCTAGACAAAGCGACATCGGTAGACTACACTGTAGAACAGATGTTCGAATACCGAGACGTTCGTGAGGAGGACGATATGACCTGGCTTGCGGAGCCTATCACCATGCGCGACGTGACGCGGGATGTGCCGTGGCTGCTGGGCCGCGGCGCGCGCTTCGGCGCGGTGGAGCGTGCCGGCTCCCGACTGGGCAGCGCACACGCCTCCCGCGATTGGTGCTGGGTAGCCGAGACGCCCGCGCGCGCCGCCGCCGCGCGCAAGCGGCAGCCAGCCGCCGCTGTGCTGCGTGTACCGCCTGCGCTATTGCAGGCGATGTCTGCCGTTGCCCACAGCGAGGGCATCAGCGAGAGCGAGATCTGGTCCGCGGCCGCTCGCGCCTGGCTGGAGCGGCGCACACGTGACGACGAGCCACAGCCGCCGACGCCTGCCGGGGCCGCGCTGCCGATTCCACTGCGCACGCGCTCGTGGGCAGCGATAGACACGCTGCTCCGCGATCTGCGGCGGCCGAAGACACCGGCCGCCTAGCGGTTACATGAATAGCATCAATGCCCCGGCGCACTATGATGCAACGCGCGTTGCATCGCTGCGGGCATCGTTGCACGCAATCCGTGAATACTGCTCCTGCCCGTCCCGGCGGTGCCATTTCCGGTCGGCGTCAGCAGAAACGGATGCGCGGACCCGTCGGTGGTGACGCCCTCGCCTACGATCTGCCCTGTCTCGTTGATGCCGAACGCCCACAGGAGATACAGGGGGGAGTTGGCCGGAATCACGCTGTTGAGGTCCGTGCCCGCGCCCTCTTGCCAGAGTACCGCCCGATTGGGCGAGACGTCGAAGATCTCGTCCCCCGACGCTCCCACCACCTGGCCGCGGTCATTGGCGCCATTGGCCACACTGTTCGGGTCGCCCGCCACCGGCAGCAGCGGACGCATTGTGCCATAGCTATCGCGGAAGGCGGCATAATTCGCGTCGCCAGGGAGTGACGAGAAGCCGATGACATCACCGCGATTGTTCGACGGATTAGCGACAGACCAGCTTCCGCCGAGTGTGCCCAGACCAGTCATCATCCCATGGTCCGACTGGAGGGCGTGGCAGCCAGCAAAAGTGCTGGGATCGCCCGGGCCGCACGAGCGGGCATCAGAGATGGCGGAGGCGCCAACGACGCGCCCAGTGTCGTCGATACCAAAGGCGACGCTGCGCGCGCCCCCGAGCGTGCCCAGATCGGTCATCACCCCATGGTCCCACAGAAAGGCGTGATCCTCGCCGTTGGCGGTCATGGAGTCACCGGCGACCTGGCCGGCATTGTTGATCCACCACGCTTGGCTATCAGTCCCGCCGAGCGTGCCCAGATCGGTCATCACCCCATTCTGCCAAAGGAATGCGTGAACATTCTGGTCGCCAGGGAGCGTAGCAATGCCCACTATCTGGGTGCGGTCATTAATGCTATTCGCCTGCACGAACGACCCGCCGAGTGTGCCCAGATCGGTCATTGCGCCGCTCTGCCAGAGGAATCCATGGACCACGACGTCGCCGGGCAATGTCGAGACGCCTGTCGCCTGCGAGCGAGTGTTGACGGCGAAAGCGAAGGCAAATGACCCGCCGAGCGTGCCCAGATCGGTGACGCTGTACTCCTGAGTAGGAGCAGTTCCGTCTGAGGCGGTCGCCTTTACTACACCGGCGACCGAGGCTCCAAGCAGCAAGGCGACGATGGCGGCGATATGCCAACGTTCACGTAGCGCAGTTCTCAATCGAGCCATAGCGGTTCCTCCCTCCGCGCAGATAACGTGGGTGCCCCTGCAGCTAATCGTTTGCTGTAGGTACCAGGATATACGGTGCAGTAGCAGGCGAACTCTCAGGCTGTGGGATGGCTGACAGGCTGAAGGTGGTCATCGTGGACCACTTCGTTGATCGCAGCAGCGCGACGCTGGCGAGGCACATGTCAACTGGGTATCCATGAAGGGATGCACAACGATGGGACGTGTCAAGCTCGCCACGACACCACGTGCTCGACTACCCACCTTGGTTGGCGCCAGGCCTCCATCCTTGACGTAGTGGGCGCGCGGAACGTACCATACGCGGGAAAGAGCACACAGGCCGCACGCGAGACGAGTAGGCCAGCGCCAGGCTACAGAAAGCCGCGGGAAGCTGCGACGCGGCGCCGCGCCGGCCGAAATCCACTCGCCAGCCGCTCTCCGAGGCGCAGGGCCGCTGGGCCCGCGCGGAAGGGGAGACGTCACCCGGCGTTAACGGGAGAGCGAGGCCGCCGCGCGCCCAGCCTGGGCAGGTGCGGCGGTGAACAAAGGTGGCACCACGGAGACGAGCGCCGTCCGTCCTTTGCGACGGGTGGCGCTCATGTTGTGTCTGGTCCCAAACGTCCGGAGGAGCCACATGCTAGACCTTGCTTTCATTCGCGAGCATCCCGACCTCATCAAGAGCGTTGCCCGGCGCCGCAAGGCAGACGTGGATGTCGACGCGCTGCTGGCGCTGGACGCCGAGCTGCGTGAGACGCGGCGGCGCGTTGAGGATCTGCGCGCCGAGCAGAACCGCCTCTCGAAGAGCATCCGCGAGGCAGGCGCCGATCGCGAGGCGCGCGAGGCCCTGATCGCCCGGGGCCGCGGGGTCGCGAGCTTGCTCAAAGAGCTGGAGCCGCGCGAGCGCGAGCTGGAGGCACGGCTGCGCACGCTCTGGCTGCTCGTACCCAACATCCCGGATGTGACCGTGCCTGAAGGCCAGAGCGAGGAAGACAATGTCGAGACCAAGCGCTGGGGCACGCCATCGGAGTTCGGCTTCGAGCCGCTCGACCACGTCGGCCTGATGCGCGGGCTGGACATGCTCGATCTCGAGCGCGGCGTCAAGATAGCCGGCTCGCGCAGCTATATTCTCAAAGGTGACGCGGCGGTAGGTCTGCTCGCGCTGCTCCAGTTCGCGCTCGACAGCGCCAGCCGCCAGGGATTCACGCCGCTCAGCGTCCCGGCCATGGCGAAGGAGTTTAACTTCATCGGCAACGGCCAGTTCCCACGCGGCCGCGACCAGACCTACGCCCTACCCGAGGATGAGCTCTATCTCGTGGGCACCGCCGAGGTGTCGATCACAGGCATGCACAGCGGCGAGATCCTCCGCGCTGAGGATCTGCCGATCAAATATGCCGCATGGTCGCCCTGCTTCCGGCGCGAGGCGGGCACGTATGGCAAAGACACACGCGGCATCATCCGCGTCCACCAATTCGAGAAGGTGGAGCAGTACATCATCTGCCGCGCCGACCACGAAGAGTCAGTGCGCTGGCACGAGGAGCTGCTGCACATCGCCGAGGAGCTCGTACGCGCGCTGCAGCTACCCTACCGCGTGGTCAACATTTGCACCGGCGACCTGGGGGACGCCAAGGTGAAAGGCTACGACATCGAGACCTGGATGCCCTCGGAGCATCGCTATCGCGAGACCCACTCGGACTCGTACTTTCACGACTACCAGGCGCGCCGGGCCGATATCCGCTATCGCGGCGAGGATGGCGTGGTGCGCTACGCGCACACGCTCAACAACACGGCGCTGGCCTCGACGCGGACCATCGCCGCCCTAGTCGAGAATCATCAGCAGGCGGACGGCACAGTGCACGTGCCCGCCGCGCTGCGGGCATATCTTGGCGGGCGCGAGACACTCGGGCGTCCTTGGCGGTAGGAGCCGCCCCTTCACTGCGGGCTGGCCGCCCCTCCGCTCGGCCCCTCCCCGTCGCGACGGGGAGGGGAGGCAGACCGCGTTGGTTAGTGGTGATCGTACCAGTACAGGTTGTAGACACGCATGATGCTGAGCAGCGACGAACCAGGGTTGCCACTGGCAGTGTAATGCCCGGCATCCCAGGGCGAGGCGCCGAGCGCGCGGGCGGCGGCATCCGGGCCGTTCGCCGCGCCGGCCGGCGCGACGCGCTGATAGTAGGCCAGGTGCGCCACGCGTAGGTAGTAGCGCAGCCCGTCTTCCGGCGATTTCGCGTACGCGAAGGCCGCGGGTGACCCGGGCACCGCGATGCCGTTGACGGTCGGCTCGCCTGGCAGCGCCGCCACATTCCCCCAATTGAAGCCGGTGTAGCCGGGGACCTTCCATCCCTGCTCCAGGCCCCACTGTGCCAGCACGACGCTCACCGGCCAGCCGGTCGACGCGTGGGCACGCCGCGCATATGGCAGGGCGTACGCGAGGAACGCTTGCACGCCGCGCGCGGAGCCATACTGTGGCGGCTGCTTCTGCTGCGGCACTTTCGGCGCACTCGTGGCGTGGGCGGTGCTGGTCAGCGGGATGCAGATGCGCTGACCAACGTAGATCCGGTCGGGATCGGCGATGCTGTTGGCACGGGCGATGGCGAGCGCGTTCGTGTGATGCGCCCAACCCAGATTGCCGAGCGTGTCGCCGGGCGCGACGTAGTGCCACTGGCAGCCCGCCGCGGCGTCCACTGGCAAAATGCGCGGGATGATCGCCAGCCCCGTGAAGAGCAGGATCACCATGTTCGCCAGCAGCCACACTGGCGGCAGCTTGGTCAGCCGCGCAGGACGCGCCGCTTCTGGCGCCCCCTTTGCGCCGCGCGCGGGGATGCGCACGACCGGACGGACCGCGCCTAGCTCAGCGAGACGCACAGTGGCGTGGCGAACATGGCGGACCAGCGGCGCTGGCTGCCGCGGCGGCGCGATAGCGGCGCGAGATGGCGTGCGGCGGACCGGCTGCCTGGGCAGCGCGCGCACGATGCCAGTGAAATCGAGCGAGTCCGCGTGCTCCGGTACAGACAGCGCTGAGAAGACGTCTTCTCTGTCGTACTCACTCCCCTGTGCTTCGTCCTCCCATGCGTCCGTCTCGCCAAGCGCGTCCCAAAGCTCTTCGACCAGCGCGCCCTCGTCATCCGTCAGCGACGACAGCGTGACGCTCCGCCCACGATACCCCTCGTGCGCGCGCGCAGACCGCTCCAGAGTCGGGGCAAATCGCATTCCCACCGCACAGCCTCCCGGGTTTCCTTAGCACCAACCTGCCTGTAGTTGACAGAACAGTATGGCGCTACTGTAACAGAGCTGTGGATGCTGCACAGGAAACGGGACGTCTGTTGGGAGGAAAGTACTGCCTGCCGAGAGCCTCACCGCCAGCTCCTCTCCGTGGCGGAGAGGGGCGCCAGAACCGGCGCAGCGATGGCGAGGGGGCGACGGCACTTCAGAGGTCCCGGATACTCACCACGGAGGACGCAGAGGACGCAGAGGACGCAGAGGACGCAGAGGACGCAGAGGACGCAGAGGACGCAGAGGATGCGAACACCGCGGAGGAGGCTCACCTGCGGCCCACCCAAGCGCACTGCGGCGCGCCATGGCTCAGCGGAAGCATCCGTGCGTGCGCGGCGTATGTTGACGGCCGGCATGGGGGCCGGAGGCAGGCACCGCGTACTGGTCGGAAGTGTCTCAACTGGAGGTCTCGGTCGCCGCCGCGGCAGAGCTACAGCACGCGGGGTCAGGTGCCACGCGTCACAGCGTGAAGAGGATGCCGAAGACGATGCCGACCAGCGCGCCGGCAAACACCTGGACGGGCGTGTGCCCGATCAGCTCGTGTAGACGCTGTTCGTTGAGGCCGCGCTCGTGGAAGAAGTCGTCCAGCATGATGTTGAGGATGCGCGCCTGCTTACTCACCGCCAGGCGCACGCCTGCGGCGTCATACATCACCACGCCGGCCAGCACCGCGGCCAGTGCGAAACTGGTGGAGCGCAAGCCATCCACGCGGCCGACCGCCGTGGCAAGGCCCGTCACCAGCGCCGCGTGTGAGCTGGGCATGCCGCCAGAGGAGACCATGTAGTTCAGGTTGAGCTTGCGGGTCAGCCAGAGCGCGCGCGCCGTCTTGAGCACCTGCGCGATCACCCACGCGCCGACAGCGGCCCAGAGCACGTGATTGGCCGCCAATGCGCCGAGCGCCGATTCCATACGGTATCCTCTGCCAGCCTTATTCGTCGTCGAGTACGAACGACTCCAAAACGAAACCATCTTCGCCCGCGGCGCCGTCCGGCTCGGTGAGTACCCGCAACCGCTGTACCCGCAGCTCGGCGCGGTCCAGCATCTCCTGGCAGCGGCGCGTCAGGCGCACGCCCTCCTCGAAGAGCAGCAGCGCATCCTCGAGCGGGAGCTGCCCGCTTTCCAGCGCGGCGACCGCCTCATCCAGCCGTCCCAACGCCTCTTCGAACGCCAGCGGCTCCTCGTGCCGCGGACCCTCGGCTCCATTCAGCGCGGCGGGCGACTGGCGCTTACGATTGGTTGGCATTGCGATCTCACACTCCTGACTCGTCTGTGGGCCGGCTTGTGCCTGGCTGCCTTTTGCTCCGGTTACGCCGGTCCTCCAGACCCTTCGCCCTCGTCAAGAGCCGCCCCGCGCCTGCCGACGCTGCTTGCGCTGCCCGCGCGGCTCGCCTCTCCACGTCGGAGAACGACCGGAGGTGACGCTCCCTCCACGTCGGCAGTCGCCTCCTCCAGACGCGGGCCCGCAATCGCCGCGAAACTGCCGTCCGCGACGCGGACTGTGAGGCCATCGCCGGGCGAGACCTGGCGGACGCTCGTCACCAGCGCGCCGTCGCGCTGCTGCCGCACCTCCGCGAACCCGCGGCCGAGCGTCCGCAGGGGGCTGAGCGCGTGCAGCCGCAGCCCGGCGCCACGCAGATGCTCCTGGTGCAGTGCCAATACGTGGCCCAGCCGCAGCTCGAGCGAGTGCCGCGCGTCGTCTACGCGCTGCCGCTCCAATTGGATGCGCCGTGCCGGACTGACGCGCTCCAGCGCATGCCCACGCACGCGCAGCCGTTCGCCTTCCCCTTGCAGCCGCTGCGCCACGAGAAACGTGAGTCGCTCGTGCGTCTCGGCCAGCGCCTCTCGCCAGGCGGACGCGTCCGGCACGACGGCGCTGGCAGCGGCGGTTGGCGTGGAGGCGCGGTAGTCGGCGACGAAATCCGCGATGGTGAAATCGGTCTCGTGGCCGACGCCCGTCACGACGGGGATGGCGGAGCGGGCGATAGCGCGCGCGACGACCTCTTCGTTGAAGGCCCACAGCTCTTCCAGCGATCCGCCCCCGCGCGCCACGATGACGACATCTGCCTGGCCGTGGGCGTTCAGGGCATCCAGCGCGGCGGCCACCTGCTCGGCAGCGCCGTCTCCCTGCACCAGCGTCGGCGCCACGACCACGCGGGCCAGCGGACAGCGCAGGCGCAGCGTGCGCAGGATGTCGCGCAGGGCGGCGGCCGAGGAGGAGGTGACGACGCCGACGACGGCGGGGCAGGGCGGCAGCACACGCTTACGCTCGGCGGCGAACAGCCCCTCGGCTTCCAGCCGCGCCTTCAGCTCTTCGAAGCGCAGATGCAGCTCGCCGATGCCAGCCGCCTCCACAGCATCCACATAGAACTGATATGCGCCGCGCTGCTCGAAGACGCTGAAGCGGCCGTGGGCGACGATGGCCATGCCGTTACGCAGCGGCGGCACGTAGCCGCCGCTGCCGCGGAACAGCACGCAGCCCAGGGTGGCGCGTTCGTCCTTGAGGGAAAAGTAGCGGTGGCCGGAGGGCGCCTGCGTGTAGTTGGTAACCTCGCCGCGCACCCATACATCCTGGAGGTAATAATCTTCTTCCAGCAAGTCCTTGAGATAGCGGGTGACCTCGCTGACGGCGACGATGCGCATCGGGTCCGATCCCTTTCAGATGCCGACCAGTGACGGGTGCGAGGGCGCCAGTCGCTGGCGCGCAATAGGCGCGAGCCGCTACGTACTACGTGCGCAGTGGCTCGATCACCAGCAGCGGCTGGCCGTACTCGACGGGCTGGCCGTCCGACGCGAGAATCTCATGCACGCGCCCGCTGCCGCTCGCCTCGACGTCGTTGAGCACATTCAGCGCCTCGATGGCGGCCACCACTTGCCCCTCGCGCACGACATCGCCCACCGACACCAGCGGCGCGCCGGCCGGCTGCATGCTCGCGCGGAAGATGCCGACTAGTGGCGCGGAGATCTCGACGACGTGCGGCTGCTGGCTGTCGCTGCCGGCGTTGGAAGGGTCTGGCGCCTCGTAGGCGTCGAAATCGCCATCAGCGGCAACGATGGGCGCTGCGGCTGACGCTGGCTTGCGCAGCGTCAGCTTGAGCCCGTCGGCTTCTCGCTCGATGGCAATCTCTTCGATGTCGGAGCCGTTCATCAGTGTGATGAGCTGGCGAATCTCGGCGATGCTCAAACTGGGTTGCGACGATGCCGGACTCGTGTCTGCCCCGCGCTCTACACGCTCGCGCGCCATAGTGCCCCTCCCAACTCGTGCGGGCGCCGTCCGCTCAGCGCCTGAAGCCCTTTCCCCCGACTCCAGATGGCATCTCTCCCAGCCCTCCCCGCCATCACGGGAAAGGGAGCTGGGGTGAGCCGTTCGTGCTCCGGCCCGACGCCGCTACGCGAACGGCGCTGCGCGAACGCACGCTAACCAACGCGCTCGACGTACGTTCCGGTATCGGTTTTGACGCGAATCTTCTCGCCGGTGGTGACGAACAACGGCACCTGCACGACGAGGCCGGTTTCCAGCGTGGCCGGCTTCGAGCCGCCGGTGGCGGTGTCGCCCTTGAAGCCCGGCTCTGTGTACGTCACCGTCAGGTCAACCGTGATCGGTGGCTCGACCGTGACCGGCTCGTCATTGTAGAACGCCACGTCGAGCTGCATGCCCTCCAGCAGATAATTCTTGGCATCGCCCAACTGTTGCGGAGTGAGCTGGATCATCTCATAGGTGTCATTGTTCATGAAGTAATAGAGGTCGCCATCACTGTAGGAATATTGGACGGTGTGGCGATCCAAATAGGCGCGCTGGAAGCGCTCGCCGGCGTCGTAGGTGCGCTCGAAGATGGCGCCGGAGCGCAGGTTCTTGAGCTTAATGCGGACGATGGCGCCCCCGCGCCCCATCTTGATATGCTGCCAGTCCATAATCGAGTAGAGCTGGCCGTCCATCTCGATCGTGACGCCCTTCTTCAGGTCGCCCGTGGAAATCATACGATCCTCCCGCGCCGATTCATCGTGATGCGGCGCCGAATGGTACGGCTGCCAGGCGCCTTGTCGCGCCGAGCCGCCAGTGTCCTTTGAGTAATTGTGCGCTAGGGCCGGCACGCATGCATGCGCCACGTGCGGCCGGGATTACCCACGCTATTCTACCACGCGCCGCGACTCTGTGCGCCCGCGCACCGGGGATGCCTGCGCCCGCCGCTTTAGCGGGCGGGCAGCGCGAAGCGCTTGTGCGACGCCGTCAGCACACGCACGCCGGCATCCGTGAGGACCACCGTGTCCTCAATGCGTACGCCGCTCCAGCCGCTGACGTAGATGCCCGGCTCGATGCTGAAGACCATGCCCGGCTCCAGCGTGTGCTCCTCGGCATACTTGCTCAGCGCCGGGCTCTCGTGAATCTCCAGCCCCAGCCCATGGCCGAGGCCATGCAGATAGTGCTCGCCATGGCCGGCGGCCTCCGCAACATCGCGCGCCAGCGCGTCCGCCTGCTGGCCCGTCATGCCGGGCCGGATGCGCGCCTCGCAGATCTCTTGCGCGCGCCGGACGAGGTCATAGATCGCCTGCCCATCAGGGCCTGGCTCGCCCAGACAGACCGTGCGCGTCATATCCGAGCAGTAACCGGCGAAGCGCGCGCCCATGTCGATGATGATCGGCTCCCCCAACGTCAGCTCGCGCGCGCTCGGCTCGACATGTGGCAGCGCGGCGTTCGGTCCACTCGCTACGATCGGCGTGAAGGCCATCCCGTCGGCGCCTTGTTCCAGCATGTAGCGCTCGATCTCGCGTGCCACCTGCTTCTCGGTCAGCCCCGCGCGGAGGTAGCCGCAGAGATAGGTGAAGGTGGCGTCCGTGATGGCGACGGCGCGCTCGATGGCTGCCAGCTCCGCGTCGTCCTTCATCGCGCGCAGCGGCTCGACGAGCGCACGCGTCGCGACCAGCTCTGGCGGCGCGGCGTCGCCGGCCTTCTCCGCCAGCGCGCTGGCAAGGTCATCGCGCCCCGCGACGGTCACGTGCGCCGCCTCGAAGCCGATGCGCCGCGCCCCCATTGCCAGCAGCGTCTCGGCGGCGAGTGGGGCGAACGGTCCTTGCCGGTGGATGACGCGCAAACCAGGACATTCGCGCGCGGCAAGCTCGGTGTAGCGCCCGTCGGTGATGAGGAAGATGGCGTCGCGCGAGACGACCAGCGCGCCAGCGGAATCCGCGCCGTCGTCGTGGCCGCTGAAGCCGCTGAGATAGCGCCGGTTCTCGGGATTGGTGACGAGCAGTGCATCTAGCTCTTGCTCCTGAAGGCGCCGGCGCAGGCGCGCCACACGCTCAGTGATGGCGGTGATCGGCTCGGAAACGCTCATGGCGTGCTCCTCAAGAAGCTGGCGGGATGAGTGAGCTCCTGCGGCGCGCTCAAAGTGGGCTGGGGCCGCGGCGCTCCCTGGATGCCCGCTCGCGCTCGCGCTCCTCCGACACCAGCGCGTCCAGCGCGTAGAGATAGCCGCGCCAGCCAAGGCCGACCACCTGGCCGCGACAGATCGGCGCCAGCAGGGATTCGTGACGGAACGGCTCGCGCGCATGGATGTTCGAGAGATGCACTTCGATGACGGACCGCCCTGTGCCCGCCAGCGCATCGCGCAGGCTGACGCTGCTGTGCGTCAACCCGCCGGGATTGATGACGATGCCCAGTGTGGTCGCAGACTCGGCTTGCAGATAGTCGATCAGCGCACCTTCGTGGTTGGACTGAAACGTGCTGACGTCGCACTCCAGCTCGTCGCCGCGCGCGCGCAGGCGCTCGTCGATCTCGGCGAGGGTCGTGCGCCCATAGATCTCTGGCTGGCGCCGGCCCAGCGTGTTCAGATTCGGCCCGTGCAGCACGAGCACGCGCAGGCGCGCCGCCCGCAGTTCGGGGTCACTCATTGGGCTCATTGGCTATCCCTCTCATTCCTCAGCGCCGATCTCGTGCAGCGCGGCGCGCACCGCTTGCTCAGGCACGTCGGCGACGAGTGCAGCCGTGCCTAGCGCCGCAGGCAGCACCCAGCGGACCTGGCCGCCGCGCACTTTTTTATCCCACAGCACAGCACGCAGCAAGTCAGAGGTCGCAACGCCTTCGATGCGCGTGGGCAGACCGAAGCGCCGTAAGAGCGCCTCCTGGCGCTCGGCCAGCGCTGGCGGTGTGATGCCCAGCCGCGCGCCGAGCCGCGCCGCCGCGCACATGCCGGCCGCCACGGCTTCGCCATGCAGCCACGCGCCGTAGCCCGTCACCGCCTCGATGGCATGGCCGACGGTGTGGCCGTAGTTCAGCAGGTGACGGCGTCCGCCTTCCCCCTCGCGCTCGTCTTCTTCCACCACAGCGGCCTTCAGCGCCACCGAGCCGGCGATGGCCTGGGTCGTCGGGACGGGCTGCTGCGCCAGCAGCGCTGCGGCGTCACGCTCCAGCGTCTCAAAATACGCCGCGTCCAGCGCCACGCCATGCTTAACCACCTCCGCCCAGCCTTCCGCGCGCTGGCGCGCCGGCATGGTGAGCAGCGCGGCGGGGTCGGCGAGCACGAGTCGTGGGGCGTAGAAGACGCCGATCAGGTTTTTGCCGCGCGGATGGTCTATCGCCACCTTGCCGCCGATCGAGGCGTCCACCTGGGCCAGCAGCGAAGTGGGCACCTGGATCAGTGGCAGGCCGCGCAGGTAAGTGGCGGCGGCGAAGCCCGCCAGGTCCCCCACCACGCCGCCCCCCAGCGCGACCAGCGCTTCACCGCGCTCGACGCGGCGCTCGGCCAGCCAGTCGTGGATGGCGTCTAGCTGCTGGCGCGACTTGCTTGTCTCGCCCGCAGGCACACGAAACACCAACGGCTCGAAGCCAGCTCGCAGCAGCGCGGCCATGAGCGCCGGCTCGTAGAGCCTGGCCACCTGCGCATCGGCGACGACATGCAGCCGCGGCGGCAGGCCCAGCGCACGCAGCCGCTCGGGAAGCGACGCGAGGCCACCCCAGGCGACGACGGCGTCGTAGCCAGCTCCCACGGCACTGCCCACGTGGCGGACATAATCGGATACGCCACCCGCTGGCAGCGCCCCCCGCGCGACTAGGCCAGCGACGATACGCGCAGCCACCTCGTCGGCGGCGAGGTCGTCGGAGACGATCGTCTCGTCGGCGGTCTGGTCGGCTGGCTGGGCGGATCGCTGCCTGACCTGCACCTCCATTCGCACATCCTCGGCGTGGTTCCCGAAAGCCAGGCGCACGGCCTCGGCTTCGCGCTGAA
>Ga0209647_1001021_pt1 | contig 24860 bp, 19 predicted proteins | sample GraSoi_2013_60cm_FD_185827 | JGI IMG/M metagenome (GOLD analysis project Ga0209647, IMG submission 185827) | Grasslands soil microbial communities from the Angelo Coastal Reserve, California, USA - Sample 9_17_2013_60cm (SPAdes) (version 2) | ecosystem: Environmental > Terrestrial > Soil >... | reverse complement strand
CCAGACGCGTTCGGCCATCCACATCCCTCTCGCCCTCACCCCGAAATCACGGGAAAGACGCTCTGTAAGACGGCGAATCTGCGCGATTTTGTCTACATCAGGAATGGACGGGAGAATCGGTTCATAGTAGCCGCCGCTGACAATCTCCACCTGCTGGCGTCGAACCAAAGCCGCAATTCGTTGCAGGAACTCTGGATGCGCCTCATCGATCCAGTCCAGCAGTGAACCCGTGTAGTGCAGACCGAGGCGCACTTTAGGATGTCGCTCGAGCGCCTCGATCATCGGCAGATACGATTCCTCGTAGACCTGCTGCATAACCCAGGGGAAATTACCGACCGGCTGGTGATTGTGGAATACCAATCCAAGGTGGATACTACTTGTTCGTTCGCTCATCGCGCACCTTACTCGAAAAATTAATAGGGGCCTTATTCCACTATAGTCTATAAGGCCCTAGAGGGTCAAGAAGTGCCAGCATTATAAGCAGAACCACTAGAAATTTCCCTGGAAACAAGCTATACTCTATACAGTAGGTGTGTACTCTTTCCCTCGTACTCCGATTTCCTCTAGACAACCGTAGCGTTACTTCCCACAGGAGGGCTATTATGCTCGGAAAAGCACACACGTACCGGCTCCTCGCATCGCCGGTCATCCTCGCCGTCTTCCTTCTCTTTATTTCGGCCCCTGTAGCGCTCGCTGCTTCTCATGTTCAACGGCTCTCACTAGTTGGGCCCAAGCAGTATTACCTGGCCCTTGGTGATTCACTCGCCTTTGGCTATCAGCCCAATCTGAACTACGATGATGGTTATGCTGACGACTTCTTCAGCAACCTGCAAAGCCACGGAGACCAGAAGCTAGCGAATCTGGGCTGTCCTGGTGAGACAAGTAGCACCCTCATCCAGGGAGGCTGCCCCTACCCGTTTTTGCGTAAATATTTTTACCTCGGCCCGCAACTCAGTGCAGCCATAAACTACTTGCACAGGCATGTTGGCCAGGTAAGCCCCGTCACCCTCGATATCGGCGCGAATGACCTGCTGCCTGATATCAATGCAAGCAACTGTACGGTCAGTTCAAGCTTCGATTCTGACCTGGCAAAGGTCGACCAGAATCTGACGGGAACCATTTTGCCGCAGTTGACGACCGCGCTAACAGTGAATGGACAGTTAACAGGCGACCTGGTGCTGATGAACTACTACGACCCGTACCAGAATATCTGCCCAAATTCAGTGCCGTATGTCCAGACGTTAAACCAGCATCTTCAGACTGACGTGAACGCGTTTGGCGCCACTATCGTCGATGTCTTTAGCGCCTTTGGCGGTGCAGGCAACATCTGCACCTATACCTGGATGTGCAGTATCTTCAAAGATATTCATGCCACGGACACAGGCTATAGCGTCATTGCCTCTACCTTCGAGAGTGGCACAGGTTATTAGGTGCTTCTCTCAGGAGTGCATGGAGGATTGGCATCACGACATTAGAGGAACAAAGAGTACCCACCATGCCAATCCTCCATACATCTTCGAGCATCCGAAGCTTTGATATATCTACATAAACTCTTGTGTTATTGTACTATGCATCGATCTTGTAGCCTACACCGCGCACCGTCTTAATTAATGGATGCGGGAAGCCCTGGTCGATCTTGTCACGCAGGTAGTGAATGTAGATATCCACGACATTCGAAAGCGCCTCCAGGTCATAGCGCCAGACCGCGTCAACGATTTGCGTGCGCGTGAGCACCTGGCCAGGATGGCGCATCAAGTACTCCAGCAGGGCAAACTCTTTGGCCGTCAACTCGATGACGCGCCCGGCGCGTCGTGCCTCGTGCCGCACAAGATCAAGCGTCAGATCGCCGACACTGAGTTGGAGGGTCTCATCAAAGCGACGGTCGCGGCGGCGCAAGAGCGCGTTGATACGCGCCAGTAATTCCTCCATGGCGAAGGGCTTGGTCAGGTAGTCATCGGCTCCTACATTGAGACCCGTCACACGGTCCTCGACCGCACCACGCGCTGTGAGCATCAGCACAGGTGACATAATATGTTCGGCGCGCATTTGGCGACAGATCTCAAGTCCATCGAGGCCAGGCAGCATCACATCAAGAATCACCACATCATAGGTATCACTCAGGGCAAGATCAAGACCGGTGTGCCCATCATGCGCGAGATCGACGGCATGACGCTCTTCCAACAGGACCCGGCGCAGCAAATACGCCAGGCGCTGTTCGTCCTCTACCACAAGGATATGCATTGCTCATTCCTCTTTTCTCTTGGGTGCCATCGAGTCGTTGGTCGGCATCTCTTCCTCTATTTTATGCTATGAAGATTGGAAACAGATTGGAAATATGTTTTTGCTATCGGTTCGACTCACGCTCGCATCCATCTCATGCAAGTTGAAAAGCGCAATAGAAAGTGGCGCTGGCACGATCATTTTCGTCATCATTGTAGTGGCAATTACAAGGGTCGCCCTGCATGGGCTTGCGAACCACTTTTCTGTGCTTCGAAAACTGTATACTTTCTCAGGAAACTGGTATACTAAACTAACTCTACTTCATTGACATCAAATTTGATTGAAGGCGTGCATATTGTTATGGCTACAATAAAATTATTGATTGTTGACGATCACGGGCCATTGCGCAAAGCCTTACGCAAGGGGTTAGAGGCGACCGGGGCCGTGTACGTGCTGGGTGAGGCCTCCACCGGGCAGGAGGCCCTTAACCGGGCGCTGGAACTTGATATAGACGTAATTTTAATGGATGTACAACTACAGGATGCGCAGGCCGGGCGCAAGGCCCTCAGCGGCGTTGGGGCCGCAGTCACCATCCGGCGTGAGCGCCCGCGTATGCCCGTCGTCTTTTACTCCATTCAAGATGATGACGAGTATTACCGCGAGTTTCGTGCCTCCGGTATTCTTACCCACTATGCTTATGTACGCAAAAGCAACTATCTGCTGCCCAGCATGCTCGTGCCTCTCCTGCGTGACGCCATCAACGGGCGCAGCCTGGTAGATCCTGAAATTGAAGACCGCGTACAGGAAGTGCGCGACCTCGATGAACAATCTCCCCGTGCCCTGTTGGAACCGAACGAACTGCGCGTGGCTGAACTAGTGGGGCAAGGCATGACAAATGAACAGATTGCAGCTCGTCTTAACCTGCATGATAAGCGGGCCGTAAGTCGCACCAATGGACGCATCTACGCCGCATGGGGCTTGAGCGAGACCGCCGTTGATGATAAAGTTGCCCGAGCCAGGGCAACCTTAATCTTTACACTCAATCGCATGATTATCTGGGATGAGAATGGTGTTGCGCTCGTGCAGGATCGTCGTGGTGAATGGGTACCATTGTATCTCGAGGCTCAAACAAACGCTGAGAATGGAGCTACAGCGGCGGAGATGGGATCAATGACCGGCGCAACTGTGAGAGAGGACGCGTGGCGCAAGCGTATCGTGCGCAGGAACAAGTACAAAGAGGATTGACATGTTGCACCACAACTTTCTCGACCCTGCGTATCTACTCCAAACCATCGTACTGGCCCTTTCCATCTTCAACCTTGTCTCATTCCTCTGGCTTGCGATCACGGTTTGGCTCAATGGAGATCGCAAAAGCGGCATAGCTCGCCTTGGTGTAGTTGGCCTTGGTCTTTCTGCCTTGTTTTTCTATATTCATGCGTTGTTGATCTCAACCCCGCTGACTCAGGCGCCAGGCTTGGTCACGCCGGAATTCTTGTGGCACCTCATCTGGCTTCCAGCTCTGGGAGTACCCTATATCTGGTTCGCTATCGGCTTATACTACGCCGCGCTGATCAACAAACGATGGCGCAAACGTCGCCCTCTGCTGTTGACAATTAGTGGGGTATTCGGCGTCGTAATATTGTTGTTGCTTGTTCTTAACCAACAGGCATTCACCTATGTTGGCACATTAAGGCTAGTTGCATATAGTGATGCTCTCAATGACCTGGGCAACAGTGTGCTTTCGCCTGTAGTGCTGTTACCCGTATTGTTTTTATGCTATTTCACCTTTTGTGCTATAGGTCCCTGGTTTACGTTTGGCCGTATTAGCCGGCTACTCCGTACCCTGTGGTATGCCCTGACAAGGCGGCGCAATGGTCCTTCCAGCTTGCGCCATGCCCTGGTCGATGCATTTTGGGATGATCCGGCCGATGCCGAGTCACTTGAAGAACCCCTTTTCTCCTGGCACCTGGCACGACCTGGTTTATTTTTAGCAGCCCTCCTGATGGTTGGCCTTACAACTACACTCGGTATACTCGTAATCCAGTCGCTAGTTAACTGGGTACAATTTGGACAGCATCTCGCCATGCCTGCTGCTCCAGAACCCCCAATTCCTGCAGGGGCGTCTGTTGTAGATTTGTTTCCTATCAGTTTGATAGTGCTGGACCTGGGCGCTAATGGTGCAGTAGCACTGGTCATTCTGCTCATTGGCTATTCGATCGTCCGTCACGGTATCCTGATCGATCGTCCTCTAGCCCGGCGCGGTTTCTTTGAGCAATGGCGCGGTATCGTCATCGTCGCCACTGCTGTCGCCATCTTAATTGTACTCATTATTGCTTTTACGCGCAGCAGCCTTGGCGGGCTGCTCTTGATCACCTCGCTTGCAACGGTTGCCTACGCCCTCTTTACCTGGAGCAGCTATACTGCTCATGATCGCTATATTGCTCTGCTAGGACCATTTGTGCGCAGTACCAGCTTGCGTCACTGGTTGAATACCAACCAGCGCAAGACAGAGCAGGACCTGGAAAATCTCTTTTTCCATCTTTGCCACGATGTTTTAGCCGTGCGCTTTGCGTATCTGACCATCATGGCCGGAAATGTCAGGCGCAATTTCAGCTATCGCTGGCCTGTAGAGACGATGCTTGGAGCTAAACTCGTTCTCCCCAAAAAGAGAAATGAAGCAGTTGACGGCGTGAACACTGAATCCCATTCACAAGATGCTGGCGCGTCCACGTCCCGCACGAACTATAGCAATGGGAATTGGATCAAAGGGAATGGTGTTGCGTCTGAAGCTCCTAGACGTGTACAGATCATCTTGCATGGGCTGCCAATGATTTGTTGGGTGTTGCCGATTTACGATGAACGTGGCCTTGTTGCTACCCTTTATCTCGGCCCTCGCGAGGATGGAGGCTCATTTACTGATGAAGACATGAACCTTGCGCATGCCTGCGGACAACGCATACTTGATACGCTTGGCGACCATGAAGCGATGCAGGCTGTCGCCGGACTCCTGCGCCGCCGCATTGTAGATGTGAAGTTACTTGGTGCCCAGCAGCGTCGCGTCTTGCACGACGAAATTCTACCACAGATGCACCTGGCCCTCTTGCGCCTGGAAATGTTACGCTCTCTCCCCAACGCCAGGCCGAACCTTCCATTGAGCCTGGAAGCCTCTGAGCTTGGCCGCGAGCAGGCCTTGAATGAAGCTATCGACCTGATCAGCGGAGCGCATCGTCGTCTCGCGAGCATGATGCGTACCACCGCGCCCGGTGCGCCGCATCGTTTAGAGCGAGACGGCTTGATGCACGCTATTCGTACCATGCTGGAACAGGATTTTCAGAATGCATTCGACGAGGTAGAGTGGTGTGTCTCCGAGGAGACAGCCGCCTGTATTGACGAAGTGATGCCACCAGCCATTGCGGAACTGATCTTTGCCGCCGTGCAGGAAGCCCTGCGTAATGCCGCTCGTCATGCTCGCGGATCCGATGTCCATCGTCACCTGCATCTTCTCCTCAAAGCCTCATACAGCTCTGGGAACCCTTACCTCGAAGTCATTGTAGCCGATGATGGTGTTGGCATTGCCTCTGCCAGTAGCTCCACCATGGGTACAGGTGGTGGTTTACTCACCCATAGCGCCCTGCTTGCCATCGCCGGTGGCAGCTTAACCCTCAAAAGCGCTCCCGGAGAGGGTGTCACAGTGAGAATCCTGCTTCCCGCCGAATCACTGCATTAAACACTTCTTATAGCCATTTACTACTCGAAAAAAGCTGAGCGCCTCACTTTCGTTGTCGAACCAACTTGAGCATGTTAGGAAGCAAAAGCTTCATTCTGATCTCTCGCACCAGGGCGTCAAGGAGACGACGGTACGCCGCGACTTGCTCTTCGAGCGCAAGATCAGGTGATGGCGGATCTTCCACCGACCAGAGGAGATGCCGACCGGCACCAGGAATGATCGGTCAGGTCCCGGTAGCACCGCTGCACAGGACAATGCCTTCATCCCACTGCATCCCAAACGTCGGCTCGATGAAGTGATCGGATGCAAGCAATGGAATCCCTTGTTCGTGTAACACCTGCTCCGCCAGGATACGTCCCTGCTCATCTTGCGTGGGGGTACTCCACACGTCCCAATGACGCTCCGCCAGCGCTGCAAGAATGCTGGCTGCCAGCAGAGCGCGGCTCGATCCACGAGCGCAGAGAAAGAGGAGACGCGAAGCCATGATGCCTCCTTCCGCTGGTATAGCTTTCTTGCAGAACAGCGTACTCAATTTTCTCGCGAAAAGCAATGCTCTGTCACTTTTTCCATTTTGAGAACCAGGCGTCTAGCGATGCAGGTCAATTGGGATTGGCTCCCCTTTGTGTTTGATGGTGAATGCCAGGCGCGTCCAACTATCAGGCCACCTGGGATTTGTCGTGCAGCCCTCGGGAGTGACGTCGAGGCCCGCAAAACCCAGGATAACTGCCTGCCACGCTGCCCCAGCACAGGCGGCATGAATGCCGTCCGGCGTATTGCCACGGAGATTTTCCAGGTCGACCATGTTGCCTATCATGAAGAGATCATAGGCTTCCCTGGCTTTGTCGAGTTCACAGGCCAGGATTACATGGAATGCCGGCGTGAGTGAGGAACCGTACTCGTGATCGGTGATGGGATAGTAGTAATCCCAGTTGACGCGCTTCGTCTCAAGATCGAATTCCTGCTTAAGCACGGTCAACAACATCAGCACATCTGCCTGTTTGACGATCTGGTACTTCTGTACATCTTCCACACCAAGAATACCCTGGTAGGATTCCTTGCGTCCCTCATATTTTGACTTGTCGAATGGCTCCAGGCTGAAGAAGCCATCGAACTGCTCGAAGAGCCTGGACTGCGGGTTCTGCAGAATGCGCAGGTGTACGATAATATCTTGCCAGTGATCCAGTCGCTCTTGCGTAATGTCCAGGAGTTGTTTGAGGTTCTCGGCCTTCTCTGGGACCTTGGTCTGCAGATAGTTCCAGACATCGAGCGCGATCTGGAGGTTGTGGCGGGCCATATAGTTGGTGAAGGTGTTGTTGCTGACGTGCTCGTGCCATTCGTCGGGGCCGATAACGTTAGTAATCTCATAATCGTTATGCTGCTCATTCTTCTCGACGCGGCTCTCCCAGAAAGTGGCGGCACTCAAAATGACCTCTGCACCGTAGTCGCGCAAGAAATCGTTATCACCTGTGACAGTCCAGTAATGCCAGGTGGCGTGAGCAATGCTGGCCGTAATGTGTATCTCTAATGGAGCATTTAAAATGGAGATTACCTCGTGAGTCTCTGGATGAACCATGCTTGGTGGCGTCGTCTCCTCACCGGTGAGGGCACTCTCCCAGGCAAACTGCGCCCCCTTGTACCCGTTGCTCGCTGCTTTTTTACGTGCGGCCGGCAGCGTGCGATAGCGATAAATCAGGAGGTTGCGTGCAACATCAGGCATGACGTACGTATAGAAAGGCAGCATGAAGATTTCGGTATCGTGGAAGATGTGACCGCGATAGCCGAACCCTGTCAACCCCTTGGCTGCGATGCTGTAACGATCGTCGTGCAGCGCGGCACTAATGCGTAACTGGTAGATGTTGTAGCGAATGCCGATCTGGGCCTTCTCATCGCCCTCAATAATCACGTCTGCCACCTGCCAAAATTGCTGCCATGCCTCCTGGTTCTTTGTCTGCAGTTCATCGAAGACGGATGTATTCCCACTTGTGCCTGCAGTCTCATGATGTTTGAGTGCTGTGAGGAGCGGCTCGACGCTGTCACGTGAGGTATACATGACAACGACTTTCTCGACCGTCACTGTAGCTCCCGGCGCGATCGTGCCATAGAATTCAATGCTCGGTGCAGTGGTCAAGGGGCCATATTCCTTGCGGAAACCGGGGGCATCGATGGTGAAACTCATCGTCTGGACAAGCTGCACTCCTGACTTCCTTGTGACGGTTTGAAACCAGATCAGGTCGCCCTCGTGCCCTTTGTCGACGGCTTCCCAGTGCATAAGATCATAATTACCGACAGCCGGATTAAAGTTCGACCACAGGGCAATATCGAGCGGGTCACTGTTCAACTGGTCGGACGTGACACGAAAGCGTACCGCGCCAACGTGTTCATCTGCCAGGCTGGCGATGCGCTCACTGCTGATCTGCAGCCGTACCCCCTTCGGGCTCTCCCACTGGACGGTACGCGTGAGTACGCCGTTCTGCATATCAAGAGTACGCTGGTAGCTCAGGATTCTTCCCCGGTCGAGGCGGAAGTGCTCGTCGCCGATGCTCAAGCCTATTGGCAACCAGTCCGGGGCGTTGGCCAGTTCCTCCTTGGCAAAGGGAACGGCGTCGAAAACGCCGTACAATAAGGTAGCGGGACTGGCTCCGGGATGGCCCTCTTCGAAGGTGCCGCGCGTGCAGAAGTAGCCATTACCAACGCAATAGACGGTCTCCTGGCTATGCAAATTCTTTGGAGTAGGGTTAAACATATCTTCGCTTATGTGCCAAAGACTCATGAAAGCATCCTCCTTCCAACACTCTGGCCTTTCGACTGTTTCAGGCCAATATGTCTTGCAATCGTTTGTTTGTCAACGCCGGCAGCACCTTGTCTGCTTTATGAAAACGCTCTGCAGGACCAATGGCCAGCGCCTGCATACCTGCCTTTTTGATCGCCTCGATGCCTGCGTCCGCGTCTTCAACGCCCAGGCATGCTGAGGTCGGAACACCGACGAGACCTGCCGCGTAGACGAAGATATCCGGGGCCGGTTTAGTATTACTGACACTATACCCGTCAGCAATACCGTCGAAATACCGGGTGAGGTTCAGCCGCTCAAGCACAATACGACAGTTCTTGCTCCCGGAGGCGGTCGCCGTTTTGATGCCCGCCTGCCTGATTTCTTCCAGTAACGCTCTGCCGCCTTCGATGACTTCGTCAGGCGTCATCTGGTGAATAAGGTCGTTGTAGTAGCGATTTTTCCGATCCATCATCTCCTGGATCTGTGTTTCGCTGTATTGGCGGCCCCGGATAATGTACATCAGCGATTCGCGTCGCCCGACACCTCGCAGGTGAGTATCGTTTTCCTCCTGAGTAAAAGGAATGCCTTCATCATCAGCCAGGCGTTTCCAGGCGAGATAATGGTACTCTGCTGTGTCCGTCAGGACCCCATCCAGGTCGAAGAGAATGGCCTTTGGTGTTTGCAACATAACAATCTCCTCCTCCTGACTTATTTTACACCAATATCCACAGCTTTAGCTGAACTGGGAGCAGACTCTCCACGAAACTCGCTGTATTAAGCTATGACGAACGAGTACAAGGTTCGTCATAGCTTAGCCCTCCTCCGGACGTGTTCCGCAAGGCCCGGCTGCAACCACCCCCGGCGCTCGAACTCTTCGATAAGCCGGACATAGGGTTCGTCGAAACGCCCAACGTGGTCCGGTCGTGGATCGATCACCTCGCGTATGCGTACCATCTCTGCGGCAACATCGGACACCTTGCGACCTACGGAGGCGGCGAGGACGGCCATACCTAGCGCGGCCTCGGCGTTGTCAGGGAGGCGGACTGGTCGGCCCAGCACGTCAGCACGAAGCTGGCACCAATACTGGCTGCGCGCGCCCCCACCGGTCAGCATCAGTGCGCCATCAGTGGGAGCGCCGAGCATATCAAGAGAGTCAAAGCATAGCCGCTCGATGTAGGCCACACCCTGGAGCATGGCTGCGTACAGGTCGATCTCGTCGGTCGGCTCCCCGAGGATGAAGCCCTCCGCTTCGGGCGCAGTGAAAGGGAACCGCTCCCCGCGTGAGACGAGGGGGTAAGCAATGACGCTGGCAGGCTCTCGCTGCGCTGCTTGCGCATTGAGCGCGTCGAGGTCGCGGCCGGGAAAGTACCTGGTAAGTACACCTGCACCTGTGCTGGAAGCCCCCCCGGGAAGCCAACCACCATCGGGAGAGCGATGTGAGTACATGACTCCAGCGGGGTCCCGGATGAGTTTTTGCGTTACGCCTTTCAGAACGAGTGTGGTTCCAAGCACGGAGTTCCAGCTACCCATGCTCAGAGCCCCTGCGCCGATCTGGGCGGCACAGCCGTCCGTCATACCAGCGATAACAGGCGTCCCTTCAGGGATACCCGTTATCGCTGCAGCCCCCGTGCAGAAGGTCCCAAGCTGGGTGCCAGAGAGTACAACGTCGGGCAAGATCCCTTCAGGCACGCCAAGTGTGGCGAAGACCTCGTGAGGCCAGGTATCTGCGATCAGATTGTATCCCGTCTTTAACGCGGTACTCGTGTCCGTTGGAATGTCATGACCGGTGAGCCGCCTGTTGATAAAGTCCGTTTGGTGGGCGAGCCGGGCACCGGGTATTATGTCTCGATTCTCATGGAGCAGCCAAAGCAGCTTCGGCAGCGCCCACGACGGCTGCATACAGTAGCCTAGGGAGGCCCACACAGCAGCTCCTACTTCATTGATACGCCGGACCTTGTCAGCCGCGCGTGTGTCGTCATACATAAGCCCCGCTGTGAGTGGCCTGCCGGCGCGGTCGATGAGAAGGATTGTGCCGGACGTGCCGTCAACGGCGACCCCGTGGATCGACTCGGGAGGCAGATCCTTTAGGGCGATGCGGCAGGCGGCGGCGATAGCGCTCCACCACTCTTCAGGGTTCTGCTCGTGCCGGGGACCATCCCGCTGACTGGTAAGCCGTTGGGAGCCTACGCCGAGTACCTCTCCGTTGGCCGACACTGCAATCGCGCGGACACTTTGGGTTCCCAGGTCGAGGCCGAGCCAGGCAACCCCCGGCCCAGGCATATGATCAGTCATTTGCACCCCCACCCAATGTTCTGAAAAGGGTCATATATACTATAAGCTTTTTGCGCGATCCACCGCTAGTGCGACCTGGCAGCAATGCTTGCCTCCCCCAGCCGTTCATATGCACACTAAAGAACTTTGTGTTTCGTCACACTACCCATCAACCGCTTCACCAAATGAGGCACCCACCTCTGCAAATAGGCTTGCTTGCTATGCTCAGTAATCTTCCCACCATAGCGTTCCAGCGTGTACGCGCGCGTTAATTCATCCAGGATAGCATACACACCCTAACATTCATGTTTCTACTCGCTCGCCTTAAGTCTAACTATCGGCTATACTGGTAATATAGGTGGGATGCCTGTGCTACGCAATGGAATGGTTACAGGCAAAATACTACCCGGGTCTTATCATACCCAGCGACTCATTCTAAAATGAACATAACGCTTGCGTATTCGAGGGAGGTCTCGTCATGATACTTGTTACCGGAGCCACGGGCTATATTGGACGGCATCTCGTAGCCCGGCTGGTCGCCCAGGAAGAGCGACCGCGCTGCCTGGTACGAAACATAAGCCGTGCAGCAAACATCTTACCAGCAGGTAAAATTGAATTTGTGAAAGGTGACACAACATCCCCTGCTACTCTAGAGACTGCCGTGCAGGGCATCGATACCATCGTGCATACCGCATTTATCACCGCCGATCACAAGCAGTCCGCGGGCAATCAGTACGACGCAACCAATGTCCAGGGTACCGCCAATCTGATCAAAGAGGCAAAAAAAGCTGGTGTCAAACGTATCATCGTGCTTAGCGGACTTGGCACTAGGCCCGATCAACCTGGCAGCTATATGCAGGGACGTTACCTGGCCGAACAAATGGTCAAGGAGAGCGGCCTGGATTGGACGATCATCCAGCCATCCGTCTTATTCGGCAAGAATGCCCCTTTCATCAAAGGCTTGACCGACCTCATCCGCACATCACCAGTGGTGCCGCTGATTGGCGGCGGTAAGGTCATGTTTCAGCCGATCTACGTGGAAGACGTCGTAACCGTTATCCTCAACGTATTGCACGAGCCTGAGCGCGCGAAGGACAAAACCTATACCATCGGTGGCCCTGCCTACTACTCCTTTACCCAGATTATCGACGCATTGCTGCGCACTATGCATAAGCGACGAATCAAAGCGCCTGCCCCCACACCTCTGGTTGGTGTAGGAGCCACGATCATGGAAGCCGTATTGCCCAAACCCCCGTTGACGAAGGCCGCGATGACCCTCTTCACCTTTGATAACACCACCGACCTGCACAGCGTCGAACGCGATTTTGGCTTCACACCGGTGTCTTTCACTACTTACCTGGCGCAGCAAGGAGTATGAATTTAATCTGCTTTCTTTACCTCTCAGGCAATTTCCATATGCTATAATGGATGGGCATAGGCGTCTTTATCTATGGGGAGCATGTCCACCCATCTACGCCTGTTGATTACCAGTGCCATCACCCGGTGATGTGGCAGCGGGTAAGGGCAGCCCCGACCTTAATGGCATGGAGGAAATTGTGGCAGTAACGCCTGATCCAACATCGAAAACGCATAACGACTTACGTGCACTCGGCGAAGCTCTTATGCGCATCTCGCGCATACTTCACGAACATAGCCGCAAGTTAGAAGTAGCCGTCGAAGGTACGTATGCCGGCCAGAGTGGTGATCCTCGTATCCAGTTGCTCAACGACTCCCTACGTATTTCTCGCACCGCCGACCTGGAATTGGGACGGCTAAATCAAGCCGCGCAGCGACTGGTACTTGCGTTGCAAGAGCAGTTAGCACAGGCGCCTCAGACTCCTCCTCCATCTACATCCCGCCCGCTTTCACCGGCTCCTACGGGTAGTTTCGAACGTGAACGGGAAGCTCTCAACACAAGTATACACAACCTCCAACGCCAGCGAAACGAACTGGAAACCCTCTACGAGATCGCGCGTGTGCTCAACTCCACGCTCGAGTTTGATAAAGTACTGCGCATGGTCATGGATGAAGTCATCGATGTGGTGAAAGCTGAGCGCGGCTTCCTCGTCCTGGTGAATCCAGCCACCAATGAACTCGAGTTCACGATTGCGCGCGATAAAGAAAAGCGAACGATTGACGAGAGCGCATTTCAGTACAAAAACAGCCGTAGCACTTACAAGATCAGCCATAGCACTGTTGCGCGCGTCGTGCGCACGCGCGAGTCTGTACTCACCCATGACGCGCTGCTCGATAAGGCATTGAAAGAGCAGGAAAGTATCATGGCTAATAGCATCCGCTCCATCATGTGCGTCCCGTTAGTGGTGCGCAACAACTGCATTGGCGCGGTATATGTCGATAGCCGTATCAACGCGAACCTCTTCAGCGACAAGCACCGGGACCTGCTGCTCACCTTTTGCCACCAGGCAGCTATTGCCATTGACAATGCCCGCCTCTTCGCCGACCTCAACCAGGCGCTGCGCAGGGTCGAAGAAGATAAGCAGTATATGGATAACATCTTTGCCTCTATAGCGAATGGCGTCATTACCACCGACCCATCCGGCATCATCACAAAGTTTAATGACGCGGCCGGTATCATCCTACAAATCAACCCGCTTTCAGCAGTAGGCAAGGACTACCGGGAAATTTTTCGCGCATTGCCACAGGTTGGCCTGATCGAAATCCTGCAAAACACGCATGTGCAGCACCAACATGGCACGATTGTGCCCGATACGGTCGAATGCGAAATACCGGGCCGTGCCGGCCGGGTCAGCTTGACGCTCTACGTCTCCTCGTTGCGCGACACGCAGGACGTACCTATAGGCATGGCGCTTGTTATTGATGATCGCACCGAACTCAAACGTGCCGAGGCCAAGGCCAAAGAAATTCGTCGCATCTTTGGGCGCTACGTCCATCCCAATGTTGTGCAGCAGCTCATCGACAATCCAAATGCCCTGAACCTCGGTGGCGAGACTAAAGAAATCTCAGTAATCTCCGCCGATATCCGCAGCTTCACGCGCCTGAGCGAAGGTATGCCTTCCAGGGAAGTCATGAACTTGCTCAATACCTACTTTGAGATCATGGTCAAAGAAATCTGGGATGAGGAAGGCACCTTGACCGGCTTCTGGGGTGATGCGCTCATGGCGATTTTCAATGCTCCCTTGCGGCAGGAAGATCATGCGCTGCGTGCAGTACGAGCTGCCTGGAAGATGCGCATGGCGGTATTGAAACACCAGCGTTCTCAGCCACAAGATTCTCTGATCTCGTTTGGTATCGGTGTCAATACTGGCGAGGCCATGGTTGGCAACATTGGTTCAAAGGAGAGGTTGCAAAACTACACCGCGATTGGGGATGTCGTCAACGTGGCCTCCCGCCTGCAATCGAACGCTTCGGATAATAATATCCTGCTCAACCACTCGACTTTCACACGTGTGCGCCAGCTTGTGCGGGTGACCAAACTCCCACCGCTGCAGGTGAAGAATAAAGTGGAGCCGCTCGACGTCTGGTGCTTGACCGGGTGGAATGAGTCACAACAGCTTGCGTAGTACAAATCCCATCTGCGGTATGTGCACAAATCCGAACCATTCGTAGAGGCGGTGCGCGCGTATGTTGTCGTCCTGCGTATTGAGCATGATACGCAGGACTCTGGCTTTTTTAAAGAATTCTATCGCCTCGCTCATCAAACGTATGCCGACACCCTTGCCGCTCGCCGAGGGATGGACGGCAATGCGCACAAGATAGCCGAATTCGCCGTCCAGCGCATTAAATTGGTACCCCACTACTTTGCCCTCCAGTTCTGCCACTACAAAATAGGGATGGGTTGCAGCGATATCTTCAAAAGAGAGCGCGTCGTAACGCCAGAAATCCTCAAAGCTAGCCTCTTCGATGGCAAGCAGCGCGGGTATATCGCTGGTTACAAAAGGTCGCAGCTTGACCTGCGCATTGCCTGTTGCCGGGACACTGTAGTCGAACTTGTCATAAGCGTAAAGCAGGCGATGTGGCGCAAATCCGCGCGGTAAGAGTATGTCGCGCAGCCAATCGTTATGCATGTCGTTACCGGAGTAGTAAAGGTAACGCACGCCTCTCGTAATTAAAGATCTGGCAAGGTAATCAAGCATGGTGTCCAGCAGCTTGGTGTACGAGCGGCTCTCCGTCCAACTCACGCCAAAACCACCTACCCATGCAGAAGGAGCATTAATGGTTTGCGAAAGCAAGAAACTACGCAACGACGTTCCATTGAACATACCCACCGTAGGATAGTGGTTGAGCAGCAGTGGTAGTTCTTCCTGGGTGAACCGCTGGTAAATGTATTCAGAGGTATTCAGCAGGCGCAGCACCGACGGGAGATCATCGCTTGTCAGTAGTCGCACTTGATCAGACTTGAGCATGCTTTCTCCGCGTCAGTATCAGGCATCCGGCCCTTTGACTTCGCGTCGTAGCCGTTCAATATCTGGTTTAGGCGCGTTCCGCATACGATAGCCCGTCAACTTATGGATGCGGCGTAGCTCGGCAATCAGCACATCTGTATTGATACGCCACTGGGTAGTTGGTGCTGGCCCGAGGTTATCCACCGCAGCATCATCGCCCAGCAGTAAATTCACGCAAGTCGCTGCGCAATTAGCCATCGCCTGCAAATCGTAACCACCTTCCTGCACCATAACCAGCCGCCCGTCACACAGGTAATCAGCCAGTTCTATGATTATGCCTGTCAGCTTGGCAAAGCCAGCCGTAGAGAGATACATACCGCCCAAAGGGTCTTTCCAGTGCGCATCAAAGCCAGCGGAAACCAGGATCAACTGCGGGTTAAAGCGATCAGCGGCAGGGCTCATAACCTGGCGAAAGACGGGTTCGTACGTCTCGTAGCCCGTGGTTGCCGGTAATGGCACATTTATGGTGGTCCCCAGGCCTTCTCCTGCCCCACGTTCAGTCGAAAGACCCGTGCCTGGATAGAATGGTGCCTGGTGTATCGAGAAGTAGAGTACGCGTGGGTCCTCGTAAAACATCTCCTGGGTGGCGTTCCCATGATGCACATCGTAGTCAATAATCATCACACGCTCAAGCCCAATGTGATCGATCGCATAGCGTGCCGCGACTGCCACGTTATTGAACAGGCAGAAACCCATTGCCGATTCTGCTACCGCGTGATGCCCTGGCGGGCGTGCCAGGCAATAGGCGTTGTTGACCTCTCCCTGCATAATGGCATCGATAGCCGTGAGGGGAGCGCCCGCAGCCTTGAGAGCCGCCTCGTATGAGTGCGCGGAGATGTAGGTATCGGTGGCAAAGAAGCGTGTCTTACGCCCCCCCGTTTTTTCTTCCTCGGCAACCATGCGTGCCGCTGTCTCAACCTTGCGGATATAGGCGCGCTCGTGCACTGCGGCCAACTCATCCACGGTGGCCGCCCGTGGTGCAAGCTGTACCAGGCCATCTCGCTCGAGCCAGTTCAATCCCCGCAGGACATCCATCGCCCATCGCAAGCGATCTGGCTTATCCGGGTGGTTCTCTGGCGTAATATGCTCTAAAAAGATTGGGTCATAGATAAGGGCGGTTGTCATACATGTGCTTTCCAGCTAACAATGCTACGTCTCACCTCCAGCTTTCGCTGTTCTCTCATTATGCCAGATTGACGGCTTTTCCCGTGCTTCTGTGCTTAATAAGCATACACCATCCTAGGATACTCTAGCCAGTGCCTCTTCGGCCAGGTCAGGAATGTCAAAAATGGTATCAGCAACTGGAACCTTCGCTGCCTGCAGGGCTGCAACCTTGCCCTGTGCTGTGCCAGTATTGCCGGAGATAATCGCGCCCGCGTGCCCCATGCGTTTTCCCGGAGGAGCAGTCCTTCCAGAAATAAAAGTCACCACGGGCTTGCTCATCGTCTTAATGTACTCGGCTGCATCTTCCTCGTCACTTCCGCCGATTTCACCGCACATTACCACGGCCTTTGTCCCGGCATCCGCTTCAAAGAGCTTCAGGTAATCAGTAAAGGTCGAGCCAATAATCGGGTCGCCGCCAATCCCTATGCAGGTGGACTGGCCAATACCAGCCTCGGTCAACAAGGCGACAACCTCGTACGTGAGCGTCCCCGAGCGCGAGATGAAGCCTACTGGCCCTGGCTTAAATATCTGGTAGGGAATAATCCCGATCTTGCCTTGACCGGGTGTACACATCCCCGGGCAGTTTGGGCCGATCAAGCGTGCCCCATGCTCGCGCACCACCAGCATAGCACGTGTCATATCGATAACGGGAATACCCTCGGTAATACACACGATCAACTCAATACCCGCGCTTGCGGCTTCCATAATAGCATCGGCAGCGCCAGCCGGTGGTACGAAAATGCAGGTCGCGTTTGCACCTGTGGCTGCCTTCGCTTCCGCAACAGTGTCAAAAACGGGAGCATCTTCGACTATCGTGCCTCCCTTGCCAGGAGTAACACCGCCAACGATATTTGTGCCGGCTGTCTTCATGTTGCGCGTGTGAAACTGTCCCTCGCGCCCGGTTATACCCTGCACAATAACTCGTGTTGTATTATCTAATAGAATACTCATCTTGTCTTCCTCTAACCCTTCGAGTTTATAGCGGCAACAATCTTCTGGGCCGCGTCGCGCATATCCTTACCCCAGTCGAGTCCGGCATCTTTTAGCATGGCCCTGCCCTCTTCCGCACCGGTACCCGAGAGTCGCACGACGATCGGCATGCCCTTAGGCAGATCTGCCTGCGCCAAAATCACGCCTTTTGCCACCTCTTCGCCGCGCGTGATGCCGCCGAAGATATTTACCAGGATACCCTTGACCTGTGGATCACGTGCTACGAACGTCAGCGCCTTGCGCATGACTTCGGCTTTAGCGCCGCCGCCAATATCGAGGAAGTTGGCCGGTTTGCCACCGACACGGGCAACCATGTCAAGTGTCGTCATCACCAGTCCCGCGCCATTGCCGATGATGCCGACATTGCCATCCAGTTTGACATACGTCAGGCCTGCCTGCTTGGCCTCGAATTCCAGTGGGTTCGACTCTTCGGACTCCGCCCAGGCAGCATATTCCTTCTGGCGGAACAGGCCGTTGTCATCAAGTAGAATTTTGGCATCTGCAGCCTGTACCTGCCCATCAGCGGTCAGCGCGAGCGGGTTGATTTCGGCCAGGCTGGCATCACTTTCGATAAAAGCCCTGGCGAGCGCTGCCAGGATTGTCCCTCCTTTGGCAATCACCTGGTGGGGTAGTCCGGCTCGTGCCAGGATATCGCGCGCTTCAAACGGACGCAGACCCCAGTGCATGTCGATTGGCTGCTGAATGATCTTTTCGGGTGTGCTAGCGGCTACCTCTTCAATGTCGATACCGCCCTCTTTAGAGACCATCACTACAGGGGCCTGTGATTTGCGGTCGAGGATAATTCCTAGATAGTACTCCTCTTTAATATCCAGTTTCGAGACCACCAGCACTTTTTCTACGGTCAACCCTTTGATATCCATGCCCAGTACTTTTGCTGCGGCGGTGCGGGCCTGTTCGGGAGTGTCGCCAAATTGAATGCCGCCCGCCTTGCCTCGACCACCAACATAGACCTGGGCTTTAATCACTACGGGCCCACCTAGCTCGCGGGCAATTGCTTCGGCCTCTTCCGGCGTATATGCTACTCTCCCTGGCTGAATCGGGACGCCGAAGTGGGCCAAGATTTCTTTGGCTTGATATTCGTGAATTTTCACTGCAACCGTTGCTCCTTAATATCAGTCTTAAATAATAGATGCTCTGAGTGCGGGCCAGTAGTCAAGCTTATCAGCCTATGGTATGCTAGCACGCATATAAACGGGGTGTCAAGCATTGCCTGAACTTGATAGAATAGTAATAGAGGGATAGAACTTCACCTCGGCCTTCCTACCTTAGAAAGCGTAACAGGGGGATATGCTTATGCCAAAGGAAACATCAATCATTCCATCAACGCAGGATACGGACCAGAAAACCGTTATTTCAAACACGGCGCGCCCGGCGCAAAGCCACAAGTCACCTAAACTGGGGATATGGATTGCCTGTCTGTTCGCACTAGGATTGGTAATCCTTGGCAGCGTCAGCTATATCACCTGGAACTGGCTAACAAATTTACAAATTCCACTGGGCGTGGCAAACACGCAGGCTCCATCACTTACTACATTCAACGTGCAGCGGACAGCCACCTATGCAGACTTAAATTTTACTGTCCTGAATACACAGTATGCCACCACTTTTCCAGATGATTTAATTCAGTCAGGACCAGCAGTAGTGCGTGTAAATATGCGTGTCACCAATAAGACTACCAACCAGGTCTCTATCATCTATTATGACGTTGCTCGCCTGCTTGCACACAAAACCAATCCTATAGCGCCAACCAATGTACATCTTTCTACAGGCCCCCGGCCTGGCGCTAGCGAGACCGGTTGGATCGATTTTCCAGTCGCTAAAGGCACACAGCTAGCTGCCTTGAAGTTGCAACTGGGTTCTATCACACTCGGTGAAACGCTGGTGACCATACCGTTCAGCGGGTCCTTTAATCCTAAAAGCTATGCCAATAAGTTGTCTCCTCAATCATTGACCTTCTCGTATGGCTTCCAGGGCAACATACTTGACTATCACCTGACAAGCGTGGATGTTCGCTATTCCTATCAAGGTACGCAGGGTAAAGCAGGGGACCAGTACTACGTACTCAACTTCAGCGTTGACAACAATAACGGCGTAGATATCTCCCCCGGCTATGGTTATGATTATATCCGCCTCGTTGTCAATGGCTATAACCGCCCGCCCATCGATAACACCCTTCCCAATACGTTTAAAGCCGGTTCACAGCATGTTGGAGGTCGGGTAGTATTTGTAGCGCCAAAGGGCTTGACGACGCTAAATATCGCGTTTTTGCTGCAGTACGTGGCTGGGCAGGATAATTTTAACGTAAATCTGTGATCCCTATTCTACCCCCGAATAAACGCCAGCAACTCATCCCGCTTCTGCTCTAACAACTCCCTGCTCTTTGCCTCAACATTTAGACGCAGCAATGGTTCCGTATTGGAAGGGCGTACATTGAACCACCAGTCCCCATAATCTACCGTAATACCATCCATGTGATCAACCGCAAGCGCATCCTTGCCATACTTTTCCTCGAGCGCCTGCAGCTTACCCTGTACATCGCTCACCCCGCTATTGATCTCCCTGCTGCGTACCCACTTATCAAGTGGCCTGAGCAACTCTGAGAGCGGCTTGCCCTCGACGGAAACAAGTTCCAGCGTAATCAGAAAAGCGATCAACCCGGAATCTGCATACCAGTTATCGCGGAAATAGAAATGGCCGGAGTGCTCGCCTCCAAAGATGCCATTCAATTTGCGCATCTCTGCTTTGATATAAGAATGCCCCACGCGCGTGCGTACGGCCTTGCCCCCCAGCCCGTTGACCAGTTCGGGCACACTCTTGGAGACGATCAAGTTGTAGAGGATCGACGATCCTGGATGCTTGTGCAGCAAGCTGTTCGCCGCAATCGCCGTCACCATTGAGCCATCTACTATGTTGCCGTGCTCATCAACCGGGAACATGCGATCAGCGTCGCCATCGAAGGCCGCGCCCAGGTCAGCACCTACCTCGCGCACCTTCTTTTGCAAATCCGCCATGTTCTCAGGCTCGATTGGGCTGGCCGGGTGATTGGGAAAGCTCCCATCTAGCTCAAAGTAAAGCGGTACCAGTTCGCAGGGCAGGTGTTTGAACACGTGCGGCATCACCATACCCGCCATGCCATTACCGGCATCGATGACCACTTTGAGCGGCTTGACCTTGCTCACATCTATGAACGAAAGGGCATGCTGAACATAATCATCAAGCACGTCGCGCTGTATCACTTGCCCCTTGTGCGCGGGTTCCACAAAGTTGCCGCTTATCGCCAGGTCGCGTATATCGGCCAGGCCTGTCTCCAGGCTGATGGGAAAAGCCTGGGCGCGGCAGAATTTCATACCATTATATTGGCCCGGGTTGTGCGAGGCAGTAATCATTACCCCCGCGGGATAGTTGAATTTGCCCACCGCGAAATACAATTCATCGGTCGTCGTCATACCCAGGTCAATCGCATCGATTCCCTGATCGGTAATACCTCGTATTAAGGCCGCGGCCAACTGCGGTGATGAAAGGCGCATATCGCGGCCCACAGCGATCTGCGACACGTTAAGATATTGAGCAGCCGCGCGCCCGATGCGATAAGCAATCTCGTCGGTAAGGTCTTCTCCATAGATGCCGCGCACATCGTACGCTTTGAAAATAGCTGGGTCAATGGTCACATTTGATGCACTCATGCCCTTATTTCCTCGTTTTCCATATTTCTAAAAGTATCCAGGGTTCACCTGAACTGCGGGGATCATAGATTTGTCCAACTTCGCCAAATCCTGCTTTGGCGAATGCACGCCGGGCTGGTCGATTAGCCATAGCTGTTTCTGCATAGATGCGCACGATACCAGGCAGGGAAAAAAGATGTTGTACCAGCGTGCGAATAGCCTCCGGTCCATAGCCTTTGCCCCAGCGGGTTTTATCGCCAAGGCCTAACCCGATTTCAACCTGTCCCATTCGGTAATCGATATTGAAGTACGTGATCGTGCCGATAGGAACATGCTTTTCATCCTCGATGATAAACCAGAATTGTCGTCCATTCCCCCGCACATAGTTGCGTTCAAAAATGGGCAGAAATTCTGCTAGACTCGTAGAGTATGGGCGATGGGGATCATAGCGCCACACTTCGTCATCGCGCTCCCAGTTAAAGACGTAACGTGCGTCTTGCAGTTTGGGGCAGCGCAAATAGACACGCTCCCCGTGTAATAGAGGATAAGTATCCTTGTGTTGTATCTCGGTCATACTAAGCCTATCTCATGTGCAAAACTGGTCCCGGCAACCAGTGGTGAGACGTCAAAAGCCTGCGCCACCGTTTGTCCCAGGTCAGCAAATGTAGAACGCGTCCCCAGATTCACCCCCGCGCGTACTGGCTGGCCGTAAGCGAGTAGCGGCACCTGTTCGCGTGTGTGATCGCTGCCTCGATAGGTAGGATCATTTCCATGATCGGCGGCGAAAAAGATGGCATCTTCTGACCGCATCACCTTCTGCACCCGTGCAAACCATTTGTCTACATCTCGTAAAGCCTGGGCATACCCCTGGCTATCTCGCCGGTGGCCCCATAACATATCAAATTCTACCAGGTTGACAAAGAGCAGACCCGTAAAATCGCGTTCAAGCCAGCGCAACGTTGCCGCCATGCCATCCTTATTCGTTTCGGTATGGTCCCGCCGTGTCAGGCCGCGCCCTGCAAAAAGATCTTCGATCTTGCCAATGCCAATCACTTCTTTGCCACCGTCTTTCAGCACATCCAACAGCGTGGTTCCCACCGGTGGCAGCGAGAAGTCGCGCCGGTGCTCGGTGCGTGTGAAATTTCCCGGCGTGCCGGTAAATGGGCGCGCAATCACGCGCCCCACGGCATGCTCCCCGGTCAGCATACCTCGGGCAATCCTGCACATATTATACAGTTCTTCGAGCGGTATCACATCCTGGTGTGCTGCGAGTTGGAAGACGCTATCCGCAGAAGTGTACAGGATAGGACGACCGGTGCGCAGGTGTTCTTCGCCCAGTTCCTTGATGATTTCAGTGCCCGAAGCAGCCTTATTGCCCAGCACCTCGCGTCCGATAGCCTTCTCGAACTGCTTTACAAGACTGGCAGGAAACCCATGCGGATAGGTGGGAAAAGGCTTGTGCAGGACAAGGCCTGTCATCTCCCAGTGGCCTGTTGTGCTATCTTTGCCCGCCGCCTTCTCGACCATACGGCCATAAGACCCCAGGGCATTCTCAGCCGGTGGTGTGCCCAGGATGGGGGTGATATTTCCCAGGCCGATACGCCCCAGGTTGTGCAGTTCCAGGCCTCCAACCGCCTGGGCGCAGTGTTCAAGCGAACTGGCGCCATCGTCTCCGTATGTACGGGCATCGGGATTCGCGCCCGCGCCTACACCATCAAGAACGACCAGAATAACTCGTTTAATTTTACTCATCGCCTTTAATCCTTATTTTTTCCAGCCGTGCATATTCTGGCAGTGGATCACCAATCAACGGTAACGCATAGTCATAAAATGCCTGCGTCACCATCGTTTTACTCTCATCCAGGTAATCGCCCGGCAGCAGGCGCTGCGCATTTGCAACCCCTACAAGCTCCACCAGTCCGGTGGTGCAGTGATAGGCTGGTTCCATGTGACGAACCAGTGTGACCATTTTATCACTCTCATCGTCCAGTAGTGCTCGCATACCCATTTTGCCTACCAGGTAGGCCTCATCGCGGTCCGTGCGCGAAACGCAGCATGACGCCATACGCTGCAGGTCACCCGGTTTATCGAAACGTGCACGCAGCTTCAACTCATTCATTACTAATCGTACCAGTTGTTGTGCCGCGCCGCTCAGCAAGGGATGCTGGAAAGCATCTGTACCGACCTGCCCGGTAGCGCCCAGCGCTTGCCCATGCTCATCGCGAATGGTTTCAGCCGCAACAACGACCACGTATCCCACTCGACGATAAACCTCCTCGACCTGTCTCAAAAAATGCTCGGCTTTGAAACGCTGTTCAGGTACCAGGATAATATGTGGGGGATCGTTCTCTTCGCGTTTCCCCAGCGCCGAGGAGGCGGCCAGCCAGCCGGCATCGCGCCCCATCGTCTCTATCACCTTAACAGGATAATACCAGGGGATCGATTTCGTATTCATGGCAGAATCCATCGTTGCTAATGCGATGAAGCGTGCCGCGCTGCCATAGCCTGGGCTGTGATCGGTAAATGGCAGGTCGTTATCAATCGTTTTCGGCACACTAAGCACATGCAAATCGTGGCTAAGGTGCCGTGCCGCCTCCGCCAGACGGTGGGCCGTATCTGCCGAGTCGTTACCCCCGATGTAGAGCATGTAGTGGATATCATACTTACGCAGGATGGCAATAAGTCGCTTAGGGTCTTCGTCTTTGAGCCTGTAGCGGCATGTGCCGAGCGCTGCCGAGGGTGTATACAGCAGCCTTTGCCACACGCTGGCAGGTTGACGCCGCAGGTCGATCACATCTTCTTTCAGTAGACCCTCGACACCATAGCACATCCCATAAATGCCGTCGATGCGCTCATCCGCCAGTGCCGCCTCAACGGCCCCAACCAGGCTTGCATTGATGACGGCGGTCGCTCCCCCGGATTGCCCGATAATCAAATTGTTGCGTGTTGTCAAGGACAATGAATAACTCCTTACATAACCAGCTGGTCGAATGCAAACCCCTTGAAACCTATAGGATATAGCGGGCCTGTACTTGTTCATTATATCAACAGGGTATTGCAGTAGCAACGTAATATGCAGACCTCGCCAAGGATTAGTGACCCTCCGCATTTCGCCGTCGCGGGCGGGTACCTGGATAGTTACCAGTTTTCTTGAAAATAGTTGTCTATGCATGCTAGTATGGGAGTGGGCGAACACATAGCTCGTCCAATCTATGGCTTAATTGGTGTAAACATAGCATGAAACACAAGATCATTTTAGACTGCGACCCCGGCCATGACGATGCCATGGCCATCCTGCTAGCCGCCCATCATCCCGGGGTTGAACTGCTCGCAATAACCACCGTTGCCGGCAATCAGTCGGTTGAGAAGACCACGCGCAACGCGCTCAAAGTCTGCTCGCTGGCTAATGTCCGCGCAATTTCTATAGCCATGGGCATGGATCGGCCACTTGTACGTCCACCAAAGCACTCACCGGAGATTCATGGCGAATCCGGTATGGATGGCCCGCACATTCCGGAGCCAACCATTGAACCGGATCCCCGGCACGCCGTCGATTTGCTCATCGATCTGCTCATGAACTCGGAAGGAGATATCACGCTCGTCCCTACTGG
>Ga0209647_1001019_pt1 | contig 24931 bp, 20 predicted proteins | sample GraSoi_2013_60cm_FD_185827 | JGI IMG/M metagenome (GOLD analysis project Ga0209647, IMG submission 185827) | Grasslands soil microbial communities from the Angelo Coastal Reserve, California, USA - Sample 9_17_2013_60cm (SPAdes) (version 2) | ecosystem: Environmental > Terrestrial > Soil >... | reverse complement strand
TCCACCCTCATCTTCTTACAACGACAACGGTATAGGTCTTCCTTTCTTTCAAGGAAAAGCTGAGTTTGGAGATCTTTATCCAGTACCTCAAAAATGGTCCAGTGAGCCAAGCAAAATTGCCGAACCAAATGATATTCTTCTCTCTGTACGTGCACCAGTTGGGCCAACAAATTTGACTCGTGAGACATGCTGCATTGGTCGCGGACTAGCTGCACTGCGAGCAAAGCACAATCTTCACTACATGTATCTATTATATTATCTTAGATGGATTGAGCCTGAATTAGAAATGCGTAGTCAACCAGGAAGCACTTTCAACGCTATCACCAAAGAGCAAATTGAAAACGTAGAAATTGCATTACCTTGGCTCCCCCTTCAACGCGCTATAGTAATTATCTTGAACAAAATTGACGGCATACAGCGTAAGCAAAAAGATGTTCATCGCTTAATTGACAACCTCTCACTCTCTCTCTTTACAGACATTTTTGGCGACCTCGTAACGAATCCAACAAGGTGGGAAATTCTACCTTTAGAATCATTAGGAGAAATAGTATCCGGCGTGACAAAAGGACGACACTTGCAAGGTAAGGAAACTGTTGAAGCGCCCTACCTACGAGTAGCCAATGTACAAGATGGCTACTTGGATTTAACTGAAGTCAAGACTATCGAAGTACTTCCATCAGAGGTAGAAAGGTATCAATTACAGCCCGGTGATATACTTTTAACGGAAGGTGGAGACCCAGATAAGTTGGGACGTGGATATATTTGGAACGACGAGATTGAAAGATGTATACATCAAAATCATATCTTTCGCGTCAGGTTAGATCAAGAAAAAGTCCTTCCTCTTTATCTTGCCACACTCTTGAGAGCAGATTACACCAAAAATTATTTTTTAAGAGCTGCTAAAAGATCAAGTAAACTTGCCTCCATCAACTTGAGTCAGCTGAAAGCCTTCCCCGTTCCTGTACCTTCATTAAATTTACAAAAAACTTACATCGAAGGCTTAAATACTCTTTTATCAGCTCAATCTAGTATTCGGTCAAGCACATATCAGGATAAGACGCTCTTCTCATCCATACTTAGTCATGCTTTCACAGGTGAACTCACAGCCGAATGGGAAGCAGCCAACGCCGAACTTATTGCTGTAGAGGTAACTCGTTTAGAGCGCCGACCTCGGTTAGCATTGCTTGATCTCATAGCACTGCGTCAACGGCGTTATCCTGAGCCTGTAGGTATTACCCGTTTAATGAAATATGCCTTTTTAGCTCAAAAGCAAGGAGAAGTTCTCAGCCAACCAACAAATCATCTTTACGACTTTGTGCCTTACCGCTTTGGGCCATTTGCTCAAGATCTCTATGACGATCTGACAACTTTAGAAACAGAAGACTGGATAAAAGTAGAACGTGTTGCTGATATTCTATTCGACACGCCAGAGCGGACAGATATTCTTCTCAATTCCGACCGTGCTGCTGAATTAGAGGTAGAATTGAACGAATTGAGCGATGCGGAGCGGGCAGATTTAGCCGCTGTAGTCGATAAATATGGTGATCTTTCGTATAAGGAGTTGTTGGATATGGTCTATGCGCAATATCCAGCCTATGCCCGCAAAAGCCGCTTGAGCAGAAGCCATAGTTAAGTGTATGAGATGAATATTTAAAGCAAGAGGATTTATCTATGACAATAGCTATCACTATCCTGGGGCTGGGGCCGGGTCGGTGGGATGATCTCACGTTACAGGCACGTACGCTATTGGGAGAGGCAGCATCAAACAACACAACGGTCTACTTTCGCACACTTATACACCCCACAGTCGAACCACTCAGGCGGGAAATACCCGATCTGCGCATGGAATCCTTCGACTCCTTTTACGACGAGTCAACCAGTTGGGATACGCTCTACCAGCGTATTGCAGAGAAGATCTGCACACTCGCCGAACAACACCCACCCATACTTTACGCCGTACCAGGTCATCCGCTGATTGGCGAAGCTTCTGTAAAACTCCTACTGCACCAGGCGCGACAGCGTGGTCTGAGCACAAGCATTGTCGCCGGCCTCTCATTCCTGGAACCGGTGTGTGAGGCCTTAGAACTTGATCCAATCGCGGCGGGCACACAGATTATGGATGCAACCGCCCTTGCAGCGCTCGACTTAGATGAGATCGCAGGCAAGATCATACCTACTACTCCGCTACTGGTGGCACAGATCTACAATCGCCGCCTGGCAAGCGCAGTAAAACTGGCGCTGGGCGAATGTTATCCCGATGAATGGCCCGTTAAGTTGGTACGGGCCGCGGGCGTTGACAGCAGTGAACCAGTTGAAGCGGTCGTCGAAATGCCTCTCTACGAACTCGACCGCAGTAGTCTTACAGACCACCTCAGCACGCTCTACGTACCGCCGCTTGGCGAAATGGAGGCATTAAGGCTCTCAGAAACGCTGCGTTACATTACGATGCGCCTGCGGCGTGAGCCTGATGGCTGCCCGTGGGATCGCCAGCAAACGCACCAGTCATTGACGCACTATGTGATCGAGGAAACCTACGAGGTAGTGGAAGCTCTCGAAGAGAACGACATGGAGAAGTTAGCCGAAGAACTCGGCGACCTGCTGCTCCAGGTCTACTTGCATGCAGAAATTGCGCGCCAGGAGGGGGACTTTAGCATTGGCGATGTCTTCGAGCATGTGAGCGCCAAGCTGATTCGCCGCCATCCCCATGTCTTTGGTGAGGTCGAGGTGGATAACGCCGGGCAGGTAGTCCAGAACTGGGAGGCGATCAAACGGCAGGAGCGCATTGCTGCCGGCAAGGATGTGCATACGGAAAGCGTGCTAGAAGGTGTTCCTCTCGCCGCACCCGCTTTGATCGTAGCGCAGGAATACCAGAAACGCGCTGCTAAAACCGGTTTCGATTACTCCAGTTTGCAACAAGTGCTGGCAAAATTGGCGGAAGAGCTACAGGAGTTGCAAGAGGCAGCTACGCCAGAACACCGGCGCGAAGAGATGGGCGACGTGCTCTTCATGGTCGCGCGAGCGGCCCGTGAATTGCACGTGGATGCAGAAGAGGCGCTGCGCATGGCAAATCGCAAATTCAAACAGCGCTTTCAGTCGATGGAACAGATCACGCGGGATGAAAGGCGCACGTTTTCGTCATATAGTTCGGCAGAGTGGATTGAGCTGTGGAGGAGAGTAAAGGGTTAAAAGTGTAAACTATACCATACCCTCCATCTCATGTTTGGGATCGCGCATCATCAATTCCGGTACAGCCTTAAGCGGGTCCAGTCCTTCAAAGAGTACCAGGCTCAGCTGGTAGGTAATGGGCAGTTCAACCTGGTAGCGTTCTGCCAACTTTAAGGCAGCCCTGGTAGTAGAAACGCCTTCGGCTACCATACGCGTTGACGACAGGATATCCTCCATTTTCTCGCCTGCAGCAAGGCGCCTGCCTAGCTGGTGGTTGCGGCTCAAGGGGCTGGCACAGGTCACAATCAGGTCGCCGATACCCGCGAGGCCTGTAAATGTGAACGGGTGAGCACCTGCGGCGAGACCCAGGCGCACAAGTTCCGCCAACCCTCGTGTTATAAAAGCGGCTTTGGCATTCTCGCCCATGTGCATGCCATCATTAATACCAGCGCCGATCGCAATAATATTTTTGAACGCTCCGCCAAGCTCGACACCTACGACATCGTCTGCCGTATAGACACGATATTGGGAAGTAGTAAGCAAAATGCGCGCCTGCACCGCTACCTCCTGGTCTTCGGCCGCTATGACAGCCGCGGTCGGCTTCCCCTCCGCCAACTCGCGTGCAAGATTGGGACCGCTCAGCGCGGCAATGCGCTTGCTCGCGCCGGATAGTTCTTCCTGGATGATCTCGGTCATACGTTTGAGACTGCTGATCTCTATGCCTTTGCTGCAGCTCACAAATATAGTTTCCCTGCTGGCATAGGGGGCAAGCAAACGTACATTTTCACGCATGCGTTGTGATGGCGTCACAAGCAGCACCATGTCTTTCCCCTCGACGGCTTCCTTTACGCTGGAGGTCACATGCAGGTTATCAGGGAAACGAAAGCCGGGCAAGAATAGAGTGTTCTCACGGCGCTGCTGCATTGCGGCGGCCCGTTCAGGTCGGTGCTCCCACAGCGTGGTCTCGGTGCCCTTATTCGCCAGCAAAAGGGCTAGCGTGGTGCCCCAGGTACCACTGCCAATCACACCAACTGTTGACATCGAATTGACTCCCATGCGTTCCTTGATAAGGATGGTGTGAAAGATGCTGCGACAGCCCTGCCAAGCAGGGCTGTCGCAGCATCTTTCACAGTTTAATCTCCCTCTACGGGGCTGTGATGTTGCTTCTGTGGCTCCTGCGGTTCATCCTGGTACACAGAAGGCTTTAGAATACCGATATAGGGCAGATTGCGATAACGCTGCGCATAGTCCAGGCCATAGCCAACCACAAATTTATTTGGTATACGAAATCCGGTGTAGTCAAGTTCAACAGGCTTGACGCGCTCCCGGTCCTTGTCCAGGAGCGCGCAGACACGAAGGGTGAGAGGCTTGCGCTGCCGTAGTACATCCATGAGATAATGCAGGGTCAGGCCGCTATCCACGATATCTTCGACGATCAGCACGTGCTTGTTCTGCACAGGACCCTCCAGGTCTTTGAGAATCCGTACCACGCCGCTGGACTCTGTGCTGTTGCCATAACTGGAAATTGCCATGTAGTCGATCTCTAGCGGCAGGTTGATTGCTCGCGCTAAATCGGCAATGAAAGGGACAGCTCCTTTCAAGGTGCCCAACAACAACAAAGTTTTGTCCTGGTAGTCAGCAGTAATCTGCTCACCCAATTCAGCAATCTTGGCCTGTATTACCTCACAGGTTAAGAGTATCTCCTGGATATCTTCGTGCATGTTCACCTCTCGCAAAAAAAACTGAGATTATACCCTAATAATAGATAAACGCACTACCTGACGTGTCTTGCTGGTCAGGCGCGCCCTTTCATCGAGACACACCCCAGCCAGCCAGATAGGATGGGACGCTGTACAAAATAGCGGGACCGATTCACGCTCAGCACGAGCAATATGAGTATCTACGAAAATATCCTGAACTTTTTTCTCATGCAGCATACCCAGCGGCTGCATGCGATCACCCGGCCGCCTCGTACGCACCTGTATAGATGAGCCTGCCACATCACCATCTATGTATACTGAATAACGAGTGGATGGGAGTAATCGCCACACTCCAGCCCAGTCTTCGCTGCGCAGGGCTGCTTTGACCTTTTCCATCAACTCAGCAGGCACCGGCTCTGCCATGGCAACCCAGGGCGTTCCCGGAACTTTGATACGCCCCGGAATAGATAACAGCGCCACCTCTTCTGAAGCGTTCTGCTTCCAGGTAGATTCGTCATTAAAGTTTGTATATACATCTACACGCTCAAAAATGAGTTCATTAAAGTTGTACCTCACCTCTAATAGGTGTGGAAGATGCAGCGTGCGCTCCTGCCTATCATGATGCTCAGCTAAAAGTTGTTCGATAAGTGTATAATGGCGAGTTTCCAGGGGTGACTGGCCATCACATAAGCCGGCTGTGGCTCGCCGTAAAAGGTGCCGCTGCAAGCTCGAAGGCAGCGCTAAAAGCGCCTCTACGTTCAATTTGATTGCATTGTCGCCCTCTGCGACGACTATACTTGACCAGCAAGTATCAACCTGCGCTTCCAGCCATGCAAGATCAACCCTTATAACTTCGGCGTTGCGTAAAAGTGTGCTTTGTATGCTCGGATTTAAAGACTCCAACAGAGGCAGGAGTTCGTGCCGGACGCGGTTGCGCAAGAACCTTGGATCAGTATTGCTCAGGTCCTCCAGCGGCACAATAGCATATTCCTGGCAATATGCCACCGTCTGTGCATGGCTCACTTCTAATAAGGGACGAATGATGTCCTGTTGGCGCGGCAACATGCCCACCAGGCCCGCTAACCCACTCCCACGCAGCCAGTGTAGCAACAGTGTCTCTACCTGGTCATCCGCGTGATGAGCCACGGCTATGGGCTGTCCATGTGCCACTTCGCGCAGGAAGCGATAGCGTGCAACACGTGCAGCATCCTCTAACGAGCGCTGCTCTGTGCGTGCCAGCGCCGGTACATCGATTTCGCCAACGGTCAGAGGCAGTCCCCAAGACGCTACGATGCTTGTGACCGCGGCAGCATCGCGGTCACCTGCTTCGCCTCGCAATTTGTGGTTGAGGTGTGCCGCGTGCAAGCGCACACCGGGATAACGTTTGCCCGGCCCACAAAGCTGGTCCAAGAGATGCAGCAGGCACAATGAATCTGCCCCACCCGAGACGCCGACGACGACGTCGCCACTAGCGGGGAGCAGTTGGTGCTCATCGATGTAGGTTGTAATGATGGTCTCTAGCATGGTCGAATTCGCTCTGATTTAGGTGAAGGACTTCTATCCTTATAGTACGCTATCATGTAAATACGAGCAATATGCGAAGGGGCGGTAGGCGATACAAACAATGCCGAAACGACAAAAGAACTGCTACTGCCTGCCGCCCACCTGGACAATAGAGGAAAGGTCTTCAGTGGATCTCAGCCATAAACACTTGACAAACTTATTTTTCTGGTTATACTTACACTTAATATAAGTCGTAGATTAAGTAGGCTCTGTGGCTTGAGGAGGTCAAGAGACACGTGGCAACGACCAATCTCTCTTCACGCGATCTGCGGCGCACCAATCGCGCCACCATTCTTCGCACGCTCTATTTCGGTGGTGAGATGAGCCGGGTGGGCTTGACTCAGCAAACCCAGCTCAGTACCGCTACTGTCGCGAGCGTGGTCGCCGAGCTCTTGAACGAGGGGAGTGTGATTGAAGTCGGCAGTGAAGAGTCGCTTGGCGGTCGCCCCCGCACCATTTTAGCCATCAATCCACGCTACTGCTATCTCGTCGGCGTTGATGTCGGTGAGCAACATCTTGGCCTGGAACTCTTCGATCTGACGCTGGCGAAGGTTGGCGCGGCAGAATATCCCATCCTTACCCACCTGGCTCATCCTGAGCGTCTTGCTACTCAAATCGCCCAGGGCATCGAGACCCTGCTCTCGGCCGCCGGAGTATCTCAGCAAGAGAACGTCTTAGGCATCGGCATTGGTGTTCCTGGGGTTGTTGAGATGACCACTGAACCGGTTGTCCACGCGCCTAGTATCGACTGGAAAGCTGTTCCATTCCTCCGTCTGCTGGAGGAGCAGGTTCCATACCGTATCTTTCTTGACAATGGCGTGAAAGCGATGACCCAGGCGGAACTCCTGATTGGAGCGGGGCGGGGCTACCAGCACTTCGTTGTCGTGTTGATGGGAACAGGCGTTGGTGCAGGTATCGTTGTCAACGGGGTGCTTTATCGCGGTGCCTCCAACAGCGCCGGTGAATGGGGCCACTCGCGTCTCTCTCTCGATGGTCCGCTCTGCCGCTGCGGCAACCGGGGATGCCTGGAAGCATATATCGGTTCTTCGCGCATCCTGGATCGCCTTCGCACGCGAGTACCGACCCATCCGGCACTGGAGTACGCCAATGAGGAAGAAACCATGAGCTCTCTGGCGGCATCCGCACGCGCGGGTGATCCCGGCGCGGTTCAGGTGTTGGAAGAAACAACGCATTATCTCGGAGTTGGTATTGCGAATCTCATCAACTTCTTCAATCCCCAGCGCCTGATTCTCGGAGGATGGGTTGGCAGCCAACTGGGTCATTTGATCCTTCCTGTTCTCCGCGACACCATCGAGACGATGGCGTTACCGTCTTCAGCCCAGGCCGTCTCACTGGAGGTCTCTCAATTTGGGCAAGATGCAGTAGCACTGGGTACTGCAACGCTCGTTCTGGAGCAGTTTCTGTCCAGCGGAGGGATGAAGCGAGGGCTGGCTGGTTAAGCTTTATCTCTGGTGGTGAACGTCTCATCGTCCGCAATTGACACATCCTGCCAGATCAAAAAGAAAGGGGGCTTGCAGCCGAAAAGGCAGTCGATCCCGGATTCCTCTCAATACTCCCCGTAGCGCGTGCTGATTTGTAGTAAAGGCGAAGTATACTCCGGCGGCGATGATCGGAGATTGGACTTCCACATGCCCTGGAGTGCGAAGCTCACGAAAGGAAAGTGAGGCACAACGATGCGAGTCTCTACGATATTTCGTTTTCTCCTGCTAGGTGCAGCCCTGGTGTTGGCAGCGATCCTGGCGGCCTGTGGCTCCGCGAGTAGCAATGGTGGCTCTTCCACTGCGGTCAGTCCTCTCAAGATAGCGTTCCTGATGCCCTGCTCTACCTGCGCCGATCGTTTCGAAAAGCAGGATAAGCCGCTGTTCATCCAGGCGGTCAAAGCCCTCGATCCCGCGATTCAGGTCATCGCGAATAATGCGCAAGGATCATCCGCAACGCAGTTGGCGCAGACGGAAGCAGCGTTGACCAATGGTGCCAATGTGATCGTCATCAGCCCCCTGGACTCGGCCACCGGAGTTGCGGTGGTTGCGAAAGCCAGTCCCCAGCACGTTCCGGTCGTCTCTTACGATGGTCTGCTGACCGGCGCGCCGATTGATTATTACATCTCCTTCCCTAACGAGACGGTTGGGGAGATGCAAGGCCAGTTTCTGCTCGATCACGTCAAGCCCGGGGGGACGATCGTGATGATCAATGGTTCCCAGGATATTGACCCTGGCCGGGAATTCAAAGCCGGAGCGCACAAGATCCTCGATCCTGCCTTTGCCAGCGGCAGACTGAAGCGCAGCTTCGAGGCCGATATCGCGCAATTTGATCCGTCGAAAGCGCAGACCGCCATGGAACAGGCCTTGACCAAACTCAAAAACAAGGTCGATGGCGTGCTCGTCGCTAATGACGGGATGGCAGGGGGCGTCATCGCGGCCCTGACCGAGCAGAAACTGAACGGGAAGGTGATCGTCACCGGCCAGGATGCAAGCGATGTCGGCTTGCAACGGATCCTGGTGGGCGATCAAACGATGACCGTCTATAAGGCCATCAAACAGGAGGCGACCGCTACCGCCAAGATCGCGGTCGACCTGGCGAAAGGGGATCGATCCGCGGCCAACAGCCTGACGACTACGAAGGTCAACAATGGTGCCATGGATGTTCCCTCGGTACTGCTCACGCCGGTCGTGGTCACGAAACAGAATATCTTCTCGACGGTCATCCCAGATGGATTTACGACGAGGGCGAGGGTCTGCGTTGGGCCCGCCGCCGCGCAGTGCCCATGAATATGTACGATTCTCTGTTCCCTCAAGGTCAGCCGCGGCTGGCCCTGAGGGGGATGAGCAAACGATTCGGCGCGGTGACCGCGCTCGACCGGGTCGATTTTGAGGTGTATCCCGGTGAGGTCGTTGCCCTGGTTGGTGACAATGGTGCAGGCAAATCCACGCTGGCGAAAATCATCGCCGGGGTGTACCGTGCGGATAGTGGGGCTATCACCTTCGAAGGACGCGAGGTCGTGTTCTCATCACCTGAGGCGGCTGGCGCGCTGGGAATAGCCACCGTTTACCAGGACCTGGCACTGTGCGATAATCTGGATGTGGTCGCTAATCTCTTCCTGGGCCGAGAATTGGGGCCGCGACGGCTTCCCATCGCGCTGCGCTGGACACAGGAGGATGACATGGAACGACGAGCCCGGGAGGTGCTCAGTAGTCTATCGGTCCGACTCCCATCATTGCGCCGTCCTGTCAAACAGCTCTCAGGAGGGCAGCGGCAATCGGTGGCGGTCAGCCGGGCAGTGTTGTGGGGATCAAAGGTGGTCTTGCTCGATGAACCCACCGCGGCGCTCGGTGTCGAGCAGACGGCGATGGTCCAGCGGCTCATCATGCGGCTTCGTGCAACGGGTCTCTCGGTCGTGCTTATCTCGCATAACCTGACCGACGTCTTTCAAGTCGCGGATCGCATCGTTGTCCTGCGCCTGGGACGGCGCGTTGCTACCTTCACCGCGAGCCAGGCGACGCCCGATCAAGTCGTCGCCGCTATTACCTCGGGAGGAATAGAATCAGTGGAGGGCATTTTATGAGGAAGTTGCTCCCAAAAGTGGAAGATTCCGCCTCGCACGAAGTGGTTTCGTTCCCCATATCCCTCTGGGACAAGGTTCTCAATCGGGCCAGGAGTGGCGAATGGGAACCGTGGCCGGTCGTCTTTGGCCTGATTCTCACCTGGTTGCTCTTTCAGAGCCTGAACGGGAACTTTCTTACGCCTCGCAATTTGTCCAACCTCGTGTTGCAATCGGGGGTGGTGGGGACACTTGGAATCGGGGTCGTTCTGGTGCTGCTGCTTGGTGAGATCGATCTGTCGCTGGGAGCGGTCTGTGGCGTGTGCGCGAGCGTTCTCGGGGTGCTGATCACCAATCTGCACTGGCCAGGGATTCCCGCGATGCTGGTGACGTTGGTGATTGGGATGCTGATCGGTCTGCTCCAGGGCGCGGTGACGGTCTATATCGGAGTGCCCTCCTTCATCGTGACGCTTGGTGGATTTCTTGCCTGGGCGGGGGTGCAGCTCATCTTACTTGGAGATGCCGGCGAATTGGTCGTCCTCGACCCCATTGTACAGAGTTTCGCATCGTCCTATCTCACGGTGTTTGCGAGTATTGTCTTAGGGATTTTCATCGTCGCGATCGTCCTGGTGAGTCTGCTGGTGCGCAGGAGATCACGCCGCCGCGCTGGACTGGAGCCATCCTCCCTCTCCACAAGCAGTCTTCGACTGCTTGGGGTCATCGTTGGGACAGGCGTGGCTATTATTCTCTTCGATGCCTATTTTGGCATCCCATATATGGTCGTTCTTCTACTCGTCGTCGTTGCACTGCTCACCTGGATGACGAACCGCTCGGTTTTCGGGAGGTATGTCTTCGCGATTGGTGGCAACGCTGATGCAGCACGGCGTGCAGGTATTCATGTGAAGACCGTGCGCCTGGCGGTATTCGCGCTCGCGTCGACGCTCGCTGCCCTGGGTGGCATTCTGAGCGTCTCCCGCGAATTCGCGGTCTCTACCGGGACTGGCGGAGGAACCCTGTTGCTCGAAGCAATTGCTGCTGCTGTGATTGGGGGAACCAGCCTGTTTGGAGGACGCGGTCAGATTTACCAGGCCCTGCTTGGTGCCCTGGTGATTGGAAGTATCGAGAACGGGCTGTACCTGCTGGGACAGCCGGCGAGTACACAAAATATCGCGACCGGCGTTATTCTGGTCATCGCTGTGAGTGTCGATGCCTTGAGTCGCCGTCGACAACAGACAAACTAACAGGAGAGAGGGTTTTATGCGAGGATTTCCCGAGGGATTTCTGTGGGGGGTCGCGACCGCGGCCTATCAGGTAGAAGGATCTGCGCAGGAAGATGGGCGCGGGCTGTCAATCTGGGATAGCTTCTCCCACACGCCAGGAAAAACGTTTCATGGGGATACGGGGGATATCGCCTGCGACCAGTATCACCGGCTCGAAGCTGATCTCGATTTGCTGGTGGAACTGGGTGTTCCAGCCTACCGGTTCTCGGTGGCCTGGCCCAGAGTGATGCCCTCCGGGCGAGGGGCGATCAATCAAGCAGGGATCGACTACTATCAGCGCCTGGTCGACGGTCTGCTGCGACGAGGTATCACCCCGATGTTGACACTGTATCACTGGGATTTGCCCCAGGCATTGCAGGATGAGGGGGGGTGGACACGGCGGGATACCGCACAGGTATTTGCGGAGTACGCCGCTACGGTTTACCGCGCGCTGGGGGATCGCGTCCCGTTCTGGATTACACTGAACGAGCCGTGGTGTTCAGCATTCGTGGGGCATTTCCAGGGGCGGCATGCACCAGGATGGCGCGACGAAGCGGCGGCGCTGACCGCTACCCATTACCTTTTGCTTGGGCATGGCCTGGCTGTCCAGGCGCTGCGTGAACTGGGCGGAGAGGGTCGGGTGGGCATCGTGCTCAATCTTGCTTCTCAGGTTCCAGCTTCCGACGATCCGACTGATCGCGCGGCAACCCGCCGGGTCGATGGCAACGAGAATCGTCTCTTCCTCGATCCGCTCTTTCGCATGCAGTATCCAGAAGATATGGTAGAGTATTATCACCCGGTGAGCGATTTCAGCTTTGTCCAGGGTGGGGATCTCGCGCTCATTGGGGCACCGCTGGACTTTCTGGGAATCAATTACTACGAACAACATATCGTGCGAGCCGATCCACGCAACCCCGAACGTGGAGCGCTCATCGATGTCCCGCCGGGTCCGCGTACTGCCGGAGGAATTGGCATCAATCCAGGGGGGTTAATGGAGTTGCTGGTACGCGTGAAGCAGGAATATACATCTCTTCCACTGTTTATCACCGAAAATGGTATGGCGCTCTACGATTACGTTGATCCGGAGGGCCAGAGCGATGACGTGGAACGGATTGCCTATCTCGATGCGCATTTCCGGGCTGCCTCCTCTGCCATTGAGCAAGGCGTTGATCTGCGGGGGTACTTCGTCTGGTCCTTCCTGGATAATTTCGAATGGGCACTCGGCTACTCCCAGCGCTTCGGCATCGTCTATGTCGATTACCGGACACAGGCGCGTACCCCCAAGCAGAGCGCGTACTGGTATCGTGAGGTCATCCGAGGGCATTTCCTAACTTGAGAAAATGACTTGCAAATTATTAGCTACAGTGACGCTCTGCTTGTGCAGTATCAACACGAGCTTGATCAGGAGACAGATCAGTTGTTCTGGAATCAAGAGTGGTGGTGGATTCGACTTCTGGATAATCGCAGCTTGATATGATACGATATAGACAATTAAAAGTGGCGGTCTTTTTATAGCTATAAGATAAGGGCACTCGCGAGAGGTGCTCCTGAGGCCAACATAGTGCAGGGAATAGATAGACGATGGCAATTCAGAAAATAATAACTTCAGAGAACTCTATACTGCGACAGAAAGCCAAAAAAGTTCATCGTTTCGACTCATCCATTGCAAAGTTGATTGATGACCTGTTTGAAACGATGCGCGTCGCGCCTGGCGTGGGCCTGGCAGCCCCGCAAATCGCGGTATCGCTGCGCGTCTTCGTTGCCGAGTACGAAGACCACAAAGTAGCGATGGTCAATCCCGAGATTATCAAAGCGGAGGGGGAGGAACTCGGCTCCGAGGGGTGTTTAAGTATCCCTGGTTATGTAGGCGATAATATTCGCCGCGCAACAAAGATAGTCGTAAAGGGCCAGGATGCGCGGGGCAAGCCCATGCGTATTCGTGCTGAGGGCTGGTTTGCGCGTATTCTCCAGCACGAAATAGATCACCTTGATGGTATCCTTTTCCTGGATCGCCTGGATCGCCCCGAAGATTTGCGCGAAGTGCGCGAAGAAGAGTTTGAGGAAGCAGAGGCAGAGGCAGTAATAGAGTGAAAATAAGTGCGAAGGAAGGCACCCGGTCCCATCCACGCTGACGGGACCGGGTGCCTTCCTTCGCACTTATTTTTGTTGTCGCCTCACCATGGGGAGTGTTTGTTTGCCGAGGACACGTTCGCAATCCTGGCAGATATAAAACCCCTCTTCTTCTCGATACACTAAAGAACTTACGCTAAAGTGCATGTAGCAAATACCACAGCGTGTGCTGTCTTGCTGGCTGGCAACCTGCCGGTCAAGTGCGAACAGCTCATGTAAGGACGCAATCAACTCGTCGATATTGGACGAACCCGCATAGGTACGTCCTGTACTTATGACAGGCAATGCCCCGGTGGCATTGGTTGCACGCATTTCACGACGACTTACGAACGAACTACCATTACCCGACATTCCAGACCCCGATTTATAGTTGCTGCCCAAGGCATCCGCCTCCCAATTGTGGCTGTTAGCCAGGGATGAATAATGATCCACTTATAATAATATCACATTACCTGGGATTTTTATAGCCCTTGAGAGCGCAAAGCCAGGGCGTCTCAAAAGTCTTTTTCCTCTTCCCCTCCCCGCCCCAAAAAGAGTAAAAGAGCGTGGTGCCGCTGTGGCGCGGGAGCGCCACAGCGGCACCACGCTCTTTTATTAATGTGGGTGGAGGGGCTTGCTGCCAAGCAGAGCGACGTTTGAGAAGCCCTGAGCGCAAAGCAAAAACAGGGAGCGCAGTGTCCCCTGTTTTTGCTTTCGATTACAGTGTTCGACCGTCAATAACCGGCAGATCTAGCCTGCTGTAGCCTTCCCGCCGGTCGCCTCAGCGATAACTTCCGCATCACTGACATCACCTTTAAGAGTTGCCTGGCCGATGAAGAAGATAACTACACCTATAATCAACGATAGAACGCCGATACCTCCAATCCAGAGGACCCATGGTCCATAAGAAATCAAAGGAGTCCATGGGCCGGTAAAGGTCACATAGACGCCGAAGCCGCTGGCAACCAGGCCAAACAGGGAGCAGAGGTAGAACACCCAGTCGGGAGCAAGGCGAATACGCTGGAAGGTTTCATGGTACTTGTAGCGAATGATGATCACGTCAACGAACAGGATCACCATAGAGACGCACCAGATCACCGTTACCGCGGCCTGCAGAATATCGTACACGACTGTTGAAAGATCGGAAGGTTTAAAACCTGTCTTCAGGGTGTAGGGAATGAGAATGAAGGCCACAAGCGTGAAGACCCCTGAGATAATACTTTGAACCATTACAGCTACCCAGGGTACCCTGTTGGCATTGACCTTGCTCATCCATGTCGGTAGGCGACGATCCAGGCCAGAAACGAAGAGCAGTCGTCCAAACGAGTAGTTGTAAACGGCGGTATTGAAGATGAAAAATCCGATAAAGATGATGTTGACAATCGCTCCGAGCACATTGCCAGCACCACCAAAGCCATTCTGTACGGCTGCCGCCACCGCTGCCGGATTGCCTTGAGTCACCACATTCGGATTGTTTGAACTCGCTGGGACAGCCATCATCACGCCAAAGGTACCTATGAGGTAAGCCGCCATGACCACGACCGATCCCCAGAGGAGATAGCGCGTAATTGAGCGCATATTGTTGACCTCGACGCCCATGTTCAGCGGCACCTCGATACCCAGCAAAGCCAGCACCACCAGGCCGAAGAAGGTGAAGTTGGCCCTATTCAGGCTCCAGCTTGACGCAGAAAAGTTAGCCTGTGGTGCATGCCCGCCAGCCAGCCAGAGCACACCGGCCAGACCGATCAGCAGAATCGCGCCTCCATACGCAAGGAAGACGATGTTGACGAAATTCTGCGTCACACGGAAGCGCAGGACGGAAAGGACGAAAGAGAAAGCAATGACGAGGAGGATTACCAGGCCTTGCTGCCATGGTTCAGTGAGCAGGCTCGCGTTGAATTGACCACCGAGCTGCTGGATGAGCGTGACCACGGCATCACCAGTGGCGATCATCACCAGCACACCGGGCCACCAGGCGCAGAAACCAGCGAAAAAGCCCAGGAATGCGCCAAAGGCCTTGTTGGTCCAGACATAGATGGAACCTTCTCCAGGGAACATTAAACCGAGTTGCCCGGTGACAATGGCGCCTGGGATGAGGAATGCGAGAAAGCCAAGACCCCAGTAAATAAAGGCTGCCGCACCTGCACCGGGTATAACGCCAGCATTACTGATAAAGAGGACGATTGCAACGAAGATGGCGACCATGTCGAATGTGTTCAAGACTCGCGGGAGAATACCTCCTGCGATGCGCTCGGAACGCAAGACCTCGCCGCCACCACTTTCAGCAGTTGTTGCCATGGAGCTAAACCTCCTATTTAAGTCAAGGGGATGGACGGGACACCAGCCGTTCTAGTGATTCGGCTTCGTTGTTGGAGCGGGAGGCGGTGTCGTTCCCTGCCCATTGAGCTTGGCCTGCTCCTCCTGGATTTTACGTTGTAATGCTCGCAGGTAGGCCTGCGCACCATCCAGGTCGGTTTCGGTAATAGTCTGCAACTTCTTCGGCATGTTTTTGGCCTGGCTAACCCAATTTTGCAGCACCGCCTGCAGCGCGGCAAGCGAGGCATTGTCCGCATTGATAGCAGTCAGCCATTTGCGGGCCTGGGTGAGCGCGGCCAGCAGGGCAGACAGAAAATCATCTGCAATGGTGGCAGCAAGCGTGACCAGCGGGGAGACAAATACATCATAGGCGATACGTGTAAGCCGGGCCGCTCCTATAGCTGCGTCGAGGGAGACGCCTTCGAGCGTGTCCAGCGAGTTGATAAACTCTTTACGCACAGCTTCGCCTCCGGCAGCTAACCCCCTGTTAAAAGCATCCTGGACCTCATGTTCGATATTTGTTCCGGCCTGCTCGAGCGCCTGGGGTAACCTGGGAACCAGTTCATAGGCTGCAACTGCGGTACCGCCTACAGCAACGGCGCCAATCAGCAATTTGCGGCGAGTGAGACCTTTCTTTTTCTTCCCTTTGCGCCTTGCTGGTGCCTCTTCTTGCTCGTCAATATCATAGTCTAAGGGTTCGCTACGACGCCTGCCCCGTACGGGAGTTTCGGGCTGCACACGCAGGCCGCTAGATTTTGCCTGTGGAGTTTCGCTGTAAGTCAATCGTTGAGCCAGGGGATCGTAGTCTTCATACTCATCATAACCGGGGTCAGGGTCCATATACTGCAATGCTTCATCTGCATATGGCTCTTCATTAAACTCCTCTTCCTCTTCTTCGATATAGCGCTCTTGCTCCGGGGGGAGGAGTTGGCTAGAACGGGGATAGCGATTACGGTAGAGAGGCGCGTCTCCCTCGCCTTCATACATCTGCTGGTCTTCATCCGCTAAAGCATAGCGACCGCGTAACTCGGGATCAAGTTGACCAGTATCTTCTAACTGGGCCGATTTCGATTTACTGGCGATGATATTTTGGCGCAGTAGTTGTCGTGTACGGCGAGGGTTAGGTCGAGGCGCGAGCAGTCCACTGGTATGGCGACCGCCACGACTGCCCGTCTCATCGCGGCTATGCCACGGCTCGCTCTGCACAGCATTGGATCGCCCCTGTTGATTATACCCGTTAAGGCTCTGGCTACGTAATGGATCGTATTCGTATCCGTATTGTCTGCCGGGACTTTTACGGTACATTCTTCTTTCCGAACGATCTTCTATCATGTACGTTTCTCCTTACGAGTATAAGGACAGCTTGCCAGGGACGCAGGGTGCACTTAATGCCTACTATTAGGCTATAATAACTTATTTAACCGGCATTTTCAACTTTTTTTCTCAAGAATCAAGGGATAAATGTCCAGCTAGATCGGTTTGTCTACTTGCTGGAGGTGACTACTATCTGGGAACTGATGGCTTTGTGTACCTATGCCCTAAGGGTACAACTCGCAGTATATCACAAGAAATTAAATTATTCATCTTGTAACTACTCTGCACATTAAAATGTTGTGAAAATTGTGTACCTCACCAGACGGTTCACGCCAAAAATATTAATATTAGAACATATTTACTAGTATATTAGCATAAAGGTCAGCATATTACAAGCCTGGTAGGACAACAGCCCTGCGTGCCATTACAGAAAGCCGAGCGCGAAAGCCCCCGTGATTCATCCGGGGGATGAAGCGCCGTTCCTTGTGTGGGGAGGCGAGGGGAGCGCGTTGCGGGCAGCGATGAGACGCTTGACAGAGGTGGGAAAGCCTGCTATGCTCGGAATAGATGTTCTAGCTCAAGAAAAAGCGTGAGGCGATGGGCACACAGCACACCAGACAGAGCAAGCACCCCACACAGAAAACGCCAACGTTTCTGCTCGAACTGCCCTTGCAGGTTGAGGCAGGCCAGGCCAAACGCCTGCGTGCGCACCTGGAAGCAGGGCGGCAGTTCTACAATGCACTGCTCTCCGAAGGGCAAAAGCGTTTGCGCCGCATGCAAGCCGACCCTGCCTGGCAGGCAGCGCGCGCCATTCCTTGCTCGCAGAAGCAGGAACGATGGGCGGCTTTCTCTGCCTTGCGAGAGCAATATAGGTTCTCCGAAGCCGGCTTGCATGCTTATGCGAAAACAGCGCGCGTCTCTTTTCTGGCTGACCATCTGGATGCGGTGCTGGCTCAGACGCTGGCTACACGCGCCTATCAGGCGCTCAACCGCGTGTGCGTGGGAAAGGCAAAACGGGTGCGTTTCAAAAGTCGGGGGCGCAGGCTCGACAGCATCGAGAACAAGCGCAACGATACCGGATTGCGCTTTGTCTTGCAGAAACCAGAGGACGGGCATCACGGTTTTCTCATCTGGCAGGACGATCACCTGCCCGCCCGCATCGACTGGAACGATCCGGTGGTCAAATATGGGTTGGATCATCGCATCAAGTATGCCCGCCTCATCCGGCGTCCTGCTTCCAGTCCTCGTGCTCAAGGGGCTGATTGCCAGGGATACCGCTACTTCGTGCAACTGGCTCTGGAAGGGGTGCCCTCTCCCAAGCCCAAGCACCCCGTAGGCACAGACACCATCGGGCTGGACCTGGGTCCCTCAACCATCGCCAGTGTGCCACGTAAGGCCGAGGCGAGGCTGGAGCAATTCTGTGAGGAACTGATGCCCGATGCACAGGCCATCTGTCGGTTGCAGCGCCAGATGGATCGGCAAAGGCGAGCAACTAATCCCGACAACTATGATGCAAAGAGGCGCATCAAAAAGGGCGGCAAGAAAAAGCTCGTCTGGAAAACCAGCAAAGGCTACGAGGCTACCAGGCGACGCAAAGCGACCAAAGAGCGCAAGCTGGCAGCCCATCGCAAGAGCCTGCATGGGCGCAAGGTCCATGAGTTGGTGGCAGTGGGCAACACCATGGTCACCGAGAAGATTTCCTACAAAGGCTGGCAGAAACAGTACGGAAGGAGCGTGGGGTTGCGTGCTCCAGGGATGTTCATCGAGATGTTGAGACGCACCGTTGCAAGCACGGGCGGCACCCTGCACGAGATCCCCACACGTTCCACGAAGCTGTCCCAATATTGCCATGGCTGTGGGCAATGTACGAAAAAACTGCTCTCGCAGCGGCTTCATCAGTGCGCTTGTGGCATCGGGCCGGTGCAGCGCGATCTGTATGCGGCGTTTCTGGCGGCCTATCTTGATCCAGCAGATCCCATCCCCTCGTGTGCCCAGTATGTCATTCCCTGGGAAGGTGCGGAGGCGCGCCTGCGGGCAGCACACGAGCGAACCATGCAACGTGCGAATGAGGGGCAGGTCTTGCCCCGAAGCATGAGTATCCCTCATGCCAGAGCGCGTCTGCCCACAAGTCGGAGCGAACCGACACAAGAGCCCATCTTCCTCCTCAGACGAGGGAGATTGGAAGCGTGGAACGAACGCTCGGAACCCCCCGCGCTTTAGCCGGGGGAGTCTTCAGAACCTATGCTATAATGTATTCCAAGTTACCGTCAGCGATAGCGAGGGACAAACATAGTATGCCTGAATCCAGCAAAGAACAGGTACCGATTGTTGCATGTGTGACAGTCGGCTTGTTTCAAGAGAACTGTTACCTGTATGCCTGTCCTCAAACGCTCGAGGCCGTGATTATCGACCCGGGTGATGAGGCGGAACGCATTATACAGCAAATTCAAGCGTTGAAGCTCATCCCCAAATATATCATCAACACACATGGACATGTCGACCACATCTGCGCCATTGATGGAGTGAGCGCCGTGTATCCCGTGCCACTGGCCATTCATCCCGCCGATGTTTATATGTATACTGATGAGCACACTGCAAAAATGTTCAATCGTCCAGTGCCGCTCGTCAAGAGAAAACCGGACATGTTGTTGAAAGAAGGAGATACGTTCTCTTTCGGCACACTGACACTCGAGGTGCTGCACACTCCTGGCCACACGCCCGGTGGTGTCTGCCTTGTAAGTCGTCCTTACTGCGTATTCAGCGGCGATACCCTCTTTCATCGCAGCATCGGCCGCACCGACCTTGAAGGGGGCAGCTTTGAGCAGATAGAAAAGTCAATCCGCGAGAAGCTGTACACGCTTGAAGATGACCTGGTGGTCCTTCCCGGGCACGGTGAGCAAACCACCATTATAGAGGAAAAATACGAAAATCCATTTGTAACTATCGAGGAGTAATCTAGTGGCAATTATTTGTGTTGTAGGTACAGGCTATGTAGGCCTGGTCACAGGTACCTGTTTCGCAGATATGGGTAATAAAGTGACCTGTGTCGATATAATCCCAGAGAAAATTGAACGCCTCAAACAGGGTATTCTTCCCATTTATGAGCCTGGGCTGGAAGAAATGGTTGAGCGCAACGTCGGCGCGGGGCGACTGCATTTCACCACCAGCTATAGCGAGGGATTAGAGAACAGCGACTTTATATTTATCGCCGTCAACACGCCCACCGGCTCCAGCCAGGGTAGAGCGGACATGCGCTACGTTGAAAGCGCGGCACGCGGCATCGCCCAGGAACTGGATCACTATGCGATCATCATTAATAAGAGTACAGTTCCTGTGGGCAGCGGTGACGTTGTGACGCGCATCATACGCAAGAATCTGAAGCGGCCAGAGGTCCGTTTTGCTGTTGTTTCTAACCCAGAATTTTTGCGCGAGGGTTCAGCCGTCCAGGATTTCCAGTATCCCGACCGCATCGTGCTGGGTTCAACTGACCAGGAAGCGGCCGGCAAAGTTGCCACGCTCTATCTGCCGTTGCGCGCCCCCATGGTTATCACGGACCTGTACACAGCCGAAATGATTAAGTATGCCTCCAACGCATTCCTGGCAACCAAAATATCCTTCATTAATGAAATTGCGCAAATTTGTGAACGCCTGGGAGCGGACGTCAAAGAGGTAGCGGCCGGCATGGGTTACGATAAGCGCATCGGGCGTTCGTTCCTGGATGCCGGGCTGGGTTATGGCGGGAGCTGCTTTCCCAAAGACGTGCGGGCGCTGGCACACATGGCGGACGAAGCCGGTTTGCATCCTCAAATGTTACGCGCCGTAATGGATATCAACCATGACCAGCGTCGCCTGGTGGTAACCAAGTTGACCTCCATCCTTGGCTCGCTGCGTGGCTGCGAAATAGGCATACTCGGCCTGGCTTTCAAACCAAATACCGACGATATGCGCGAAGCAGCCTCAATTGACATCATCCGCTGGGTGACGAACCAGGGGGCAACCGTGCGGGTCTATGATCCTGTGGCTGCAGACACCGGACGCGAGGCATTGGAACGCGAAGGCGTAAGCATGGAATCGCTCATTTTTTGTGAAAACGCCTATGAAGTAGCCAGGGGTGCGGACGCCCTGGTGGTTGTGACCGAGTGGAACGAGTTTAAGTCACTCGACATGTACCAGGTTCGCGGCGCTATGCGGAACCCCGTACTCATCGATGGACGCAACATCTATGAAGTCGCCGAGATGGCCCGCCTCGGTTTCGTCTATCGTGGCATTGGGCGCGGCACGGGCCCGGCCCCGTCTGTCCTGCCATCCGGAGACAGTACGAGCATGCAGCCGCTGCTGAGCACACTGGAGAGTATTCAATAATGAATGATGACCTGCCCTTGATCTTTACGCCGCTGGTCCGCCAACCAGGAGCTGCCATTCCCGATTGGCTTTTTGGGCCAGCAGGAGTGACAGGTCTGCCCGCGCCCCTCAGCCCTCCACAGGGGGTAAATGTTGCAATCGGCATCGATATCATTGAGGTAGACCGTGTGCGCAAGGTCTACCAGCACCACGGCGACCGTTTCCTCAAACGTGTCTTCACCGAAGCGGAAGTACTCCAATGTCGTGGCAAAGCTAACCGGCTTGCCGGGCGTTTTGCTGCCAAGGAAGCCATCAGCAAGGCGCTCGGCACCGGCCTACACGGTGTTGCCTGGCGCGAAATGGAAGTCGTACAGTTGCGCAGTGGACGTCCCACCGTAACCCTGCATGGCAATGCAAAGCGTCGCGCACAACTGCTCGGCATCAGCGCATTCGATGTGAGCATAGCCGACCTGAAGGATTTCTCAATTGCCGTTGCCGTGGCCATTCAGACATCTTTGCCATCTTCGTAGAAAATGAAATGTGAGTATGAGAGCGTTATTACAGCGAGTAAGCCGTGCCAGTGTAACCGTTGACGGGAAAGTAGTCGGCCAGATAGGCCAGGGGCTTCTGATACTTCTTGGAGTAGGGCAGGACGATAGCGAGGTTCAGGTGAAGACCCTGGCTGATAAAATTGTCTATCTGCGCATCTTTGGCGACGATGAGGGCAAGATGAACCGTTCTCTCCTCGATACCGGCGGAGAAGTTCTGGTCGTCTCGCAGTTCACGCTCTATGCCGATATGCGCAGGGGCCGCCGCCCCAGCTTCACCAATGCTGCGCCTCCAGTAGTTGCAGAAAGTCTCTTTGAGCACTTCAAGGATGCTCTTGCTAGCTATGGGCTTACTGTCGCAAGTGGGATTTTTGGTGCTTATATGACTATTGAGATTCGGAATGAGGGGCCTGTCACGATCTGGCTTGACAGCGAGGCTTTGTAACCATTCCGCTTATGGCAAGGGAGTATCGCCAGCCATTTCCTCACACCCTGGCAGCCACACTTGAAAACAACTCCCTTTTCCCAACTCACTCTCCACCATAATCATGCTCCCATGCGCTTGCGCGATCATCAGCGCGATCGCGAGCCCCAAACCCGAACCCGATCGGCTCCTCCGAATGCCCGGTGCTGCGCTGTGGGCGCGGTACCCACGCTCAAAAATGTGTGGCAAATCCTCCGCGCTAATCCCTGGGCCCGTGTCACGGATGCTGATCTTTGCCCATTTTCGCTGCTCCTGGCGCTCGTACTTTTTTCCTGAAATCTCCTCCGGCGCCTCTGCCGTGCAAACCGCATCCAACCGCACCACTCCTCCCGGTGGTGTGTAGATCAAGGCGTTCTCTACAAGATTCAGTAGCAATTGTTTGAGCAGGTCAGCGTCGCCCGGTATAGTGATCTGGCGAAAATTCCCAATTTCCAGTCCGACCTCTGGATTCAAAAACTGCGCCTGTCGCACAACTTCGACCAGCAGGAGGTCCAGTTCGATCGGTTGCTCTTCGATACGCGGCTGGAGCGGTATGCCTATTTCCGCTCTCGCCATCATCAACAAGTTGTTCACCAGTCGCGAGAGCCGCCTTAGCTCTACCTGAAGGAGTTGCACCTCCCGGCGTGTGTCATCCTCTAACCTGCTATTCAGCAAAAGCACGTCCACCTGCCCGCGAATACTTGTCAGCGGGGCGCGCAGCTCATGCGAAATATCCGCCACAACGTCTCGCTGGAGCTCAAAACTCTCTTCCAATTGTTCCAGCATGTGATTATACGCCTCGGTCAGCAGCCGTACCTCTGCTGCAGCCGGCCTGGGAGGGATGAAGCGCTGTCTCAGTCTCTGTAAGCTCATACTGCGCATGGCGGTGCTCAACTCTCGCAGTGGCTGTAACTCTTTACCGGTTAGTCCAAAACCGGTCCAGTAGACAATGCAGGCCGCCAGGACACTTCCTGTGCAAAGAGCTATGATAAGAAACAGTTGAACTCGTCTGACGGATTCTAGCGGCTGCCCCACCTGGGCAATTATCTCGATATGCTTGGAGGTATCATAGAGCGGGAACATGAGGATGCGCACTTGCCGTCCCATCGTGTCCTGGTAGGTCTTCAGTACCTTCTGCCCCCGTAATGCCTCCTTAAAGGCAGCAGCATCAAAAGGCAGTTGTACTCGCTCAAGATTGGGCGATCGTTGCAACAGGTGACCATTCTGAGGATTGAACAGCTTGATATAGCCAGATGCGGGTGTGAAGTCATCTCCCTGGTTCTGCTTTGCCAGCTGATCGAGAAATGCGGCATCAAAAGGTTGATTCGTGCCTTTCCAGAGACGTACAAACAATTGTAATCCCTTTCCCTGGGCTTGCAGACTGCTATCCAGGTCTTCCATCAGAAGGTAGGTCATCAATGTGTAGACAAGGATTCCAAAGAGTAGCAAGGTGAGGAACAGCACCAGGATATTGATGAGTACAAGCCTGGCGCGCAATGACGCTGCCCTGACCCTTATCCCAGGAGATAGGTGTAAATGTTCGCGTGCGTGTGGCGTACTTTCTGCCATACTTTACCGCCCATCGGGCATGGACTTAGGCCGCAGGACATATCCTACGCCGTGTAGTGCGTGAATGAGGTCGGGCTTCCCGCCGGCATTCAGTTTCGTGCGTAAGTAGTTGATGTAGACTTTAATCACGTCCAGTCCCGCGTCATGATTGTATCCCCAGACCCGTTCGAAAATACGCTCTTTGGTCAGTGCCTGCCCCGCGTTCCGCGCCAGCAATTCCAGAAGATCGTACTCTCGCCGTGTAAGTTCCAGTAGTTTGCCTGCTCTCCACGCCTGGCGCGCGGCGGGATCAAGTACCAGGTCTCCTACTTCTATTCGAGTTCGGGGGGACTTTAGTGCCTCGACGCGACGCAGACCTGCGCGAATGCGTGCCACGAGTTCCTCAAAATCGAATGGTTTGGTGATGTAATCATCCGCCCCGATCTCTAACCCGGCGATCTTGTCTGTCACATCGTCTCTGGCCGTCAGCATCAGTATCGGCAGCGTTTTGTTTCCCGCCGCCCGCAAACGCCGGCAGACCTCGAAACCATCGATATCGGGCAAAATCAGATCCAGCACTACCAGGTCTGGTGCAAATAAAAGCTTTTTAATGAGAGCTTCCCTTCCACTTGCCGCTGCTGTAACCTCGAATCCCTTGTAGGTCAAGCCCTTTCTCAAAAAGCCGGTGATCTTTGGCTCATCTTCAATGATCAATATCCTGCTCATAGCCTCTTCCTTGGCCGCGTGCGTATTGTGATGGGGCGGCCTGTGCGGAGCGGCTTGCATTATGGAGAAGAAAATACGATCATCATGCCATATGTCAGCTAAGAAAACTAGGGTGACACGTCTACCGCTCCTAATAAAAAGAACGTTTTTCACTCACCGGGCGTTTTATTTCAGCGGTAAAATGTTCTTTCTTTTTGATCCAGCATCATCACCTGCATGCATATTTTCCGCTCTATGCCGGTGTTTCTAACTGTTTTCTAACGATACTCTTTCATAATTACTTCGGAGAACTCTCAACTTGGCAATGAATGGCACCGAGT
>Ga0209647_1001018_pt1 | contig 24954 bp, 21 predicted proteins | sample GraSoi_2013_60cm_FD_185827 | JGI IMG/M metagenome (GOLD analysis project Ga0209647, IMG submission 185827) | Grasslands soil microbial communities from the Angelo Coastal Reserve, California, USA - Sample 9_17_2013_60cm (SPAdes) (version 2) | ecosystem: Environmental > Terrestrial > Soil >... | reverse complement strand
TCGGCCACGCCTGTGCTGATCGGGCACGTGGCGGGGGCGACGAAGACAATTCGCGTGGGCAGCGGTGGAGTGATGCTGCCGAACCATGCACCGCTGGTTGTGGCCGAACAATTTGGGACGCTCGAGGCGCTGTATCCCAGGCGAATCGATCTGGGGCTAGGACGTGCTCCGGGCGGCGATTTTGATACCATGCGTGCGCTACGACGGGAATTGCGGCAGGGTGGGGAGGATTTTCCCGCGCTGCTCGAGGAACTGCAAACATATCTGGGGCCGGAGAGGCCGGGGCAAGTGGTGAAAGCCATCCCCGGACAGGGAACCAATGTGCCGATCACGTTGCTGGGGTCGAGCGATTTTAGCGCGCGCTTGGCAGCAATACGCGGACTACCCTTTGCATTCGCGGCGCACTTTGCTCCTGAGAACCTTCATGCGGCGGTGCAACTGTACCGCGAGCACTTCAGGCCAAGCGAGATGCTGCGCGAGCCTTACCTGATGGTGGCGGTACAGGTGATTGCAGCGGAGACGGACCTGGCAGCCCGGCGTTTATTCACTACACCACAGCAGCGCTTTCTGCGACTGATCCGAAACCAGCCAGTTGAGTTGTTGCCGCCAGTGGATTCAATGGAGCCGCTATGGCAGGACTGGGAGCGGGCGGCGGTGGAGAACAAACTGGGTGCGGCGATTGTGGGGTCGGATGCGACGGTGAGAGCGGGACTGGAGAAACTGGTGGGAACCACGGAAGCCAACGAGGTGATCGTTGTGACTGATACCTATGAGCGTGCAGACAGATTGCGGTCGTATCAGGGGGTAGCGGGCATTGCCACGTCAATCCAGGTGAAGCCGAGCCTAGCTATGAAAGCCTGACACTGACCGACACCCTAGTCTATCGAGATCATTGCCGCGAGACGTATCAAAGGCTTCTCGCAATCGTCACGATCTGTCCAATCACCTCCGCATCCTGTCGGTTTCGGAGCTGCTCCGGTCGCTGATAGTCCAGCGAATTAGGATGGATCTCCAGTGTGCCGTTTTCGAGGCTACAACACGCGCACAGGTAGGTTCCGTCGCGTCTCAAGAGGACATACAGTGGCTGCTGCCACAGTGGCATCGATCGAAAGTAAAGGGCCTTTAATCGGCTCGGGTCTTGAGGTGCCAGGACAGACGATTGCGCTTCCCGTCGAGCTCCGCAAGAACGTCAAACTTGCGCGGACGAGCCTTGTTTCTCGCATGTTTGAAAGTTGGGGTGAGATTCCCTTTGTCCTGTTGCAGCAGTTGGATTTGCGGTACTGTCTTTGCGGATATATCGGGCTTGAGGATTACACACTCTATCCTCTCATCCGCCCCGGGTCGTTTGTCGAGATCGATGCGCGACAGAACAAGGTGAAGCCAGGTAGTTGACAGAACGAATTCGATCGCCCCATCTATTTCGTCGAGCTCGGAAACGGTTACGCCGTGCAGTTGGTGTGAACTCGATGGGAAGCAATTGATTCTGGTTCCTTGTCCGCAATCCCGAGGGCAGATCCGCCACGTTCGCTATCCAACGGACGGGGACATAGTCGGTCGAGTCACAGCGGTCACCATGCGGATAACAGAGGTCAAAGGAAGCGCCCCACAGGGGCCCTCGACGAAATAAACCGTCTTGCTAAGGGAACGTTGACGACGCCATGATGTGCGGAAGTATTGGTCGAGGTCTTCACGTCTATGAAAGTGGAGGTACATCCGATCAATGACAGCGAGAAAGCGGTCAGCATGATCAATCAGGAGAAGTTTGACGGAATTTTCCTGGACCTGGAAATGCCCAACCTGAGCGGCTTCGATCTTGCTCGCCTGATTCGCAAGTCGTCCTGGAACAAATCTACTCCCATTATCATCGTGACCGGTCGGGACGAGAGGGACACCATGCAACAGGTGTTTTCTATCGGTGCGACCTTCTTCCTGCAGAAGCCCGTCGACAGACAAAAGCTCAGCATATTGTTCCGCACAGTGTGTGGTGGAATGCTGGACAATCGACGCCGACACGAACGTGTTCCACTCCAAACCGAGGTGGTATGCCAGGTCGGTGATCGAGCGTTACGCGGAGTGACCTGGAACCTTAGCCGAAGCGGGATGCAAGTGGAAGTTGGTAATTTGCAGCCTAAGGATACGGTGCGACTGTCGTTCCGGTTGCCCGTTTCCGGTTTGTCCCTGGAGGCAGCCGGGACAGTGGTCTGGACAAAAGAGACTCGGCAAGGCATCCAGTTCACGAATGTGAGCAGACAAAATGAGGAAGCGATCCGAAAATTCATCGCCGAAGTGAACAGATAAGCGGTAGCGGCCACCTACAGGATTAAGACTACAAACTGCGCTATTTGCTACTCCCTGCTGCCCGTGTCTTTCCGCTTGCATCGCCCTCATGCGGTGGATCCGGAGGGACATCCCGATTCTCTCGAGTACCAAACAAGCGTTCGAGCTCTTCGGTGAGGGCACGTGCATTCACGGGCTTCGACAGATAGCCATCAAACTTTGAGTTCAAAATCTTTTCCCGGTCCCCATGCATGGCGTACGCAGTAACCGCCACTACAGGCAGCGAAGCCAGGCGCGGATTCTCCCGGATTTTGCTCACGACAGCAAATCCATCTAGTACCGGCATCCCGATGTCGAGGAGCAGTATGTCCGGTTGATTCTGTGCAATCATGTCGAGCGCCTCTTGACCGTCGCACGCTTCATCCACCGCATACCCGCGTGCTTCGAGCAACTCGCGGAGCAGTTCGCGGTTGACTGCATTATCTTCGGCAATAAGGATTTTGGTCATTGCTGCCCCGCAGATTTTGCCCGCTTGCGGCTTGGAACAACCCTTCCAACCTCGGCCACGAGCTGCTGCTGCCAGGAACCACTCTTTTGAAACAACGCCTGGGTTTCGCGACTGAGCAGAACTATCTCTTCTTGCGCCAAGGTCTTGGCAGTCATCACAAGAATCGGCAGATCTGCCAAAGTCGCTTGTCCTCGCACATGTTGGATGACCTCAAAACCATCCATCCCCGGCATCAGAAGATCGAGTAAGACTGCGCTCACCACCTTGGAAGAAAGCACTTCCAGAGCTCTCGCACCACTCTGGACGCTTTGAGTTTCGTAGCCGGCCGACCGCAGGGTCTCTTCCAACATCTCGAGCGATCGAGGATCATCGTCGACCAGTAGAATCTCAGAGTCATCGTCGCCCTGAATCGGCACATGCTTCCGAATCGCTTCCAGAAGCACCGTCTTGCGAATTGGCTTGATGAGGTAATCCGCAGCACCCAAAGCAAAACCTACCTTCTCTTCATCAACGATTGAAACGATAATGATCGGGATGTTTGCCGTCTCCGGAGTTTTCCTGAGCGTCACCAACGCCTCAAGGCCGCTGCCTCCGGGCATCGCTAAATCTAAAGTGATGGCGTCGGGTCGCAACTGTCCAGCTTTCTCAACCGCTTCGACTCCCGACTCGGCGAACGCGATCCGATATTCCGAATTCAAATAGCTGGCCAAGAGCTCACGGGCGGAGGTTTCATCATCGACAACCAGAATGAGTGGTTTCCCCGAGTTGCTGCCGGTCGTGGCAGGGAAACTGGCGGAAGGCTTTGCGGGCGCTGGCCTGGATGCTTCGGTTCCGGCTGGGAGCGTGAAGGTAAAGCGGCTGCCTTTTCCTGGTTCGCTCGACAGCGAAATTTTACCCCCTTGCTGCTGGACCAATCGCTTTGTGATGGCGAGCCCCAGGCCGGTGCCTTCATTCACCGCAGCTCGATTACCCTCGACCTGCCGGAACTCCTCGAAGACGACCTTTTGGTCCTCAGGCCGTATGCCGATCCCGTTATCAGTCACCGATAGGCCGACTTGGTCGGCACTTTCGAAGCAATCAATCTCGATTCGGCCACCTTTTGGTGTGAATTTCACCGCGTTGCTCAACAAGTTGTACAGGATCTGCTTGAAGCGGACTCGATCCGCATAGACTGGCCGATCCGTTCTCAACTTTTGCTGAACGTCAATATTCTTTGCCATGGCTAACGGATGGATTGTCGAGAGAACCTCAGGCAGAGCCTCTTTCACTAGGAACGACTCACATCGGTATTCGAGTTGTCCGGCCTCGATCTTGGAGATATCGAGAATGTCATTGATCAACTGCAACAGATGGGCTGAGCCCTGCTTGATATGGTTGACAAAGCGCTTCTGCTTGTCATTGAGCTCTCCTGCTGTCTGCTCGGCCAGGAGGTCTGAAAAGCCCACAATCGCATTTAGCGGGGTTCGCAATTCGTGGCTCATACTCGCGAGGAACTTGCTTTTCAGATGGGTTGCCCGCTCGACTTCGCGGTTCTGTAGCGCCAGCGTTTTATTAGCCGAGGCGAGTTGAGTGGTCCTTTCCTGGACACGCTGCTCTAACTCATCACGTGCCTCTCGCAAAGCCCCGTCGCGCTCCTGAATCTGTCCCAGCATCTCATTGAACGATTCGACTAGTGTTGAGAGTTCATCTTGACTGCCGGTAAGGACCGCTCGAATCGAGTAATCTTTCTCGCGGGATACGATGCGGGCAGTCTCTGCCAGCTCTGTTACCGGCTTGGAGATGCGACGTTGAAAAATTCTCGAGGTTAATAGGGCGACTAACAGCGAGGCCAGAAATACGACAGCGACGATCACCGCATAGCTCTTCATCCGGTCAGTCATCGCTCCCAAATCGGAGCGGATGTATACCGTACCCGTTGGCTTACCTTCGAAAATGATTGAGCGGGCCAGTCCCAAATGCCCTGCTCTGAACCAATGGTCTTGCACTTGACCTGAAGGTATAACGGGCGCGCGCTGAGTCTCACTCGCGCGATCGCGCCAATATCCTGCGAAAGGCTGACCATCACCCGTGTAAATCTGTGCGTACACGAGATGCTGGTTGGCATTCAACGCCAACAACGTCTTCTCCGCGGAATGCGGATCGTTGAACAGCAGCGCGGAGACGGTATTGTCTCCGATGATCTGGGCTTGGATGGAGAGGTTGCGGACCAGGGCCAAGCGAAAGCTGTACAGGTCGTAGGCACAAAAAACACCACATGCCAACAGCAAGGCAACACTACTCACCAGCATGTTCATCAAGGTGAGTGTTTTGGAGATCGAATGGTGTTGGACTTTGAGCATGGTGTGTCAATCTCCGGACGGAGCGTTTCTCCTTACCGTGGTCGCGACCTTGAGCAGTTCAGAACTCAAAGTCAGGCCGGCACGTTGCACCGCCGCGAGGTTGACCTCAAAGCGGACTTTCTTGCCTTCCAGGACAAACTGGATCATGCCGCCACGCTGCGAGAACTGCGGCATGTCACTAACTGTCAAGACAGCTTGTTTGTTCAGCGCTTTGACGACGTTATCAAGTCGGGCTTCCTCGGCGGAACTGAGGAAAAGAATCTGGCAATCACCCGACTCCTGTAGAGTGGAGATTCGCTTTGCAGCCACTTTCTTTCTGGCTATCGTTTCACCCGCAAGCGTGGCATCAAGAACCGGGCCAAAGGGATCCTGGCCGAGAACACAGACCGTGAAGGAGTCGTTCTGGGCCGACGCGACGTTCGCCGGCCATTCGACGAAGTGGCCAAAGTTGTAGAGATAGGCGGCCTTCACGTCGTAGTCAGTGGGCTTTGAACTCTGCGCCCGGAGACACGGAACGGCAACCAGTACCCATGCCACGCCCACCGCGACGAGCCACGGCCGAAAACCATGAGAACTCCAGGGCGCGCGGCCTGGAATATCGCGAAGGAACCCTGTGCTGTGAGCATGTCCCATAAGGATCAATTCGCAGCACGTCTCCAGGTTATCTTCGCGTATACGCTTCGTTTGATCCCGACAAGCCCGCCAGGGTCGCCTCCGAACTCGCCATGGCGAGGTTGGAGCAGGTTCTCTCCCACGACAGAAAATTCAAGCTCTGGGGCGGTCTGCCAAGACAGATGCGCGTCCGCAGTACTGTAACTTTTGACCATCTGTGCCGACAGCGCGCTTACATATCGATAGGTCTGATCAAACTCCAGTTTCTTTGGCAGTTTCACGAAAGACTGAATTACCACTTGGTGCCGCGGGCTTGATCCCTCATACCTGTTGAGGGCGGGGTCATTGCTTCCCGGACCATTTTTCATACTCATCTCAAGGTGCGAGTAGGAAGTCTTCAATTCCCACCAACTCGTCGGCTTCCAATCGGGCGTCACTTCGAAGCCTTTCGTGGTGCCTCTGATTCCGTTACTGGTGAGCAGCGGAATCACCGTGTGCACCGGCGGTGGCGTATTTTCAACAAATGGCGTGCCTACTTGAAAGCTATAGACATCGTGATAGTTGTTGTAAAAGACAGCAAGGTCGAGATAGAAGCTAGGCGTCACCAGGGTGCGGAACCCGGTTTCATAGGCGATCAATTTTTCGGACCGAAACTGGTGGTTGCCTTCGATGCGATAAAAAATTGGCTGGTTCGTCGTCGCCGCATAATCCGTGAGCTGGAGATCCTCGTCGATACGGGAGGGTGTTCGGACCGCACGGGCAACCGAGGCCCAGAAGGATTGTCGGGGCGTGCGGTTCCAGAGCAGACGCGCGCTGGGTTGGACATCGAAACCGTTGTAATTATTATGTCCGAACTTGGATCCCAAAGTTAGCGAGAACTGGCGGTTAAAGAAGGGAATCTCGTCTTGCACGAACGCACTGTAGATGTGGTCAGTAAGGCCGCGCGGCTGGAAATCGAGCGTTGGCACAATTTGCACAATATTCGACGGACTCACGCGCGCGCCCACGCCCCAGAGAAAGTTTTGCTGCCCTGGCAGAGTCAAATGATGCAGGAAGTCGATGTCGAAGGTGTCACGAGTCTCTCCGAATGCAGGCTCGAAGTGGTTCGTGCGGTCAAAGTAAGCCTGAACCTGGAAGTCTGATCGATCGTTCAGCACGCGCTTCCAACGGGCCAGCAGATTCCCTCCCGTCAACTGCGCGTTCGCGTCAACGGTTACTTGTGAGGCAGGCGAATACAGTGCGTATGTGGTCGTTTCTCCAGCAATCGCACGGTAGACGTCGCCTTGAAACGTAAAGGTATCGCGGGTGCCTCGATCCCAGTCCGTCCGGAATCCGGCCTGGCCCATTCGCCAATCGTCAAAGTTCCTGTGGTCCGAATGGAACTGGGGACCGCGAGTGAAGCCCATGCCATAGATACGGTAGCTAAAACCCCGACCGTTCCCGCCCCCGTATCGGAAGCCGCCGGTACCCTGCTCGACATTGCCGCCTCCCAGGGACAGCATCGACCCCTGAGTATCTTTGGCGCTCCTGGTGATGATGTTGATTACTCCGTCGACGGCATTCGCTCCCCAGATAGTGCCCCCCGGCCCACGGATCACTTCAATGCGCTCAATATCCTCCAGCGGGGTGGCCTGGACTTGCCAATAAACACCCGCGAAAAGCGGTGTGTAAACGCTCCGTCCGTCGATCAGTACGAGCAGTTTGCTGGCGATCACCGCTCCAAACCCGCGTATGCCCACCGACCAGTGATCGGAGTCGACTTGTGCCACTTCAACCCCCGGCGCCAAGCGCAGGACTTCGGGAATATTCCTGGCGCCAGACCGGCGGATATCCTCTTGGGTAATAACGAAAACGGCCGCAGGCGTCTTCCAAACCGCCTCGGGCTCCTTGGACGCGGTCGTAACTTCGACGTTGCCCAGATCTGCCAAGCTCAGTTGCCTCAGGGGTTCGTCGGCCTTTGGGATTGTCTGCGGATCGGCTTGGCTCTCAGCGACCAGGCCCGCAAGCAAGAGAAGGACGATCACAACGATGGAGCGCCAAGCCGTCGTAACTCCGGCCGTGACGCTCCCGGCGTAGATAGAAGGGCAAGAACGACGGTTCATGGTAAGTATCCCCTGCAAAATATTCCTGCCGTTAACCCTGCGCACCGGCACCCGCACCACGAGAGAGAAAGTCTGCGGTGCCGCTTCTGACTAGCCGCTCGAACTGGTCGAAAATCTGAGGGTCCCACCAGCCTTTGCCTACTTCTTGTTTCATGGTTTGCAGCGCATCGGTGATGGAGTAGGCCTTCTTGTAGGGCCTATCGGTAGTCAGCGCATCGTAGACATCGACAACCTGCAGCACCCGGGCAGTCACGGGTATGGCCTCTCCCCGAAGTCCGTCTGGATACCCCGAGCCGTCGAATTTCTCGTGGTGGTGTCGAATAATCGGAAGCACGTATCGAAAGGATTTCAACGGCGCACAGATGCGCTCGCCTACGACAGGATGCTCTCGGATCAGGGTCCATTCGTCAGCGTTCAAGCTACTGGGCTTCAGGAGAATTGCGTCAGGCACTGCAATCTTCCCAACGTCATGTACAACTCCGGCGCGCCGCAGCGCAATGAGTTGATCCTGAGGGAGGCTGAGGTGCTCGCCTAGGCGGGCTGAATAGTCAGATAACCGTTCACAATGGCCGTGGGTGTAAGGATCTTTGCCTTCAATGCTCCGAGCCAACGAGAACAGGACTGACTCCGCCCGCTCCAGTTCATCCGTGCGCTGCTTGAGTTTCAAAAGGGACCTTACGCGAGCGAGAAGCTCGGTTCGATCCAAAGGACGACTCAAAAAGTCATCTGCTCCAACCCTGATCCCTTCTATCCGATCCTGCTTGTCAGAAAGCGCCGTAATCATGATCACCGGGATCAAATATGTGTCTGGGTTGTTCTTGATTTTCTCGCATACCTCAAACCCATTCAGGTGAGGCATCATCACGTCCAGAAGCACGAGGTCGAATTGCGCCCGGGTAAGTTCTTCAAGCGCAGCTGCGCCGTCCGCGACAGTAACCACTTTGCATCCCTGCGGCGTGAGGAGTTCCTCTAACAACTCGCGATTTGCAGCTTGATCATCGGCCACCAAAATGGTGCCGGTGATCGATCGATGTAACATCGTTCACCACTTGTCTATGCAATACGCGGTGTAAGCGTCGCATGGAAAGAAGGGTCGGAGCTAATTACTGAAGTCACAAGCTCTATGGCACGAGGAGTTACCTAACTGGGGCTTTGTCCGATGGCAATGTGCTGCTACTACCATCTGCGATTGATAAATCGGTTATTGCCAATAATGACTCAATCAACTCACTGCAACCAAATGGTTACGCATTCGCCACCATCACTCCGCATAGAGCTTGCGAAAAGCCCGAAGGCGTGGAAGGCGAAATCAGAGAAGACCCCACAGTCTGGTCTTCCCGGCGGATGGTTTGCCAGCCCAAGCTCGATTTTCGAGAAGCGCATCGGCGGCGGGGGCAAGCGCGAAAACAGAGACAATAGGAAAGGCGGAGAGCAGAACAGTACAAACGCAGGAGTTCGTCACGGAAAGTGGGAGGAAGATGATCGTCTGCGAGAGTTTGCAAATGCATTAAATGCATTAGAAGAAGTTCGGGATAGTTGGAACTGTCCGAAGGCGAGAAGAGCGACAACGCGGTGTCCTGGGGGCTTGTCCCTCAGCCACGCTGCATGAAATTCGAGTTTGCTCAAGAATTGAACACTTGGACAGCCCACCATTCAGCCTGTCAAACGGGACTTCCGGAATGATGCTCTTTGACGAACGACGTGCTGCGTTCAGGGTTCCTATACGAAAGTACAATGGGTTTCTCCTTCGGGCGATGATAGGTTTTCTGATATGGCGAGGATGTTACGAATAGCAAACAAGACCTCGGGTTGCCAGATTAAGCGGGTTTGAAACGGCTCAGCGTCTAGCACAAGTCTTGCCCGCGACGATTGCCGGACCATTGTTTTTGCAGGCGACTAGTCAGCGGCGTGGGTTTACGGAAATCGAACACGAGCTTGGCCGAGGTTGGAGTTTTAGATCACGTGGAGGATTCTGGCTGATAGTATGGACGACACTTGGGAGGTGGTAGGTGCAACTGACGGGTGGACAAAGGCTCCGGGTAGTCAGAGAAGCGCTAGGCTACACGATGAGGGATGTGGAAACAGGGAGCCTGCAGGTCTCACGCCGACTCGGAAACGACGAGTTTGCCATTCCACCCAGTCGACTGTCCGATATCGAGACCAAGGGAGTTGTTCCGAGCATCTTTCGCCTGTACACACTGGCGGCAATCTATCGGTGCGATTATCACGAACTCTTATCGTGGTATGGGGTGGACCTTAATGGTATTTCTGCAGATATTCTTTCTGCACGGCCGAATCGCTCTCATTTTTCCCAAGTCTCAGGCAGCGCGACCGAAGCTCGCGTGCCCGTCCGGCTGGACCCGGGCTTTTCGCTCTCCAAAACCACGAACATCGCCCGCATGATCGAACAGTGGGGAGTGGTCCCACTCACCTATCTTTCCACGCTGGCCGACGACCGATATTCCTACGGTTATATCGGAGCAGAAGACTTTACTATGTACCCGATTCTTCCGCCGGGGAGTTTCGTTCAGGTCGACGAAACCAAGAATCGGGTTACGGAGGGTCTTTGGCGGTCGGAGTTCGAGCGTCCCATCTACTTCGTCGAGACCCGCGATGGGTTTGTCTGTTCCTGGTGCAATATCAGTCGCGATCGTATCGTCCTGCAATCGCACCCATTGTCGCCCGTTCCAGTGCGCACGCTGAGGCATCCGCAGGAGGCGGAAGTCATTGGGCAGGTGGTGGGAGCGGCGATGCGTCTCGGAGGGTGGCAGGTACTCTATTCTGAACCAGGGCAGAAAGAGTCTGCAGCACTGACCTGAAATGCTTTTCCGAAGCGCGAAATTTCTGGGCCGGAAGCTCATTTCCCGGAGGGATCTCCAGGCATGTCAAAAACTCAAAGTCCGTGATCTGTGCGCCCGCAGCCGACCGCTGGAGGTCGTCCTCGAGATCCCTCAAGGGCGTTCTCAATATCCGAGCCACCAAGGCTCCGTGCGATACCCGAATGGCCTTCTCCGCCGGTGCGCTCCCATACACCTTCTCTAATCCCCAATGCGAGTAGGCCCCTCCGCCGTTATGCAGTCGCGCAACGTACCGCAATTTTCCCAGAAGCCCGGGAACTGCGCTCAAAGTGCTGTTTTCAAAGTCGTCAAGAGCTGATCTGAGCACCACAAATTTACGCTTTCCGAAAAGAAAAACAAATCGCCGCCGACGTCCAGGAGCGCTTGCGTTCTGCACAATAGCACGCTGCAGTCCATATTGCCAAGGAGGAACCACGTGAAGAGAATTGTACGAGTTCTGGCTATCGCCGTTGTTCTGCTACTCACTTCAACTGTCCCGAGCTTTGCCGACGGCAACCCCATTCCGATCTGTCACAATGGGGTGTGCACTTATTGACGAATTAGCCACAAATTGAATGGGGCGCAGATTCTGGATTGCAAATTCTCCTTTGGGGAAATATAGTACGATCCCATCGAGATGACACTCTGGTACAAGCTTCTCTTTTTCTACCTCTGGATTGCGCCCCATCTTCTACTTATGGTCGTCGCAGTTCTCCTGCTGAAGAAGCGCCTATACACGAACTTCCCCGTTTTTACCATCTACACGTGCTACGAAATCGCAGAATTCGTCCTGCTTTTGGCGATGGCAGTAACCGGGCTCAATAGGGGAGCTTTATTGATGCCCGTCTACCTGGTGACTTTGGGGATCAGTACCGCGCTTCGATTTGGAGTTCTTCAGGAGGTATTCAACAACATATTTCGCGAGCACATACAGCTGCATGCACTTGCCCGGATATCCCTTCGATGGACTACCGGATTTCTGCTGGCCACGGCTGTTCTTGGTTCCATTTTCGCATTTGCGCAGACTTCTGACAGCGCGATCGCCGACGTGGCGTGGCTCGGTCGGGGCATCGCACTCATTCAGTGTGGCTTGGTGCTTTTCTTGCTGATGTTCTCACGTCTGTTTGGTCTGTCTCTGGAAAGCTACGTGTTCGGTATCGCGCTGGGCTTTGGTATTCTGTCGAGTGTGGAACTCGCCAACTGGGCACTCCATACTGGAAGCCTCACGGATTCCATGGCCAGGGCGCTGAACCTGCTTCCTACTGGCGGCTATCACGTTGTCGTTCTGCTCTGGCTTGGGTACTTGGTTGCGCCGGCGAGGAAAGTTCTTCAGCCCAGTGATCTGCCTGTGGGTGACATGAATCAGTGGAACCAAGAATTGGAGCGATTCCTGCAATGAGCGCCGCCTCCGTTTACGTTGCGATTGCGATTGTCCTAGCAGCAGTGTTTACGTATCTTGCGGCCAGACGCCGCCGAAGCCCGCTCGCGATTGACAAGGCTCGAGCATTGATGAGTTCGCTGGATATTGAGGCGTTCCGCAATCTGGTGGATCCGGATGAGGAGGCTTTCCTGCGGTCGAATCTGCCTCCCGATGAATTCAAGGCAATCCAGCGCGAAAGAGCCTGGGCTGCCCTCGCGTATATGCGAGCTTTGTCACACATTGCTTTGGAATTCAGCCGTTCTGGCCATGCTATGTACAACAGCTCCGATCCCCGACTAGCCGAACTGGGACGGCAGATTGTCAATGATGCGGTCTACTTACGCTTGCGTGCGTTGGAAACAAGTGGGCGACTATTCGTTGCAGCCACTTTTCCCAATTTGACCCAACGCTATCCGAAGTCTCTGTTTGAGCAATACGAGCATTCCAGCGGTTTACTGCTTCGCTACGGCATGTTGGAGCGGGCTCGAAGGCAAGCTTCGTAATTCGCGTCCAGTGCCCCCGCTCGTGATCAGCCCGTAAACCTCGCGATTCCACCACCCTTGGGTGAACGGCCCCACGACTGACTCTTACGCTTCTTCTGGCGCGAGGATTTTTCGAATTAGCCGTCAGAGGCCCGCTTAGGCTCATGTTCGGTTTCTGGAACAGGAACGATTCTTCTGTTCGCCACACCTCTTTCTAGTCTCAAATCATAAATGACATCAGCCTTGTGTGAAGACCGAGGAGGTAAGTAGATGCGTTTCGTGAGGGCATATGGGGACTGTTCAGACAGTGGCGGTCGTAACGTCCATCGGCTGTTGACGCCCTATCACCCTCCCCAATTCAAAATCCTTACAGCAGAGCAGGCTGAAGCACAACTCAGAGATAAAGCGCTACCTGGAGACGCCATAGCCCGGCAACTCTTGAAGATAGCGACAAGGCTAACCAGCAAAAGCAGGCAGTGATCTCGTCATTGAAACGACTCTTACCGGTGGCACTTTCCTTGTCCAATTAGCGAAATCTCGGGTGCGATGCCAGAAACGTAGAGAGAGCCGAGGATGCTGAGCGATGTCTCCGAGGTCTGACATCACGTGCCTTGCTGACGACCTTCGGATGCTTGGCAAGCTTCTTCAAGGCAGTGCTGCGGTGGTGGCCGGACAGCGAACCGGAGGTGCCCCACACTCCATCATCAAGGTACTGGAGCGATTCGCTACAGCGATGGACCAACAGGGGCTGACGTCAGGAGCAGCAGACATTTCGCTCACGCTGTACGCGGCACGCGAACTGGAGCGATACGTCTGTGGCGAGAAGACACAAATCTGCAATCGCGATGCGGCGGAAATTTACTATCAGGTTTTATGCGCGGGTATCGAACAGCTTCCGAGGTTAGACCAGAACCTAAATGGGTAGATTATGGAGTCATATTGGGTCACGCAATTGGGTCGTTTTCGAAACGTGGTAAGTCATGTCGTTCATGACTTGACTTGGAGACATGCAAGGCGGGGCACCAAAGCTCGACAACAGGAACTTATCCAGGCTGTCTTGGATTTTGGGAAAATGAAATATCAATTGTATAAAACGGAGGTAACGATAGTAGACGAGACAGAATTAGCTTTTCGATTTCGAGAGACAACGCATGCCATCACCAGAACTCTCGCCTTGCTGGAAAGACAGGGGCTCGCCGAGCGTACCGATCTTCCCAGACTTTGGAAACTCAATGTCGCAGACCTCGACCAGCAATCCCGTGTGGTTTCGTCCGCTGGCGCGATGAGTAAGGCGTTCTTGCACGTATCGGAGAAGTAATCTAATCGGAGCATGTGCTGATCTTTAGACGATTGTGAAGGCGCGGTGACGCAAACACCGCAACGTAGCGCGCGTATGAAGACACATGATTCATGGCTAGAAGGGGGTGTACTGGAGAGATGGGCCTTGTCGCAAGGTGAGCAAGATGGGGCGGGTCACATAATAAGAATACGCAAAGGAGGCGGTATGGGAGAGGATAATAATGGATCAGAGAAACCCCACACAGAACGCGGACGAGTGGAGGGAAAAAAGCGCAGGCGAACCAGAGTGATCGCCAAGCTGGTTGGGGCGCGGTGCGAGGTCGAAGATGTCCTTCTCTCGTCGAGCGCATCCGCTGTTCTCTTGGCGCAGGAGCGTGTCAGACTCTCCACCCTGATGGGAGCCCTCGACAATATCGTGCGGCGAATTGAGAAGTGCTGATTGTTCGCTGCGGGAACATGCAAGCCTAGATTAGCGCCAACGAGCAAGTTCGCAACGATAACGAAGGCCCGAGTACTGGCGCACACAGCCAGATTCATGGTTTCAACTCCGAATCAGGAATATCTGCAACTAGAGGTCGATCTGGCATGAATGACATGAATCTCCCGGCGTCATCCCCATTCGTTGGAAGAGTTCTGCTCGTGTCCGATGACGCGAGCGCGATCGAGCAACTCAGCGAGTCAATGCAACGATTCGCGTTGTCCGTAGAGCGATGCCCTGAGGTTTCTTCTGCTTTAGAGCTGCTGAAGCGGTCTAAATTTGAAGCTGTGATTGTTGATTTCCGGCTCGGAAGTCAGGCCGGGGCAGTCCTCGAAGGGACACGCCATTCCTCTTCAAATGAACATGCCGTGCTATTTACCGTCAGCGATAATCAGGCGGAAACCACCGATGCATTTAAGGCCGGTTCAACTTTCGTATTAAGGAGACCGCTCTCCGCCGCATCGATCGACCTGAGCCTGAAAGCTGCCTATGGGTTGATTGTAAGAGAGAGGCGCCGCTACTTCCGCTGCCCGATGGAGGCTCCAGTGGTAATTCTTAGGACTTCGATGCCGACGGTTCATGGCCATACCGTCAATGTCAGCGAGGGAGGAATGTCCATCACCACGGCCGCATCGTTAGGACCCGGTGACCACGTGCAATTGCAATTCACTCTGACGGGTGATGAATTTCAGTTTACGCTTGAATCGACGGTTTGCTGGGCGAGAGAGCAGCGGATTGGATTGCAGTTCCGCGCTTCGCACCAAACCCCCAAACTGCAAGAATGGCTCTCTCGGCGCTTGGAAGAGGCAATTCCGCAGTCCGTCAGGGACAAGTTCTCGAACGTTCCGTGAGATTGTTTATGGCCAGCCAGCCTGCCTGGGATCAGCCAGAAATCGGCGACGAGTGGCGACCAGATCAGGCAAGTCATGGTCCCAGCCGAAATCGTGGGGAGTGACGGCCCATTCGGAATCGAGTTCCGGTTCAGATATAGCGTCGAGCGGCATCTCCCGTGCTTTGCCAAATTGCCGTCAGTTTTGCCGAGGCATCGGGCAGGATTAGAGATCCAGATCGAAGCCGGGGTCACACGTTTTGGGGAATCGCCACGGTCACAACATCCCGCCCGCGGGATTTGGATTCATAGAGGCATTTGTCCGCGGTCTCGAGCAGTTCACCGGCTGTTGATCCGTGTTCCGGAAACGCGGCTACACCCGCAGAGAGGGTAAGCTGTCCGAGAGTCTGCTTCTTGTACTGCAAGCGCAGGTTTTTTACTTCGGAGCGTAAGGCGTCCGCACGTTTAGCCGCGTCCGGTGAAGACGACTCAGGCAGGATGATGGCGAACTCCTCCCCACCGTAGCGGCAGCATATATCGGTGGCGCGGAAAAATGTGCGAAACAGGTCGGCCAGGGACTGTAGCACCATGTCTCCCGCATCATGGCCGAAGGTGTCATTGAATCTCTTGAAGTGGTCGAGGTCGAGAAAAAGAACAGCTACAGACTGCTTTTTGCGGCTAGCCAATTCCAATTCCCTTTCAAGTGACTCCTCCAGAAAACGACGGTTGAATAGGCGAGTCAGCGGATCACGAATCGACTGTTCACGAAGGGTCTCGCGCAACTGCAGACTAGCCAGCAGAAGGGCGATCTGCGAAGCTGCACTGACGGCTAGCCGCTGATGAGAGTCCCTAAAGCTCTGCTCTTCAGAATCATGTCGGAGATCTGCTGCGCTCTCGAATTCCAGATGCAAGATGCCAACCGTGTTCCCCTGCGCGACCATCGGCAGGCATAGAGCCTCGGTCTTTGAACTCTTGGTCAAATGTTGGCAGGCGATGCCATTTCCCGGGTGCCCGCTCCAGTGGGGCTGACCGCGGCGCAGGGACCAGCAGGCGTCAGGAGGAAATGTCGGTGCTAAAACGTCCTTTTTCCCCCACCGAACCGCTGCCTCGATGAGGTCTCGCGACGACCTGAACAAATAAAGCGCTCCGGAAGGGGCGTCAGGGAAAAGCTCCTGCACCGAGTTAGCGACAACATCGCAGGCTTCTTTCACAGTCCCACTACACGCCAGCAGCGCCCCCATTTCGTTCAATAAGGTCATCTGTTTTGTCCGGAGTTCCAACTCTTTCACCATCCGGTCCATCGACTCCGCATGTTGCTCCTGCGCTTCAGCCGCCCTGATTTGTGCCGAAACGTCCTGGTATATAAGGTATGCGCCCCGCACCTCATCGCCTTGTAGCAGGGGGACACCATGCAGTGCCAGGTCAAGAATCTCCCCATCTTTGCGCTTCTGTCGCACTGTCCTCTGCAACGCGTTTCCCGCGAAGATCTGGGGAATCAGGTGCATGGAATCCGTAGCCTCGTCGTCAGGTATCCCCATGCTCCCAATATCAATCGCGGTGAGCTCGTGATGGTTATACTGAAAGAGATTCTCGAAAGCGGGATTTGCCAGCTCGACGCGGCCTTGCCGATCAAGAACCGCGATTCCTAGCGGGCTATTTTGTATCAGCGAGTCTAAGTAGGTGGTTTGTCTGTTCAGATCAATTGCCAGGCGATGTCGTTCGCTGACCTCGGACCCGACGATCAGTCCCACTGCGGACACAACCAGCATGAAGAGGGCGACTCTGGCGAAGATGGCCGCCGTGGGAGGAAACAAATGCATGGCGACCACGATTCCAAAGTTTAGCGCGAGGATTGCGGTGACAACCCGCCGGACTCCCTGACGCATGGCAATCCAGATGATTGGAATGAAACCCAAATAGAAATAACTGTAACGCGAGTCCTCGCTTCCGAACATCATCCAGAGGACGGCCATTATCGTCGCAATTTGGCCGCAGCTTTCTGCCAGCGCAGCAAGACTGGGCTTCTTTCCGGGGGATGGCGCGCTGCTTGGATCGAGCGGGCTGGATCTGGGCAGGAGCCAATTGCGAATATAAGGAAGCACATGGACGAGAAGAAACGGAGCGATGCCCAGTAAGCCGATGGCATCACCCAAAAACCATCCTAGAGCAGAAGCCTTGTATTCACTCCAGGTAATGCTGTGATCCGTAATCAGGCATGCCACACCAATGATGGTCGCTGCTGTGGCGGCGGTGGCACTCACCAAAACGTAGCGGACGACGTCCCGTCGGCGGCGCAGGCCGAGATCAATCTCGAGAGGACCGCGCAACACACATGCCGCGGCGCCATAACAGACAGCAACTCCCACGGCTCCAGCCGTGTTGCTGAATGACAGGGCTGATTGTGAGTAAACAATCTTGCCGGCAAGGGCATCGACCAAACAGACCAGAAGAGCATACCAAGGAGTTACGCCCAGCAGGAGCGCCATAACCAGACCGATTGCGGGATACCAGGCAACGAATCCAACGCGAGAAAAGAAAATGACTTCAGGCCGGTTCAGCAGAAGGTATAGCAGCACGAACGAGAGCGAAACGAGAGCGTGACGAATAATCAGGCGTCGCGAATGCATGAAGAGAAATCTCAGCGCCTGATTGGCTCCTTGTAAGCGAAGCGGATAGCTCAGATGGAGCGCCGCCCGATGGTCTTTTTCCGGACGTCCTGTCGGCTCATACATAAGATGAACATGCCAAGGGCGATCGGTGTGACAATTCGAGCCTCTAACAAGTACTTAAGTAATGCCATGGGGCGCCTTGCGGGTCATCACCGACTCGCCATGCGGTATCGGAATTGCCTCGATTGCCAGAATTGACAGAGCATGACACTCTTTCGACGTATGATGATCGGGCGGCGCGGTTGAATCGATGAGCAAACGGATAGATGCATGGCATCGCTGAAAATCCTTATTGTTGAAGACGACCTGCCAAGCTTGGAATTGATGGCCGAGGTTTTCTCTTCTCTTGAAGCCGATGTCCGTCCGCTCAGCGACAGCCAGAAAGCGGCGGGTTTGGTGAATCAAGAAAAATTCGATGGGATTTTCCTGGATTTGGAGATGCCGGGCCTGGATGGTCTGGAACTGGCACGACGGATCCGGAAGTCCTCATGGAATAAATCAACGCCAATTGTCATCGTGACTGGTCGGGATGATCGGGACATCATGCAGCGCGCATTTTCCATCGGAGCAACTTTCTTCCTTCAGAAGCCGGTGGACAGACAAAAGCTAAGCATGTTGTTTCGGACGGTACGTGGCGGACTGTTGGAAAACCGCCGCCGGCAAGTGCGTGCTCCAATTCAAACTGAGGTGACGTGCACGGTGGGTTCTCGAACCATACGCGGGGTAACCTGGAATCTCAGCCAGGGCGGGATGCAGGTCGAGGTTGGCGGCCTGCAGCCAGAGAATATGGTGCGAGTGTCGTTCCAATTGCCGGTGTCAGGTGTGTCGCTGGAGGCAGCAGGGAAAGTGGTCTGGGCAACGGAGAATCGACAGGGGATTCAGTTTACTGACGTGAGTCCACAAAACGCAAAATCCATACAAACCTTTATCGCCGAAGTGGAAAAGTGAGTGACTGTGATGACCTCAACTTTATGGCCTGCAACCTGCGCTATTTGCCAGTGGCGACGGTACGTGCCTTGCTAACTGGATGGATATCGTGCGCTTTATTGGGAGAGGCGCTTCCATCCTCTCGTTTACCCAATAGCCGTTCCAGTTCCTCGGTGAGGGAACGGGTATTGATGGGTTTCGACAGGTAGCCATTAAAACCAGCATTCAAGATCTTTTCCCGGTCGCCTTGCATGGCATAGGCAGTAACTGCCAGCACCGGCAGCGTAGCGTAGCGAGGGTTCCCCCGGATCTTCTGCACGACGGCAAAGCCATCCAGTACCGGCATGCCGATGTCGAGCAGCAGTATGTCCGGTTGAGTCTGTGCGATCATGTCGAGCGCCTCTTGGCCATCGCAAGCTTCATCTACCTCAAACCCGCGGGCTTCGAGCAACTCGCGGAGCAGTTCGCGGTTGACGGCATTATCTTCAGCGAGGAGGATTTTCGTCAAGATTGCACCGCTGACTTGGCACGTTTGCGGCCTTGAACGACCCTGCCAACTTCAACAATGAGCTGTCGCTGCCAGGAACCGCTCTTCTGAAAGAGTGCTTGCGCCTCTGTATTGAGAAGGGCCAGTTCGTCCGGTGTCAGGGTTTTCGCTGTCATGACGAAGATGGGCAGTTCTTTTAGAGTGGGTTCTCTCCTGACGTGCCGAAGGACTTCAAAACCATCTATTCCCGGCATTAACAGATCGAGCAAGACAGCGCTCACGAGTTTGGAGGAGAGCACTTCCAGGGCCCGAGCGCCGCTTCGCACGCTCTGAGTCTCATATCCGGCTGAGCGCAGGGTTTCCTCCAACAACTCCAGATTCTTGGGGTCATCATCGACGAGTAAGATAGTCGCATCGTCATCACCCTCAGGGAGGACATGCTTACGAATGGCTTCCAGAAGCGCCGGTTTGCGAATGGGCTTGATGAGATAATCCGCGGCGCCTAAAGCAAAGCCCACCTGTTTTTGGTCGACGATGGAAACGATAATGATGGGAATGTTGGCCGTCTCGGGCGTTTTTCTCAGAGCTACCAGAGTCTCGAAGCCGCTTCCTCCAGGCATCAAAACGTCCAAGGTGATGGCATCAGGCCGTAGTTCTTGAGCTCTCTTGACCGCTTCAGCTCCTGAGGCCGCCAGCACAGTCCGATATTCTGGTTCCAGGTAGCTGGCTAAAAGCTCGCGGGCAGGGATCTCGTCGTCGACGATAAGGATCAGTGGCTTCCTGCCGCCTGTTGTTATCACGATGTTATGGTCAGCCGATTCGTCGACCGGGAGAGACTTCGAGGACGTTCTGGATCCTTTGGGCAGAGTAAAAGTAAATCGGCTGCCTTTCGCCGGTGTGCTCGCCAGTGAGATTTTTCCGCCTTGCTGTTCGACCAGACGTTTGGTGATCGCCAAACCCAACCCTGTGCCTTCCTTGGCGGCGTCCGCGTTTCCTTCGACCTGGCGGAATTCCTCAAAAACCACTGCCTGGTCCTCAGCCCGAATGCCGATCCCCGTATCAGTTACCGACAGGGAAACGAAGTCTCCAGCTTCTGCACAATCGATTGTGATTTGGCCGTCCTTGGGCGTGAACTTGACCGCGTTGCTCAAGAGGTTGTACAGGATCTGTTTGAAACGAACCCGGTCAGCATAGACAGGCTGATCGTTCTCCAGTCTGGTCTGAACCTGAATGTTCTTTGCCATCGCCAGTGGACGAATCGTTGAGAGGACTTCTGGCAAAGCGTCTTTCACCTGGAAATCTTCACACCGGAGCTCCAGTTGTCCGGCTTCGATTTTAGAGAGATCAAGAATGTCATTGATTAACTGCAACAAATGCGCTGAACCCTGTTTAATGTGATTGACGAAGCGCTTCTGCTTATCGTTGAGCTCACCCGCCGTTTCCTCGGCTAATAGGTCGGAAAAGCCGACAATGGCGTTCAGCGGGGTTCGTAACTCGTGGCTCATACTTGCAAGGAATTTGCTCTTCAGCTTGGTGGCGCGTTCGACCTCGCGGTTGCGAAGCTCCAACTCCTGATTGGCAGCAGTCAAGCTGTCCATGAATTTGCGCTTGTCTGCTTCGTCCCGCTTTCTCTGCGTAACATCGACCGCAACCACAACTGCCGCGTCTCGGCCCGCAAAGTTTAGACCGTAAGAAGTGATCTCCACGTCGATGAGAGTCCCGCCCTTTTGTCGATGACGCCAGATGCCGACGGTCTCGCTCCTGTCTGAGACGGTGTCCACACTTTTGAGTAAGGCGGGAACATCCTCGAGCGGGCGAATTTCTTTGATTGTCATGGCCAGGAATTCATTGCTGGAATAGCCATACTTGCGGACTGCGGCGGCGTTCACAGCAAGAAATTGCAGTGTCTGCCGGTCGTAGACCCAAGTGGGATGTGGGTTGTTGTCGAACAACTTGCGGTGCCGTTGTTCGCTCTCCTGCAAGAGCTCCTTCGCACGCTTGCGTTCAGTAACGTCCCGGGTGACCTTGGAAAAGCCCCGCAGCTTTCCGGTTTCATCCGCTAGCGAAGTGATGACCACGCTCGCCCAGAATCGCGACCCATCCTTGCGGACCCGCCATCCTTCCTCTTCGTAGCGACCCTCCGTGATTGCGTTGTGGAGTTCGCGCTCTGGCTTGCCATTCTGTATGTCTTCTGGAGGATAGAAAACGGAGAAATGGCGGCCGACAATTTCGTTTGATTTGTACCCCTTAATGCGTTCCGCCGCCTGATTCCAGCTGGTAATGTTTCCGACGGGATCGAGCATAAGAATGGCGTAGTCCTGCACTCCGTTTACGAGCAGACGAAAGCGTTCCTCACTTTCCCTGAGCTGTTCGTCAGCCTGCCGCCGAGTGGTGATATCGCGCGCAACGGCATAGATCACTCCTCGCTCAGGCGTCGAAACCGCATTCCACAAGAACCATTTGTAGGAGCCGTCTTTGCATAGATAGCGATTTTCAAAAGCAAGGACTTCCTGGCTTTCAACTCGCTGAGCTTCGACGATGGTAGCCTGGCGATCGTCCGGATGGATGAATTCCACATAAGGCTTCGCCTTGAGCTCGGCGAGAGTAAAACCCAATGTTTTCTGCCAGGCCGGGTTCAGATTCTTGAAATATCCGTCGAACCCGGCGATACAAAACATGTCTACCGATAAGTCGATAAACCGATTGCCGGTCTCCAGTTGGGAATAGAGCGAACCCATGAAAGTGCTGACAGCCAAGCCGACGACAACAAAAACCAAGCCCAAAAGCCATACTCGGCGTTCTACGGCAGACACACCTTGTTGTAAGAGAGAAGACGGCTGTTCGACCAGCACGCCCCAACCGTACTGAGTCACGGGCTCATAACGGGCAGCAACGGTGTTGCCGTCTCGCGCAAATATTCCATAGCCAGCGCGGCCGGTTCGCATTTGCTTTACCGGCTCATACCCGTTGAGGTCAACCGGCGGCGAGTAGGCGTCTATGTTTGGACGAGCCGAGAGATACCCATGCTGATCGATGAGCGAAATGGTCCATCCGTTTTCGAGCTTGGTCTCGACCAGCGCGCGGCTCATGATATCGAGCGCATACGGAGCCACGAGAATGCCAACCGGCTTGCCGTCGTCCATAATTGGAACCGCGATAGCCACCACCAACTGGTGTGGGGAAACGGCGGTTTGATATACCTCTGAGATGTAAGGTTTCCATTGACGAGCCACGCCTTTGTACCAATCACGGTACGCGAAGTTTTGATTGAGCACGTCGGGCTGCGATGGATAGACTCCGCGCATTGTGCCATCGAGGTCGTAGATGCTGACAAACGCGAAATCGGGACGCAATCCGCTGGCTTGCTTCAGATGCCACCCGACTTCATCTAGATTCCGCTCTTTCCATGACTGGAGGAATTTCCGCCGCGTGGCGATGGACTCCAGAAACGCGGTGCTCTGGCGAAAGTGCTCCTCGACGAGAGTCGCAGAAACACGGGCAATTTGTGTGCTTTCAGTGGCCGCCTGCTGTTGGGCCTGTTGTCTGAGCAAGGCACCCACAGAATATGCGAAAAATGAAATTGGCAAGACCATCAGCGGCAGGAGTAGTAAGTACACACGCCAACGGCTTTTCGATAGCCATCCCCCAACTCTAGCTGCCGTCGTCATCGGAATCCTCGAATCCAAGCTTTCGCGTAATCCTATTGCTCCCGGTTTGCAGGTGTCGCCGCCAATATAGACTTGTCAAGCTCGGTATCCGGCTCGTCGCCATCCTACGTGCTAGCCGCCGCGCCGCGTGAGAGGAACTCTGCAGTACCGCTCCGGATAAGCCGCTCGAATTGATCAAATATCCGAGGATCCCACCAACCTTTTGCAACTTCTTCTTTCATCGTTTGAAGGGCATCGGTGATGGAAAAGGCGTGCTTATACGGCCGGATGGTCGTAAGCGCATCGTACACATCCACAATCTGCAGCACCCTGGCGGTGACAGGAATGGCTTCTCCCCGAAGTCCGTCGGGATATCCCGATCCGTCGAATTTCTCGTGATGGTGCCGAATGATCGGAAGCACTAGGCGAAAGGACTTTAATGGCGCACAAATGCGTTCGCCTACCAGCGGGTGCTCCCGAATGAGCTTCCACTCTTCTTCGGTCAAACCGCCGGGCTTCAACAGGATCGCGTCCGGGACAGCAATCTTTCCAACGTCATGTACGACTCCGGAGCGGCGCAAAGCGATAGTTTGCTCCTCCGAAAGTCCGATGTGCTGGCCCAAGCACGCCGAATAGTCGGCCAGCCGTTCACAGTGACCGTGAGTGTAAGGATCTTTGCCTTCAATACTGCGCGCCAGGGAAAACAGGACTGATTCGGCCCGTTCCAGTTCGTCAGTGCGATGTTTAAGCCTCAAGAGCGATCGAACCCGCGCAAGCAGCTCGGTTCGATCCACCGGCCGGGTCAGAAAGTCATCCGCTCCAACCTTGATGCCCTTGATCCGATCCTGCTTGTCCGACAGCGCCGTGATCAGGATCACGGGTATGAAATATGTTTCCGGGTCGTTCTTGATTTTCTCGCACGCCTCAAACCCGTTCAGGCGAGGCATCATCACATCCAGAAGCACCAGGTCGGCTTGAGTTCGAGAGAGTTCGTCAACAGCGGCTGCGCCGTCCGGCACAGTAATTACCTTGAAACCCTGTGCTGTGAGGAGTTCTTCTAACAACTCACGATTCGCGGCTTGATCATCGGCCACCAAAACGGTGCCAGTGATCGGCTGCTTTGACTGATAGAACATTCTTCACCACTTATTTTTGCACACGCGGTCTAAGGGTCGCATGGGAAGAAGGGCCACACCTAATTACTGAAGTCACCGATCACACAAGGGGAAAATGCGGAGAAGAGTCGGGCAAGCTCCAGCGCCCGTCTAAATAAAATGGAGGTCTTAATCCTTAGGAGAGTACGCACCACTTAATCGCACAGCTCACTCGTCTGGAAACACACGGTACCTTGCAAACTCCTGCATCCAAGGCCTTTACTACTTTAGGTAAAAGCCGAGAACATAGATGCTGCTGCCTAAAACCAAGAGAACCACCAAAAGCGCAAACACAACAGATGCAGGAGGGATATTTGTTGATCTGGCACCGCTCGACCGGATTGTCTCTTTCACCTGGACGTGTTCCTCACGAATGAAAAGTGGCCGCCCACCATGAGGCACCTAAGCGAGCGGCTGTGGAAGACTTCTTAGGCTACCCGACGTTTGTTGCCGCAATGTGAGGATTTGTTGCCGTGATGTTAAGAAAAAAAGAAAAGAATTCCAGTGGTATTTGGACGCAGATGCTCCCACTCACTAGCCGTCTGTCGGGCAGAGGTTCGGTCATCTCTATCGACCAGATCGCGTAGAGCGAGGACGTCTCGACATTGTCGGTGAACCCAAAAGGACGCACCCTAAGCAAGCGGCGCTGACTCTACCCAATCGGGCCCACTGACAGCTGCGATTTGGACGACCGTTGTGAGGAGGCTCAAACAAATAAAGTCGGGCCATCCGGGTCGCAGGTAGCATCTTCAAGTGAGATGTCGCCAAAGACCGTTTTCAGTGCTGGCTTTAATCACTGAGGGCGGCTGCGCGCACAAAATAGTCTTCAGCATTCTGTGACGCCCGGTGAGCGTGAAGGAAGTGGTGGGCACGATCATCGCTCAGTT
>Ga0209647_1001016_pt1 | contig 24990 bp, 20 predicted proteins | sample GraSoi_2013_60cm_FD_185827 | JGI IMG/M metagenome (GOLD analysis project Ga0209647, IMG submission 185827) | Grasslands soil microbial communities from the Angelo Coastal Reserve, California, USA - Sample 9_17_2013_60cm (SPAdes) (version 2) | ecosystem: Environmental > Terrestrial > Soil >... | reverse complement strand
AAGAAAAATCTCACGCAAAGACAAGCCGCGAATGAACGCGAATGGATCCGCCTACGCAAAGCGACTCGACTGAGCTCGCCGAAGTCCTACGGCGCGACAGGCAGCGAACAACAAAAGGAATCCGCCTTCGCCAAGCCTCCGGCGCGACAGGCCGCAGATGAACCAGCCGACGTCCGGCAGCCGCCGGACTATGGCGGGCAGGCTGCGGATTTACGCAGATAAAGAGGGGAGACGGTGGAAGGTGAAAATTGAAAGATGACAGGTCGCGCGAGACCTAGGAAAGCTTAAAGGTACTTTCTAAACTGTCCTTTGTGAACCGTTCGGCTGAGCTCAGGACATTCGGCGAGCTCAGTCGAGTCGCTTGGCGAAGGCGGATTCGTTTGTTCTTCGCTGCCTGTCGCGCAGTAGGACTTCGGCGAGCTCAGTCGAGTCGCTTTGCGTAGGCGGATCTATTCGCGTGCATTCGCGGTGTGCATTCGCGGTGTGCATTCGCGGTGTGCATTCGCGGTGTGCATTCGTGGTCCGGTTAGCTACAGGAGCTCTTCTTTTTCCGTCTCGGCGCGTAGGATGGCGGGTAAGGCTTGGGGCCGGCCGACGATGATGACGGCGTCGCCTTCTTCAAGTGGCTCCTCGAGAAAGCCGCTTCGCAAGATCGTACCGTCGGCTCGTTGAATAGCTAAAACCAGGAAATTGCCTTGGGCCAGATCTTGTAACTCCTGAACTTTTTTTCCAACCAGAAAAGTGTGTCGATGAAGGCGTAGTTCATCGATCTCGAGCCCGATCCGTTTGAGTTCTTCGCCGATAATTCCTTGAGTATCACCCAGGAAATCCATGGTGGCGGGGCGAGTGATGATATGGGCAATCCGCGCACCACCAATCGTGGCCGGTAAAACGACTTCGTTCGCACCCGCCTGTAAAAGCTTCTTTTCGGTGCTAGGCTGTTCGCCCCTGGCAATAATTCGTAAATTGCGGTTCAGGTTCCGAGCAGTCAACGTGATGAATACATTTAGGGTATCCTGGGGGAGAACAGTAGCCAACACTTGCGCGCGTTCTGCTCCAGCGTTGAGCAAGGTTTCTTCCTCGGTGGCGCTTCCTTTTACAAAAAGGTAACCAGCGGCTTCGGCCATTGCCAAGCGTTCATCGTTGATGTCGACAATGACAAACGGGAACCCGGAGACAGCCAGATCGCGCGCGAGCATTTGGCCCATCCGGCCATAACCACAGATGATCGCATGCTGGGCGACGCCTTCGACTTGACGGCTTTTTTTGAGTTCTTTGATCACTTTTAATACTTCTCCTTCTGCAATGAAACGGATGATTTCGCCGATGATAAAGACGACGGCGCTAGTACCGCCGATAATCACCAGCATGGTGAAAATTTTCTGCCAAACCGTGACCAGCGGATGTACTTCTTCGAATCCGACGCTGAACATGGTGATCACCACCATGTAAACGGAGTCAATCAACGACCAGCCGAACGACAGATAACCGATGACGGAGACGGTAAAAACCGCGAGCAAATATAATAGGCTGCGCCGGAGCTTTCGAAGAATGCCGAAATTGACCGGAACGGGCATAAGCTAGGCGGAGGGAAATCCACGATAGCCGCAAAAGAGCACAAAGAACGCAAGAAAATACCGCGAATGGACGCGAATAACTGACAAACTGCGAATGCACGCGAAACAAAGACCAACCGCAGAGGAATCCGCCTTCTCCGGCAGCCGCCGGACTACGGCGCGACAGGCTGCAGATTTACGCAGATAAGGTTATTATGAGCGAAGCAGGCCCATGGGGTCACTGCGCCTCGTTCGTACGCGCTTACAGCGCCAGTTCACTTTGTTGTATCGGGTTCCCTAGGCTCGCAGGCTCATCCTAGGCTATAAATATTTCACCGCTCCGCGGCTTTTTTTGGCCACGCCCGTCAACTGCCCGGAACTATCTGCGTAAATCTGCGTTCATCTGCGGTTCGTCTTTTGCTTCGCGTGACTTCGCGTTTCCTATTCGCGTCCATTCGCGGTCCGTCTTTGCGTGAGATTTTTTCTTTGCCCGAGCTGATATAATCGTCTAGTCCCTTTCCATTGAGAATTTGCTGCATAGATCTTTCCACCCGTGATGCCCGAGTTTTGGATTGTTTGGCTGCGGAAAAATAGAGGAGGTATCCTCTCTGCCGGCCCGGCGTCAATGCATGAAAGGCAGTTTTCAAGGCAGGGATTTCATCTAATTTATGTTGAAATTCTTCAGGGATTTTGAAGTCGGTAGTCTTTTTATAAACCACTTCCAAACCGGCTTTTTCGGCTTCAATGGCTTCATGAATATAGCTTTTCAAGATGGGTCCCATCTCGAGTATTTCTCGAACAGAGTTGAACTTTATCCAGCGCCCCGCCTGTGTGTTCTCTCCAATTTTGACCAGAATGCCGTTGGCATCTTTTAATAAGGCGCCTTTGCAAAACGCGAGCGCGCAATGTTCTTTTAGTGCGATTATTATGACTACGTTCTTTTTCTGAAACGTGTAACAAGGTTTACCCCACTTCAATTCTTCGGTCAGTTGGCAGTCGAGAATGATCCTTCTCAATTTCTTCATTTCGTTCTGCCATTTTTTTGCGTTGGTTAAATACACATCAACCTTGGGATTCTTTGTCATGTATGGGGGATGAGATCTCCGAAAGGACGCTCGGGTTATTGAGGAAATCAAACCGCGAATGGATTCGCCTTCGCCGAGCCTTCCTCCTTCGTCCGGCTGACGCCGGACTATGGCGGACAAGACGGCGCGACAGGCAGCGAATTTACGCGAATAAAATCTCACGCAAAGGTGACCGCGAATGCACGCGAAGGGGAAGACAGCCGAATCCGCCTCCGCCAAGCGACTCGACTGAGCTCGCCGAAGTCCTGCGGCGCGACAGGCCGCTGATGAACCAGCCGTCGTCCGGCAGCCGCCGGACTATGGCGGGCAGGCTGCAGATTTACGCAGATGAGGTGGGGAGAGGAATAGCCGCGAAAACGGGACCGCGAATGGACGCGAATTTACGCGAAGAAGAAAAATCTCACGCAAAGACGCAAAGGGGAGGGAAGATGGTGATTGGTGATTGGGGAAAAGCTGAAGGCCTGTCGTGGGTTTAAGAGAGAGCGGAGGCTAAACGAGATGTGAAACATTCGACGGATTTCCTTTGTGGCTGTCTTGAGCTCCTTGTGAAGTGTGTAGCCCACGTTATTCTTGAGTGAGTGTCATCCGGTAGTATGCGATCCTGCTGTTCAGGACCGAATTGGTCGTATTTGCGCTGGCTGATTGAGTCGAACTTGCGGCGTCAACCAGGGTTCACGAAAGACTTTCGGTTGAATGAGAGACTGCAGAATCTCGGCCAGGGTCTGTTTAATTGGAACTATCTTTTTGAATCTTCGGGTCAACTCTTGGTGCTGAGGTTGGCAAAAGTTGAGCGCGGGCTGCGTACGCAGAAGGAAGCGGTAGCGCATGTAAATCGCGAAGCGGCGACATTACAGTCATTGGAACGGCTCAGCTTTCCGTACGCGACTCCCCGGTTCATTTGTCTGGTAAGAGAGGATTCGGCGGAAGCAATCGGGTTAATCGAGTCGGCTGTTGACGGAGAACAGCTCAGTTTTTGTGCAAATATCTATGAGCCGGATCGGCTACTGAAGATTATCGCCGAGATCGCAGTGACGGTTCACAAACTTCCGAAAACCGAGTTCGTGCATCTCAAAAGCCGGTTCGACAGTCGCGCCCATGTGATGGAGCAACTTGAAGATCTGTCTTCGTCGATCTTTGGTCAGTTCCAAGAAGCCGCTGCAGCGCGAGATTGGATCTTGTCTCACTTACCCGAAGGACGACCTTCGACCGTTCTACACTCAGATTTGCTTCCCCAAAACGTGTTGCTTGACGAATCTGGAGGTGGCCGGATCGCGATTGTGGATTGGCAGGAAGCAAAACTTGGTGATCCAGCGTATGATCTTGCGGTGGTAACGCGAGGAGTTCGCAAGCCGCTTGGTGTAGAGCAGGGATTAGAACGAATCGTTGACCTATACAATCAAACTGCCGAGCACAAACTGCCGATCCAAGCAGTCAGAGTTCATGAATTGATTTTTCACTTAAATTGGCTTTCTGATGCGGTGAAAAAGAGAGCGCAAAAGCGAATCGGTGGCCATGGCCCTGAGCACTACGCTTCGCTGCTGGGGAGCATCTTGCGGCGTGCGGCGCTACGCGAATAGGGCTGCGAATGGATCCGCCTCTGCTTCGCTATGGGGCAGTATTTTCTTAAGGACATTTATCGTATAGTACTTATTGAAAAATGTCCCTACTGGAGTAAGTTGTGGGATGGGATATGGCCAAAGTGGAATGTTTCACGATTCCGGGCGTAGAATTGTGGTTCTTCTCGCACGACCATTTGCCGCCGCATTTTCACGCCAAGCGCAAAGGGCAGTGGGAGGTCCGAGTCTTTTTTCTCGAAGGCTCGACCGGCGAGATGTTCCAGGTTGTTTGGCTCAAAGGGAAAGAGGTGCCGAGAGCGGGCTTAAAACTTCTGGAAGAGAATGTGACTGCCAGGCGCGCTGATATTCTCCAGGAATGGGAAAGGAAGGTGCTCCCGCAATGAAGACCGAACTTAAGACCGTTAGAGTGATTCCATATGGTCGGTTAAGCAACCGAATCTCAGCGTTTGCACACGGTCAGCTAGCGCGCCGCTTGCGAGTCACAAAAAAATGGGAGCGATTTTTGCAGGCCAATGAGCTCGGTCATCTGCTCATCGCTTTTTCCGACGACGTGGACGATGGGTTTGTGAAAGCGTTTCGAGAGAGAGCAGCGCCGCACACGAAGTTGCTGCTTCTCGACGACAGCCGTTTCAGCGATCGGATTCTCTCGCGCCTGATTGACTTGCAGATTCGGTCACCCCAACGATTTTACATCGTTGATTCATCTTCTCTGCTCCGCGACGAAAGCAAGTGGGAAGAGTTACTGCGATCTTTTCTTGGGCGCCTAAGCGCCTCTTTGGAATCGAACAACGACCGCATCTTCGATGCACACATTGAAGACGGAATTCTCCGCGTCGTTTCGCCAGACTTCCAGCGACTTGAAGTCCCAATCTCCAAAATAGAGGAACTAGCGAAGGCGGATAAAAGGACGCTCGAGCATTTCGAGATCGATGACGATGGCTCTTACATTTATTGGCCGGATCTCGATCTGCACCTTGGATGGGAACAGCTCCTGCAAGTCGTTAATCCTGAAGCCGTGCGCAAGGCAAAGCAGAAGAACCGCGAGTTCAACGAGCGCTATGGAGCTGCGATTCGTAGGGTCCGCGAAAGTTTGAGCCTGGCTATCAGTGAAATTCCAGGCCTCAGCGACAAGCAGCTTCGGCGTATTGAGCGCGGAGAGTCCCGATTAACATCAAACGCAGCCAGGAAGCTGGCGAAAGCGAACGGGATGACACCGAACAAATATTTGGAAAAGGTAGCCCAGGAGTTGCGCGAATAGGGACCGCGAATGCACCCTCCTTCGCAGAGCCTTCGGCGCGGCAGGCCACGAATAGGCGCGAATAAGATCTCACGCAAAGCAGACTTCCTCCGTCGTCCGGCGGACGCCAGACTATGAAGGACAAGTCGCCCCCTCTCCCCCTTTAGCTACGTCGGCCCAGGGCGCAAAGACGCAAAGAGGGAGGGGGTGAAAGGTGAGAGGTGAAAGGTAAGGCCGCGTACTAACTAAGGAGTGCGAGGAGTTCAAGGAGTTGCAGGAGTTGGAGGAGGGGGCGCTGCGCTTAATGACAAATGGCAGATTGAATCTCACGCAAAAGGGAAGGGAGAAGAAGGTGATAGGTGAAAAGTGAAACGTGATTGGTAATCGTGGCAGTCATGCTCTCGATAGCATCAGTTTCTGCCTTGCGTTGTGTAGTCGAAGGCCTATGTTTTTGGTTGACGTGGCGGACGAGCATCGGTCCAGATACCGGCTTAAGAGGTGTTAGTGCCGGGGCGTCAGGACTTGCCAGATTGGCAATTATCCCGCATAGCGGGAGCGCCTACCTCCTTATGCCGTCCGCCCCGTCTTTTGTTGTCTTGGAGACGTATCGGCAAAGGATGTTGTGGGGGAGCGGGGATATCTCCTTAGCCTGAGCGAGCGATTGGTCGTGCTAACCATTCTTTCGCGCTTTCAGCGCTGACGAGTTTTTTTTGACGAGTACCTAGGCCTCGCAGGCTCAGCCTAGGCTAAATTGTTTTCAGCGCTTCCGACTTCGCCCATCTTCCCTTTAGCTACGTCGGACAAGTCGCGCCTCTATTAGGCTGCGCTCTCCTCTGGAACCATCTGCGTAAATCTGCAGCCTGCCCGCCATAGTCCGGCGGCTGCCGGACGACGGCTGGTCCATCTGTGGTTGGTTTGTTGTTTCGCGTGCATTCGCGGTCACCTGCGGCTCTCGATCATACCGCTACTCGTTGCCTCGTATCATTGACAAGCCCTGACACGAGACGATGTTTCCTGGGTTGAAGAAAGGCGGGGTTATTGGTTTGAAAATCCGATTGTTGTTCCTGGGGCTGTTTTTGACACTATCCGCGATCTCTCAAGCGGGTCCTGCCCGCGGCGGATTCAATGGTGGTAGTTTTCATACCGGGTTTGCGGCCCGAGGTCTGCACCCGGCGGCCGTTCACGGTGGTAGGTTCAATGGTGGTGGTTTTCAGCGCCGGTTTATCGGCCAAAGAGGCGGGTCGGAATTTGGGATGAGGAACGAAATTCATCGTGGCTTCGCTGATCGCCGGTTCTTTCGTCACAACCGTCCTTTCTTTCAACAGTTTGGTTGGCCTGTTTATTGGTATCCTTACGACGATCCCTTAGCCTATTCTTATCTGGAACCGGATTCCGAGTCTGACTATCAGTATTGGGATAATTCGTCTGCGTCCGTTCGGCCGGAATCAAGCAACCAGGCCGTCCCACAAAACCCGGTGCTCATCGTGATCAACAACGGCAATTCGCGTCCGACGGATTCAAGCTCGCTAATGGATCCCAAAGGGAATGCGTATCCCAGAGGGGATGGCGGGTATGTCGATAACGGTTACATTTCCGCCAGCGCACTAGGGCAACAGCGAATGGTTGTTCAGGACCCGCCGGCTGATCCGGTAGTTCCGCAAGCTACTCCGCTTTCGCGGCAAAACACTCAGACCCCGGTGAAAATGGGGACCGGCGTATTCGGCAAATTTGTCATCGTTAGCTGGCTCGAGGATGGGGGAAAGGATGTAATCTTTGTCAAAAATATCGAGACGAACGATGTGCAGCGGATCACCTCCCAGCCTAACATCGATCATTTTCGGATTGTAGCGGTACACCCAAATGCGAATCTGACGCAGTTCGAAGCGGTAATCTCTAACGGATCCGACCAAGGAGCGGTCAGGTTCCAGTTCTGACCTGCGGATGGACACGTGTGTATTTGTCCCGTAGGGGGCTGTCGGACTTTGTCCCAGAGGGACTAGATGATCGTAGCCAGGCAATTTATTGCCTGGTATTCGCGCGAAAACGGGAACCGTCCCGTAGGGCACGGTATGATTGGGTCCGATAGGCGTGCTACGATCAGGACGACAAATCAACCCGGGATAGGATCAGACCGTACCCTACGGGACGGATTCTCGATTGAACGGGTTCCAGGCAATAAATTGCCTGGCTACTTTCACTTAGTCCCTACGGGACAAACCGCCATTCGAGCCCGAGGACGAGCACGAGAAAGGCTCACTTCTCACTAATCACCAATCGCTAAGATTTTCCCTGGGTTCATTATATTGTCGGGGTCGAGTGCCTGTTTGATGGTGCGCATAACGGTTACGGCTTCACCGTGCTCGGCTACCAGGGAATCGATCTTGCCGCAACCGATGCCGTGTTCACCGGTGCAGGTGCCGTCCATCGATAGAGCGCGCTCAACTAAAAGCTGGTTGAGCCGGCGTGCTTCGGCGAGCTCTTTAGGGTCGCTTGGGTTAATGACAAAGGCGACATGGAAGTTACCGTCACCAACATGGCCGACAATCGGCGCTGGCAGGATAGAGTTAGCCAGGTCTTTCTCGGTGGCAGCGATGCATTCAGCTAATCGTGAGATCGGTACACAAACGTCGGTGGGAAAAAGCTGGCCACCCGGATGTAACGCCAGAGCGGCATAAGCAGCATCATGACGAGCTCGCCAAAGCCGGCGGCGTTCCTCCGGTTGGGTTGTCCAGGAGAACGTCGCGCCGTCATGTGCAGCCGCGATTTTCTGTACTCTTTCCGCTTGTTCGGTGACGCCAGAAGTTGTGCCGTGGAACTCGAGCCAAAGTGTGGGTGCAACCGGTAGATTCAGGCTTGAATACCGATTAATTGCATCCATCTGAGTCGCGTTAGCCAGCTCGATCCGGGCCACGGATATACCGGCTTGGATGGTCTGAATGGCGGTATTCACCGCAGCTTGAAGAGTTGGGAACGAACAAACTGCGGCCGAGATTGCAACCGGGAGTCCGTAAAGCCGGACTGTGACTTCTGTGATCACACCCAACGTTCCTTCAGAGCCAATGAAAAGCCGGGTCAAATCATAACCAGCTGCAGATTTTCGCGCCCGGTGTGCCGTCCGAATAATCCGGCCATCGGCCAGTACTACCGTAAGTGAGAGCACATTTTCGCGCATGGTACCGTACCGGACCGAGTTCGTGCCGGAAGCTCGCGTTGCGGCCATTCCACCAATGGTGGCATTCGCTCCCGGGTCCACGGAAAAGAAAAGATTTTTATCGGACAGATGTTCATTGAGTTGTTCGTGCTTAACCCCGGCCTCAACCGTGGCATCGAGGTCGCCGGTGCTGACCCGCAGGATCCGGTTCATGCCGGATAGATCGATGCAGATTCCGCCACGTAACGCGAGAATATGCCCTTCTACGCCGGTGCCGGCCCCGAACGGAATAACCGGTATTTTGTGTTCCGCACAAATCCTAACAATGGCGCTGACTTCCTCAGTCGATTGGGGAAAAGCGACCGCATCCGGAGGAGTAGCTGAATGATAAGAAAAATCTTTACCATGCTGTTCGCGCACTGATGTGTCGGTGGAAAGACGGTGGTTCAACAGCCGGCGAACGGAGTCGATGGCGGCCGTGAGAGGAGGAGAGCTGGGGGGCATGGCGGAATCTCGCACCAGTTGAAGTAATCAGTAATCAGTAATCAGTAATCAGTAATCAGTGATCAGGTGAAAGGTGAAAGGTGAAAGGTGTGAGGCCTGCCCTGAGCAAGCATTAGGCGCGTCGAATGGGTGATTGGTGATAATTTCTTAAGGGCCGCGAAAAGGGTGTGGTCAGTGCATTTGACGTTTCAGCTTTTACCGGCTGCCACAACGGGCGTCGCGTCTATTCGAATGCGGTAGCTGCAACGAACTTAAGGCGTCGATACCCGCTGGAGCTGCGACGCGGAATGCAACGCCCCTCCGTTCGGGTGGTGGTCCGCTGAACGAAAACTACCAATCACTTCTCACCAATCACATCTCACGCTGCCTTCCTATCTGCGTAAATCTGTGTTCATCTGCGGTTCGTTTGTTGTTCGCTGCCTGTCGCGCCGTAGGCTTTGCGTAGGCGGATCTATTCGCGTCCATTCGCGGTCACCTTTGCGGCTTTGCGTGAGGTTTTATTCTTTGTTCGTATTGGGGGCTAACACGTTGACGATGGATTCGGAGATGGTGTCGCTGGCGTTTTTGTAGTTGCCGTCTTCGTCGAAGGCGCTTTGCGAGTAGGTGGTCACGATCGCAACGGTTAGTTTCTTAGCGGGAAGATAACCGACGGTGGCGCCGCAGCCGGCGAAGTTTTTGGTTTGAGTGATCCAGGAACCGAGGATGACGACACCGAGGCCATAGCTTCGTTCTTTGGTGTTTTGATGGCAGGCCAGACAGTTCGGGTCGGGGTGGCCGAAGCCGATCAGGTTCGGATTAATCTGAGCGGCAGAGGATTCTTTGGAGAGCAATTTACCGGTGCCAACGGCTTCCATCGATTTGGCCAGGTCGTTAATGTCGGTGGTTTGAACCGCGCCTTCGGCAGTGGTCCAGGATGGGTTCCAAAACGTCGATTCTTCGTAAAGAATCGAGCTGGCGGGGACGCCGAGCTCGGTGCGGCGTTCGGAACTGTAGGTGTGAAGGACCGGGCTAGGGATCTCGGGCGTATCAGCGCCCTGAGTCTGTTTCAGGTCCATCGGGCCGAAGATGTATTTCTGCATGGCGACAGCTAACGGTAGGCCAGTGACCATTTCCAGGACTCGGCCTAGGATGACATAATTGGTGTGGGAGTAGCCCCAGTTTGTGCCGGGCTCGAACATCATCGGTTTGGTGGTGCCGATCCGGATCAATTCGTCGGAGCTCCATTGGCGGAACGGATCGAGATTCAGGGCGTGCGTCACCTCAGGTCGATAAACATAATCGGCGTAGCCTGAGGTCATGTTAGCGAGGTTCTTTAGAGTGATCCGATCGGCATTAGGTACGTCGGGTAAGAAGTCGCTGAGCTTAGTGTCCAGGCTGACTTTCTTTTGGTCGACCAGCTCCAGAAGCATGGTTGAGACGTAGGTAAACGCCATCGCGCCGTTCCGGAAATGCATGGGGACAGTGGCGGCTACGCCGGTCATCGATTCGCCCACGGCTTCGGTGTAGATGTTTTGGCCACCGGAATTCACGGCAGCGATGATCGCTTTCAGGCCGTACCGGTTCATTGCGTCGTGGATGATGCTTTCCACGGCCGGCATTTGTTGTTGGAGCGCGATATCGGGCGGCGTTGCTGCCTCCGCGGAAATAATGACAAATGGCGCGAGCGAATAGCCAATAGCCGATAGCCAATAGCCGAGGCGCCGGACGAATGACAGATGAGCGAGGGGGCGCATAGCGAATAGCCGACCGAGGGGGGATAGTTGATACGGCGAGTCCACGATACTCTTACGGAACGAAAATCTCACGCAAAGACGCAAAGACGCAAAGGGAAGACGTAAAACAGGAATAGCCGCGAAAAGGCGCAAAAAGCACAAAAAAGAAGACGGAAAAGCATCACGCAAAGGCGCAAAGAAAGGGCGAGGCGTGGGACATGCCAAGAAAACACAGAACTTTAACAGAAGATCACAAAGGTACGGACCGATTTGCGGTTCAACTTTTCAGCTGTCCGTATCTGCGTAAATCTGCGTCAATCTGCGGCCTGTCGCGCCGTAGGCTTTGCGGAGGCGGATTCGTTTGTTGTTCGCGTCCATTCGCGGTCACCTTTGCGTCTTTGCGTCCTCGGCCGACGTAGCTAAAGGGGGAGATGGGGCGAAGTCTGCTTTGCGAGAGATTTTTTGTGTTTTTTGCGCCTTTTTGCGGCTATTCCGGTTTCATGTGGCGACCGCGGTCTTTTCCTCCCGCTGGCCTTCGATGTAGCCGTAGACCTCGGGCAGGATCAAGTGGGCGGCTACGAAAGCGATCAGGGAAGAGAACGAAACTAACAACGTGGACAGGGCGATGCCCCAATGTTCGAATAGGACCGGGAATAGAAAGATGGTCAGGAAGTTGGGTAGCTTGACGAAGACATAGCCGAAACCGGAGGCCGTGGCTTTGTACCGAGAGGGTGCGACCATCGAACAGATGGTCATACCATTCGATGCGGACCAGTAGTGAAACCACATCAAGGAAGCAGCTGCGATCGGGAGCGCAATTTTCCAGTCCAGGGCGAGGAAGATTGAAGCCGCCACTAATGAAAGCCAAGTCCCGCCAAAACCCCATTGAGAGATACCGCGATGGCCTAGCTTCGGCGTGATTTCCGGAGCAACAAATCCGCTGATTGTGGCCAGGATGTAGATCCCGGCTAAGAGAAAGTTAATCGTCACCATGTCCTTGACTCCGGCTAGCATGAAAATAATTGGAAGATAGAACCCGAACGCGGAGAACTCGATCCCTTGGGCCGCGTTCGAGATCCAGGCATAAATACTGGCTCGCCGGCGCGTCTTGTCTTTCCAGATATCAGCGAGAAAGTCACGGGTACGCGGACGCTGAATCTGGTGGTTTTCATCCGGTAGCATGTCCAACGGATCATTGAACATCTGTTTAGCGACCTGCTTGGCTTGTTTAAATTTGCCGGCTTGAATCAGAGAAAGGGCGGTATCAGGAATATCGAGCCGCATCAGGAATAGGATCAGGGCAGGAACAGCACCCAAGGACAGACCGATCCGCCAGAGCAAGCTATGATTCATGCCGCTCAGGAACATGATCGTCACGACGATGATACACGCGACTTCGCCCAGACCGAACATTCCCTGCCAACGGTTGCCCATGACCTCGCGTTTCCCTTTCGGCATCGATTCCATGATGTAGGTGTAACCGGAAGCGATATCGCTCCCTAACGGGATACCGAGAAAGAACCGGATAATCACTAGTTCCCACATGTTATGGGCAAATCCTTGAGTGGTGGCGAGAACGACGAACAAGGCCATGGTGGTCAGGAACACCATGCGCCGGCCGAAACGATCGGCGGCCCAACCGCCGATGACGGCGCCGAGTAACGCGCCCAGTTGTACCGAAGCCGAAGCTAAACCGAGTAAGGCGGCATCTGGTTTAAATTCGTCTTTGATGAAGACCAATAGAAACGAGATCGAGTATAGGTCCCAGGCCTCGATCAGGATGGTGGTGATCATCAACCAACCGGTACGGGTACCGGTTTGGGTTCCTTGCATGCTCAGTATGTGAGCGGCAGCTTTATCAGATAGTTTTTGGAGTTCTTCCTGACTCGAAATCATGGGGGATCCTTGGGGGGTGAGCCAGAAGAATACTAAATCTCACGCAAAGACGCAAAACAGGAATAGCCGCGAAAAGGCACAAAAAGCACAAAAAAGAAGACGGAAAAGCATCACGCAAAAACGCAAAGGTGACCGCGAATGCACGCGAATGGGCGCGAACAACAAACGAACCGCAGATGAACGCAGATTTACGCGGATAGGGGAGGGTCCAACAATAGGCATTTTGAGGCGCCAAGGTCCGAGCCTACCAAACACAGAACTTTAGCAGAAGATCACAAGGGCTTCGACGACTCGACTGAGCTCGCCGAATGTCCTGAGCTCAGCCGAACGGTCACAAAGGTACGGGCCGATTTGCGGTTCAACTTTTCAGCTGTCCGTATCTGCGTTCATCTGCGGCCTGTCGCGCCGGAGGACTTCGGCGAGCTCAGTCGAGTCGCTCGGCGAAGGCGGATTCGTTTGTTATTCGCGTCTATTCGCGTGCATTCGCGGTCACCTTTGCGGCTTTGCGTGAGATTTTTTCTTCGTCTTTTCTTTTGCGTTTTTTGCGCCTTTTTGCGGCTATCCCGTCTTTGTTATCGGCTATTTGCGGAGAGGGTCTCATTTGAGCTCGTTAACGGCTTTTTCGATGCGGCGGGCGCGCGTTTCTGGGGTCTTGGCGCCTTCGATCGATACGGCGATCGCTTGTTTTTTGCTGTAGGATAGGGCTTCGAATGCTGTCTGGGCGGCGGGATTTTTCTTTAGCACTTGAGCGAAATCGGGTGGGACACTTACTTCGCGCGGTTGGGTGTCGAGCTCGAGTTGGACATCCACTTCGTCGCCACCGGCGACTCCGGTTTTGGCACGGTTTTCGGCGCTGACACCGACCAAGAATTTACCGCCCATCACCGCCACAGTGCTCCGATAGGTTTGGCCATTGATGGTTACACGGACCGGAGGACGTTTGCCGGCTCCGAGTTTTTCGATGATTTCGTCGGGGATCTCAATGCCGGTGGCTGTCTTGCCGGCTTGTAAGATCGTGGTGTGGAATTTGACGGGACCGCCCTTGGCTGTCGCCGGCTCGTTCTTTGGGGTTTTAGTAGTTTGTTTCATAGTTTGTGGGTTTTGACATTGCGACGAACGACGGGGCGGAAGCAGGACAAAACGGACCGCGAATGGACGCGAAGAAAAAATCTCACGCAAAGACGCAAAGGGAAGACGTAAAACAGGAATAGCCGCGAAAAGGCACAAAAAGCACAAAAAAGAAGACGGAAAAGCATCACGCAAAGACGCAAAGGGAGGGAGAAGAACAGATTATTCACAAAAGATCACAAAGGCTTCGACGGCTCGACTGAGCTCGCCGAATGTCCTGAGCTCAGCCGAACGGTCACAAAGGTCCGGACCGATTTGGGGTTCATCTTTTCAGCTGTCCGTATCTGCGTAAATCTGCGTTCATCTGCGGCCTGTCGCGCCGTAGGCTTTGCGGAGGCGGATTCGTTTGTAATTCGCGTGCATTCGCGGTTCGTTTTTCTTCGTCTTTCTTCTGGGGGTTTTGGTACACTCACCGCGATGAAAGGCTTTCTGTTCGGCTTGGTGATCGGAATCATTGTCGTGCCAGCGGCGGTGTTTCTTTATATTTGGTTGGGGTATGCGCCGGTTGCGACGAAGTCGCCGCCGCTGCCGTTTGAGCGGAAGTTGGCTGGGATTGCGATCGAGAAACGAATCGAAAAAGAGGCGCCGAAGGAGTCGCCGGTTCAGCCAACTGAACCGAATCTATTAGCCGGCGCGAAGATCTATATCGAGAACTGCGCGGTTTGTCATGGCACGTTGACTGAATCGGAGTCCGCTATCGCGAAAGGGATGTATCCCGAACCGCCTCCGATGCTTCATGGGGGAGGGGTAGCGGACGATCCAGTGGGTGAAACGTATTGGACGGTTGCGAATGGGATCCGGTTGACCGGTATGCCGAGTTTTAGTGGGTCCCTGACCGAAGAACAAATTTGGCAGGTTAGCCAGATGTTGGTTAACGCGGAGAAATTGCCCCAGAGCGTGAAGGATCTACCGCAGATGAACGCAGATTTGCGGAGATGAGGAGCTAGGAAACCTAATAGCCGCGAAAAGGCGCAAAAGACACAAAAAAGGACCGCGAATGCACGCGAATGGACGCGAAGAGAATACAGAACAACCGCAGATGAACGCGGATAGACGCAGATATGGGTTAGGAAGGTGAAAAGTGAAAGGTGATAGGTGAAAGGTTTTTTCGCCTGTCCTTTGTGACCTTTGTGATCTTCTGTGAATTGATGTGGTCCCCGTTTACCTTTTGCGTCAGATTCTATTCGCGTTTATTCGCGTCCATTCGCGGTTGTTCTGTATTGTCTTTGCGGCTATTCCCTCTTCGCGTAGACGATGGCGCCGCCCATGTGGCCGGTTTTTAGGGTTTCGTGCATGAGGTCGTAGAAATGGGAGGCGTATTCCCAGGTTTCAGTGCCGCATTCTTCGATCAGTTTAGGACGCAATTCGCGGATCCGGTCAGAAAAAGTTTTGTACCAACGAATGTAATCGGTGGTTATATCTTGGATGGTTTCTAGCTTCCAGCTGGTCGCATCTAGTAATGAACCGATGTTAGACAGGATCAATGGTTGCCAATGCAACAGTTCGATATGTTTGCCTAGGGCTGATTCTTTGAACGTGCCTGGATCGGTGTATTCAAAAATGGCGAGTTTGGCACTCGGTTTAGCATTGTGAGCGAAAGCGCGGAGGGCACCGGGTTGATCGGTGAACGCGTAAAAGGAATTGAAACAACAGATGATATCGAAGGTCTGGTTTCCTATCCGTTCGGCCTGTTCTACCGGGCAGACGTCGAAAGTGATTTCAGGGTAGATCTCGCGTGCTCGTTGAATGGATTCGCCTTCGATATCGATCCCGATGACTTTTCCCCAACCGGCCCGATGGATATAAGCCGCGGTACCGCCGCGTCCGCATCCGGCATCGAGCACTCGCTGGGTCGGATTCTTGGGCAACGCATTCCAAACCAGATCGATGGATTCGGTTTCCCCCGCGTGTGCGTAGTCACCGCCACGGGCTAAAGCTAGGAGACGTTTTCCTTGGTAAGAATTGAGGCGCATAGGGGGAGGAGGGGTGGGGGGAAGGTGAAAGGTGAACTAATTCACAGAAGATCACAAAGGTCACGAAGATAGGAGGAGGGGGGATTACCTTTGTATAAGTCTCGGGCTGTTTCGAGGCTCGCTTTTGTGTCAGGTTTGTCTCTCAAGTCGACACATTGACCATCGGGTTGTTCCCGACGCGACGGGAAGTCTTTAAGCTTATGAAGCAGAATAAATACGATGAACCTGAGTTTTTCGCGGAATACAGCCGGATGCCGCGCTCTATTCATGGGCTGGGTGCGGGGATGGAGTGGGAAACCTTTCAGGCGCTATTGCCCGATCTACGTGAAAAGCGAGTGCTTGATCTGGGATGCGGGTTCGGTTGGCATTGCCGTTACGTGCACGAACACGGCGCCACTAAGGTGGTGGGAATCGATTTATCGGAGAAAATGCTTGCCCGGGCGAGAGCGACCACTGACGCACCCGAGATAGAGTATCGGCGGTGCGCGATCGAAGACATTGAGGTTTCAGCGAACGAGTTTGATATTGTAATCAGTTCCCTTGCTCTTCACTACATTGAAGCATTCGATCTGGTCTGCCGGAAGATCCATGATGGTTTGACTCCGCAGGGCTTGCTCCTGTTCTCGGTCGAACATCCGATCTTCACGGCGCTTCCAGCGCAGGACTGGTATTATGGATTGAATGGTGAACGTTTGCATTGGCCTTTGGACAACTACCAAACGGAAGGCCGCCGGCAGACCAATTGGTTAACTGACAACGTGATCAAATATCACCGAACCGTGGCCACGTATGTTAATACTTTGATCGAGACTGGATTCCGTATCACCAGACTCGAAGAACCTAAACCGGCACCGGAGATAGTGGATGCGGACGTACAGGATCAATCGCGCCGGCCACCTTTTCTGGTGGTCGCTGGCATCCGAGGATAAGAAAGGGCGTGGCGTTCAGGGTGCTAGTGGACGGGAGTGGACCTAGTGGACAGAGTGGACGAAGTGAAGTGCATGGACGCAGATAGGATGGGAACCTGAATAGCCGCGAAAAAGCGCAAAGAACGCAAAAAACGGAATAGCCGCGAAAAGGCACAAAAAGCACAAAAAAGAAGACGGAAAAGCATCCCGCAAAGGCGCAAAGAAAGGGCGAGGCGTGGGACAGGCCCAAAAAAGCACAGAACTTTAACAGAAGATCACAAAGGCTTCGACGGCTCGACTGAGCTCGCCGAATGTCCTGAGCTCAGCTGAACGGTCACAAAGGTACGGGCCGATTTGCGGTTCAACTTTTCAGCTGTCCGTATCTGCGTAAATCTGCGTCCATCTGCGGCCTGTCGCGCCGTAGGACTTCGGCGAGCTCAGTCGAGTCGCTTTGCGGAGGCGGATTCGTTTGTTGTTCGCGTGCATTCGCGGTCCTTTTTTGTGCTCTTTGTGCTCTTTTGCGGCTATTCCTCTTGCGGCTAGGCCTCGGGGAACTCGACCTCGCGTTCCCCCACAATCCACGGATGAGCGGGAGCTCATCCCTACCGGGGTTTGCCCAGCGCAAATCGTTCACGCTCGTTCGCGGTCCGGCATCCGCCGGAGCGCTCCCCCTCGTTATTATTTGGTGTAGATGAATTTACCGGTCTCAGTGGAGCCGCCACTATTCACTGCTGAGACTTTTACGTCGTAGGGATGGTTAGAAAGTAGGTTGGTTAGTTCAAACTGGGTATTTTTGGTCACGTAGGTTTGGGCAACCAGCGTGGTGTAAAAGAGGGTGCCGCCGCCGCCCAGTTGATCCATCCAGATGGCGTATCCGATGGCACCGGGGGTCGGGTCCCAGGTCAGTTTTAACGAGGTTTTGGTGGGGACGACGTTCAGATTTGTGATCTGGCTCGGGGGCGTGCCTGAGGCGTTTTCGGTTAAAACGTTGTAGGCGAATCCGCCGCCCCAGAGTGAACCTAAGCCGCAGCAGTTGTTATAGATTGCTCCCGCATTGTACCCCGGTGTTCCGAACATCCCGACGTTTCCGTTGGAGCCGTCTAGAACAGAATACAACCAAGAGACATTGTAGAGGGTGGGATTGAAAAATCCGATCTGTTGACCCCCGGCGATATACTGTAGCCCGGCGTTTAAGATGCTGAGGTAACTGGCCCAAATCGGTGCGGAGGCGCTGGTTCCGCCGATCTGAATCCAGCCGCCATTCGGTCTGGAATAAACTGCTACGCCGGTAATCGGATCACCGACGGCGGCGACATCGGGTACGTTGCGAAAGGTCGCTGATCCACCGTTGAAGGTCATGAAGTTAGGAGGTTGCCAGGTTGGAATCGGCCAGTAGGAGCTGACTCCGCCGCCGGTTGCGCCCGAGCCTGACCCTAGACGGTTCCAGGCTTGTTCCGTCACATAGACTTCTTTCGGTCCAGTCGTCAGACTGGTGCCCCCGACACAGGTTACCAGCGGTTGTGATCCCGGGTCCGGCGCTTCCAAGGTAGCTGGGAAGTTGTTGGTTCCGGTCCACCCATAAGCGCCGTTGTCACCGGAGCTCACCACCACCGTTATACCGAGAGCGGAGAGTTGGGTTAAGGCAGTGTTCTCGGCTGTGAGCTGGTCGTTCCCCTGCTGAACTTCATCCAGTCCGTAGGAGATACTGAGCGTTTGTACTTTGTTATCCTGGGCTACCTGATCTAACGCGTCGATCAAGGCTACGCCGAACGGATCTTTGCCGTCTTCATACGCTACCACTTCTTTTACGTGAGGATTGATGGCGATGATCATGTCGATATCGAGAACGGCCTCCAGCTCGATACCAAAATCGTATACGTAACCGCTGAACCCGTTTACTCCGACAAAGGAAAGCGTCGGGTGCGGTAACTTCATCCGGTCGAGATAGGTCTCGACGTCGTATTTGAAATAGCCACCTTGTTCAAACACGGCAACGGTTTGTGGAGCCACCGCGCCAAAGTGTGGGATCCGGTAGGCGGTACGCAGGTCCGAAGGCGCATAAGCTCCGCCCGGGCCAGTTCCTCCGAATACGTCAGGTGCTGCGGCGGGAGCAGCGGCATCTTCACCGAAGGTCTTATAGACCTTAGCTAGCGGTGCGTATTGGATGCTGTTGGTTAATCCGATCACACTCGCTACCTTGGAAGCGATAGCGTCTGGAACGGTTGGAGCAACGCTGGCCGAAAAGAATTCTTTGTCGTCTGGTGTGCGGTAATTGTTGAGCTGAGTCTTGAACAGGGTCTGGAATTGGGCGGCCGTACCGCCTACCGTCAAAAAGCTGCGAGCCAGCGATTCGTGGACGATGCTCAGGCCGTTGGAAGTGGCCCATGCTTTTAACGCGGCATAATCAGCGGCGTTCGCACCGTAGCGGGCAGCGAATTCTTGGGGAGTGATGTATTTGTGGTAGAGCGCATCCTTAGGGTTGGATGCACGCTGAACAAATTGAGCTGCACCAGCGCTATCTCCGAGCGGTAGCGACAGGATCACATTGATCTCTTTTCCTGTATCAACGGCAGAGAGAGCAGTCGATTTAGCTACCATGGGTGAAAGGTTGATGGTAGCGGCGGTGGCTGCCGGGATAGCCCCAGCAGTTAGCAGTATCGAAGTGAACGCGCGAAGCGTCACATCCCAGATTCGGCGCCGTTTGGCGTCTTGCACTAAATGGGCAGGAATATTCCGGCCCTCCATTTTGAGTAAGCTTTCCATAGGTTTCGCGGATGTCCGGGGTTTCTCAGCTGGAGGGAGAAAATTCGTGGAACGAAATTCATGTTAGTCTGAGTACCCCAGGCAAAAACTTCGTCGTGTATCATTGTTCCGGAGATCGAGACAAGCTTTTTTTAACCGCGAATGCACGCGAATAGACGCGAAGGGAAGAAAGACGAACCGCAGATGAACCAGCCGTCGTCCGGCAGCCGCCGGACTATGGCGGGCAGGCTGCAGATTTACGCACATAGGGATGGGAACCTGAATAGCCGCGAAAAGGCACAAAAGACGCAAAAGAAGACGAAGAAAAATTCACGCAAAGCCGCAAAGACGCAAAGGGGACCGCGAATGCGCGCGAATAGACGCGAATTAAAAAAAATTCACGCAAAGGGAGGGCGAGGCGTAGCACAGGCCAAAAAAACACAGAACTTGCACAGAAGATCACAAAGGTCACGAAGTACAGGCGAGAAAACCTTTTCACTTCTTACCTTTCCTGTACCGGTCTGCGTAAGTGGTCGGCGACTCCAGTGAGCTCCCCGAAGTCCTGCGAGTGGACCCAGTGGACGGAGTGGACTTAGTGGACGGGAGTAGGTCGCGCGTAGCGCGTTATTCGCGGAGGCGGGCGGAGCGGCCGTAGATCAGGAGCATGGTTAGGAGGACGCCGCCGTAGATGATTTGGCGGCCGGCTTCGGGCATTTGGAGGACTGAGAGCATGCTCTGGAGGAGGACGATTAAGAGGACGCCGATTACGGTGCCGATGTAGCGGCCGCTGCCGCCTAGGACGTTGGTGCCGCCGAGGACGATGGCGGCGATGGCAGGTAAGAGATAGGCGTCGCCCATGCCTTGGTAGGCTTTGGTTGAGTAACCGGTTAACATGATGCCGCCGAGAGCGGCAGTGATTCCGCTCACGATAAATGCGCCGATGATGACGAGCCGGGTCGGTACTCCGGATAGGTAAGCAGCTCGTTCCCGGTTACCTACGGAATAGAGGTAACGTCCGAACTGGGTGGCACGCAGAAGAAAGATCAAGAGCGCGGAGACTGCGGTCCAGACAAATAACGCGTTGGGAATTCCGAAGGTGCGATCAACGGCTAGGGTAGCCATTAACTGGGTGGCGTGACTCGCCGGAGCTGCGCCTCCGGTATATAATACGACTAACCCTTGTAACACGGCATTCATGCCTAGGGTAAAGATCATCGACGGAACCCGCAACCAAGCGACACCGAAGCCGTTGATCAGGCCAACCAAAGCGCCGCAGCCAAGGCCGATCGGGAACGTGAGTAAACCGGCGGTATTTTCGACATGAGCAACCGCGGTTCCCATCATTGCTGCGATAGTAATAGTCCAGGGGATAGAAAGATCGATGTGACCGAGCAAGATCACTAACATCGTGCCCCCGGCGATGATGCCGAGAAATGATGCTACTTCTAACTGTTGTAAGAGATAGTTAGGTGAAACAAAATTGCGGTTAATGGTCGATCCAATCGCCAGGATCACCAGGATACAAGCGCTAGCTGCAATGATCGGTTGATTTTCTTTAGTGAAGATCCGGTTCACAGGAAGACGTCCATTTGGTTTTTACGGCGGAGCACACGAACGGCGCCGAGACAGACTGCGCCCAATAAGATGAGACCTTGGAACAAGGGTTGCCAAAGAGCGGGGGCGTTAAACACGAAAAGCAGATCACTAATGGTGCGGAGAACGAGCGCACCGCAGATCGAACCGATGATGCCGCCTGAGCCACCAAATAACGACGTACCGCCGATGGCAACGGCGGCGATCGAGTTCAGGGTATAAAAGCCGCCTTGGCTAGAGCTCGCTTCACCGGAGAGTGAGATCAACGATAACAAAAGTCCGCCACAAGCGGCCAGGAATCCGGCTAGTGCATACGCGGCAAACCGGGCGCGGCCGATCGCTAGACCCGACATATAGGCTGCGCGTTCTGAGGATCCAACGGCGTAGCAGTTACGGCCTAGGACCGTGCTCCGGAACGGCCACCAGACAAAGATCACGGTTCCGACTAACAATAGGAAGGTGGTAGGGATCCCCCAGACATCGTAGGTTAATGCGTTGCTCAGGTCTTCATTGACCTCACCACCGGGGCTCGGGCGTAACAAGAGTGCGATCCCAAAATAGATGGCGCCGGTGGCCAGGGTGGCAATGATGGGTTGGATCCGGCCGAGAACGACAATCACGGCGTTAATGGTTCCCGCTAGAAGGCCGCTCGCTAGGACCGCTAACACCGCCAAAGCGATCTGGCCGGGTGACCCGTTCAGAATCACGGAAGAGAGGCATGCCGTCATCGTCATCACCATCCCGATCGATAAATCGAAACCGCCGGTCAAAATCACCAGGGTTTGCGCCATGGCCACGTAGGCCAAGACAGCTCCTTTGTTGGAGACCGAGGTTAAAACGTTGGTGGCTAACCCGTTAGCTTGTTGGGAAGCAAACAGGATGAACATCACGGCGAAGACAACAAAACTGAGCACGGGTCCGGCATTCCGTTTCCAGAACCGATTGACCGCCTGCCACGCGGTTGTCTTTGGAGTAGTGATCTCTGCGGTGTGGCTGATGGTCTGGGTGGCGCCATTGTTCTCGCCCAGGTTCAGCGAGGCCGTGATCAAGTTATGTTCGTTTAGCTCCGGGCCGCTCAGTTCGCGGATCAATTTGCCACCGTAACAAACGACGACGCGGTCGGACATCCCGATCAATTCTTCGTAGTCGGTCGAATAGAAGAGAAGACCGAGTCCGGTACCGGCTAATTCCCGCATCAAACGATATAACTCTTGTTTGGTACCGACATCGATCCCGCGGGTTGGATCGTTCAACAGAAGAATTCTGGGCTGTTTCAACAGCCACTTGCCGATTACAACCTTTTGCTGGTTACCTCCGGATAACGTCCGAACCGGGGAAGCCAGGTTATGGGTGAGGATCTGTAGTTTAGCGACGATATCATTGGTGGCAGCGCGTTCCCGGGAGTGATCGATCAGGCCGAAACGGCTTAGGTCCGGGGAAGCAGCGAGAACAAGGTTGTCCTCGATCGACATCGGTAGAAGTAACCCTTGGGTTTGGCGGTCTTGCGGGATTAAGGCTAAACCGATATCGCGAGCTTTAGCTTGGCGGGGATGTTCGATCGTGGTCCGCCGCCCATCGATGTAGACTTCGCCGCTCAGGCCGCGAAGCACACCGAATAACGCTAAGAGGAGTTCACTTTGACCTTGGCCGTCTAAACCGCCGAGGCCGATGATTTCGCCGGGGGCAAGTTTTAGGGAGATCCCATTGAGGACGCTGTACCAAGTGAGGTCTCTTATTTCTAAGAGAGGAGCTGTTTGGTTGGGGGAGGAAACTACAGAAATTGCTGAGACCTCACCTATGCGTGTTTTTGGGGTGGTGCGGGAGTGGACTGAGTGGACGGAAGTGGACGGAGCGGACGGAGTGGAGCTCTCATATTTCTTGGGATAGGCTCTGGCGACTTCGCGGCCGATCATCATCGGAACGATCTCTTCCGTTGTCCGGCTGGACATCTGGAATGTCTCGATGTGTTTGCCATTGCGGAAGACCGAACAGATATCGGCGAGAGCAGAGATCTCGGGCATTCGATGCGAGATATAAAGTACGGCCACGCCTTGGTCGCGGAGCCCGCGAACAATCCGATAGAGATGTTCCACATCTCTGGCGGTGAGCGCGGAGGTGGCTTCATCCATGATGATAAGGCGCGGGTTACGAACCAGCGCTTTCGCGATCTCCACCATCTGTTGGCGCGAGAGTGGCAGATCTTTTGCGCGTTCATCCGGATGAATATCGCCGCAGCCGACCCGGTGTAAGACTTCCTCCGCAATTTGGCGTTGTCGCCGGCGATCGATCAGGCCGAAACGTTTCGGCGGATCTGCGAGTGAGATGTTATCGGCGACAGAAAGATCAGGTAAAAGAGATAGCTCCTGAAAAATGCAGACGATGCCGAGCGCAGCGGCATCAGCCGGAGAGGCGAAGTGCATCGGTTTATCTTCGACATAGATCTCGCCTTCATCGGGGCGGATCACCCCGGCGATGAGCTTCATTAAGGAGCTTTTGCCGGCGCCGTTTTCACCGACTACGGCATGGATGGTGCCGAGCGAACAGGCGAAGTCAACGTTGGCGAGTGCAGTCACGCCGCCGTAACGCTTGGTGATGTGCTGTAGGCGGAGGAAAGGGGCGGGTGTGGTGGCGAGTGGCGGCGTGGACATGCGCTACGGGGGGGCCGAGTGAAACGTGAAAAGTGAAAGGTGAAAGGTGAGCGATGGAAGGTGGTGGCTTCGGGGGACGGCTATGGCCGTTGGGGGCGTGATGCGGATGGGACTTATGGGGGCCGGCCTCGTGCGATAACGATGTTGGTACTGGCATGAACGTGCAGCCAGTCTGCAGGCGAGAGCCCTTTCACCTCTCACCTTTCACTTTTCACCTCTTATGTAAGGACGAGCGATGATAGCTCGTCCTTACAAAGCTCGTCCTTATTCGCTTGTCTTCGCGGCGTTCATTAGTTTGCCGGCGTCGAGCGTGATGTTGCACTGGGGAAATCCACTGGCGACGAAGAAGTCGTCGGAGAGATCAGGGAAATAATCTACGCCGGCTTTCATCGTTTCGTACTCACACTGCGGGATCGGGGCGGAGATATATTGAGGGAGACTGTTCCCTTGGAGTGCGGCGAGGCCGGCTTTCAGAGCTAGGGCGACCAGAGCCGGGGATTGGCCGTATGACCAACCTTTCAAACCTTCGCTGGAGTGTTGGGCAATCAGCTTCCGGAAGCCGTTCTCAGCTTCACCAGCGACAGGAATAAAAGGATTCTTACCGTCGATCAAGGCACGTACGGCTCCGGTCGTTCCGCCTTGGCAAGTCATTCCATCGAATTTGCCATGAACCGCGATCGCATCGGCGACTGCTTTTTGAGCGGTGCCATCGTCCCAGTTTCCAACCACTTCGATGGTTTTAATATCTGGATATTTGTCGAAAACCGCGTGTTGCCCTTTGTGGCGGTCGAGATCGACTGGGTTACCGGCGACACCGCGTACTTCGATCACGTTACCTTTTGTTCCCATCTGTTTGACGATCCATTCACCCATGAGGCGGCCGGCCTCGAGCTGGTCTTCGTTAACCGCAACGATCTGGTCGCTATCGATGGTATTATCGTACGAGATGAGGATGACGCCGGCTCGTTTGGCTCGCTCGACCACTGGTTTAAACGCGGTGGAGCTGACGGCATTAATTATGACGAGGTCGTACCCGGCGTTGATAAAGTTATCAACGGCTCCGATCTGAGCGGCCACGTCGGTTCCGGTGCTGACGATTTTGAGTTCTTTGATCAAGGGTTTGATCTGGGGATCTTCTGCGTATTGCTGGAGACATTTGATCATTTCGATCCGCCAGGTGTTACCGATGAAGCCGTTGGCCAGGGCAACCCGGTAAGGCCCTTTCTTGGCCTTAAACTGTAACGTTTTAGTTTCAGAGGAGAACGGTTTGAAACATTCAG
>Ga0209647_1001015_pt1 | contig 24994 bp, 25 predicted proteins | sample GraSoi_2013_60cm_FD_185827 | JGI IMG/M metagenome (GOLD analysis project Ga0209647, IMG submission 185827) | Grasslands soil microbial communities from the Angelo Coastal Reserve, California, USA - Sample 9_17_2013_60cm (SPAdes) (version 2) | ecosystem: Environmental > Terrestrial > Soil >... | reverse complement strand
CGCCACCATGTCCTCCTTCGGGTCCATATACGCCGACGTGCCGTAGCCGCCGTCCCAGCCGAACCGTCCCGGGACCCCCGCCAGATCATCGCGCCTGGTGACGATGGACAAACCGAAGCCCCAGCCGCGGTTGTCCCAGAAGCCGGGGAAGAACGGCGAAGCAGCCTTCTGTTCGGGGGTGATATGGTCGGTCGTCATCAGCTCGACCGACAGCCGCGACAGGATGCGCTCGCTCTCGTGCTTTCCCCGGTTCAGCATCATACGGCCGAAGGCGAGATAATCGTCGACCGTCGAGACCAGCCCGCCCGCGCCGGACTCGAAAGCGGGAGGGCGGGCAAAGCGGCCGCCGCGAGCTTCGTCGAAGACCGCGAGCCGGCCCGTCGGGGGATCATGCCGATAGCAGGTCGCCAGCCGGTCGAGCTTCGCCTCGGGCACGCTGAACGCCGTGTCCTTCATGCCGAGCGGCGCGAAGAGGCGTTCGCGCAAGAATGCGTCCAGCGTCTGCCCCGTGACGCGGGCGATCAGCACGCCCAGGATGTCGGAGCCGCTGTTGCACAGCCACTTCTCGCCCGGCTGATGCAGCAGCGGCAGGCTGCCGTAGCGCTTCATCAACTCGTCGGCGGGAACCGAAGGCAGGCTCGGACCCGGGGCGACGCCCGCCTCGGCCATTGCCTTCTGGATCGGGTACTTCTCGGGTAAACCATGACCGCCCCGTGACCCAGCCGGAAGGTCAACAGGTCGCGCAGCGTGATCGCGCGCCCGGCCGGCACGGTGTCGTCGAGCGGCGCGTCGATGGCGCGCAGCACCTTGCGGTCGGCCAGCTCCGGCAGCCAGCGGTCGACCGGGTCGTCGAGCCGCAGCTTCGCTTCCTCGACCAGGATCATGGCGGCGACGGCGGTGGCCGGCTTTGTCAAGGAGGCGATGCGGAAGATGGTGTCGCGCCGCATCGGGTCGCGGCCGCCGGCCGCCATCATGCCGATCGCGTCGAAATGCACCTCGTCGCGCCGGCTGACCAGCGTGACGAGACCAGGCACGCCGCCGCGCTCGACATGGCCGGCCATGATTTCGTGCATGCGGCCGAGCCTCGCCTTGGACAATCCTCCGCTGCTCATCGGCGCTCCCTGGGTTCTCTCATCCGACGCCCCCGCTCAGGTTCATTTCTTCTTCGCCGTCTTCCACAGACCCATCATGCGTCCCTCGGGATCGGTGAAGAGCGAGAACGAGCCCATGCCGGGCACCTGCTGCTCCTCGACGTGGATCTTGCCGCCTGCCGCGACGACCTTCTTGCGGTAGGCCGCGAGATCGTCGACGTCGATGTAGAACAGCATGTTGCCGGGCCAGGGCCCTTCCCGCTCCGGCTTCAGGATGCCGCCGTTGATGCCGCCCTCGCCGCCGGTTTCGACGAGGCGGTAGTTCATTTCGGGAATGTGCTGGATCTTCCAGCCGAAAATCTTGGCATAGAAATCCGACACCTTCGCCGGATCCTTCGACATCAGTTCCCAGTGAACGACGGGTCTGCCCATGGTCATCTCCTCTGCAAAATTCCGGGTTGTCGATCTCACGCCGCCGGCGCCAGGTATCGGGCGAAACGTTCGATGGCGCTGGTCCAGCCGCCGCGATGGGAATCGCGCGCCGCCATCGACTCGAATTCGGTCTGACGCAAGGTCATCAACGTCTTCCCGCCCTGCTCGGAGAACGTCACCGTCACCAGCGTCTCGTGTCCGGGAATGCCAATCGGGTCATCCGACACGTAGGTGAAGGCGAGCCGCTCCGGCGCGACGATTTCGCGATAGACGCCCTTGCGCCAATAGTCCCTGCCCTCGGGCGAGCGCATGCATTTGCGCCAAGCGCCGCCGGGCCGGACGTCCATCTCGAAGGAGACGACCGTGAATCCCTGCGGCCCCATCCATTGCGACGCCTGCTCGGGCTCGATCCACGCCCGGAACACGATTTCGCGCTGCGCGTCGAAGACGCGCGTGATGACCAGCTCCCGCTCCGCGGGGTTCGCGGCGACGCTAGGTCTTGCGCGGCTTGCGCCCATGCTTCCTCTCCTTGTGTTCCTTGGCCTTCAACGCGCGCAGGTAGGCGTCCAAGCGATCGAAGCTCTGCTCCCAGAAGCGGCGATAATGCTCGACCCAGCGGGAGATGTCCTTGAGTGGACCGGCCTCGAGCCGGCACGGCCGCCATTGCGCTTCGCGTCCGCGCGCGATGAGGCCGGCGCGCTCCAGCACCTTGAGGTGCTTGGAGATGGCGGGCATGCTCATCTCGAAGGGCTCGGCCAGCTCCGTGACCGAAGCCTCACCCGAGGCGAGACGAGCCAGGATCGCCCGCCGGGTGGGATCGGCGAGGGCAGCAAACGTGCTGCTGAGGCGGTCCGGCGACATGGCGCAATATACCACTCAGTTAAATAACTCAGCAGTTAAGTACAGCACGGCTCCGATGATGTCAAGCGCTTCGAGCGACGGGGCATCCGCCGCCTAGCCGCCGCTGATCGCCGTCATGACGATCACCTCCGCGCCGAGCGCCAGGGGCGTTTCCAGACTCGCGCGCTTGCCGGCGACGAAGACGTTGACGTGGCGCCGGATGCGCGGCGTCGAATCGCAGATGCGATCGCGCATCCCCGGCCAGCGCGAGTCGAGCGCGTCGATCGCCTCGCCGACCGTCGCGGCCGACAGCTCCACCCGCCGCACGCAACCCGGGAACAGTCTCACAAGCGCGGGCGGAAGCGTGACCACGACCGGCGGCGAAGGGAGCGAGGACCTGTCGTTCGGCATGCCGATACTCCGCGCGACGCGGCTTAAGCCTCGACCGCCAGCGTCTCCACCGAGAGGATCGCGGGCAGGTGCTGCGCGATGCAGTTCCAGCTGTCGCCCTCGTCGGCGCTGGCGAACAGCGTGCCCGTGCTCGTGCCGAAATAGACGCCGGCCGGCGCGAGCCGATCCGTGGCCATGGCCTGGCGCAGCACGCCGAAGAACGCGTTCTTCTGCGGCAGACCCTGCCGCAGTGCCTCCCAGCTGTCGCCGCCGTCGCGCGTGCGCCAGACGGCGGCCCTCGCGTCGGGTACGTATCTGCCCGCCGTGTCGCCGTTGAGCGGCAGCAGATAGAGCGTCGCCGGGTCGCGCGGATGGACCGCCGCGGGAAAGCCGAAGGTCGACGGGAGGCCCGCCTCGATGCTGCCCCAGTGCCGGCCGCCATCCTCGCTGCGATACATGCCGCAGTGATTCTGCTGATAAAGGCGATCGGAGGTCCCCGGCGCCATCACGAGGCAGTGCACGCACTGGCCGTATTCCGGGTATCTTTGCTCCTCGGGCAGATAGTCTGCCCGGGTCCCGCGGTTGCGCGCTTCCCAGGTCTCGCCGCCATCGGCGGTATGGAACACGCCGGCTGTGGAGATGGCGACCCACAGCTGCCTCGCGTCGTTCGGATGCGGCACGAGCGAATGCAGAATGAGGCCGCCGCCGCCCGGTTGCCAGTTCGGCCGCGACGGGTGGTCTCGCAATCCGGCGATGTGCCGCCACGATTGCCCGCCGTCGTCGCTGCGGAACAGCCCCGCCGGCTCGACGCCGGCATAGAGGCTCCGCCCGGCCGGCGCCACGCTCCAGACAGCCTTGATCGGCTCTTCTCCCGCCGGGTACGCCAGACCCTCGCTCGAATGCGTCCAGCTTGCGCCCCTATCGGCGGACTTCCAGACGGCCGGGCCGAACCAGGCATTACCGCCGCCGCCATAGATGGCGCCGCTTACGGGATCGCCGACGACGTGGTTCATCGGCCATGTCTCGCAGAACGGACCGCGCAGCTGCCACGAATTTCGCTGGGTGTCGCTTTCAAGTATGAACGCACCTTTCCGCGTTCCGACGAGGATGAGCACTTTCTTCGCCATTTTGAGCCTCCGAAATTAGCCAGCTGTCGCGAGCACAACCCGCGCTGCGCCATTCGGTTAAATAACCTTTCGGTTAAATATCATTCACGTCGGACGATGTCAAGCGCTTCTCGGCATGCCCTGCCGCATGCGGCTTGATTGCAGCGGCCACCGTGTGCGACCGTCGCCTGCATGGTCGTCACGAGGATCTGTCATGTGTCGGAACATCAGGACTCTGCATAATTTCAAGCCACCCGCCACGGACGAGGAGATCCGCGCCTCGTCGCTGCAATTCGTGCGCAAGCTGAGCGGGTTCAATCGGCCCTCCAAGACGAACGAGCTTCCTTTCAACCGCGCGGTGGACGAGGTGGCGCGCGCGGCGCACGCGCTGCTCGGCTCGCTCGTCACCAACGCGCCGCCGCGCGATCGCGACGTCGAAGCGGCGAAGGCGCGAGCAAGGTCGGCGGAGCGTTTCCGCCCGGCCGATCCGACACGCGTCACTTAAAAAGAGCCGGCGCCGCGACCGGAAGCGCGTCAGGAAATGCCCAGCTTGCGCAGCACGCGCGTGGCGATCATCTGCTTGGTCGCCGCCAGCTCCGCCCACGGATCGGCGGCCCGCGCGCGCAGATACTCCGGCAGCGTCAAGACCGTGAAGCGGTCGGAGCGCAGGCCGCCCTCGACCTCTTCCCAGGTCACCGGCACGGAGACGGTGGCGTCCGCCCTGGCACGCGTCGAATAGGCGGCTACTGCGGTAGCACCGCGGCCGTTACGCAGATAGTCGATGAAGATGCGGCCTCGGCGCGACTTCTTCGCCATCGACGAGGTGTAGAGAGTGGGCGCGGCGTCGACCAGCATCGACACGACCACGCGCGTGAACTCTTTGGCCGCGTCCCATTCGAGCGCCGGCTTCACCGGCGCGACGACATGCAAGCCCTTGCCGCCGGTGGTCTTGACGAAGCTCCGCAATCCCAGGGTCTCCAGCAGCTCGCGCACCGCGACGGCGCCGGCCACCACCTGGTCCCAGCCGAGCCCCTCGTCGGGATCGAGATCGAAGGTCAGGCGGTCGGGCTTCTCCAGATTGTCGATGGTCGAGCCCCAGGGATGGATCTCCAGCACACTCATCTGCACGAGCGCCACGAGGCCCGCCGCATCCTCGATCATCAGGTAGTCCTCGATGCCCTCCTTCATCGGCACCGGAATGCGCTTGATGGCGGCGGGAGTGCCGGGCATCAAGTGCTTCTGGAAGAAGCGTTGGCCGACGACCCCTTCCGGGCAGCGCAGCAGGCTGAGCGGCCGCCGCGCCACATGCGGCAGCATGTGCTCCGCGATCTCGGCGTAGAACTCGGCGAGCGCCAGCTTGGTGATGCCAGGCTCGGGATACACCTCGCGCGCGGCATGGGTGACGCGGATGCCCTCGACGACCGCCGCGCCGTCGCGGCCGATCGTCGCTTTCGGCGGCGCCGGCGCGGTCGGCGCGGGCGATTGCGGCGCCGCCAACGGATCGAGCACGACCTCGTCCGGCGATTTGTCGTCGCGCACGCCGACGAAGCTCGACTGGCGCAGGATGCCGTCGGCGGTCCAGCCGGAGAAGGCCACTTCCGCCACGAGCTCGGGCTTGACCCAATGCGTGCCGCGCGCCGAGAGGCCAGCCGGCAGCTTCACCGTAGGCCGCCGCTGCTCCAGCGATCCCAGCCGACGACGCAGCGCGTCGAGCAGCTTGTCGGCATAGCCGGTGCCGACCCGACCGGCATAGACGAGCTCGCCTTGCACGGTGTGATACCCCATCAACAGCGCACCGAACCCGGCACGCTCGCCCGCGGGATCGGTAAAGCCGACGATGACGAGGTCCTCGCGCTTGCCGCATTTCACCTTGAGCCAGGCCGAGCCGCGCCCGGGTTGGTGCCGCGAGTCGCGGCGCTTCGATAAGACGCCTTCGATCCCGGCGTTGCAGGCGGCGGCAAAGAAGTCGGGCCCCTTGCCGATCTGATGGTCGCTGTAGCGGATCGTCGGCGCCGGATCGGCCGCGAGGAAGCTGCGCAGCGCCGCCTTGCGCTCCTCGAGCGCGACGCCCGTCAAGTCCCAGCCGGCGAAGAACAGGAGATCGAAGGCCATGTAGACGAGGCCCGCCGTATTCCGCTCGGCGAGATCGTTCTGCAGCGCCGAGAAATTCGTGACGCCGTCCTCGTTGTAGTGGACGATCTCGCCGTCGAGTACGGCCTCGTCCACCGCGAGGTGGGACAGGGTGCCGGCAATTTCGGGAAATTTGTCCGTCCAGTCGAGATCCTTGCGGCTGCGCAGCTCGACCTTGCCGTGCCGCAAGTAAGCGAGCATGCGATAGCCGTCGAATTTGATCTCGTGCAGCCACTCATCGCCGCGCGGCGCGGCATCGGCCGCCGTGGCGAGCTGCGGCGCGAGGCGCGGCGCCGATTTGGCGCGGCGGGCGCCGGCGAAATGCGAGGGATCGAAGGCAGGTGGCGACGCCTTGGGCTTCCGCGCACCGGCCTTCGCGGGCGCCGCCTTCGCTCGCTCCTTGGTCTCGCCGCCCTGCTTCGAGCTCCAGACGCGATCGGCTTGCGCGGCGATCGCCGCCATGTCGCGCCCGGTGCTGGCGCTCAGCGTCTCCTGCACGACGACCGCGTCGTCGCTGCCGGGCGCCGCGTCCTTGTCGTTCTCTTTGATCAGCAGCCAGTTGTCGCCCTTGTCGCCCTCGCGGCGGCTCTTCATGCGCACCAGCGCCCAGGCGCCGTGCAGCTTGGCGCCGTGCAGCGTGAATTTGAGGTTGCCCTTGGCGTAAGCAGCGGCCGCGTCGCCGACCGGCTCCCACCAGCCGCGGTCCCATAGCATGACGGTGCCGCCGCCATATTCGCCCGCGGGAATGACGCCCTCGAAGTCGCCGTACTCGATGGGGTGGTCCTCGACATGGACGGCGAGGCGCTTGGCCTGGGGATCGAGGCTCGGCCCTTTCGGCACCGCCCAGCTCCTGAGGACGCCGTCGAGCTCGAGGCGGAAATCGTAATGCAGGCGACGCGCCGCGTGCGCCTGGATGACATAACCGAGCCGCTTCTCCGTGCGGCTGCGCCCCTCCGACCCCGCCGGCTCGGGCGTCCGGGTGAAGTCGCGCTTGCGGCGATACTCGCGCAGACCCATGACAAGCTCACTCCTGGCGCCGGGCAACATACCTTAAGGCATTCTTTAGGCGCGGCTGCGTAAAGGAAGCGTAGACCGGCGGCAAGCCTCGCTGCCGCCCGACCGACGCGCGACCCGGAAGACCATGGCGCGCCGGACGGCCTCGGTCTATCATTGGTAGCGAAAGGAACACCCCATGGCGGCCCCGAGATCGAGCTGGAAAGGGTATTTGAGGGTAAGCCTCGTCTCCTGCCCGGTGCGGCTCTACCCCGCGTCGAGCAGCGCCGAGAAGATCTCCTTCAACAACCTGGCGCCGGGCTCCATGTCGCGCATCTCGATGGTGCCGACCGACCCGACCACGGGAAAAGCGGTGCCGCGCGAGGAGTTGCTGAAGGGCTACGAGTTCGAGAAAGGGCGCTACGTCATCGTCTCCGACGAGGAGATGGACAAGATCCAGGTCGAGAGCAACCGCGTCATCGACGTGACGCAGTTCGTCGACGACGACCAGATCGACCCGCTCTACCTCGACAGCCCCTATTGGCTGGCGCCCGACGGCAAGATGGCGAACGAGACCTTCCGCGTCATCGTCGAAGCCATGAAGCGCGAGAGCAAAGCCGGCATCGGCCGCCTCGTGCTGTCGTCGCGCGAGCGTGCGGTCCTGCTCAGCCCGCGCGGCAAGGGCATCATGATCCGCACGCTGCGCGCGGCCGAGGAAGTGCGCCGCGAGGAACCCTATTTCGAGGACATCGAGGAAGGGCCGCTCGACGAATCCGCCGTGGCGCTGGCGCAGCAGATCGTCAACCAGAAGAGCAGTGCGTTCGATCCAAAGCTCTTCGCCGACCGCTATCAGGCGGCGCTGGGCGAGCTCATCAAGGCGAAGCTCAAGGGCGAGCAGATCGTCACCACCGAGGTGGCGGAGCCGGCGCCGGTCATCGACCTCATGGCCGCCCTGAAGAAGTCGCTGGAGACGATGAAGCCGCCGGCCACGAGCAAGCCGACGCGCGGGCGCGAGCCCGGTGCCGCCGCCGAGGAGAAGAAGGCGCCGGCACGCGGCAAGCAGAAGGGATCGAGCCGCAAAGCGGGTTGATATGGCTGGGTTGCGCTTCGAGGGCAGCAGCTTTTTCGTCGCCGGCCGCTTCGAGCGGCTGCCGAAAAGCCGTGTCGAACGCGAGCTCGCCGGCCGCGGCGCCAAGCTGCATCGCCGTCTCAACCGCCACACCGACTTTGCCGTGGTCACGCACGAAGCCGCCGGCCGCATTGCCTCGCCGGCGTTCGCCGCCTTGCGCGCGATGGAGCCGCAGCACTGCCTCAGCGAGGAGACGTTCCTGCGCGCGCTCGGGCTCGTGCCGGCGCTCCAGGGAAAGGACATCGAGGAAGCTCGTCTCCTGAGCCTTACCGGCCTCGCGCGCGAGGAGGTTCGCCTCCTGGCGCTGTTCGATGTCCTCACCCCCGCCGGCGGACAGTTCGGCTTCAACGACCTCAAGGTCGCGCAGCATGTCGCCAATTTGCGGCGGCGCGGCGTCTCGCTGGAAATGGTGCTGATCGCCGCGACCGAGCTCCGTCGCCGGCGGCGCGGCGGCGGCGGGCGCGATCTGACCCGGCTCGACATCGCCCCATCGGGCGAGCTGATGATGCGCATCGGCGACGTGCTGGCGGAGCTCGACGGACAGATGCGCTTCGCCTGGGTGCAGCCCCCGCCCGATCCCGACGCGCTGTTCGAGGCGGCGGAAGAGGCGGAGAGCTCGGGCGCGCTGCTGCTGGCGGAGCGGCTCTATTACGCCTGTCTCAGCGCCTCGCCGCGCGACCCCGTCATCCGCTTCAACATCGGCAATGTGCTCCGCGACCTCGGCCGGGTCGCCGAGGCCAAGGCGCATTATCTCGCGGCGGTCGATGCCGAGCCCGATTTTGCCGAAGCGCATTTCAACCTCGGCCATCTCGCCATGAGCGGCGGCCACAACAAAGAGGCGATCGCCCATCTCGAACGCGCCGTGCTCGCCGAGCCGGATTATGCCGACCCGCTCTACAATCTCGCCGCGCTCTACATCCGGACGGACCGCATCCGCGACGCCGTTCCCGTGCTGGAGCGCTACATCCGCCTCGATGCGGATTCGAAATGGGCGCACGAGGCGCGTAAACTACTACTCGCCTGCCGCACCGTCCTGATGCCCGAACGCCGGGCCAACGACCACGCCGCCGCGCGGCGCACCGTGGCCAACGCCGGCGCGGAACATTTGGTGACGCCGCTCCGCTAGTCGCAGATCTCGCGGGCCGGCTTGCGCTAGGTGTCGAAGCCAAGCACGTTGTTCAGCCTGACGTGAGGCGGGAGGCCGCCGAGTGCTGAGTGTGGTGGCTGGCTGTGCAGGCCGAAGTGCTCGCCTTCCCAGAGAACATGAGCACCGCCGTCGGTGGCCGCCGACCCGAAGAGCGGGGCCGTGTCCGCCGATATCGAGGCCGCTCAATAGGTGCGCGCAGTTCACACGTCTGCTAACCTGTTTTCATGATAGAGACGATTGAACAAATTCGGGCGCTGCTGGGGCAGCTTGAAAGTACGGCGGCTCAAGCCAACAAGGCAATTGAGTTCCGCGCACTATCCGGTTTGGAACTCCCGGATATAATCTGCGACGTAGTCGACCTACTGATGCCAGAACTGAGGCCGTATGAGGTGTCGTTCTACATTTACCTCCTGAGACACTCGATCGTCGCAAATGGAACGCCTTATGTCCGGGTGAGCCGACGAGGAATGCAATCTGGTGTAATGAGATCAGCCTACGCTTCAGGCAGCGGTGAAACGAGTTTCGCAGCTGTGCGGGACGGGATGACGGCCTTGGAATCCGTGGGCGCCATCCGACAAGAAGGCGAGGCAAACAGAGAGGGTACGCTTTATCGGGTGCTACTTCCCGAGGAAATTGAGGTCTGTCAGCGCCGTCGCGCCGAGCAATCCAAGCGCTCGACGGCCCCGGCGACCGTGGACGAGGCGGATTTCTACAACATTCGTGAAAACCGGCTGAAGATATACGAACGCGACAACTACCATTGTACCTACTGCAACAAGCAACTCACCCGCTTCACCGCAACGCTGGACCATATCACGCCGGTTAGCGCAGGTGGCGACAACAGCGCGGAGAACCTCAAGACGGCGTGCTTGCAGTGCAACTCCCGTAAGACGGCGCGCCCTCTGGGTGACTTCCTCGCGGAAACGGATTTGACCTACACCCGCGCGTCCTCGCCGATCGCGAAATAACGGTTCTTCGCCGAGGTCTGGCTCTCGTAGATGGAGCCCTGGCGCGCCCGCGGCGGCAGCGGCATGCGCACGGGAACTTGGGTCAGCCGCGGCGCGATCGTCGGCTCGCCCGCGACGAGGCGCGCGTTGAAGTCGTCGACGCTCTTGATGCCCATCAGCGGCCAAGCGTCGGCGGCGGAATACTCGTAGAGCAGCAGCTGCCGCGGCCGCTGCGACATGTTCTGCGCCGAGCCGTGCACGAGCCTGACGTGATGGAAGCTCATCGAGCCCGCCGGCGCGGTGAGCGCGACGGCCCGCGAGAAATCGAGCGCGACGCGCGTCGGATCCATCGCGCCGACGAAACAGCCGTCGAGGTGATGGTCGTGGACCGGTCCCCTATGACTGCCCGGCAGCACCAGCAGCGGCCCGTTCTCCGTCAGCATGTCGTCGAGCATGACCCCGACGGCGAGGATGTCGTCATTGGTGTGCGGATAGAACGCCCAGTCCTGATGCCATTCGACGGGCGAGCCGTAATGCGGCTCCTTCAGGTTGATCTTCGAGCCGTGCAGCCGGACGCCGGACGGCCCGAGCAGCTGCCCGAGGATGCCCACGAGCTTCGGCAGCCGGGCGATCTGCCAGAACAGCGGGTGGTTCTTGTGCGGCGTCTTGATGCGCCGCACGCGCGGCGCTTCCGGCCGGTGGCCCGGCTCGAGATCGTAGACATCGTCATGGGCGCTCACCCTTGCGGCCTTGGCGACGAAGTCGGCGATGACGCCCCTCGCCTGCGCCAGCAGACCTGTGTCGAGCATGTTCTCGACCACCAGCCAGCCGGTCTCGCAGTATTGCTCGATCTGCTGGCGGGAAAGCATTCCGGTCTCCTCATGCCGCCGCGCGGCCAAGCCCGCGCGGCCGAATGCTAGCACAGCCGTATCGGCACAGACCACGCCGAGGCCAAAGCTCAGTTGCGCGACGGTTGGCCTTGGTCAGCTGGCAGATCGAGCGCGGTCAACGTCTGCAGGTCGAGCTGGCCGGTCGGGTTCATGCCCTTGCTGCGCTGGAAGTTCTTCACCGCCGACGCAGTGCTCGGCCCCCATTGCCCGTCGATGTTGTCGCGCACATAGAAACCCAGCTCGTGCAACCGCTGCTGCACCTTGAACACGGTGTCCTCGGAGAGCGCGGCATTGCCCTGAGGCGGGCGCGGACGGATCGGCTCCAAGGTCGTCTTCGACACCGGTATCCAGCTGCCGTCGGGCTGGCGGCAGGCCGTGCTCTCGGTCTTGGTCGGGCGGCCGTCGACCACCGCGTCGGTGACGAAGTTGCGGCATTTCTGGCCGTCCGGCCCTTGGCGGTCGCGCGTCGGCGTCACCCAATAGCTCGAGCCGCTGCTCGGATTCTGCCAGGCGACGGGCTGATTGGCCGGGGCGTTCTGGAGCGACTGGCCGACGCAGCCCTGGTCGGTCTGATCCATCGAGCGCCCGACATAGCCGCCGGCCAGCGCGCCGCCGATGACGCCGAGCACGGTCATTACGCCCTTGCCGCTGCTCTTGCCGAACTGGTTGCCGAGCAGGCCGCCGGCGGCACCGCCCGCGGCGCTGCCGATGAGATTGCCCTTCGACGTGCTCAGCACCTGCCCGAGCGCGCTGTTGTCGCAATAACGCTGATCGGTGCCGAAGGTGCCGCTCTGCGCGCGGGCACCGCCCATATCGGTCAGCGCAACGCTGGCGATGACGCCAAGCGCGGCGACGGTATGGCGCGCGAAACAGGCGTGGTTCAGAAACATGGGCAACTCCTCGTTAGCGATGTCGAATGAAAGAGCGCCCGAGGATAGCGCGTCTCGGCGCCAAGCCGGAAGGACAAAGCCTCTGCATTCTCGCGCGCCCGATGCGGCTACGGAAGGAAGCCGTTACTTTCGCGCGACTTCATCCGACAGCAGCGCTAGTAGTCCCTTGAGAAGCTGCACAGGCGGCGGCGGGCAGCCGGCGATGTGCAGGTCGACGGGGATCACGGAAGCGACGCCACCGAGGCAGGCGTAGCTGCCGGCGAACAAGCCGCCGTCCCGGGCGCAGTCGCCGACGGCCACCACCCATTTGGGATCGGGAGTCGCGCGGTAGGTGCGCTCCAGAGCCTCGCGCATGTTCTTCGTCACGGGGCCGGTGACGAGCAGCACGTCGGCATGACGGGGCGAGGCGACGAAGCGCAGGCCAAAGCGCTCGAGATCGTAAAAGGCATTGCTGAGCGCTTGGATCTCGAGCTCGCAGCCGTTGCACGAGCCCGCATCGACCTCACGGATGGCAAGGCTGCGGCCGAGCCGGCGCCGCGCCACACGATCGAGCGCAGCCGCCAGCTCGGCCAACGCTGCATCGTCGGGCATAGGCGCGGGCTCGGTCAGCGGCGATCGGATCAATCCTTCGAACAGATGCTTGCGCATAGCGACGCGTCCTCAAAGGTCGTGGCCGGAATACGAGCAATTGAACGATTTATTGCACAGCGGAAAATCGGCGACGATGTTGCCCTCGACGGCCGCTTCGAGCAGCGGCCATTGAAACCAGGACGGGTCGCGCAGATGGCAGCGTTCGACCTTGCCGTCGCCGCCGAGCCGCAACCATATCAAAACGTCGCCGCGGAACCCTTCGACCAGGGCGACGCCTTCGGCGGATTGGCCGATGCTCGGCAATGGGGCGCGGATCGCACCCGTGGGCAGGCGCTCGAGTATCTGCCCGATCAAGTCCAGGCTCTGCTCGACCTCGCGGATGCGAATCCACACGCGCGCATCCACATCTCCCTCCTCGCGCACCGGCACTGCGAATTTCAGTCGGTCATAAGGCGCATAGCCGGGGCTGCGGCGCGCGTCGAAGGCCCGGCCGGAAGCCCGGCCGACATAGCCTCCTGCGCCAAAGCGCCGCGCGAGCTCCGGCCGCAGCACCCCGGTGCCGACGGTGCGGTCCTGCAGCGACGCGGTGTTGTCGTAGAGCGCGACCAATGGCGGGAAGCGCCGCTGCGCTTCATCGAGAAGCGCGCGAATGGCGGCCACGCCGGCCGGCGCGAGATCGACGGCCGCCCCGCCCGGCACGACGCAGTCCCGCATCAGGCGATGGCCGAAACCCGCATCGGCGGCGCGCAACACGCGCTCGCGCAGCACGGCGCAGTGAGCGTGCATCAGCGCGAAAGACGCATCATTGCAGATCGCACCGATGTCGCCGAAATGGTTGGCGAGTCGCTCGAGCTCGGCCATCAGCGCGCGCAACCATTGGCCGCGCGCGGGCGCCTCCACGCCGAGCGCCGCTTCCGCGGCACGCACGAAGGCGATGGCGTAGGCCACCGTGCTATCCCCGGAGGTCCGCCCGGCGAGCTTTGCCGCGCGGTCGAGGTCGGCGCCTTCCATCAGCTTTTCGATGCCCTTGTGGACATAGCCCAGGCGCTCCTCGAGCCGGACGACCGTCTCGCCCCCGGCGGTGAAGCGGAAATGTCCGGGCTCGATGATGCCGGCATGAACCGGGCCGACCGGGATCTGGTGCAGGCTTTCGCCCTCGGCGGGGAGGAAAACGTAAGGCGCGGCTTCGCGGTGCCGCGGCCGCGGCGAGCGGTCGAGCGGGTGGGCCAAGTCCCACCGGCCGTGGTCGAGCCAAGGGCGCGCGTCCGGCGCGCCTTCGGGCTCGAGGCCGAACAGATCGCGGATTGCGCGCTCCAGTCGGATCGCGGGAGGATGCACGGCGCCGATCGAGGGAAACCGCCCTGCCGGGCAGTCAAGGCTCAATACGCCAAAATTGCCGGCCGATTCGTCGAGCAGCGCCATATGCACGGCGGCCCGGTCGCCCCAGAGGCCGAGCAGGGTCACACGCCCGTCGCGAAGCGCATCGGCGGCAAGCCGCCATCCCGCCGCGTCGACGACGGCGCGCGGATTAGGCCGATGCGCGTCGACCCGCCTCGCCATTCCCATCAGCTCGCCCAGTGCTGCCATGGCGCCCGGCCCCTACCCGAGGAGGCTCGATACATGCTGGAACCACACCACCAGCTGCGGCGGCAGGTAGATGCCGGCGGCGAAGACGAGGGCCAGATGCGCGAAGAGCGGTACATAGGAGGCCTTGACGGACGCCGTGCCGCCGCGCGGCTCGCCGAATGCCAGACCATTCAGCCGCAGCAACAGGGCGCCGAAAGCGATCAGCAGGCCGAAGACGAGGGGAACAGCGAGAAGCGGCGAGCGCGCAAACGTCGAGCTCACCACGAGAAACTCGCTCATGAAAATACCCATTGGCGGCAGCCCGGCGATCGCGACGACGCCGAGGACGAGACTCCAACCGAGCAACGGGTGCGTCTCGGTGAGGCCGCCGATCTCGCTGATCCGCTGCGTGCCCTTGACCTGCGCAATATGGCCGACGGCGAAGAAGATGCCCGATTTGGTGAGGCTGTGCATGGTCATGTGCAGCAGCCCGGCAAAATTCGCCAACGGACCGCCCATGCCGAAGGCGAACACGATGATCCCCATGTGCTCGATCGACGAGTAGGCGAACATCCGCTTTATGTCGCGGCGCCGGTAGAGCATGAATGCAGCGAAGACGAGCGAGACGAGACCCAGCGTCACCATGAGCGGACCAGGCGCGACGGCCACGGCATTGGCGGTCATCAGTACCTTGAAGCGCAGCACGGCGTAGAGCGCGACGTTGAGGAGAAGCCCCGAGAGCACCGCCGAGATCGGCGTAGGGCCTTCGGCATGGGCATCGGGCAGCCAGGCGTGAAGCGGTGCGAGGCCGACCTTCGTGCCATAGCCGAGCAGCAGGAAGACAAACGCGACGTTCAACAAGGCGGGATCGAAAGAAGCGGCGTGGCCGACCAGCTCGGTCCATACCATCGCGTCGAGGCCCTCGCCGATCACCGGCTGTGCCGCGACATAGACGAGGATGGTGCCGAAGAGCGCCAAGGCGATCCCGACGCTGCCCAGGATGAAGTATTTCCACGCCGCTTCGAGCGCCTCATGGGTGCGGTAGATCCCGACCATCATCACGGTGGTCATGGTGGCGATCTCGATGGCGACCCACATGAGCCCGATGTTGTTCGCCACCAGCGCCAGATTCATGGCGAACATCAGGATCTGATACATGGCATGATAAAATCGCAGATAGGCCGGCGTCAGCCGGCCGGTTTCAAGCTCGTGACCGACATAGCTGGCGCTGAAGATGCTGGTGGTGAAGCCGACCAGTGTATTGAGCGCGATGAAGACGACGTTGAGGTCGTCGACGATCAGGTAATGGCCGGGCGCCGGATGCGCGCCGAGAAGCAGGGACAGCGCGGCGAGCAGCGTCAGAAAGGCCGCCGCGACATTGAGGCGCGCGGCGGGCCGATAGCCCGGCAGAAACGCGAGCACGGAAGCGGCGCAGAGCGGAATAAGCAGGACCGCCTCCGTGGCGCCGAACGAAGCCCCGATCATCGGCGCTCTCCTCGGAACTGGTCGAGCGCCTGCACATCCACGGTGTCGAAGCGCTCGCGGATGCGAAAGAGAAAGATGCCGATGACGATGAAGGCGATCAGGATGGAGAAGGCCACGCTGATCTCGACGACGAGCGGCATGCCCTTGGCACCGGTCGCCGCCAGCACCAATCCGTTCTCGAGCGACATGAAGCCCACCACTTGGCCCACGGCGTTGCGCCGCGTCACCATGATCAGGAGACCGAGCAGGACGACGGCGAGCGCCAGGGCGAGATCCTCGCGCGCGATCGGGTTCGCCTTGCCGGTCACGCGCAGCATGACCACCATGGACAGCGCGACGAGAGCTATGCCGGCCAGCATGGTCAAGCCGATGCCGACCGCCGTCTCGATCTCGCGGTGGATGCCAAGCCGCTCGACAATCCGCCGCAGCACCATGGGAATGGCGATGGCCTTGAAGCCGAGCGCGATCGCCGCCGTCACATAGAGGTGGGGGGCGTCCTGAATGTAGGCTTGCCAGCCGACCGAGAGCGCCAAGGCGAGCGCATGGAGGGCGTAGACGTTGAGGAGTGCATAAAGGCGGTCCTGGTAGAGAAGAACAAAGCTGAGCAGGACGAGACTGCCAGCCAGCAGGTGGGAAATGTCGAAGTCGAGGTGGTCCATCTATAAGCTGCCGGAGATGAATCGCAGGAGCACGGCGAGTAGGCCAAGCATCAAAGCGGCGCCGAGGAACTCGGGCACGCGGAAGACCCGCATCTTGGCGATCGCAGTCTCGAATGCCGCGAGAAGGACGCCGCCGGCGGCGAGCTTGGCGAGGTACGCGGCTGCACCGACAAGCTCCGGCACCGTGCCTTGGGCCGGCCGAGCCAAACCCCAGGGCACGAACAGGCAGGCGATCAGCGAGACGTAAAGCAGCAGCTTGAGCGCCGCGGCGAGCTCGATCAGCGCCAGATGACGCCCCGAATATTCGAGCACCATCGCCTCGTGCACCATGGTGAGCTCGAGGTGCGTGGCGGGGTTGTCGACGGGGATGCGCCCATTCTCGGCGAGCGCGACGATGACCAAGGCGATCAGTGCGAGGGCCAGCGATACGCGCAATCCGACCGCCGGCGAGTCCATGAAGGCGGCCATGGTCGACAGCTCGGTCGAGCCGGCGATCAGCGCGAGCGTGAACACGATCATGATCATGGCCGGCTCGGCGAGCGACGCGATCATGACTTCTCTGCTCGACCCGATCCCGCCGAAGCTGGTGCCGACATCCATGCCGGCGAGCGCAAGAAAGAAGCGACCGCTGGCCAGGAGCGCAATGATGGCGATGAGATCCGCGGACCAGCTGAAGATGAGGCCCGTGGCGAAGGTCGGCACGAGAGCGGCAGCAACCCAGCAAGCGGCAAAGACCAGATACGGCGTGACGCGGAAGAGCCAGCTCGCATTCTCGGCGAGCACGACCTCCTTGCGCAGGAGGCGCAGCAGGTCGCGATAGGGCTGGAACACCGGCGCGCCGCGGCGGCGCAGGAGACGGGCCTTGACCTTGCGCACGAGCCCGACCAGCGCCGGCGCCAGGAGCAGAACCAGCAGCATCTGCATGCCTTGGACGGCAAGAGCGTTGATCAGAGCCATAGGGCCGAGACCAGCAGGAGTGCGACCAGCGCCAGGAAGACGAGGCTGAGATACTGCCGGATCGTCAAGAACTGCAGATGGTTGAGCCGTTCCGCCGCGGTGTTCACCGCATGCGAGATCGGCACGTAGAGCCACTCCCAGATCAGATCGTGCAAGTCGACCCGGAGCACCGCCGGGCTGGCGTCGCCGGGCGGCGGCATCTCGACGCGCTCGCGGGCCCGGAATACGACGGTGCCGAAGACGCGGCGGATCGGCTGTGCAAAGCTGGCGGCGCTGTACTGCGTCAGCGGGCTCGGATCGGGATAGCCGCAATCCCAGGCCGGGGCGCGTCGCAGGCGATGCGAGGCCAGGCGATGGATGGCATAGGCCGAGAGCAGCGCCGAGAACGTGATGAAGACAAAGACGAGGAGCCCGTCATAAGAGCTGCGGCTCTCGCTCACTGGCACCATCGCAAGCCAGGGGACGACCGCCTGCACCGGCATGCGGCCGCCGACGAGGCTCTGCGTCAGCGGCGCCAGCGCATCGATCACAAACCCCGGCAGGATGCCCGCGAGAAGGCAGAGGGCAGCGAGGAAGAGCATGGCCGCCAGCGAGAAGTGGTCCGCTTCCCCGGCCTTCGCCACGACCGGCGACCGTGGTCGGCCGAGGAAGGTGACGCCGAAGGCTTTGACGAAACAGGCGGCGGCGAGCGCCGCCGACAACGCCAGCACGGCGCCTACGGAGGGGATTAGAATCTTCAGGCCCCATTGCGGTAGTGCCGGGCTCAGGAGGATGGCCTGGAAGGTCAGCCATTCGGAGACGAAGCCGTTGAGGGGTGGCAGAGCCGAGATGGCGACGCACCCGACCAGGAAGGCGAAGCTCGCAAGCGGCATGCGATGAATGAGACCGCCCAGGCGCTCCATGTCGCGCTCGCCCGTGCCGGTCAGCACCGCGCCGGCGCCGAAGAACAGCAGGCTCTTGAAGACGGAATGATTGAAGACGTGGAACAGGGCCGCCGTGAACGCGAGCGCCGCGGCGCCGCCCAGGCCGTTCGCGCGAAAGGCCAGCGCCAAGCCCAGGCCAATGAAGATGATGCCGATGTTCTCGACCGTGTGATAGGCCAGAAGCCGCTTCAAATCGTGCTGCATCAGAGCGTAGAGCACGCCCAGCAACGCCGTGGCGGCCGCGAGCGCCAAGACGACCATGCTCGACCACCAGCTTGGCTCGTCAAGCAGGTCGAAGACGATGCGGACGAAGCCGTAGACGGCGACCTTGGTCATGACGCCGCTCATCAGCGCCGAGACATGGCTCGGCGCCGCCGGATGGGCCAAGGGCAGCCAGACATGCAGCGGCACGAGCCCGGCTTTCGATCCGGCCCCCAGCAGCACGAGCGCGAGAACCAAGGCAGCGGTCGCCGCGGAATGGTGATCCGCGCGCATGGCGGCGAAGGCGTAGCCGCCCTCGGGTCCGGCGAGCAGGCCGAAGGCAAGCAGCAGGGCGAGCGTCCCGAAGCTCGCCATCACCAGGTAGATGTAGCCGGCGCGCGCATTGTCGGCCTCGCGATGATGCGCCATCACCAGCGCCCACGAGGACAGCGACATGAACTCCCAGGACAGCAGGAAGGTGAAGGCGTCATCGGCAAGGACGACGAGGTTCATGCCGGCGAGGAACGCGGGATAGAATGGCAGGACGCGCTGCGGCGCCGCTTCATGGCGCCCATATCCCAGCGCATAGCAGCTTGCCGAGCCGGCGCCGAGGTTGACGACGGCGAGAAAGAACGCTGCGAGCAAGTCGACACGGAAATGCGAGCCGACCCAGGGAAGACCGAGCGGGAGGACCAGGGCCGACGTCGCGCCGCCGGCGATGAGATGGCCGAGCGCGACGCAAAAGGCCAGGGTGGACGTAGCGAGGCAGCCGCCATAGACGAGCGCCGTCCCAGCCCGCCGCCGCGCCGTGACGACGCCGAGGCAGGCGAGAGCGAGCAGCGCCGCGACGCACCAAAGCGCGATGATGACCGGCATCCAGGTCTACCTTTGCCCTGCTATGCGCCGGCCCATCATGAAAGTCGAATGCGTCACCCGTCGCCTTTCGCCGTCACCGCCTTGAAGCGCACGCCGCGCCCGCCGGCTTGGCTGATCGCTCCCTCGCCGATGAGCTCGATGCCGGCCGCGTCGAGAGCGCCCACCAGCTTCATCAGCGACTCCACGTTGCCGCGAATCACGCCCTCGCTCGCTTCCATCCGTTGGATCGTCGGCACGGAAAGGCGCGACAGCTCTGCCAGCTTGCGCTGATCAATGCCGAGAAGAGCGCGCGCAGCACGCAGCTGCGCCGGAGAGATCATGTTTAAGGCATGAGAAATAGGGTACGTGCAATGAGAGCTAACTGATATCCCCTGTAAAAATACAATTCAAGCCCTATGTGGCCTTCCGTTCCGTGACCCGACCGTTTCGGCACGTCGCAATGAGGCGGGCGGCAGCAGCGGCCTTAGGCTTTCGCCGCCAAGTCCGGTTGATCGATTTTTGCGCCGAAGCGTTTGATAGGGCTCGCCGCTGACGCGCGCCGGCGTTCATGCTATGAGCGCGCGAATGTCGGCCCCGCCTCGCTCCTGCCCTCAAGAAGAGGGGTGGGCGCTGGGCGGCAGCGCGTTGAGAGGAAAGGGTGATGGCAGCAGACAAGAGAACCCTGCCCAAGGGCGGGGAAATCAGGGGCGAGATGCGCCCGGGCTACGACAATATCCTGTCGCCGGAGGCGCTGGGCTTCATCGCCGGGCTCGAGCGCAAATTCGGGCCGGAGCGGCGGCGGCTTCTGGCGCGGCGCGCCGAGCTGCAGCAGAAGCTCGATGCCGGCTGGCGGCCTGGTTTCCTGCCTGAGACGCGCGAGGTGCGCGAGAGCGATTGGACGGTGGCGCCGATCCCGAAGGATCTCCTCGACCGCCGCGTCGAGATCACCGGGCCGGTCGACCGCAAGATGGTCATCAACGCACTCAATTGCGGCGCCAATGTCTACATGGCCGATTTCGAGGATGCGAGCACGCCGACCTGGGACAATTTGATCGAAGGGCAAATGAACCTGATCGATGCGGTGCGCCGCTCGATCACCTTCGACGATCCCGCGAGCCGCAAGCATTACGCGCTCAACCCGAAGACCGCGACCCTACTGGTGCGGCCGCGCGGCTGGCACCTGCCGGAGGCGCATCTGCTGGTCGACGGCCAGCCGATGTCGGGCGCGCTGTTCGATTTCGGCCTCTATTTCTTCCACAACGCCAAGGCACTGCGGCAGCGCGGCAGCGGCCCCTATTTCTACCTGCCGAAGCTCGAGAGCCACTTGGAGGCGCGGCTCTGGAACGACGTCTTCGTCCACGCCCAGGCGGCGCTCGGCGTACCACAGGGAACCATACGCGCCACCGTCCTCATCGAGACGATCATGGCCGCTTTCGCGATGGACGAGATCATCTACGAGTTGCGCGACCACATGGGTGGGCTCAATTGCGGTCGCTGGGACTACATCTACAGCTACATCAAGAAGTTCGCCGAGGACCCGAAGTCGGTCATGCCGGACCGTGCGCAGGTCACGATGACCACGCCTTTCCTGCAGAGCTATGTGCGTCTCCTCATCAAGACCTGCCACCGCCGCAACATCCACGCCATGGGCGGCATGGCCGCACAGATTCCGATCAAGAACGACCCGGTCGCCAACGACGCCGCCATGGCCAAGGTGCGCGCCGACAAGGAGCGCGAGGTCGCCGAGGGCCATGACGGCACCTGGGTGGCGCATCCCGGCCTCGTTGCGCTCGCCAAGGAGGTGTTCGACAAGGGCATGCCCGAGGCGAACCAGATCGCGCGCAAGCGCCAGGACGTGCATGTCGGCGCCGCCGACCTGCTCAAGGTGCCGACCGGGGAGGTCACCGAGGCGGGCTTGCGCTCGAACATCAATGTCGGGCTGGGCTATGTCGAATCCTGGCTGCGCGGCTTGGGCTGCGTGCCGCTCTACAACCTCATGGAGGACGCCGCCACCGCCGAGATCAGCCGCAGCCAGGTGTGGCAGTGGATTCGCCACTCAGCCAAGCTCGCCGACGGCCGCACTGTCGACCGGGCGCTCGCCGCGAAGGTCCTCGACGAGGAGCTCGCGAAGCTCAAAGGCTCGGCGCCCGCCGGCAACCGCTACGACGACGCGGCCCGGCTCTTCCGCGACATGATCGAGGCCGAGCATTTCGTCGAGTTCCTGACGCTGCCGGCCTACGAGCAGCTGGTGCAGGAGGGGAAATGAGGCGCCGGCTACCGCCTCACATGCGCCGACACGGCGAGCCAGCGGCCGCCGCGGCGCGCCCAGACATCGGTGTAGCGCCCGTTGCCCGTCGCCGTCGCATAGCTCGTGCGGGCATGGATGATGGCGAGGTCGCCGAGGAGGCGCATGCGGACGTCGTGAGCGGCGAGGCCAGCGATCGACACCGGACGGGCGGTCTGCGCCAGAAATTGCCGCTTGTCGACGAGCGAGCCGTCGGGGTTCGAGCAGAGAAAATCCGCGGCGAGGATCTCGTCGAAGCGCCGGACATCGCCGTGCTGCACCGGCCGTATGTAGTCGTCGTTGAGCGCGGTCAGCGCGGCGAGGTCGGTTCCGCCCTGTCAGAACGCATGCCTGCCTCCATCGGCCGCCGGGTGCGGCCTAGACGCATCGATTGACGCCGGGCATCCGCCACCCGTTAAGCCTTTGCTCGAACGGCGCACCGGATGATGCGCTGTCGGCGACACTCGCTGGATTTCGGCCCAGCGTGTGTCCGCCGGCCGCGCGCGTCGCGACGAGGAGCTGCTTCAGGCCACCTCGGCTCCGCCTATCACCGTATTTCGACATTGATCCGGCTGCCGCCGGGCGATGATCTGCACCGACCACAACCTCCTTAAGCTCGCAAAGGCGACCGCGTTCCACTCTGCACCTTAAAGGCCTCAGCCGCTGCCCCGCTTCTGGCGCGGCAGCTATGCACGCAATCGAGATGACCGCTCGTCACCGCGACGTGGCGCGGATGCGAATCAGATATTTCGAAGTGGTGATCGATGCGGCTGGCCTTCACCTCGCAGATATTCGCCAGCTCAAGAAGTTCGCAGCAGAGGAAAGGGTCTGTCGCCGTTAGCGCACGGATTCGAAAGTGCAGTGCGAGTTCACGAATTGTCCTGGCGTGTTCCATAATGACTTACCTCGCGCTCTTACTATCAGCCTGGCGCGGGCATTTGATAATCGACCAGACGCTGAAGAGACCGTTAGGCGGTGCCGCGTAATCCATCACAACGACGTGAACAAAACACCCCAGTGATCGCAAAAGCACAGCCTGCCGCGAGGGGCGGCGCTGGAGTGCGATGATGGACAGGCGAACATCGCGGCACCAGCGGCGCCCGTGCCGGTACACGAGTTTCTCCGCGGATCAGAATCGAGAAACAGCTCTCGCGGCGCACGCGCTCATAGGTCTTTGCCGCATTCACCCAACGGATTCCCTCCATGTAGGCGTCGACATAAGCCGCTGCCTTGGCGCCATAGTCCATGTGATCATCGTGCGCGAACATATCGAGCACGACGATCGGCCGGCCGCCGGCGAGCGTCGTCGTATGGTCGGCGGCCCAGTGGTTGATGAGGTGCTTGTCGCGCGACGAATAGGCGAGAACCGTCCAGCCGGCGCCGCCGCCCTGGGCCTTGCCGCTGGCGGCGAATTCCGCGCGCCAGCGGTCGAAGGGCAGCAGCTTGATGTCGTAGATCAAGGGCTCGGGTCCCGTGGTAGTGGGTTGGGCAAGCGCATTCTCCCGAGTGAGCGATGCCGCAACCGCCGCGCGGCAAGCATCCCTGCGCCGCGTACGAAGCTCCGCCGTTAGATTTCCTCTTGCATGGATTTTCTCCGGTCGTCCTGTCGTTGCCGAAATTTTCGATTCGTCAGCCGCCCGGGCGACAGCACTACCAACTCGCCGAAGGCGCTGACGGAGTCCGCTTTGTCCGTCTCACGAATTACGCTTCGTTTGAGGCCTCCGCGCAGCGGCTGTTGCGGAGCTTGCCCAATGTGCCGTTCCAAAGCCCGATGCGGGCTTTGATGCTGCTGCACGCGGCCTGCAGAGCCCGCTCGTCCCTATGCGGCGACTTCGCAACCAGGCCTTCGAGCAACTCGCGTCCCTTGGGGCCATGATTGTCGCCATCAAGTTCGATGTGCCGATCGATGTAGTAGATGAAGTGGCGCAAGCGATCGCTGTTGTGCTTCGCGCCATAGATCGTCTTCAGGAGCCTGCGGAACATCTCCGGGATGATGTCTTCGCGGCCGTAGAAAAACGCCGCCATGACTTCTTCCGTGGTACCCGAATTGGCTAGCGCCATCGTATGCGCAACGAAAGCTTGCACATGGGGCGCTGCGCCGATCCGCGCGAGGGCTACTTCCACCGGAATGCCGGCGAGTGCCAGCGAGCGGAACGTGTCGAAATGGAGGGTGCTGGCGCCGACGTTCCCCATTGCCTGGAGATAGAGATCGAGGTGGCTGACGTAGGAGCCGTCCGGGCCGACATCCGTCTCCTCGCCGATGACGATATCGTTGATCAACCGCGCGGCCCGAGCATCGTCTGCCGGAAACCACGGCACTCTGGTGCACGTCATGTCCTGCTGAAGCCGCTTCAGGAGCGACATGAAATCCCAGACGGCAAAGACGTGATCTTCCATGAATTGCCTGAGATCGGCGACGGAAACGACGTCGGTGTAAAGGGGATGGTGCATCAGTGCCGTGCGAAGGTTGCCAAGGTGGTCACTGTCGTGTTTCGGCATGCTTGATTGCTCCGGGTTCAGAAGTGAACTGCGTGTTGCCCGCCGACGGTTTCGGTGGCCTTGCCTCGAGTTCGAGATCGAGAAATGCGGACGGAACCGGCGCCTCACAATTGCTAAGATTTCAATTTGGAGATGAGGGACATTCATCGACACCGACGCATCGCCGTGTGAAGGATACGCTGTGCTCGCGCTTATCGCGCGCTGCATCAACGATCCAAAGGTTTGGGCTGCATCGGCTGCCGCTTCACTATGGAAGCGACGGTCTCGTATCGTTCGGCCCGCTCGTTGAACTCATCGCGTAATGTTAGGGTGCGCGCCCTTTTCGCCATCTCGCGGTAAGCGTCCGCCCTGTCAAGCAGCTGTTGCTCGTCGAGCAGGGCCGCTCCAGTCTCCCGAACTGTCTTGGCATGTTCCATAATGACTTACCTCGCCTCCGCGTCACCTCGGACGTCAAGCTACGCCGGGCGCAGGCATTTGATAATGAGCGGACGGCTGAAGAGACCGTTCGGCGATGCTGTAATCACAACGACGTGAACAAAGCGCTGCGTTTAGCGGCTTAACACCAAATCAAGATGGCTCACCTCGAGCGCTTCGACCGTCGTAACGATGGTCGAATTCCGTGGCCCGCCTTCCACCCGATGCTTCAGCGTCCCGGTACCGGTGTCCGAGTAGGAGACGACGACGAGACCGGCGTGCGCCCGTGACTCCTGCCGTCACTGCTGCGCGCCCCGCGCCATGGGTGCTGCTAGGGGCGCACGCCGACAGTAATATCAGCTGGATTTCGGTGTCAGTGCGGGAAGGCGCGAGACTCGCAGAGCCGCTTAGTCTCTTTCCGTCGAGGATGAGGGAATGATCTAGCCACGGAGGTTGGGAATTCTCGCTCGAAGTGCGTGCAAGTAACGCTGGTTGCGCTTCCCCGCTTTTGAACGCTCATCCAGCCGGTGTTAGGACTCGGCTGCGCTCGGCCAGGAGCAGCGGGTTCGCTCGCG
>Ga0209647_1001013_pt1 | contig 25009 bp, 29 predicted proteins | sample GraSoi_2013_60cm_FD_185827 | JGI IMG/M metagenome (GOLD analysis project Ga0209647, IMG submission 185827) | Grasslands soil microbial communities from the Angelo Coastal Reserve, California, USA - Sample 9_17_2013_60cm (SPAdes) (version 2) | ecosystem: Environmental > Terrestrial > Soil >... | reverse complement strand
GGCCCCGGTCGAAGGGCCGATCAGCGGCACCTTGTATTTCTCCAGGACGGGTATCGCCGCCTCGTTCGTCGGCGTGCCCCGGGAAAGGAACAGGGCAAACACCTTCTTCTCCACGATCAGCTTCTGGATGACTTCGGGGGTTCTTTTCGGATCGAACCCGTCATCCATCGATTCGAGCACGATCTTGCGTCCATGCACGCCGCCTTTGGCGTTTACTGCGTCGAAATACGCCTTGGCTCCCGCGGTGAGTTCCTTGACCGTTCCGGCTACCGATCCGGTGAAGCCGGCCGATTGCCCGATCAGGATCTTGTCGGCGGTCACCCCGACCTGGGCGACGGCGCCGCAGGCCCAGGAAAGCGCCGCAGCCGCCGCGGAGTATCTGATCGAAGACTTATGGATGGACATCGCCTGGCTCCCCGGTTCAAGAAGATCCACAGATGGAGAATAGCAAAATCGGGATCAAAGGACCCGGCAGACGCGAATCGCTAGAATAGCGCCATGAAATCCGTCGTGATCCTCATCTCCGGCCGCGGCAGCAATATGGAGGCGATTGTGCGTGCGGGGCTCCCCGCTAGGGTCGCAGCGGTCATCAGCAACCGTGCGGACGCTGCGGGTCTGAAATTTGCCGCGCAGTCGGGCCTCCCCGTGAACGTGGTCGATGAGCGCGAGTTTTCCTCGCGCGGCGCATTCGACGCCGCGCTCGAGGCGGCGATCGAGCGCCATTCGCCCGACCTGGTTGCGCTCGCCGGCTTCATGCGCATCCTCGGCGGCGATTTCGTGCGGCACTACTCGGGTCGGACGGTCAACATCCATCCGTCGCTGCTGCCGGCGTTTCCGGGCCTGCACACGCACCGGCGCGCCCTCCAGGAGGGCGTGAAACTCCACGGCTGCACGGTGCACTTCGTCACGCCGCAGGTCGATCACGGTCCGATCATCGCACAGGCGGCGATACCCGTGCGTGCCGCGGACACCGAAGCCTCGCTCGCGGAGCGGGTGCTGCAGCAGGAGCATCGAATCTATCCGTTGGCGATACGCTGGTTTGTCGAGGGGCGGCTCGCGGTCGAAAACGGCATCGTGCGCGTCGACGCGCCCGGGGCCCGGCAGGCGCTGCTGGTCGAAGAATGATCTCGACTCCGCTCCCCCGGGCAGGTGTCGCGGCGCTCGCTCTGTGGACCGCCATGGTCCAGGCGGTGCCGCCGGAACGAATCACGCTGACCTACGAGCTGAAGCGCAACGGCACGGTCCTCGGTGACGTTTCGGAAACACTCGAGCACGACGGCCGCACGTACGTGATTACCTCCGAGGTGAAGGGGAGGGGAATCCTCGCGCTGTTCGGACCCCTGAAGCGCACGAGCCGTGGTCGCATTACGCCGAAGGGGCTTCGACCCGACGAATTCCGTGACGAACGGGGCAGCAGCTGGGCGGTATCGGCGAAATTCGATTGGGACACGCGCTCGGTGACGCAGGAGCGCAGGGGGAAGTCGGAAACGCTGCAGATGGAAGGAATCGCCCAGGACCCCTTGAGCCTCGCCTACAGCTTTGCGTTCGTCCCGCCCAAGGGCAAGGAATACGACGTGACGCGCGCCGACGGGCGGGGGCTGACTCCATTCCGCTTCACCGTCGTCGGCACCGAGACGCTCGCCACGCCCGCGGGCGAGATGCAGGCGCTGCACATCGCGAAGTTGCGCGACGGACCCGAGGACAAGGCGACCGACATCTGGTTCGCCGCCGAGCGCGATTTCCTGCCGGTGCGCGTGCTCGTCGTGGACTCGGACGGCACCCGCTCCGACCAGATCGTCACGCGCATCGGCAAGTGACGCGCTTTTCGCGCCCACTGCTGGATGCGTGCACGGCGGCCTTTGCCGCCGTGCTGCCGCTCCAACAACCCGCCGATGCGACGCTCTCGGCGTTTTTCCGCAGCCACCCCAAGATCGGACAGCGCGACCGTGCCACGATCGCCGATTCGGTGTACGCGGCGCTCAGGCGCCGGCGCCTTCTCGAGCGCGTCGCGGCGGCACAGAGTCCGCGGCGCCTTGCGCTCGCGACCTGGACCGCGCTCCTCGGCGCGAACTTGCGCGAGCTCGACCCCTGGTTGCGCGGCGACGAGTCCGAGTGGCTCACCTTCGTAAAGCGCGACGCGGCCGAGCCGCAGCCGTTCGAGGTCGAGTGCGAGCTTCCCGATTGGGCGATCGAGCGCCTCCGCGCCCGCTACGATGAAAGCGCGCTGCTCGCACTGGCGAAGGGCTTGCTGCAGAACGCGCCGCTCGACCTGCGCGTGAATCCGCTGAAAATCTCGCGCGAAGCGGTGCTCGAACGGCTCGCGGCCGACGGGCTTCGCGCCGCCGAGACGCCGTACTCGCCGGAGGGAATCCGCCTCGCGGAGAAGCCCGCAATCAACCGGCATCCCCTGTTTCTGGAAGGTTGCATAGAGGTGCAGGACGAAGGGAGCCAATTGCTCTGCCATCTGGTCGCGCCCAAGCGCGGGGAGATGGTGGTGGATTTCTGCGCGGGCGCGGGTGGCAAGACGCTTGCGCTCGGGGCCCTCATGCGCTCGACCGGACGCCTCTACGCGTTCGATATCTCCCCGAAACGGCTCGCCGGACTGAAGCCCCGGCTAGCGCGCTCGGGACTGTCCAACGTGCATCCGCAGCGGATCGAGGGCGTGAACGACGCGCGCGTGAAGCGCCTCGCCGGCAAGATCGACCGCGTGCTCGTGGATGCACCCTGCAGCGGCCTCGGGACGCTGCGGCGCAATCCCGACATGAAGTGGCGCCAGACTCCCGAGGATGTTGCGGAGCTCGTGAAAAAGCAGAGATCGATTCTCGCCAGCGCCGCGCGGCTCGTGAAGCCGGGCGGGCGGCTCGTCTATGCCACCTGCAGCATCCTCGAGGAGGAAAACCGCGGCGTCGTCGAGGATTTTTTGCGCGACAATGCCCAATTCACGCTGCGGCCGGCGGGCGATGCGCTTGAAAAAGGCGGCATCCGGCTCCATCTAGAAGACTATCTTGAGCTTTGGCCGCACCGGCATGGCACCGACGCTTTTTTTGCCGCGGTGCTCGAGCGTGCCGAATGAACTAGGGCTTTCGCGCACGATTATTTTCTGCATATCCTGCGTGAAAATCTCACGTATTGAGACGAAATTTCCGCGGATTTCGCGGCTCGCAAAGACATGAATAGGATCGGGAAATCCCTGAGTGAAGCATAGGGGATAATGCCCTTGCCCTTTGTGGGGATTCACGTAGAATCCGGAGAACTTCAGAGGGGAGCTTGATGGAATCCAGCGTCCTGTTTTCAGGCGTCTTCGACCTGCCGTGGTGGGGCTACGTCCTCGCCGCGATCGGTCTTACCCACATCACCATCGTCAGCGTGACGGTGTTCCTGCATCGCTGCCAGGCGCACCGCGCGCTCGATCTGCACCCGCTCGCGAGCCACTTCTTCCGCCTGTGGCTGTGGATGACGACCGGCATGGTGACCAAGGAGTGGGCCGCGATTCACCGCAAGCACCACGCCAAATGCGAAACCGCCGAAGATCCGCACAGCCCGCAGCAGGTCGGAATCAACCGCGTGCTCTGGGGTGGGGTGTTCCTGTACGTCAAGGAATCCTACAACCGCGAGACGATGGACCGCTACGGCCACGGGACGCCCGACGACTGGCTCGAGCGCAACATCTACTCCCGCTTCTCGATACTCGGCATCACCCTGATGGGCGCCGCCAACGTGATGCTCTTCGGCGTCGTCCCGGGCGCGCTGATCCTCGTCACGCAGATCGCCTGGATCCCGTTCTGGGCGGCGGGCGTCATCAACGGCATCGGCCACTTCTGGGGCTACCGCAACTGGTCGACCGAGGACGCGAGTACGAACATCGTTCCCTGGGGCATCATCATCGGCGGCGAGGAGTTGCACAACAACCACCACGCCTATGCGACCTCGGCGAAGCTTTCCAACAAGTGGTACGAGATCGACCTGGGCTGGATGTATATTTGCCTGCTCGAGGCGCTCGGCCTGGCGCAGGTGAAGAAAGTCGCGCCGACGCCGCGCTTCACCGAGGCGAAACCCGCGGTGGACTCAGAGACGCTGCAGGCCGTGATCACGCATCGCTACGACGTGCTCGCAAAATACGCCAAGTCGCTCAAGCGCACGTACGCCGAGGAGCTCGGCAAGCTGCGCCGGCTCGCCCCGCACGACGCGCACGTTCTGAAGAACCTGAAGCGCTGGCTGCACCGCGACGAAAGATCGCTGTGCGAGACCGAACGCGCGAACCTCAAGCGGGGATTGGCAAAGTCGCGCGCGCTGCACACCGTTTACTCGATGCGCTCGGAGCTCGCTTCGCTGTGGGAGCGCTCCAGCGCCTCCCGCGAGCAGCTCGTTCGGCAGCTGCAGGACTGGTGCCACCGCGCAGAAGCGAGCGGCATCCGTCCGCTGGTGGAGTTCTCGCGCCGGCTGCGCTGCTATGCCTAGTTCGTGACCCCCGCGCAAGCGGAAAATCCAGAAAACCCGCCGCCGGCGGGTTTTTTCATGGCTTTCAACCGACCAGCTCGGCCTCCTATCGAAGCAAGACCCGGAGGGGATGGATTCTGTTCCGTCCCTCAACTGAAACAGCGCTCAAGCCCGCTTCCGGGTAGCATATGGACCTGTTGCGTTTCGGGAGGCTTTTTAACAAGGGAAGCCAAGAAAGGGGGTATGAAATGAAGAGCCTTTTTGCGGTTGTTGCGTCTATGCTGATTGCTTTGCCGGCCTTGGCACAGGTGAAACCGTGCGAGGAACTCAAATCCGAGATCGAGACCAAGATCAAGAACAACGGCGTGAATGCCTTTACGCTGACGATCGTGGGCAAGGATGCAGCCGAAGATGGCAAGGTCGTTGGAACCTGCGACGGCGGCACCAACAAGATCGTCTACAAGCGCGGCGTTGTGGACGCTCCCGTTGTGGATGCTCCGCGCGCCACGACCGGAGAAGCCAAGACGCAGCCGAAGTAAGCGCGCCCAGCCGACTCGTCGGTCGGTGCCGACGTCGTAGTTGTCGGTCTGAGGTCGAAACCAAGCAAAAAGCCCGCGTTTGCGGGCTTTTCGTTTATTTGATTTTGGTTTCCTTGTAGATGACGTGCTTGCGCGCCCTGGGGTCGTACTTCTTCATCTCGATCTTGTCGGGCGTGCTGCGCTTGTTCTTGGTGGTGGTGTAGAAATGGCCGGTGCCGGCCGTGGATTCGAGCTTGATCTTTTCGCGCATGGCGGCGATTTCCCGGCTAGATCTCGCCGCGCTCGCGCAGCTCTTTGAGCACCGCCTCGATGCCCTTCTTGTCGATCACTCGCACGCCGGCGTTGGAAATGCGCAGCCTCACCCAGCGCTTCTCGCTTTCCACCCAGAAGCGGCGGTACTGCAGGTTCGGATAGAACCGGCGTATGGTCTTGTTGTTGGCGTGGGAAACGTGGTGTCCCACCTGGGGCTTCTTGCCCGTTACTTGGCAGACGCGTGCCATGGAATGCTCCGGCGCGAAAGGGACGGATTATAGAGCGACCGGGGCGCCGCTATCAAGCGATACACTACGGCAGCACTACAGCAGGCCGCGCTCGGCAAACGACATGGTGCGCGACCCGGCGACGATGAAATGGTCGAGCACTTGGGTATCGACGAGCGCGAGCGCGGCTTTCAGCGATCGCGTGAGGATCTCGTCGGCGTGGCTGGGCTCGGCGACGCCTGAAGGGTGGTTGTGCGCGAAGATCACGGCGGCGGCGTTGTGCCTGAGCGCGCACTTCACGACCTCGCGCGGGTAGACGCTCGTCTGCGTCAGCGTGCCGCGAAAGAGCTCTTCGGACGCGATGACGCGGTGCTGCGCGTCGAGCAGCAGCACCACGAAGACTTCCTGCTCGCGCCCCGCGAGCGCGAGGCGCAGATAATCGCGCACCGCCCGCGGCGAGGAGAGCGCGTCGCGCGAAGAGATCTCCTCCCTGAGCGCGCGTCGCGCGAGCTCCAGCGCCGCCTGGAGCTGCGCGAGCTTGGCGCTGCCCAGGCCCGGCGTTTCCATGAGATTGTCGGCCCCGGCCTCGAGAAGCGCCGAAACCGAGCCGAAGCGCCCGAGCAGCTGCCGCGCGACGTCCACCGCGCTCTTGCCCTTGATGCCGGTCCGAAGCAGGATCGCGAGCAGCTCGGCATCCGCGAGGGAACCGGCTCCGAGCGCGTGCAGCCGCTCGCGCGGGCGCTCCTGGAGGGGCCAGTCTGTAATGGCCATGGAATTCGCTTAAAATCCTCGTTTTGCGGTTTAACGCAGCATGCGGACTTGAGATGACCGACGTCTCCGGAAAGAAGGTTCTGCTCGGGATCACCGGCGGGATCGCCGCCTACAAAGCGGCCGAGCTGACGCGCCTCTTCGTCAAGGCGGGCGCCGACGTGCGCGTGGTCATGACCGAGGCCGCCTGCCGCTTCATTACGCCGGCTACCCTGCAGGCGCTCTCCAACAAGCCCGTTTTCACCGACATGTGGGATCCGCGCGTGCCCGACAGCATGGGTCACATCGAGCTCTCGCGCGACCGCGAAATCATCGTGGTCGCACCCGCCACGACCGATTTTCTCGCGAAGCTCGCGAACGGCCTCGGCGACGATCTGCTCTCGACGCTGTGCCTCGCGCGCCGCAGCCCGCTCATGGTTGCGCCGGCGATGAACGTCGAGATGTGGGAGAACGCGGCGACGCGGCGCAACGTTGCGCGCCTGCGCGCCGACGGCGTCGGGATCCTGGGGCCCACGGAAGGCGACCATGCCGACCGCGAGGGCGGGATGGGGCGGATGCTCGAACCCGCAGAGATATTCGCCGAAGTCGCGGCCGTGCTCGGCCCCAAGGCGCTTTCCAAAAAAAAAGTGCTGATCACGGCGGGACCGACCTATGAGCCGATCGACACGGTGCGAGGGGTCACCAACCAGAGCTCGGGCAAGATGGGCTACGCGGTCGCGCAAGCCGCGCTGGAAGCCGGGGCGGAGGTGACGCTCGTCTCCGGGGCCACCGCGCTCGCCGCGCCGGCGGGCGTGGAGCGCGTGGACGTGACGACCGCGCGCGACATGCAAAAGGCGGTGATGGTGCGGGCGAAGCACGCCGACGTTTTCATCTCGGTCGCTGCGGTAGCCGACTACCATCCGGTCGATCCCAAGCCCCACAAGATCAAGCGCGGCAACGGCAACCTCAACGTCGAGCTCGCACCGAATCCCGACATCCTCGGCGAGGTCGCGGCGCTGCCGAAGGGGCCGTTCTGCGTCGGCTTCGCCGCCGAGACCGAAGACCTGAAGGCGAATGCGCAGGAGAAGCGCAAGAAGAAGGGAATCCCGCTTCTTGCCGCGAACCTCGCGCAGGAGACTTTCGGCAAGGACACCAATGCGCTCACGCTCTTCGACGAGGACGGCGTGCACGAGCTGCCGCTCGCGCCCAAGATCGTGCTCGCGCGCCAGTTGGTCGCGCACATCGCGAAGATGCTGCCGCGGCGCTAGCGGCTCTTCGTTTGAAGACTCTCGACGTCAAGATCCTAGACTCGCGGCTGCGCGATTCCTTGCCGCAGTACTCCACTGGGGGTGCGGCGGGTTTGGACCTCCGCGCCTGCATTCACTCGCCGATGACACTCGCGCCAGGCGCAGCGGAACTCGTGCCCAGCGGCATCGCCATCCATCTCGCCGACCCCAAACTCGCAGCGATGGTGCTGCCGCGCTCGGGGCTGGGGCACAAGCACGGCATCGTGCTCGGGAATCTGGTTGGCCTGATCGACTCCGACTATCAAGGGCAGGTGATGGTCTCGGTGTGGAACCGGTCGAAAGAGGCGTTCACGATCAATCCTCTGGACCGCGTCGCGCAGCTCGTCGTGGTTCCGGTGGTACAGGTGAAGTTGAACGTGGTGGAAGAATTTATCGCCAGCGGACGGGGCGCGGGTGGGTTTGGTAGCACGGGTAAAGGTTGACCCCTGTTACGCGCGCTTGCGCAGGAAGACGTGGGTCGCACGTTCGCCCGCGACGTACTTCGCGCATTCATAGCCCAAAGCACGCATATCGATGCCGTCCAATAGATGCTCCCCGGAACCAAGCAAGACAGGTCGGATGGCGAGATGCAGCTCGTCAATCAGGGCGGCGCGCAGATACTGGCGAATAGTGGACACGCCGCCACCGAGGCGGACGTCGCGGCCGCCCGCTGCAGCGGCCGCCTGCTCCAAAGCGGCTTGAATGCCTCCGGTGACAAAGCGAAACTCCGTACCTCCCGCCATCTCAAGCGGCGCCCGTGGATGATGCGTCAGCACGAAGACGGGCGTGTGATACGGCGGCTCGTCGCCCCACCAGCCCTTCCAGCTATCGTCCGGCCAGGGGCCTCGGACAGGACCGAACATGTTGCGCCCGAGAATCCAGGCACCGATTCCGACAAAGCCTTGCTCCGCAATTCCGTTATCGACTCCCGTCTCTCCATCGCCATGGCCGTGCATCCTCCGCCATAGGCGCGTGTGGAAGAACCACTCCATCAGCTCGGGGCCTCTCACGCCGAGCGGATTCTGGAGATCTTGGTTCGGCCCGGCACCGTAGCCGTCGATCGAGATCGCGAAGCTTTGGACGCGGAGTTTCGACACTACATTCCTCGCTGCTTGGTCGGCGGGACGGCCAGCGGGGGGCGTCACTCAGCCGTTTCCCTGTGACTTTGGTTCACGCGCGTAGCTAACCGTCAAGAGTTCCCACTGATGTCCGTCAGGCTCGTTCCAATACACGATGCTGCCGCCATGCTGCGTGTCGACTTTCATGTCCACCGGACCATGCACCGTGCTGCGGTATTTGATGCCTGCAGCCCTAATTCTTCCAAGGATGGCTTCAAACTCCTCCTCACTTACTCGAAAGCAATAGTGCTGAACGGGATAGGCTGAGTCAGCCTGGTCGAAGTCAAGGGTCAGGCCTTCATTCACGTAGACCGGTGAGAACGGCCCGACTCCTGCTTCAGCCCAAGGAACGCCAAGGAGCGAGGCAAGCAGCTTGGCTGAGGCCACTCTGTCCCGGACCGGAATCAGTATGTGATCAAGATGAATGGACAACGCTGCTCTCCTGCCAGTGGGGATACCTGTAGCTCGATGAGTTGTGACGCCTAACGTTCGCGGCCAAGCGTCCGGTGCAAGGCATGGTTGGGCGTCAACGTTCCACTAAGTAGCGTGCTCATACGACCTTGGCCCCTCGATCGAGCAATAGCTGCCGGAGTACAGACCTATGGCAGCGCGACTCGGCTTCACAATAGCAGCCCACCGAGAAATTCGCCTCATGTGAAAGGGCGGCCAGCACATCGAGGGCCCGGCTGTTTTCAGGACTCGCCATCTCGGCGCGATACCGCTTCACGAAGCCGCCCCACTGACGCTGGGTTTCAGAGGTTAGGGCCAGTTTGACCGTCTTTGGCGAAGGCGCCAGGTTTGGAAACCAAACGTCATACCAGTTGCCCGATGAGAACTTGGACTTCGGAACGCCACGCGGCGGACGTCTCACAGTACCGATTCGCAACCCTTCGTTCGGAGCTCTCTCAGTACCTAGCCGGACGATTCGAATCGCCATGGGCTCTTGACTTCTCAGCCCACCTCAGCGCGTCTTTGACGCCCAACGATCCCAGCAATCGGCGCGCGACTGCCGCTGCGTGCCGGAGCGCGATGCTTCACGCGCGTCCGGGTGCGCTGGGGGGTTAGACGGCGCCTTCACTTGGCGCCCCAACGCCATGTGGGAGGCTCGCCCTTGACCCAGCAGACGGCGACCAGACCTAGGCACAGGCACACTGCATACGTGACGAAGACGAACGAGCCGTACGTGGGCAGCAGCACGAAGGCGCCACCGAGGAGAAGGACGGCGAAGATTCCCATGACAACCCAACCCTGCCACACGCTGGGAAGACCCCAGCCCCAACCGTAGCGCTTTGCAGGAAACCAATATGTGGGATGGTTGGTCATCGCGGGGCCTCCGAAGCGGGGTATCTCAACAACTGCATGGTTGCGTGAATGACTCGCGCCGCTCTTGCGCGCGTCCCTCTCGACTGTGGGGTTAGACCGCATTTTGCCCCGAAGCGATGAGACCTGAGCTCGGCCAGTTGGTTTCCCAATGCCGATGCCAATCACCTGGCAAGTCCCCGGCCCAGACTCGATTTCGGCCGGGGGAAAGGCGCTTCTTTCCTACGATCAATCGGGAATCAGCGAGAGCTATTAGCTCTTCCGAGGACCAGGACGTGTTCATTGGCGTTGTTGCTACACCGATGGTCGATGTAATCGGACATGATACGGCTTGCCGCCCGAAGGCCCGCTCGATCGCCGTACGAAGATGTTCTGCCGCAGCTGCGGCAGAAAGCCCTGTATTGGGGAGAATGGCCAGGAACTCATCGCCGCCAATGCGCCCGAGGTGATGTGGAGAAGGCAGCTCGAGGGCTATGAGAGATGCGAGTTCAATCAACACTCGATCACCTTGAGCGTGACCCAATGTGTCGTTGCAACGCTTGAAGTGGTCGATGTCGATGAATAAGACCGAGTGTTCACCGCCACCGCCCGGTGAGCACCTGCTCGAAATGTCATCGAGAACGGCGAACAATGTTTGGCGTGTCAAGAGACCGGTCAAGGGATCACTCATCGACTGGGCTTCAAACGTAGAGGCTACGCGGTCTAACGTTCGCGTTAGCCGGCGCGCGACGCTTTTTCGCGCGTCCGCGTTGAACGCGTGGTTAGAAGTCGCCCTGTGTGATGCTCCGCGTAGGCGTCGAGCAACCTTCGGATCATGCGCTGATATTGTGTATTGTGCTTACGCGCCTCGTTTTTGAAGAATTCGACGCTGCGCTTACTCAAGGAAATAGTCACCTTTACGCCTTCGTCCCGGAATACGAGATCCTCAGGGCTCGGTAGAAAGTCAGGAACGACCCTGAGGTTCCCGAGGGGTTCGTCCGTGTATTTGATTCTCTCGTTCATAGATTCGCTTTCCTTTGCGCCAATAGCCGGCTCCGTGGATACGGATTACGTTCTCACGGTAGACGAAGCGAACCGTGAGAACTCCGGCACCAACTTGCCCTAAACAGAAGTACCGCTGTTCGCTGGAACCGTGGGATAGGTCTTCCGCGATGACGCGCCTCGAGTCAGCGAAGGCGAGTTGCGCCAGCGCGAAGGACACCCCGTGTTTCTTCTGGTTCTTGCCGTCTTTGTCTTGGTCCCAGTCGAACCGGGTCTTCGCCATTGGCCAAGACTAGCATAGGTATGGCTAGAAAGCCATACGAGCATATGGCCACAACTGTAAGACCTGGCGACCTCTAACGTCGTGCTGTGCGCCGGGCCCACACGATGTTGAAAAATAGTACGCCGCTGACGGCCCGTCCGCACCAGCTACGGGTTAGCTGACAAGTCACACGAGCTAATAGCACTCGCACTTCCACGGGCCGTCGTAGCGACCCTGCCCAACCGTACCTTGTGGGTATGGGGAGACAAGTCGCCAAGCGCGCTGCAGCTTGGCGCACTTTTCGTGACACGCGTTTTCCTCGCTCGATCGGAAACGCTGCAAAGGACCACCGACGTACAGCCCGACGAGGCCCACCAAGAGAAAGACCACGACGATCGCTACCTTGGTGCGACGCGTGACCTTGCGCTTCGGATTGCTGTTCTGCTCGATCATCTTGTCAGCTAACGTTTGAACTCACCCGCGGGCGCAAGCGGGCAAAGCCCGCTGTAGCGCGTCGGGTGCAGCGAATGGTTAGGCGCTGTCATCACCAGCGAAAAGATGCTTGTAGTGACTACGGACGACGTGAATTATCACTTGCGAAAATACAAACCCACCTACTCCGCCACCAATCGCCGCCCCGATGTACGAGTGGCCGAAGAGACCACCAACATGGCTGCCAATGCCAGCGAGCACACCGCAGGCGGCAAGGCCGCCCCAGGTTTGCCAATGACGAAATGCGTTTCTGTAGACGCGGCTCCAGATCAACCCGCGTTCCGCACGAGATAGCGTTGCCAATTCTGGAATTTGGCTAAGCGTCCAGTAGACACGCATGTGCCCTCCTAAGTCCGCGCTCATGCTGCTAGCTTGTAGCGCCTAACGTGGAGGTTATCGGCGCGCGACTACGGACAGAAAACCAAGGTGCGATGCTTCACGCGCGTCCTGGTACACCGCCAGCTTAGGGAGCATGGCTTCAATCGGCCCAAGCTGCGTTTTTGAAAAACTCACAGAAACTCGCTCGGGTAACAGCATACCGTTTTCGTGCCACATCGACGTCCGCCTTGGTTCCAGAACCTAGCTTAAGTTTAAGCCTCGCGACTTCGAGCCTTTCGCGTTCGAGGAGCGCTTGTTGCCTCAATATCGCTCCTTTGGCGACCGTGGTGTTGTTATGGAACGGAAACTCAAAGTTGATGCTTTGAAGGTCATCTAATGTTTTGCTGCGTTCAATCGCCTCCGATATTCCGTCTCTCAGCCACCCGACTGCACCCATTGCCTTTCCGAACTCGAAGTCGTACTCGAACATACTAACTTCCGATCCCTCGTCTTCGGTCTCTTTCGGTGTTTCCGAGGCACCTTGCCCCACCTGGACGGGAGGCTTAGTTGTGCCGCACAGCTCTTGCGCGCTTGAAAAAACTGGAGCAAAGGTCGCGCCCCATGCCAACGCACAAAGGAAATATCGAGACATGAACATGCTCCCTAACGTTCCCAGCCATCGGCGCGCGACTGCCGCTGCTTGCTGGAGCGCGATGCTTCACGCGCGGAATCTTCCCCCGATTTTGTTGACACCGGGTTTTCACGCCATCTGTTTTTCATACGTCGCTGGCGACACGTAGTTAAGCGATGAGTGTAGCCGAATGCCGTTGTAGAAGGGAACGTAGCCGCGTACCGCCGATTCGATCTGACGATCCTCGGTGAAGACAAGGCCGTGCACGATGTCAGTCTTCATGGAGTGGAAGAATGACTCGATATGGGCATTGTCGGTGACCTGGTCGGGCGAGCTCAGATCGACATCGAGCTGCTCGTTGCGAGTGGTTGCGAAGTAGCGCTGTAGCGCAGGATTGGTGTAGCGCATCCTCGCCACCCGCGCCTTGATGCCGTGGATACGCATCACTCGGGCAACGCGATTCTTACCCACTCGGCAGCCGGCCTTGCGCAACACCTGGTACACGCGCGGACTGCCGTAGGTGCCGCGGCTGTCGCGGTGCACGACCCGAATGCGCTCGGCAAGCTGCGCGTTCTGGTGCTCCCGCTCGCTACGCTCACGCGAGCACCAGGCATAGTAGCCTGCACGCGTCACCTCATAGACCCGGCACATCAGCGAGATTTTGTGGTTCCCCCGGTTTGCTTCGATGAACTCGAAGACCTCCGATCTCGATCGGAAGCAAACCGGATGGCTTTTTTTAGGAGCGTGTGCTCCTCTTTCAAGACCTTGTATTGACGCTCGAGCTGGCGCAGCCGCTTGAGCTCGGCCGCCGTCTGCACGTCCAGTTTCGCTGCCTTGGCCACGATCACCCGTCACGGACTTGTTTGCGCCACAGTGACAGCATGAAGGGGTGAATGTCTAGCCCCACCGCCACATCCTGAATCAGAACCCCCCGCAGACTGCTCAACTTCACCGCCGTCGCCTTGAACTGATCACCATACTTCGCGATCTTCCGAGGTCCTGCTCTTGCCATTTCACACCTCCGAGCTGTTAGCCCAAGGTGTCAACTAATTCGGGGGAAGCTTATCGTCGGCTGCAACGCGCGGTTAGCTCGCTAATCATCGATCGCATCGTGTAGCACCGTGTTTTTTCAAGATCTGCCAAATCACGCCCTCGGCTGACTTGGTCTTCGTTCCTTCAAGGCTCAGTAAAGAAAGTCTCATATCTCCAATGCAGTATGGGATAGTCATGGGCTGCGTGTGGATCTGTGCGGTCGAACTTGGACTGTGAAAGTCGATGTAAAACCAAATGCCGTCCTCGTCTGGGTTTGGAACGCCCGACGTCCATCCGCCTCGCCTTTCAGGCTTGTGAGTGTGATAGCCGTACGAAATCTTATACTCGTCCGCCTTCAGGTTCTCAGAAACAGAAAAATCCTTAAGCTGAGGATAGCTTCCCTTGAGATCCGCGATGTCACGGGCAATCCCTTCTATTGCGTGCGTGTAGTCGAAGGTACCGGTGGAACATGTCCACGAAAGAGCTGCAGTTAGAAACACTGCCGATTGAAAGATCCTCTTCAATTTCGTTGAAAGAACATTTAGCGGGCTAACGTTCACGCCCACCGGCGCGCGACTGCGATGGTATGCCTACGTGCGACGCTCCACGCGCGTCCGGGTGGGGCGTGGGGTTAGACGGCGGCCAGGACGGCTCGGCGGATAGGTTGGGGGAGTTCAATCGGCGCGAAGAAGCTCTGCGGATATAGGTAGTCTTCTCCTGACTCGTCGACGACTCGAATCTGCCGGTGTTTCGATGCCTCAGGGTCTGGGAGGACTTGGTAGATCTTGCGGCGCTCCAGCGACACTTCGTACCCGTCGTTTTTGAGACACACCACAAATTGTTTGGCTTTCATAGGTTCAGTCGATATAGCGCTTGATCTTGAGCTCTTTGCGCCCGATACCGTGGGCTTCGTACCAGTGTACCTCGGCTAGACGTATTGTGCCGTCAGATAGGCGCACGCGGGCGATACCCTTTCGCTTGCGCCACCGGCCACGCCCGTAGAACTTCCGAAGGCGTGCAAGCTCTCGAATGGACGATCCGGCCGCGAACGTTTCGACATGCGTTACCTCACCGACGATCTCAAAGTACATCAGTTACCCATGCGTAGTGCCATTTGCTGCCGTCCAACGTGGAGGTTACCGGCGCGCGGCTAGGGACAGAAGACCAAGGTGCGATGCTTTCCGCGCGTCCGCGTACACCGCCATGTTATACGGCAGCTGATCACTTGCGGCCTCCCTTCGCAGGGAGTGGTAACGAGACCACGTATTCAACGCTGATTTTCACCCAGTTACGCAATGCCTTTATATCGTTTAAGGCTGCCTTCGGTAGGACAACGTAATCTTTCTTAATAGGTCCTTTGGGAAAATATCGAAGCGGTTTTGCACCCTGTTCCTTAATCAAGGTATTGCGCGACTCCTCGGGCAGTTTGATGGCGAAACCGACAGGGGTTAACGACATGCAAATTCTCCCATGTGCGTAAACGGCGGCTCCACTGAAAAAATGTTTGCATTCCAAGTTGCTCTTAATTTTCCCGGGAGCTGCCTTGTCCACTAGCGCGGACAGTCGCACTAGATATTCTTCAGCCACCCGTAAACCTTCTCTGCCGTATAACGTTCTCGCTCAGCCGCGCCCGCTTTTGGCGTCGGCTGCAGCGAGTTGTTAGGTGCCATATCTCCGTAGTGCTTCAGAACCCTATCAAGATAGCGTTCCTCAATCCTTTGTCCTTCGACTACGCCCTTAACAAACTCGTCTTGCATATCTATGCCAGGATTCCAATGTTCAGGTTTAGAAAGGTCCGGCCCTGGATATGGATTTGCTAATCGGTAAGCTACGGCTCGGCGGATTGGTTGATCGTCCTTGGATTTCAATTCTGGCCATAGCCACCTGAAATAGCTTTCCATATATTGGCCGTGTTTGGAAAGCTCGCCATTGAGGGAAATTTCCATTCCGGCAATGATTGGCTCCGTTTTTCCGGCTTTGATGGATTTTATTTGCGTTGCCAAAATGGACGCTTGGTATTGTGCGTTCGCTAGCATGAATTCCCACACGCCAACTCTGGCGCCGGCGACGAAACCAACAGCCCCACCGATAACAAACACGATAACAACAAGGGCGAGCTTTTTCATCTATGGCACCTAACGTTCACAATGGGGGGCGCCCCGCTTGCGGGGCGTCCCTCTCGATTGTGGGGTTAGATGGCGCCGGGCGAATGCCACCCCACCGAATGACCGCCGCACAACAGAGAAAGCCGAACACGAAAAGAAGCGCCCATCCCTGAAGCAACTGCCGCCAGAACCACCAGCTTGGGAGACCGTTTCTGAACGCTTCCCAACCAGACAAAGTTTGCGCCCGTTGATTTAGGTACGCGGCCGCCTCACCGTAAGTCATGTTTTCGACTTTGTCCCATTCGACCGGTGGAAAATAGCTTGCGCCGCCACCGAAGATGATCGAGGCACTAATAGTCACGACAGCTGACAAAACGAAGCTAATGACCACAGCCCTTACCCATACCCGAATGTTTGAATGCGCCATCTAACGTCTAAGCCAACCGGCGCGCGCCGCGCGATGCTCAGCATAACGCGGCGCTTCGCGCGCGTCCGGGTTGGGCGAATGGTTAGAGCGCACGCTTCTTAGTCGTCGATTCGGTTAGCCATTAAGCGAATTTCAACAATTCGCGCGCTGTGAATCTTTAGAATGTCACTCTCCTCTTTCGGTGACACTTCGTCATCTGGAATTCCTCGCAATTTCTTGGGAATGTCCGAGTTGTCTAGAAGAAACACCACCCGCGGAAGCGTTCTAAATCCGACGTAGTAACCAACATCGGTAGGGCTTAATCCAGGTCGACCGTACGCGCCAATGGCTTGGCCCAACGTTGAGCCCGGGCCAATCCCTTTCTTTGTCTTACAGGGGCCAGTGACATACGCAAGAAGAATCTTGTTCTTGTTGGTCACTGCGAATGTAATCCATTTCTCTTGGGTGGATTTCTCCCTAACGTCAAATGTGTGGGGGCCGCGCGGGATGTGTGGGCCTTCAGGTTGTTGCAGTTTTGTCTCCGAGACTTCGAAGTTACCTTCAAACGCGCGGAACACCTGGTCAATAGATCCTCCCAGGCGGATGTTATTTATTCGCCCTTGCTGCACCTCGCACACCGGCTTGGACTCGGCTGTCTGAGTATTCGACACATACAGCAAGCAAGAAGTGCAAACCAACAGCTGAGCTCTTAAGTAATGTAAAGACCCTCGATGCATGATGTAGTGCGCTCTAACGTATAGTGAACTTCCGAAATGTCCCCTATATTAGACACCCGAACGCCCGCCCCTGTCATCTCTTCCCAAAATCAACGCATTGGGGTACTGTATGCATGTTCAGTATTCGTGTTGCGCCGCGATTTCGTGCCTATTATCACAGGATAGGCGCCTGGGAGATGAAATATGACCGACGAATCAAGGGAGTCTTTGATCGGGCTGTCGCCGGAGGGCGTCGACCTGCGCAGGCCCCGCCTGCTCGATCAGGTGCACGAGGCGATCCGGCGCCGGTATTTCAGCCGGCGTACGGAGGAGGCGTACGTGCACTGGATCGAGCGCTTCATTTATTTTTCGGAGAAGCGCCATCCTGCGGCACTGGGCGAGGCGGAGGTGACGGCGTTTCTGAATCATCTCGCGGCGGAGCGCAAGGTCGCCGCATCGACGCAGAATCAGGCGCTCTCGGCGCTCCTGTTTCTGTACAAGGAGGTGCTCGGCCGCGAGCTCGCATGGCTCGACGGGCTGCATCGCGCCACGCGTCCGCCGCGCCTGCCGGTGGTGCTGACGCGCGGGGAGGCGGAGCGGCTGCTCGCCGAGCTGCAGGGGGTGCGTTGGCTCATCGCGAGCTTGCTCTATGGGGCGGGCTTGCGCGTGATGGAGTGCTTGCGCCTGCGGGTGAAGGACGTCGACCTCGGGTACCGGCAGATGCTGGTGCGCGACGGCAAGGGCGAGAAGGACCGAGTGACCATGATGCCGGAGAAGCTCGCCGCGCCGCTCGCCGCTCATGTCGCGCGTGTGAAGTCGTTGCACGCGCGCGACCTCGAGGCGGGGTTTGGGGAGATGAGCCTGCCTTACGCGCTCGCTCGCAAGTATCCGCGCGCCGGCTGGGAGTGGGTCTGGCAGTACGTGTTTCCGGCCAATCATCGCTCCGCCGATCCGGAGGACGGCGTGGTGCGCCGCCACCATCTGTACGACTCGGTGCCGCAGCGCGCGATCCGCGAGGCGGCCCGCGCCGCCGACATCGCCAAGCCCGTGAGCTGCCACACCTTGCGCCACTCCTTCGCGACCCACCTCCTGGAACCCGGCTACGACATCCGCACGGTGCAAGAGCTGCTCGGGCATTCGGATGTCTCGACCACGATGATCTACACTCACGTGCTCAACAAGGGCGGTCGCGGGGTGAAGAGTCCGCTTGACCACCTCGAACAGGTGCGCGCGACGTACGGCGGAACGGCGGTCCAGCCCGCGACCTGACCCGGGCTGCCTTGGGGTATATTGGCTCGTCCGTCATGCTTCCCTCCGACTTCCATCCCGTCGTCCAGCGCTGGTGGGAAGGACGCTTCCGCGATTCCACCGGGAACGTGCTGCCGCCCACGGAGGCGCAGCTCGAGGGCTGGCGAGCGATACGCAAAGGCGAGCACACGCTGATCGCGGCGCCGACCGGCTCGGGCAAGACGCTCGCCGCCTTTCTCACTTCGATCGATCAGCTGCTGCGCGAGAGCCTCGAGTCAGGCGGATTGCCCGACGAGGTGCGAGTCGTCTATGTCTCGCCACTCAAGGCGCTCTCCGCCGACATCCACAAGAACCTCGCCGAGCCGCGCCGCGAGATGCGCCGCATCGCCGAGGAGATGGGCTCGCCGCCGGTCGGGATCACTGCAGCGGTGAGGAGTGGCGACACGCCTCAAGGAGAGCGCGCCGCGATGCTGCGCACGCCGCCGCACATCCTGGTGACGACGCCGGAGTCGTTGTACCTGCTCCTCACCGCCGAGCGCTCGCGCGAGATGCTGAAGACGGCGCGCGTCGTCATCGTCGATGAGATCCACGCCGTGCTCGAATCGCGGCGCGGGGCGCACCTCGCGCTGTCGCTGGAGCGCCTCGATCACGTCTGCGGCCGGCGCCTGCAGCGTGTGGGGCTTTCCGCGACGCAGAAGCCGATCGAGGAAGTGGCGCGGTTCCTGGTCGGCTCGGGCGAATCGGACTGCACCATCGTCGATCGCGGCCATAAGCGGGCCATCGACCTCGAGATCGAGGTGCCCGGCTCGCCGCTCGAGGCGGTGATGTCCGGGGAGGTCTGGCAGGAGACCTACAAGCGCCTGGTCGGGCTGATCGAGTCGCACCGCACCACGCTGATTTTCGTGAACACGCGCCGGCTCTCCGAGCGCATGGCGTTCCAGCTGAGCGAACGCCTCGGCGCCGAGCACGTCGCCGCGCACCACGGCAGCTTGGCCAAGGAAGTGCGACTCGGCGCGGAGCAGAAGCTGCGCGAGGGCCGGCTCAAGGTCCTGGTCGCTACCGCCTCGCTCGAACTGGGCATAGACATCGGCCACGTCGATCTGGTCTGCCAGATCTCCTCGCCGCATCGCATCGCGACGCTCGTGCAACGCGTCGGCCGCTCGGGCCACACGGTTAGCGGCCTGCCCAAGGGCCGCGTGTTTCCGCTCACGCGCGACGACCTGGTCGAATGCGCGGCGATGGTGCGCGCGGTGAAGGACGGCGAGCTCGACCGCGTGCTGATCCCGGACAAGCCGCTCGACGTGCTCGCGCAGCAGATCGTCGCCGAAGCGGCAGCGGAGGAATGGGACGAGAGCGCCTTGTTCGAACTCTTCCGCGGGGCCTACCCGTATCGCGGCCTGGAAAAGAGCGAGTTCGACGAGGTGGTCGCCATGCTCGCGCACGGCTATGCGACCAAGCGCGGCCAGCGCGCGGCGCTGGTGCACTACGACGCGGTGCACCAGAAGCTCCGCGAGCGGCGCGGCTCGCGCATGATCGCCATCATGTCGGGCGGCGCGATCCCGGAGGTGTTCGACTACCGCGTGCGGCTGGAGCCCGAGGGCACGTTCATCGGAACGCTGAACGAGGACTTCGCGATCGAATCGCTGCCGGGCGACGTCTTCCAGCTCGGCAACACCTCCTGGCGCATCCTGCAGATCGGCAACGGCGTCGTGCGCGTCGCCGACGCTCAAGGCCAGCCGCCCTCAATGCCGTTCTGGCTCGGAGAGGCGCCTTCGCGCAGCGACGAAATGAGCGCCGCTGTCTCGAGGCTGCGCGCCGCCGCCGATGCCAGGCTTCCGCGGCCCGATCAGCCGCGCAGGCTCGATGAGCTCGACGCCGCGGTCGCGTGGCTCGAGCAGGACTACCGGCTCCCGCGCTCCGCCGCCGGGCAGATCGCGGCCTATCTCGCCGAAGGCAAGCGCGCCCTGGGCGTCGTGCCGACCGCCGAGACGCTCGTCCTCGAGCGCTTCTTCGACGAAGCGGGAGGCATGCAGCTCGTGCTGCATGCGCCGCTCGGGAGCCGCATCAACAAGGCCTGGGGCCTCGCGCTCAGGAAGAAGTTCTGCCAGAGCTTCAACTTCGAGCTGCAGGCGGCGGCGACCGAGGAAGCGCTCGTCCTCTCGCTCGGGCCGATGCATTCCTTCGCGCTCGAGGAAGTATTCCGCTACCTGAATCCGAAGACGGTGCGCGAGACGCTGGTGCAGGCGGTGCTCGACTCGCCGATCTTCGAGACGCGCTGGCGCTGGACCACGACCCTCGCCCTGGCTGTTCCGCGAAACCGTAACGGCGCGCGCCTCCCCGCGCAGATCCAGCGCATGATCGCCGATGAGCTGCTGGCCGCGGTCTTTCCCGACGCGGCGGCGTGCCTCGACAACATTCAGGGCGCACGCGAGCTCCCCCGGCATCCGCTCGTCGACCAGGCGATCCGCGACTGCCTCGAGCAGGCGATGGACCTGCCGCAGCTCGTGCGCACGCTCGAGCGCGTGTTCGCGGGCGAGATCAAATGCCTCGCGAAGGACACGCCCGAGCCCTCGGCCTTCTGCAACGAGATACTGAATTCCGCGGTGTATACGTTTCTCGACGACGCGCCGCTCGAGGAGCGGCGCACGCGCGCCGTGTACACGCGGCGCACGACCGAGCCGCGGAGCGCCGACGATCTGGGCGCGCTCGACCCCGCGGCGATCGAGCGCGTGCGCGAGGAAGCCTGGCCCGCGGCGAACAGCCCCGACGAGCTGCACGACGCCTTGCTGCTCGCCGGGTTCATCCGCGCGGAAGAAGCATCACCCGGCTGGCGCGCGCTCTTCGATGAGCTGGTCGCGGCGGGGCGCACCTGCGACGCCGGTGGTTATTGGATCTCGGTCGAGCGCTTCGACGAGCTGAACGCTCTCGTTCCTCAATCCGAAATACCGGCGATCCCCGAGCGTCTGCGCAAGTCGTGGACGCGCGAGGACGCGGTGCGCGAGCTCGTTCGCGGGCGAACCGAGGTGCTCGGGCCGGTGACCGCGCGCGGGCTCGCCGATTCGCTCGGACTCGCCGATACCGCGCTCATGGACGGCGCTCTGCTTGCGCTCGAAAGCGAGGGGAAGCTCCTGCGCGGCAGGTTTACCCCGGCTACGCCGGGCACCTCGGGGGCGACCGGGCTCGAATGGTGCGACCGGAGGCTGCTCGCGCGCATTCACCGCTATACGCTCAACCGGCTGCGCGCCGAGATCGAGCCGGTCAGCGCGGCGGACTTCATGCGTTTCCTCCTGCACTGGCAGCACGCCGCGGGCGAAACCCGGGTGAAGGGCGTCGAGGGCCTCGCCGCGGTGATCGGGCAGCTGGACGGCTACGAGGTTCCCGCCGGGGCCTGGGAGCACGAGGTGCTCGCCGCCCGCGTCGAGGACTATGAGCCCGATTTCATCGACAGGCTTTGCCTCTCGGGGCGGGTGGCTTGGGGCCGGCTCTCTCCTGCAAATGGGTCAGGCAAGGCGCCGCTGCGCAGCTCGCCGATCGCCATGATGCTGCGCGAGCACGCGGAGGTTTGGCGCGCCGCGGCCGAACCGGAAACGGGCGAGCTGAGCTCGGAGGCGAGCGCCGTATACGACACGCTACGCTCGCGGGGCGCATCGTTCTTTCACGAGCTCGCGGCCGCCATCGGGCTGCTACCCGCGCAGCTCGAGCGCTCGCTCGGCGAGCTCGCGGGCTCGGGCCTCGTGACCGCGGACAGCTTCGGGGGCTTGCGTGCGCTGCTTGCGCCGTCCGAGAAGCACAAGCGGCGCTCTCGCCGCCGCCGGCGCACGTATGAGGTGGACACTGCCGGACGTTGGTCGCTGCTCCGGGGCGATGCCGCGGCCGACGATGGCAAGCGCGTCGAGCAGATCGCGCGCGCGTTGCTCAGCCGCTACGGCGTGGTGTTCCGCGCGCTGCTCGCGCGCGAGTCGCGGCCGCCGACTTGGCGCGAGCTGGCGACCGTGTACCGGCGGCTGGAAGCGCGCGGCGAGATCCGCGGCGGACGTTTCGTTTCGGGCTTCGGGGGCGAGCAGTTCGCGCTGGCCGACGCGGTGGGCCGCCTGCGTTCGGTCCGAAAGCTCGAGAAGAGCGGGGAGTTCATCGCGCTATGCGGGGCCGATCCGCTCAATCTCGTCGGCATCGTGACCCCGGATGCCCGGGTCGCGGCCATTGCACCCAACCGCGTGCTTTTCCGGGACGGCCTCGCGATCGCGGCGCTCGAAGGCGGCGAACTGCGCCGCCTTGCCGCCTCGGACCTGCAGGATGAAGCGCTGAAGACGCTTTTCTGGCGACGCTCGAGCGCGCTCGGTTTCGCCTCGAAGGGGCTCTCCGAAGCGAGCCGCAAGCGCTGGCTTGAGCGCAAGGTACGCGTGCCGCTGCCCGGGTGAGCGCTACGGAGACGGGGAGAGGGGAGGTAACGGAGGGAGAGGGCACTCCCTCTCCCTCTGTTCGTAACTTTTAGCCCGGCGGCTAGCCGCAGGCTAGCCCAGCATGTCGCTCCAGATATTTTGTCCCCACGCCCAGCCATAGATGCCTTCCAGCTCGCTGCGTCCGGAGGACACCCCGCTTGCCCCTGGGACCACCGTGAGCGTCTTCTGCGCGGGATCGTAGCGGTGGACTGAGGCGACGTGGATGACCTCCTTGTCGCTCACAAAGCTGTAGCAAGTGTTGGCGATGACAGGCTGCGGGTCGGGTGCCCGTCCGTTCATCAGCTCGACGATCGCGGCGGCGGCGAGCTTTCCGTGGTTGTTCGCCATGTGGCCGGACTTGGGCATCGCCGGCGCCGAGAGCGTAGCGTCTCCGAGGACGTGGATGCTCTTGTGCGCGAGCGACTCCATCGTGAGCCAGTCGACGCCGCACCAGCGGGTATTTCCGGTCATGAGTCCGGCCGAGCGCGCGATGTCTCCGGCGCGCATGGGCGGCAATACGTTGAGCACGTCGCCCTTGATCGTGTCGAAGTCGGTCTTGACGGCCATCGCGTGCGCGTCGAGCGCCTTGACCTCGGAATTGTTGCGGTATTCGATGATGCCCTTGTAGAGATCGTTCCAGGCGGCTTTGAACAGCGCCGGTTTGGAGACGACGTCCTCGTTCGCGTCCAGGATGATCACCTTGGAACGAGGCTTCGCCTGCTTGAAGTAAAAGGCTACCTGGCAGGCGCGCTCGTAAGGCCCGGGCGGGCATCGATACGGGGAGCGCGGGATGGAAACGACGAACACGCCGCCGTCCCGCATCGCCTCGAGCTGCTGGCGGAGCGCGACCGTTTCCGGGCCGGCTTTCCAGGCGGTGAGGATTTTTTTTTGCGCTTCCGCGTCGTAGCCCTCGATCTGCTCGTACATGAGGTCCACGGCCGGTGATACGATCAGCCGGTCGTAGGGCAGGTCGTCGTTGCGTTTGAGGGAGACTTTCTTCTTTTCGGCGTTGATCGCCGTGGCCTCGTCGCGCAGCACCTGCACGCCGTGGCTGCGCAAGCCCCCATAGCCGCGCGTGATGTCGGAGAGAGTCTTCGTGCCTCCGAGCACGAGATTCGACAGGGGACAGGAAATGAACTCGGCGTTGCGCTCGATCAAGAACACCTCGATAGAACCGCCGCTCCACATGCGCAGATATTTCGCAGTGGTGGCACCGCCGTAGCCGCCGCCGATGACGATGACGCGGCCGATGGGCCTGGACGGGGCGGCGGGCTCCATCGCGCAGCCGGGCGACAGTGAAGTGGCGGCCAGCGCACCCGAGGTCTTCAGGAAATCGCGTCGGGTAAATCGATTCATGGCCGCCTCCTACCTCGCCTTTTGCGCGGAGAAATACGCGGCGAGCGCGTCGATCTGCTCGTCCGTGTAGCCCTTGGCGAGCTGGTGCATGATGGTCGCGGGGCGCTTGCCGGTCTTGAAGTCCCGCATCTGCTGGGCGAGATAAGTCTGCTGCTGCCCGGCGAGGTTCGGCATGCCCTGCTGGCTCACGCCGTTTGTGCCATGGCAGTTGGCACAAGCAGCGGAGAGATGGCGCCCGAGGTTGGGATCGGTACCCTGAGCCGACACGGGCGAGGCGAAAACTGTCGCAGCCGAGGCAAGCGCGGCAACGAGCAGCGGACGGATCATGGCAAGCTCCTCGAGGATTTTCTTCGGATGTTTCGAGTTTCCTTCTGGCCCGCCTGGCTGTCAAGGGACGCTGGCGGAAAAAAACAAAGGCCGCCAGCGGCGACCTTCGTTCGGCTTCCAGACGACGCTTATGTTTCCGGAGCCACCTCGGGCATTTTTTCTTCGACGAACTTGAGCGTGATTTTGTCCGCCTCGATATCCACCGTGACCTTCCCGCCGTTGGCGAGCTTGCCGAAGAGCAGCTCGTCGGCGAGCGCGCGGCGAATCGTGTCCTGGATGAGTCGCGACATCGGGCGGGCGCCCATGAGCGGATCGAAGCCGTGCTTGGCGAGGTGTTCGCGCAGCGCGTCGGTGAATATCGCATCGACTTTTTTCTCATGCAGCTGCGCCTCGAGCTGCATCAGGAACTTGTCCACCACGCGCAGGATGATGTCATGATCGAGCGATCTGAACGATATGGTCGCGTCGAGGCGGTTGCGGAACTCCGGTGAAAACAGCCGCTTGATCTCGGCGCTTTCATCGCCCTGCTCTTTCTTCGCGGTGAATCCCATCACCGGCCGGTTGAGGGCATCGGCGCCGGCATTGGTCGTCATGACGATGATGATGTTCCGGAAGTCGGCCTTTCTGCCGTTGTTGTCGGTAAGGGTGCCGTGGTCCATCACCTGAAGCAGGATGTTATAGACGTCCGGGTGGGCCTTCTCGATCTCATCGAGGAGCAGCACCGCATACGGCTTCTTGGTGACCGCTTCCGTCAGCAGCCCGCCCTGGTC